>Ga0247836_1007705_pt1 | contig 11268 bp, 9 predicted proteins | sample LaCruzMarch2015__4_FD_187116 | JGI IMG/M metagenome (GOLD analysis project Ga0247836, IMG submission 187116) | Freshwater microbial communities from meromictic Lake La Cruz, Castile-La Mancha, Spain - LaCruzMarch2015_14m | ecosystem: Environmental > Aquatic > Freshwater > Lake | place: Spain...
GTCCGGCAGGGATTGCTCATCCCTCCCCGAACATGCGGATAGGCTTCGCCAGAAGCAGCCCGCGATTCAAATGCAGCCAGCACACCACGCCTTTTTCAATCAAACGTGCTGCGCTTCCGACCTGCTCGCGCAAGTCGGGCCGCAGCCATAAAGTCTCGTTCCCTTGTCCACCGCACGGCTGAAATGTCCAACCGCATCGGTAAAGCGACAAGTCGCACCGGTTTATCGTGCTGGCGCGCGGTTCCAGTTTGCAGCCGTGGGCTGGGTTTGTGCCGCACGTGGGACCGCCCGACTGCTTGGCGGCTCGTTCGGCATGCTGAGGCCCAGCCAGAAGACCGGGCTGTCGCCACAATCGCCCTACGTTCCGCCCGGCAGGCCATCCGTTCACTCTGCCATGAAGACGCCCTTCCTCCCCCAAGTAACGTCCCATCTCCCCAGAAACTAAATCTCACACACACACCGCACGATATGGCCAAAACCGACTATGTTTCCCAGAACGACACCCAGTTCGTTGCGCAGTTGCAAACTTTTAAAACGGGCATCGGTGCCTATGCCAGGGCGCTTGGTTGGAAGCAACCAAAGGCTGATGCGGTGGCAGCAGCAACTCTCCGCTAGACATCTGGCTTTGGAGCGCACGAGGTAGGCTGGGATGAACACATCAACTTTTGAAACGACGGCCGCGGTGCTTGATGCCGTGCGCCTGGAGGTACGCCTAGCACGCAGCTGCGCTGATGATGGAAGTACTCAACTCGCAACACCTGCTCGGAACCGCCAAAACGGCTGGCGATAGCCTCTGGCAGCTCGTCTTCCTGGATGGCAAGGACATCAACGCCACCCTCGGCTGCATCATCAACCTGTGCGAGCAGGGCAGGGATCCCCCCGTCGCCATGATCAGCGCCAGCGGCAAAAAGCAGGACAGCGAGCAAAGCGCAGCCAAGAGTTACTGGAAGACCCGCAGGTGGACCTCACCCGCGCCATCGTCACCGCCGACGCGCTGCACACCCAGGGCAAGACCGCGCAAATCATCGTCGAAGGCGGGGGCGACTACATCCTGCCGCTCAAAGGCAACCAGCCCAGCATCGTGTGTGGGAGGAAGACCGCTGCCTGCACCGCAAAGCCGTTTCAGCGCCAAACCTCGCCATCCTGCGCAACACCCTGCTGGCCGTGATCCCAGAGGACAACGAGCACGGCAGCCTGGCCGCCATCCTGGAACATTACCGCGACCACAAGTCCCAAGCGATCGCTCTGCGCGACTCCACGCGGTTAACATAGCTTCCAGCCAATCGTCCTGAGCCTGCTTTCCGCCATGCAGCCTACCTTTGCGCGTTTGGCGCTTGATAAATCGCCGCGCCTTTCTCGTACTGACCGCCCACCATGCACAAGCTCTCTGCCGCCCTTCTTTTCTTAATGACCATCTCCGCCACTGCCGAGCCGCAGTGGATCTGGTCGCAACCCAAGGCGGAGGCGCAGGAGAAGGCGACGTTCAAACACAGCTTCGAGGTGAAGCTGACGCCAAAGGCGGCGACGCTGTCGCTGACCTGCGACAATGGGGCGACAGTGTTCATCAACGGCAAGCAGGCGGGCGTGAACGAGGACTGGCAGCGCCCGCTGAAGGTGGATGTGCTGAAGCTTATCGAGGTGGGCGCGACGAATGTGATCGAGGTGAAGGCGACGAACAAAGGCGGCAGCGCGGGCCTCATCGCCAAGCTGGAGCTTACGAAGCAGCAGGGCGACGCGGTGTTGATCGAAACGAACGCGCAGTGGCAGGCGACGCCCACGGGCAAGACGGAATGGAAGCCGGTGACGGTGCTGGGCGCTTACGGCAGCGGGCCGTGGGGAAAAATTTTTGAGGGCAGCAAGGCAGGGCGCGGCAAGAATGAGGACGGCACTGTGCTCGCGGCGAAGGACGTGACAGTGCCGAAGGGCTTCAAGGTGGAGCTGCTCTACACGGTGCCGAAGGAGGAGCAGGGATCATGGGTGGCGCTGACGACGGACCCGAAAGGCCGTCTGATCGCCTGCGACCAGTATGGCAGCATCTACCGCATGAGCGTGCCCGCCATCGGCAAAACGGAGACTTTGAAACCGGAGAAGCTGAACATCGAAATGGGCAAGGCGCACGGATTGCTGGCGGCCTTTGACAGCCTGTATGTGATGGTGAACGAGAATGGCAAGGACAACGGGCTGTATCGTCTGAAGGACACGAACGGCGACGACCAGTATGACAAGACGGAGAAGCTGCTCACGATGGCGGGCGGTGGTGAGCACGGGCTGCACAGCATGGTGGTCAGCCCGGACGGGAAGCGCATCTTTTTCAACTGCGGCAACCACACGAAGCTGCCGGAAGGGCTGGAAAAATGCCGCGCGGCGAAGGCATGGAGCGAAGATCACATCCTGCCGCGCATGTGGGATGCGAACGGTCATGCTCGCGGCATCGTGGCCCCCGGCGGCTATGTTTGCAGCATGGACCCGGACGGCAAGGGGCTGGAGCTGTTCTGCTACGGCTTTCGCAATGAGTTCGACATCGCCTTCGATCTGAGCGGCGAGCTGTTCACTTATGACGCTGACATGGAGTGGGACATCGGCAGCCCGTGGTATCGGCCCACACGCGTAAACCATTGCGTGAGCGGCGCGGACTACGGCTGGCGCAGCGGCAGCGGCAAGTGGCCGCAGTATTACCCGGACTCACTGCCGACAACTCTCGACATCGGCCCTGGCAGTCCGACGGGCGTCGTCAGCGGCAACGGGGCGAAATTCCCCGCAAAGTATCAGCGCGCAGTGTTCATCAACGACTGGACCTACGGCACCATGTGGGCCGTCCACTTGCAACCGAAGGGTGCCAGCTTCCTCGCTGAGAAAGAGGAGTTTGTCTTCGGCAAGCCGCTGCCGCTGACCGATGTGATCATCCATCCGCAGGATGGGGCGATGTACTTCGCCGTGGGCGGTCGGCGCACGCAGTCGGGCGTGTATCGCGTGACTTATGTGGGTGAGGAATCCACGGCAGCCGTGAAGGCGCTGCCTTTGGATGAGGAGACACGGATGCGGCAGACTTTGGAAGCCATGCACACGGATGGCGGCGACCCGCAGAAGATCATCGCAGCGGCGTGGCCCTACCTGAGTCACAGCGACCGTCATGTGCGTTATGCGGCGCGTGTGGCGCTCGAGCGGCAGCCTGTGGCACTGTGGAAAGACAAGGCGCTGAATGAAACGCATCCGCAGGCATTGATCGAGGCGATCATCGCCCTGGCACGCATGAGCGGCGGCGGCGCAAGCCATGCTGGCGGCAGGCCGGAGGCGAAGCCGACGGGGACATCGTCAGGACCGATTGGCAAGCTGGCACCGGAGAATGAGAACCTACAAAACCGGATGTTCGCAGCACTGGGCAGGCTGGAGAAGGCGGAGCTGAACATGAGTCAGAAACTCGGTGCCCTGCGTGCCTTGCAGCTCGTTTTGATCCGTCTCGGCAAGCCGGATACGGAGACTTGCGCCAAGCAGGCGGCGAAGCTGGAGGCGCGTTATCCCGCCGAGGATGACATGCTCAACCGCGAGCTGTGCCAGCTCCTCGTCGTGCTAGACTCGAAGAAGGCTCCCGTGCAGACGCTGGCGCTGATGGCGACGGCCAAGGATGACTTCGTGGAAGTGGCGACGGATGCCGTGCTCAGCCGCAATGATGGTTACGCCAATGCCGCGCGTGCGGCGGCTGGCAGCAGGCCCATTGCGCAGCAGATCAGCTACATGTTCGCCCTGCGCAATGCCACGGCGGGCTGGACGCCGGAGCTGCGGAAGACCTTCTTCTCGTGGTTCCCCCGCGCCCGCACCTGGAAGGGCGGCAACAGCTTCAAGGGCTTCATCGAAAACATCCGCAAGGACGCCCTGGCCACCTTCGCGCCGCCGGAGGAGTTGGCGGCGCTCGATGCTCTGAGTAGCAAGACGAAGGCGGTGGACATTCCGAACTACGTCGCGCCCAAAGGTCCGGGAAAAGCCTGGACGGTGGATGAGGTGGCAAAGCTCGCCACAGGCATGAAGGGCCGCGATTTCAAAAATGGCGAGGCGATGTACCGCAGCGTGCTGTGCGCCGCGTGCCATCGCTTCAATGGCGAGGGAGGCAGCATCGGCCCCGACCTCACCGGCGCGGGCAACCGCTACACGCTGCGCGACCTCATGGAGAACATCGTGGACCCGAGCAAGGTCATCTCCGACCAATATGACAGCCACGAGATCACCAAGAAGGACGGCAGCACCATCCTGGGACGCATCGTCGTCGAGGAGAACGGCAAGGTCTTCGTGATGGCAAACCCCTTTGCCCCGAACGACCAGATGGCGATCAACGAGAGCGACATCGCCAAGAAGGAAACCCGCAAGATCAGCATGATGCCTCCAGGCATGATCAACGTGCTGAACCAGGACGAGCTGCTTGACCTGATCGCGTATCTCGTGAGTGGCGGCAATGCGCAGGACAAGGTGTTTGGGAAGTAGCTCGTTGCGGCTTGGTAATCACGGTATAATTTCCGTCATGAAATTCAACGCAGTCTATGAACCCGCGCCGGAAGGCGGCTACACCTGCTTCATTGAAGAGTTCCCGGAAATCTTCTCCGAAGGAGAGACGCTGGAAGAAGCTCGGGAAAATCTCGCGGATGCATTTCGTGAGATGACCGCCTGGCATCGTGACCAAGCACGGGCCAAAAGCAGTTCCTCCATTCGCGAACCGCTCGAACTCGCCGTGGCGTGAAACTCGCTGATCTGCAACGCCACCTTCGCCAGCACGGCTGCCTCCTCGCCCGCGAAGGTGGGCGTCATTCGATCTGGCACAATCCTGCGAATGGAAAAGCAGCCCCAGTTCCCAGACATCGCGAAGTCAAAGAAGGCACCGTTCGTTCAGCCTGTAGGCAGTTGGATATCCCGCAGCCCTGACAAGCTGAGATTCACTCCTCCCGCTTCACCAAAACCACCTTCAACCCCGCAGCCTTCACCAGCGCGGCCTGGCGGAGATCACAGGTGATGAAATGCTTCGCTTGGAGTTCTACGGAGGCTTCGACGTGAAACAGATCAAAGCTGCGCAAGCCGACGCGGTGGCAATGAGCGGCTGAGAGTTCCACGGACTTCACGATGGCTGCATTCCGGCGCATCGGCGTGGCTTGGAGCAAACCCTTTGCCAAATACGACTTTAGGCGGCGCTCGGCCTCCAGTTCCTCAGGTCTGGCTTGGCGCTTCACCGCAGACGATCCGTTTGCTGCCATGAAAGTGCGCAAGCGCAGGGCGTTGGTCACTTCGAGGTTGTGAAATGGTGTTTAGCCACACTTAATTGTGGACGAATCAGATTCGTCCACAGTTTTCTGTGGATTAACAGGGTTGGATTGAGGTGAAAGGATCTTCACGAACGAAACGAAGATTTTTATCAATGCGCCGATGGAAGCGAAAAAGTCGCCGGAGGTCAAGCCCTGGGTGCGGTGGGTCGTCGAGGCTGCGTACAGCTAGTCGTTGATATGCGATGGACTTCATGGCGCGTCTCATTGCATGGGTTCTTGCTTTTGGTGGGGGCTGTGTCGCTCATTGACCGCTCCCTTCACTTGTTGTTACTTGCTTAGCGCCTTTCTTCCCATGCATCCTCCCCGTACCGCCCAGCAGCACCGCAAGACCGCCGAGACTGACATTCTGATGGATCTGTGCGTGGATGGCACGGGCCAGGTCAATAGCGATACCGGCGTGCCTTTCCTCGATCACATGCTCACCCTTTTTGCACGGCACGGTCTCTTTGACCTGCGGGTGAAGGCTGTGGGCGACATAGAGGTGGACTACCATCATACTGTGGAGGACACGGGCATCGTCCTCGGCCAGTGCTTCCGTGCTGCTCTGGGGGACAAGTTGGGCATTACACGTTATGGCTTCTGGCTCCTGCCGATGGACGAAACACTCGCTGAAGTGGCCCTGGACCTCAGTGGACGGCCCTTTCTCAGCTATCACTCCCCCGCAGGAGTGGAGGCCATCGGCGGGCGTTTCAGCTTTCAGCTTGTGGAGGAATTTATGCGCGCTTTCGCCTCCAGTCTCCAGGCCACTCTTCATGTGGAAATCCGCCGTGGTAAAGATGCCCACCACATGGCTGAGGCCATTTTCAAGGGGCTTGCCCGCGCGCTCGACTCTGCTACCCGCCTTGATCCCCGTGTTACGGGCATCCCCAGTACCAAGGAAGTCCTCTGAACTATGAAGCTAGGAGTACTCGACTACGGCGCTGGGAATCTACGCAGCGTGTTCAATGCCCTTGCTGCTATTGCTATGCCTGCGGTGCTGGTTTCCCGTCCGCAGGATTTTGACGGGCTGGACCTTCTTGTGTTTCCGGGGCAGGGGGCGTTTGGGGATAGTGTGCGCATCCTCAAGGAGCGTTCATTGTGGCAGCCGCTGCAAGAGTGGCTGCGGGAAGATCGCCCGTACCTGGGCATCTGCCTCGGCTACCAGCTTCTCTTTGAGGGGAGTGAGGAGTCCCCTGGCGTGCAGGGGCTGGGCATCGCCCCTGGTCGTGTCCGCCGCTTTCAGGCGGGGCAAGGGCTGAAAATCCCCCACATGGGGTGGAATCAGGTCCGCTGGCAGCCGCACCAGGCTGCTTGGTGGCAGGGGATGTCAGACCCCGCGCACCTTTACTTTGTCCACAGCTACTACCCTGAGGTGGCAGACTCAGACTTGGCTCTCTGCACCACAGATTACGGTATCACTTTTACTGCTGGCATTGCCCGCCCCAACCTCATCGCCGTGCAGTTCCACCCGGAGAAAAGTCAGGCAACCGGGCTGACTTTACTGCGGAATGCCCTCGGCGTACTCACCGCGCGGCTCTAGTCCTACACCATGTCCCGTCGCCGCCGTTTACACCCGCCGTGGATTCCCGGCTTCTGGTCTCTAGTGGCCTTCCTGCTACTGCTCACCAGCGTGCTAAGCTGGTACTACGTCTTGGCGCAGGGCACCCAGTTTTGCCGTCTCCCGGAAAAAGCTGGGACAGGTAAGTAGCCACCCGCCTCTCCAGACGCTGCCTGCGCCATCACACTTTTTCAAATCCCAATGTGCTGGGAGATGAAGTCCTCCCCATGTCCACCACCGCCACCCTGCCCATTTTTGAGATTCGTAATGCCGTCATTCATGCCCTGGCGGGTGCGCCTACGACGAATCTGCTGATCAAAGCGCCGACGGGATCTGGTAAGTCCACGCAGGTGCCGCAGTTCGTGCTGGACTCCGGGATTCTCAAAGAAGGCCAGCGCTGCATCGTGCTGCAACCGCGCAGGATCGCGGCGCGGATGCTGGCGCAGCGGGTGGCGCGTGAGCGCGATGCGCGGCTCGGCGGCGAGGTGGGGTATCAGGTGCGCTTTGACAATGTGACCTCGCGTGACACACGGCTGGTCTATGTGACGGAGGGGGTGATGCTGCGCCTACTGATGGAAGACCCGGAACTGGCACGGGTGGGCTGCATCATCATTGATGAATTTCACGAACGGCATCTGGACGGTGATCTGGTGCTGGCCTGGGCGATCGCGCTGCAAAGAGCACGGCGACCGGATTTGAAGATCATCGTCATGTCCGCCACACTGGTGCCGGGGCCGCTGACGGAGTTCATGCAGCCGGTGCAGTTGCTGGAATCGCAGGGGCGGACCTTCCCGGTGCAGGTACGCTATCAGACGCCGGGAAAGCCACGTCCGAATGAAACAGAACCAGCATGGGATCAGGCGGCGCGGGCGTGCGATGCGCTGGCAGAGGAGCTGGGCTGGACAGGGGACATCCTGGTCTTCATGCCGGGGGCGTTTGAGATTCGCAAAACGATGACGGCTTTGCAGGGGCGGGCCTTTGCGCGTGGGCGGCGGGTCGTGGCTCTGCATGGGGAGCTTTCTCCGCAGGATCAGGACGCGGCGGTGACGCCGGGAGAGCAGCCGAAAATCATCGTGAGCACGAACGTGGCGGAGACCTCGCTGACTATCGAAGGCGTGCGTGCCGTGGTGGACTGCGGGTTGGCACGCATCGCCAGCTATGATCCGCGTCGCGGCATCAACACGCTGACCGTGCAGAAGATCAGCCGCGCCAGCGCCGAGCAACGGGCAGGACGTGCAGGCCGTCTGGGGCCGGGCATCGCGGTAAGGCTGTGGGCGGAGCGCGAGCATCTGCACCGCGCGGAGGGTGAGGCACCTGAAATTCAACGCTTAGAGTTAGGCGAAGCTCTGCTGGCGTTGCACGTTGCGCAGGAGAAGGCGCGGCTGGACATCGAGTGGTTCGAAAAACCAGCGGCGGCGGCGCTGGCACGCGCGGAGGGACTGTTGCGTGATCTGGGAGCGGTCGAGGGAGCGGTCGAGGGAGCGAGCATGAAAACTCGCTGCACGGCGACCGGCCTAAAAATGTCCGCCTTTCCCACCCATCCGCGCTTTGCACGGATGCTGCTGGCGGCTGCGGAGAACGGCTGCGTGCGGGAGGCTGCGCTTTGCGCGGCGATGGCGCAGGGGCGGGACATCCTGATGGTGGGGAAGATCAATGCATCGTACAAGAACGAGGATTTTTGGGAGCCGGGCGATCTCACAGAATTTCAGGCGCTGCTGCGTGCCTTCATCCGCGCGGAGGCGCTGAACTTTGACCCGCAGGCGTGTGCGCCGCTGAATGTCCATGCGCTGGCCGCGCGGGAGGCAGGACGGAGCTATGAGCAGTTCCTACGCATCGCCCAGCGCGCAGGTTTGCCGATCAATGACGAGGTTGCGCAGCCGGAGGCAGTGGCGAAGACGTTGCTGGCGGCGTTTAGCGACCATCTCGGTGTGGAGACCAGCGGCGGCAGCCGGATCTACCGCGTGGCCGGAGGCTACAGCGGCAACCTGGCGAAGGATGCGCACATCAAACCGCCGCGCCTACTGGTGGCAGCGGAGATCACGGAGGTGCAGGGAAAGGCGCTGACGGTGCAGCTCAATCTGGTGACGAAGGTGGAGGAGGAATGGCTGCGCGAGATGTTCCCGGCGGACTTCATTACCGCGAAGCGCGCGCAGTATGATGCGGTGAATCGCCGCGTGATGAGTCTGGAGGAGGTGCGCTTTCGCTCTCTAGTGCTCAGCAGCAGGGAGAAAGGCGAGCCGGATGAAAACACGGCGGCCACTCTGCTGGCGGATGAAGTGGTCGCCGGGCGCTTGCAGCTCACGCTTTGGAATGAGCGCGTGGAGCAGTGGATCACGCGCGTGAACTGCCTGGCGAAATGGATGCCCGATCTGGAGATACCGCCGATCCAGGAAGATGATCGCAGGCTCATCATTGAACAGGTCTGCCATGGCGCTACGGCCTACCGCCAGCTCAAGGACAAGGATGTTTTTCCCGCGCTGCACCAGTGGCTGAGCCATGCGCAGCGCGATCTTTTGGAGCGTTACGCACCAGAGCGCCTGAACCTGAAGAACGGCAAGACGGCGCGCATCGTCTATGACGAGAAGCAGCCGCCGAGTGTGAGCGTGGTGCTGCAGCAGATGTATGACGTGAACGAGAACCCAAAGGTGGCAGGCGGGCGCATCACGGTCACGGTGCATTTGCTTTCGCCAGCGCAGCGGCCTATTCAGACGACGGGAGACATTGGCCGGTTCTGGAAAGAAGGCTACCCGGCGGTCCGGGCACAGCTTCGGGGCAGGTACCCGAAGCATGAATGGCGCTGAAGCCAAAGACGAAGGCACACCCACATCCCGCTTGCGGGGCGGGCGTGCTTCCTCTACGACAGCTTTGCCAGTGGATTCCCGCGTTCTTTGAGCGGCAGTGCGGTGCGCTGGCCGCCGATGCGGTGTGACTCGAAGATGCCCTGGATCATCTCCAGGGTGGTGCGGCCATCCCTGGCGCTGCACAGCGGCTCACGATTCTCCTGGATGGCGGCGATGAGGTCGCGGCCAGGCAGGACGTGACCGGCGACGAGCTTGCGGATGTCTGCCAGCGGCTCCGGCTTGCCGATGCCGGCGCTGGTGATGGGCACCCAGGAGCGAGGTTTCGGCGTGGGGCCAAAAGGGCTGCCAGTGAGGATTTGCGCGGCGGGTTCGGCATCCGTGCGCAGGTCTATGATTCCCTCCGTGCCGATGATCTGGATGCCAAAGCCAGCGGTCTTTATGCCCGCACCCTGCACGGAGTCAAAGAAGGCGGGCAGGCTGCTCTGCATCTCGAACCGTGCATGCACCTCGTTGCCTGCGAGTGGCCCCAGGCCTTCGGCACCTTCAGCCAGGTCGGCTTTGGTGATGGGCTTGCCGTTTTGCAGGACGCTGGCAGAGACGGCCTGGGGATCACCGGCGAAGAAGTGGATGAGGTTGAACAGATGGCAGCCGAGCACCCAGAGATCAAGCGCGCCGCCGCGCGTGTCCTCCTTTCCGCGTGCGCGGAACTCCAGCGGCCTGCCAATGGCACCGTCCTTCATGAGCTGCACGATCAGAGGCATGACGGGATGGTAGCGGTTGCGATGGGCCAGGGCGAGCTTGGTGCCCTGCTTTTCGCACGCGGCGATGATCTCATCCGCCTCGGTCAAGGTGCGGCAAAAGGGCTTCTCCATGTAGATGCCGCGCGCCCCTGCCTGGATGGCGGCCAGTGCCATGTCGCGATGCTGGTCCACATGACGCGGGCCGATGGAGACGATGTCGGGCTTTGTTTCCGCGAGCATCCTCCTGTATTCGGCGAAGCCTTTTTCCACCCGCAGCCTCTTTAGCGCTCCGGCCAGGCCTTTATCATCTGCATCGGCGACGGCGACGATCTGTGTCTCCGGCATGTCGAGCCAGAGGGTGTCGAGACCGTGGCCGTAGTTGCCGCGGCCGGTGTGGCCGATCACGGCCACGCGCATCCTGGGCGCGGCGGCGGCACGGGTTTGCATCGCGAGGCTACCTGCGATGCTGGTGGTGAGGAAGGTGCGACGGTGCATGGCGGAGATGCCATGAACGCACGCCGGGGGCGCGGCCTTCCAGGCTGCTTTGCGCGTGGGCTATTTCTCGATGGTCTTCTCGATCTTGATTTTCGGTAGGCTGCCGCCCAGCTTGCCAAAGAGGTCACTGAAGAAGTTGCCACCTTCGGTGTCCTTGTAGTGGCGCATGTAGAGTCCGCCGATGAAGGCGGCGATGAATAAGCTGATGACAATGAGAGCGGTCATGCAACCGCTTTCGGTGGTGTCTGGGTAGCCGGAGACGCGGCTAACGGCACGGTTCCGGCGTGCGGGCTTGGTGCGGTAGTCGGCTGGGGGCAGCGGCGGTGTCGGCTCTTTCACGGGAATCTGTGGCGGGGGAACCTCGATTACCAGTTCATTAGCGCTGGCAACGG
>Ga0247836_1007707_pt1 | contig 11265 bp, 7 predicted proteins | sample LaCruzMarch2015__4_FD_187116 | JGI IMG/M metagenome (GOLD analysis project Ga0247836, IMG submission 187116) | Freshwater microbial communities from meromictic Lake La Cruz, Castile-La Mancha, Spain - LaCruzMarch2015_14m | ecosystem: Environmental > Aquatic > Freshwater > Lake | place: Spain...
GCTGCAATCGTTTTACCACTGGCTATTTTCATGAGCTTTTTATATTCGCGCTTTGAGCCAGTGATGCTTTTAGCTTCATTTCTTATGCTTGCATTTGTGGCACGAGACGCTGCAACCATTAAGCTTGGCTATCTCCGCATTTTACGTGCAGCCGGCGGCTTCCTTCTGCTCTGGAGCGCCGTTCTTACAATGGGGCAATATCAATCTCTCACCATAGTTGCCGGAAAAGGCTGGATTGACTCTCAAATTGCGCAGCGAGAATTAGCCGGAAAACTTTTGCGAGACTTTAAAGAGAACGGCGAAAAGCCTTTTGTTATTGCTGCGCCCGCTGATATCTCGACGCGGTTGGCGTATCACTCGGGTGCCGCGACTGTTTGCAGGATATACTGGGAGTGTGCAAACGGCATTGAGCGATATATTGGCGCTGTCGTAAGCAGCGACATTCAGGACCTAGCCAATATGTTGGAGCTTTCCATGGCAACGCACCTGCTTGTTCCTAGCCCTGGGCTTGGGGGCGACAATCTGCTGGCGGCTGTGATTGGGCCCTCGGCATACGTCAAGAATTACGACACCAATATCAACAGAATTTGTAACAGCAAAACACGACCGGAATGGCTTGTCCCTATTGATGGTATTGGCGATGCTGACGGGAAAGTCGTTTTACCTGGCAAAACCTACTACGCTTTCCGGGTTCTTCGCGGCAAGCTCCCGAAACCGGATGCTAGTCCACAAGACTAGATTTAGTATATGGCACAAGGAGCCTCTCGGTCATGCAATGAAGGCACTCTTGCTGCTTGAAAAGCGGGACACTGCCGAAGCACCATAGATTTTGGCAGAGGCTCAGTTCGCGTTTCGCCTCCCTCAAGAACCCAACAGCCGAACCCTCAGGGCGTGATTTTGGTTGGCGAGGTTCCATTGTTTCGAGGCTTTGTCTCATGTTTTTTGGGGGTTATTGAAACGGGTTTCCGTTCTAACAAACATGCTCAAACTTGAGCATGCTCTTTTCCTGCTTCACAGACAGAACTTAGAAGTTGTTTTGTCTCAGCGGCACTTGCCGTGCCGTTGAGGAACGTCTCCCAGCGGTCCCATCTCCACAGGCTTGAATTACCGAAGAACTCACGGTATTGGGATTTCTCTAACAAGTAAAACCCCGCCAAAACGTAGATTACAAGGTTAATCGAAGCATTCTTATCGCGGTCGGTTTGTGTCCCGTCCTTATGAAAGATTGTTCGGTCAGATAGCGTCAACTCGGTGTTTTGAATCCCGTCTTTGTGGTCAAGCTGGGAGCTTGGGTAGAAGGTGTCGGCCAATATGAGATGCCGGCCCTTCCACTTGCACTTATATTCCAACTGACGACGGAACTCGTAAAACCCGATATCACTAATCGCTCTCGCGAGTTTCTTGTTCTTAAGCAGGTTGCTTGTCTTTAAGTCTTCGATGCACAGGATTTGATTCTCGTCGCTGAGCAGGGAAGTCAGTTTGTGCAAAGCGTCAGCCCGAATGTTGCCAATCTTCCTGTGAAGCTTGGCCACTTCGAGCCGTTTCTTTGCACGATTTTTTCCTTCAATGGTTATTGTTTTGTCTCCTTCCTTTCTTTTTTCCAGTTTCTTCTTGCGTGATAGTTGGCGTTGCTTACGTTTGAGTCTCTTTCCCAGACGTTTCAACGGTCGTGGTGCCAACACGGCCTCGCCAATAGCCGGTGTGGCGAGGGCCTTGATTCCCACATCGACCCCGTTAATAAGGTTTTTTGGCTCCGGGATGGGCTTGTCTTTGCGTGGCAGGCATGCCGAGATATACCACTTGCCATTGGCTTCGCTGATTGTCGCCTGCGGGGCTGTGCCAATGGGGAAATAATCCTTCTCGGCCATTCGCACGATTCCCACTTTGGGGAGTTGAACCAGCCCGCCTTCAAGAAACTTGATGGTCCCGGTTACGCGATATGACGCCTTGCAATGACGCTTGGCCTTGAATTTGGGATACCCTTTCTTTCCCGGCGTCTTCTCCCGGCACCTTCTGAAAAAGTGACTGAATGCGTTATCGCAATCTCTCAGCCCTTCCTGGGGAGCACACTTCGAGACCTCGTAGAGCCAGGCGTATTTTTCTGTCTTTTTCAAGAGGTTGAGCCTTTTGTGAAGGTCAATGGCCGTGGGAATCTTTTCTCGGGCCTTGAACGCCTTGTCTTTGATTTCAAACGCCCAGTTAAAAGCCCATCTCGATGTTCCGCACCCCTGCCAAAACGCTTTTTCCTGTTCCGCAGTGGGAATCAACATGGTTTGGTATCCCTGCTTTGGAACCTCTTCTGGCATATCAAACTATGGCATGCAATCAGTTTTTTGCAAAGTGTATTTCACTGAACTAACTAGCGATCAACTTTGCGCAGGTTTTATGCCGACTGTTGGCTGCCCTTGGGGTTTTGAAGCGGTTGAGGGAACTTGCCTTTTATGGGCCGATATACACATTTTCACCTCGGCCACCAATTGTAAATGTGTTGTAATCGCTAAACGCGCGCAGTAGTTCGAAGCGATTGGTCCGAGCGTCCGCTGGGGTTATCTGGAGATACTCGGCAATTATTAGCCAGCGGTCATCGTCGTCGATTGTTGGTCGCGAGGCGTTTGTTCCCAGGTCTTCGTTTCTAAGAGAATACAAGTATTCTTTTGCATTCCCAATGTCGCGCGTTAGATTGGTGACCTTGTTTTGGCGCTCTGCCTCAATTGTTTTGCGCCACGAACTCGTTGCATACACAGCAATTGTGGCGATAATTGTGGCGACGATGAGAATTTCCCTGTTTGCGAACTTGGAGTGAGTATTATGCATTGCGCAAAAGGCTTTCGGTGTTTAGTCCGTAATCGCGGCTCAATTCGGCTCGGAGTGTTCGGTAGGCGTCGGACTGTAACGCTTCTCGGATCTTTTTCATGGCGTTGCTTTGGACCTGTCTTACTCGCTCACGAGTGACACCAAAATTGAGGTGGACTTGTTCGAGGGTCATTTTACCTTCGACCCCAAGGCCATGTCGCTGGCGCACAATTTCTTGTTCGCGAGCCGTTAATGTTTCGGACAGGATTTGATTTACGATATCTGTCAGGCTGTTTCGCTGCGCCTCTTCATGTGGGGTTGGGTGTTCTGTATCTCCCAATGTTTCCGAAAGCATTTTTCCTGATTCTCCAATTGGCGCGTCGAGACTGGTTTCGCGCAGCATTCCTTTTTGAATTCGGCGGATGACACTGAGTGATACGCCTGTTGCCTCTGCAATATCCTCGTCATGGGGGCGGTCGCCTGTTCGCTCAATGTATTGCTCAACAAATGTGTTTACTTTTCTTCGGAGCAGTTGGATTTGTTCTGGCTCGCGTATTCCTCCGACCTGAGAATGAATGGCGCGACGCATCTTTTGTTGAATCCAGAACACGGCATAAGTAGAAAATCGAGCCATCGTGGGGTTGTATTTTTCGATAGCCTGCATGAGTCCGCAATTTCCCTCCGCAATTAAGTCTGCCATCGGGAGGCCGCAATTGGCGAGCTTTCGGGCCTGCCAGACAACCAGCTTTAAGTTGCTTTGAATAATCTTATCCCTGGCACCAGGGTCTGTTTTGAGCACCTCGAAGAGCTTATTGATTTCCCCATTTGGTAACTGTGGATATTTTTCAATCTCACTTAGATATCTTGTTAGAGAGCGGCAGGCGGGTTGGTTCATTTGCGTAATTTTTGACGGCAGATTATAAGGTTTGTCATTTCACTGAAAAAATCAACCTTTTTCTTTGTCGATCCTTCGGCTGTTATCAATTTACTTGGGTTGCGCCAAGAAACTTGCAATTATTTTCAATCTCCTGGATCGGAGGGGGCGACTGTCTGTCCATCATCCATTTCGACGTTGCAGGCAACCGCTGGTGTCGCCACACCCCCGAGTTGGTCTTCGGTCTTCGGGTCCATAACTACATTCATTTCGGGGCGAGTTTTTTTATCGAACAGCCATTTTTCGGCCTGTTCTGCAGTAAGGAGGGACATCCGTGGAACGGCGCATTCTTTTAAAATTTGATGCGAATCGATAATTGAAGCCTTCCCCTCGGAAATTAGCGGTGCCATGTATTTTTGGATAAAAGCCAAAACGTTTGCTCTTGCCAAGCGACTCTCGGGGGTGTCATCGCAAACAACCACAATTTTGTCATATCGACGGTCATCCATCGAGAAGTTCCCCGCTACTGCCTCATCCAATGGCTCCTCCGCCGTGCTTTCCTGCAGCGCACCCACACCGGCACCCATTCCAGCCACCAGTGCATGGTAATCTGGATGCTCTATCAAAGCATCCAGATGGGCTTTGGCCGTAGATGGGTTCCGGCGCAGGGGCATGGGTAGCGCAGCTTGGTTTTTAGGGTTGCGGCACTCCGCGAGGCGATGCCACGAACTTACACGCGTAAAAACAAACAGCTCACTTCCATTACCCATTTTTTCGCAATTCATAAGTGTTGCTGGAATGCCTTCGCTCGCGGTGTCTTTCAGCTTTCGCAGTTGCCTTTTTTGATTGGCCGCTTTTTCTCGGGAAACCGCATTATCCATACAGTGCAGAATGATCGCTTTTGCTTCTCTGGGGTTTTCAGCGAGGTAATATTGAAACGACTCCGACACCATTTCCGCCACATCTGGCTCTACTTTGCTGTCCTGGTAGCGGCTTTTGGTTTGGGACGTGAATTGGGGGCTTTTGGTCTTAAAGTTGACCACTGCAATGATTCCAGATGTAATATCGCTTTCTGTTAGGGGCGGGGTTTTCTGGCGAATCAACTTTTTCTCTTTTCCGTATGAGCGGACAGCATTTAGGATTCCCTTTATAGTGCCCTTCACGTGGCTCCCCCCGTCAACTGTGTGCACATTATTTACATAGCCCCATACAATGGTTCCTACAGTGTTTGTGAAGCGCACATTACATTCAACAGCAAGCTCATCGTTGCGTTTGCCTCGCAGCGTTATTGTCGTCGGGTGAACGGGGTCGGCCGACTCACATTTTTCGTCAATAAACGATGCAACCCCTGATGGATAACAGAAAACGGATTCCCCGCCGCCGCTTAAAAATACGGCCTCTGCGCCAGGGTTTAAATATGCATCTTGGCGCAACCGTTTTTCAATAACCAGCGCGTCTGGCTGGGCGCCCTTGAACACAGTGTAATCCGGCAGAAAGTGAATCTTTGTTCCAGTTCGGTCTGTCGGCCCAACTTTAACAAGAGGCTTTGTCACTAGTCCGTTTTCGAAACCAATCTGGTAATGCTCATTATTGCGCCATACATCGACTGAGATGAACTTACAGAAAGCATTGAGACATTTAAGACCGACGCCATGAAGGCCACCCGAACTAGTATATCCTCCCTCTTCAAACTTTCCGCCGGCAAACAACCTGGTGAATACCATTTCTATGGCTGGAATACCAAACTTTTCATTTACTTCAACCGGGATTCCACGTCCAAAATCCTCGACCGACACAGAGCTGTCCGGGAGAATTTCCACGATAACCCGCTTACCGAAACCAGCCATCACTTCGTCAAACGCATTGTCGATTACCTCATGAATCATTCGATGAAGCCCTGCGGTATCTAGGTCTTCAATAAACAAGGTGGGTCTTTTGCGGATAATATCGATGCCCTCTAGCTGATGGACCTGCTCGGCTCCGTATTCTATCGGGGCGTGCGAGAACAACGAGAATTCTTCTTGTGAAACGATTTTTGAGTCCATATTATTCTGACACCTCTTCTTTTGAAGGATTTGGTTCTGATGGTTCTGTGATGCTTTCAGCCCCTTGCGGCACCTCGACACCCGTTCCTTTTACGACGCTAAAAGACGATACCCTGTCCTGAACCGAAGACATTTTCATCGCGGAGACACCCACACCGCCCTTGCCAGTTATTGGGATATCGGCGGCCGGAATGAATATAATTCGGCCTGCACTGCTGGCGATATACAGGGAATCTGTTTGGTCCACGATTGCGCAGCCTGTGATGCACGGCGCACCGTCGCCGGATTTCATAGCAAACACGCCATCTGCCCCCGGCTCTTGGTGTTTGAACTCTTTTATTGGGGTCAGCTTTGCGTTCCCCTGCTCGGTCATGGTGAGCAAAGTTTGCTGCTCGTTTCCAGCCGCGCAGCATCCAATTATTTGGTCTGATGCGTCTAGTAGCATGGCCTTGGTGCCTTTCGTGGCTGGTCCGCTTGGGCGGAGCGTGGTTGTCGCTATTCTTGCTACTTTCGATGCCTTGCTAACAAATATTGCGTCTTCTCCCATCGGCAATATTGCAGCAGCGACAACATAGTCGCCGTCATTGAGTTTGATGGCTGCGCGGCCTGCCTTTTTGGCGCCCTCATATTGCTCCATTGAGACATGCTTTGCCAGACCTTGGGCGGTTACCATTAGGAGTGTGTCCTTTGGGTGTATCCTTTGGGCTGTGCACATAGCGGTTACTGTTTCACCACCATGGAACGCTAAAAGTGATGCGACAGGCTCTCCTATCGATTCTCTTTGGCCCTCAGAAAGCTCGGCGATCTGACGAAAATACACATTCCCCTTGCTGTTGAACAGAAGGACGAAGTGGTTGGCCGCTCCGTATGCGATAAATGCGACACCTTCTTGGTGCGAGTCGTCTGGGCGCGCTGCAACTGACTCAATGCCACGGCCACCTCGTTCTTGCTGACGCCAAGTTTTGGCTGGAACACGACGAATCATGCCGTTTGTCGTAACAATTACAACCATCGGGTGTGATGGCGACACATCAGATGCCTTAAATATCTGCTTGGCAACGCTCGCCCGGGATTTCTTGAATCGGGAAGCCAATTCAGTCATTCGGGTTTGAAGAATATTAGACGCCTCGGTTATTTCAATGCCTCTGGCGCGGCTCAACCAATCGACGCGGGCATTAACGTATTCCCGTAAAAGAGACAGGTAGGAATGGACGGCGAGTCCACCGTCTTCTTTCCTTACGGACATTTTACATTTGAACTGCTGCTCCCCTTTGAATTCTTGCAAGACAATTCGGCGGATCTCCTCTGGGTCACCAGTTGGGGCCATCTTGATTTTTACGCGGCCGACGCCATGTGTTTCATTTGTGATACGCCGGAGGCCTCGAATAGTCCCCTCTCGCTCTAAAACCATTTCTATGAGGGCCTGCGGCGTTTTACCTGTCGGAAACCTCGTAATTTCAATATCTATACCCTCGTCGCTTTCGGTAATGGTAATTTCGGGCTGCTGAAATATTCCCGCCTTTTTGGTTTGCGTTAGGTGCTTAACTGATTCTGAATCTTCTGCAATTACACATCCGGACGGGAAATCTGGAAACCCCAATGTTTTAACTAGCTCATCATCTGAGTTTCCCTTTCCCGTTAGGATTGCCGAAACCGCCAGTGCGACATTTTCTAGCGGATGCGGCGGAATTGCCGACGCGGCTCCGAAGTGTCCGTTAATAAAAACATGCGGAAACTCTGGCGCCTCACCTTCAACTGCTTCCTGCATCATCTTCCCAGCCTCGGTTAATTCGAAGTAGTTTTCCCATGTTGGTGGAAAATTGTTTTCAAACGGACTGCCACAACCGGCGCAGGTTAGTAGCGGGTAGTGCGTTACCCACTCACGCGCCAAATTTAGGCACTCCTCATAAATCGTCTCAGGCTTCATTTTGGGCGCATATTTGCCATATATTGCACCAACAAGCTCGCTCGCGCTCATCCGTCCGCCGCCGGCAAGTAGGCTGCAAATGGCCCCTTCCTGGATCTGATTCAATCCCGTCCGAATATGCGGCAAGACAGCGTCCTTGTTTTTGCTTGCGCTGAAATGGTGATGAAGATCCGTTAACTCATTGATGATAATGAATTCGCTCATGTTAAAAATAGAAGGCTTTCAGGTAGCTACCAAACAAACCCCACGTTGCGACACCCAGGGCCAAAGCTGGAATGAAAGGCATAACATTCCCGCGCCCCGTCATCTTCAATGCGATTCCTATGACGGCCCCTATGACAGCCCCCGCAAAAATAACCGATACTGCCGCCTGCCATCCAAGAAACGCACCAACAACTATCAGAAACTGTGCATCTCCATATCCCATAGCTTCGCGCGGAATCACGATTTTGTTAGCAATGCCCGAGAACGACGTGGCCTCTGTTAATGCAATTGGTGGCTCTGAGTCTCTTTGAACGGTGTCCCACGAAATAGTCAATTGATTGTTGGTGTATTTTTCCCCATCAACCTCCGACTCTGGGCAGAACAAAATTAGCTTATCTTTTTTTCTATTGAAAAGTTCTTGCCATGAAAGCTCTTCTTCGTCTGCGATAATGGCATTGTTCCCAGAGGCGTCATATCTGAACCTGAATTTTTCCGGAGGGTCGAGCTTTCTGACTAACCGGCCAAACGCAATTTTGCCAAATTCCACAATCGCGGCGATTCCCAGGCCACCCGCTAAAAGCCCAGCAAAAGACGCAACAACACCGGACTGCCATGTTTTTTGACCAATAAAGCCTGGGAATGCTGCTGCCAATAGCAACCCCAAAACAACAAACGGTAACGTCATTTGATATGGGATTATGCGGTGTTTTAGGTCAACCACCGAGCAGACCGCGCAAAAAAACATTAGGGCCGTAGCGGGAATCGCTGTGCTAGCAGGCTGTGTAGCCCACAAAAACATGGTGAGACCAAAGACCAACACATCAATAATCGCCAAATGTGGTGCCCCTGAAAACAAACTCGGCAGGCTTTTTACAAACGGAATTTCTGTCCATCCGGCATATGTGAGAGGTGACTTGTTTTCTGGAAGGCATTGGTAGCAGGCTTTGGCGAATACCGAGAGAGCCCAGGCTAGAATAAACCCCACGACGTATGCTGTTGTATGTTCCATGTGACCATCATTTACCTTACTTTTGCCGAGACGGCAAGACGCTATTTGTCACGGTCTTCTGCTTCGTTAATCAGGCTCTCTTCAAACTTTTTATCCGCGATCATTTTTCGAACCTGTTGCGGCTTAAATACGCGACGCTCCAAAAACCCCACAACCCATATACTGATGGTGATTACTATTGCCCCATAAAAGGCAGCGGAAACCGCGTTGGCATAAAGCCGGTCGTCGAATAAATAAAACGCCAGTGTTGGAACCACGGCAATCATTTTTTCAAGAAAGTTTTGTGGTTCCCGCAAAAATGTAACTGCATCGCCGATAAGAACAAATGCTCCGACGATGGCAATGATAAACACAATTGCCGCCATGCGCGGGTCGAGTTGCTTTTGTGGCTGGCCGCCACCTCCTCCAAAAAGGTCCATATGTATTATTCGATGTGTGTTACAGGCACGCCCCATCCAGGACTGCTGTCAGGTTTTGGTATAAACTTACCCTTGAAAGAGAGTTTTTGCATCTGGTTTTTTCCGAAGCGCGGGTTGATACACACAATGGCCTGCCCTTTTTGCAGCTTTGTGAACTCGCCAATATCAAAACGCGCCTCCTTGCTATAGCTTGTGGTGAACGCGCGCGAGCCGATAGGTCGAGAGTTCTCTGAGAACACCGTTTCCATCGCGCCTTGGTTTAAGTTGGCGTTCACTTTTGTTTTTGTGCCGAGCAATTTACTTGCAAACTCATTGGTCTTAATATCAGTGTTTCGAAGAAAGATTTTAATGGCCGTGTTCGTCAAAATCGCGTCCACCTCGTTATCTTGCAGGGTTTTCAGCAACATTGGAATACTTTGCGTTCCAAGAATACAGGAGCACTTAAACTCACGAACTTTATCCAGAAACCCTGCTTCGCCGGTGTCGGCGCCTGTTGTTACGACAGATGCAAACTCGTCGCAAAAATACACCATTGGTCGGAATTGGTTAACCAATTCCGGTAGGAATGCCCCAGTCACGGGGTCCCTTTTATGTAGGCGCGGGCGCGAGAGCATGCACCGGAAAAAGTCAATCTTCATTACCAACATGGCCACCGTGGCAGCAGCACCATAATACGCCGTCGGCATATCCAGGTAGACAATCTTCCCCTCGTCGATGGCACTATTGAAATTAAATGTTCCCGTTGGTGCAAATATTTCGCTAAACGGGGGATGCACAAAGAGGGACACCAGATTTGATGCCACCATCGCCACCGAGCCGCTCGTTTTATCGTTGGCAGGGTTCAAGTATTCCTCCCGGAAAAAAGCCCAGACGGAGTCTAGTTGCGGTTCTTTATCCGCGCGCTTCAATATCTCCTCGTATTGTTTGAGCATAGTTTGAAGCGCCCCGATTTGGGCCTCGGGGATTTTCATTTTTATCAGGCGCTCCAAAAAGCCTCGCATTTGCTCGGCCGCATCCGCAAACTCCAGGAAAAGTTCTTTTAAGAGCAGAATGTCCGGTAGCACGAGCGCCGCTGCGTCGACGTATGGGATGCGGCGCAGCATCTCTTGGTCCATTTCTTTTGATTTGTCGCGAGAATGTGTGCTGTATCGCCCTCTGTCTTTGTCGTCATCCGCGTTGAGCAGGCCGCGCAAATCACCCCTTAATGATGCGCAATCATCCGATAGCGTCTCATCGCTATCGTCGCCATTTAATATGCTTCCAAGTGTCATTATTAATGATGCAATAATTTCCTTGTCTTGTTGCACTTCTTTCCCGAGCGCCTCAATTTCTGCATCGCGCTCGGGGCTGTCGGGGGCGTTACTTTCCACCATTGCCTCATATGCCTCTTGCCGCGCATTTGCGCTTGCAACATACACCACCCGCTTGGGCTCGACTGTGCGCACGAGAACATCTATTTTTTTGCATATCTGTTCCAAAACTCGGCAGCAATTCTCGTATTTATCCCAAACCGCGTCTCGGGCGCTTTGCGCGGCCGTTATTTCCCCCGCATTTCTTGGCTGCCCCCTGTCCATAAGGAGAATGTTCAAAAACTGAAATGACATCGGCGCAATCTCAAATACTTCCTTATCTTGCGGCGACGTCGCCTCTTTGTATGCTTTCTCTATGTAGCCGTGGAGAATAAACGTGTTCAGGAAGAGCTTTCGCGCGGCATTGTCCCAAAATGGGTCCTGACCGCTTTTACCGCCCGAGAATGCTTTTAAGATTTCCAGAATCTTGTTGGCTTTTTGAAGCGGCGACTCGCTCGGGTCTCCAAACATATTATATACCACGTCCCTATGGCTGGGACCAAAATACACGCAGTCATCCATGCGCCCATATTTTTGGGCCAAAGCCCAGGTTTTATCTCGAAAGTCTCCCTTTGCCTCAACCACCAGCGCGCCGAAGCGGACGTCCGCTCGCGTTGCACTAATTGGTGGCTTATTTGGCTCCAA
>Ga0247836_1007712_pt1 | contig 11255 bp, 12 predicted proteins | sample LaCruzMarch2015__4_FD_187116 | JGI IMG/M metagenome (GOLD analysis project Ga0247836, IMG submission 187116) | Freshwater microbial communities from meromictic Lake La Cruz, Castile-La Mancha, Spain - LaCruzMarch2015_14m | ecosystem: Environmental > Aquatic > Freshwater > Lake | place: Spain...
AGCGTCGCCAGCATTCGCATCAATGAAGAGGTGCAGGCCCGGGCCAACGCCGAAGGATGCCTGACCCTGCTGACGGAGTACGCCGAGGGCTATATCGGCACGAGTCCCCCGGGCTTCAAATTCGCCGACTTCGACGGCCTCCTCGACCGCGACACCGTCGCCAATACCGCTGACGATTTCCTGCCGTCCTTTGGCACCCGGGTCCTCGTGCCGGCCACCATCACCCCCGCCACCGGGGCCACCGCCGCTGCCCACCAATGGGCGTTCGTCACCCGCGGCACAGCCCCCAATCAGGGGGGCTGCCTGCTGCGCCTTGAAGACAACAGCGACGACGCCTTCCCGAGCAGTTCGGTGCCAAGCGGCACCACCGGCGTCCTTGAGGCCGCCAGCGCCGGACGAGACCTGCCCCTGCGGGACCGGGACCGCTCCATCTACCTCACCGTCGTCGGCCTCCACCCGGTGCTGCCGGGCACCGCCCCAACAGATGCCTGGGAACGCGCCCATTCGCGCGTCACCCTCCGCCGCCTCTACGCCACCAACAATCCAGTCCAGACCCCGCCCGCCCTGCAGGCCTGCGACGACGTCAACCTGAGCGCCAACATCGACGTCTGCGGCCTCGGCGGCGTCCAGGGCGACGCCATCACCATCAGCGGCGGCAGCACCTGCGGCTGCGGCAATTACTCGGGCAATTCCGTGACCCCGGCGACGCCGCCGGCGGCCTGCACCGGGTGTCCGAGCGGCACCTGCTCCCCTCCCTCGCGATCGGTGTTGTCCCCCGCCCAGAGCGCCGTCGATCGAGGCTGCAGCCCGCCAGCCATCCCGAATGCCACCTATTACATGGACAACAAGGGCTTCGGGAATCCCGCCAGCAACTCCAACAACATCGGCGACAAAGCCAGCTGCAAGGTCCACATCGACCGTCGAGGGCGGGTCTTTGTGTGGGACACGACCGACCCCGACGCCAACCAGCGCGTCCCGCCGACGAACATGACCAACGCGCTGGTCGCCGGCGGTGTGGCCACCGGCTTCGTGGCGGATTGCCAGAATTACACGGGCATCCCCGATGGCTTCGGCGGCCGCATCGTCGAACTCCCCTGCACCTGGGACACGACGCTCCTGGACGGTGACGGCGAGAGCATCACCTGCGACACCACCAACGCCAATCCCCGCCTGCGACAAACGCCGTGCTGGAAACCCATCGCCAACCTCGAGGACGGCGCCGCGCAGCGCACGATTGGGGCCGTCAATATGATGAGTTCCGATTTGCTCCTCGGTGGCGTGCCAGCGAATCCGTTGAACTCGCTGTCGACACTCAACGGCGGCGATCACTTTGAGATGTCGAGTCACGAGAACGACGAAGACCTGATGTTCATCAAGAACAAACCGATTCCGAATATTCGAAATCAGAACATGATGTTTGCGACCGGCGATGCCAACACGACGATGTGCGGCAACATCAATGGCTGCGAGGACTGCGACGGCTCGACCATCGACAATTGGTGGACGGAGTGTTCTTCCCGCACCGGCAATCCGGCGAGCCCTCGGAGCAGCTGCGGGGACTTTCACTCCCATGATCACCAAAACAGCCGCCACATCCCCTGGCCAATTATTTTCGCCTGGGATGTCGACCCGGCGAACAAGATCGATTTCGAGTACGACCCAACGGCGACGAAACCACTGAACGCGACCATCCTGTCCAGCGGCAACATCGCCTTTGTCGGCGACGTCAGCTTCTGCTGCGCCGAGTGTGGCAGCGATTTGGGGGGCAACTGCACCCTGCCACTGACAGCCAATGGCATCAGTGCGGCGGGCAGGTTCATTCCGGCCGCCAGCTGTAATGCAGGCCAGGTGCCGGCTCCACGGTTTTCAGTCCCACCGCCACCGCCCGGGCCCGTCCAGTTCATCGGCTCGGGATACGGCTACGCCTTCAAGGTCGATGGCACATGCCAGATTGCTGCCAACAGCACGGTCATCGGCGACGTCGAGTGCAGCGCTGTCAAGATTCCCAACGACCCCTGCATTGTCGGCCAGGTGGTAGCCGTTCAGGGGGAGGCTTGAGTGCCACAGCCGATGGGATCACCACGGTGGCATGAAGACCAACGACCTCCAGATCAAGATCGAAGCCCTCGTCCGCGCGCACCTCGTCCAGCAACGGGCTGCCGCGGTCGCAGCCGTCGAACGCGCCTTTGCCGCGGAGGAGAGGCGCCCTGGCACACGGAGGCCTTCGGCGGCTCGCGCGGCATCACACAAGCGGCGCCCCGATGACGCCATCGCTGCACTTGCCGACCGGCTTCTGGCTGCCGTCGAGGCCTCACCTGGCGTTGGTGTCGCCGAACTCGCGCGCAAGGTTGGCGTGCCTGCGACTGACCTCACGAGCCCGATGCGCCGCCTGAAGGTGGAGGGGCGTGTGCGCTCCGTTGGTCGGACCCAGCGCGCCCGCTATTTCCCGCTCACGACGTAGGTGCGAACAGCGACGGCGTCGGCGCACCCGCGATGTAGGCGGCGTAGGTCACCGTCAAGAAGTCGAGCACGTTCTTGTTCTGCTTCCGCGCCGTGTGCACCGTCGTCATCATGCGCTCTGCGAAGAGGTTGCCGCGCTCGCTCTGCGTGCCCTGCGAGCGCTTGCGCCACAAGACGAAGGCACGCAGCTCACGCTCGGCGTGGTTGTTGGTCGGTTCGACGTCGTCGCGGTCCACGAAGGTCCAAAGTGCCTTCTTGTGTTCCAGGATGTCTGCGCATGAACCAGAGAGCCCCGCGATCCGCGCGTCGACACCTCGCTGCAGCAGTTCCTCGACGGCGGTGCGGATTGGAGCCATTCGTCGACGGAACTCCTCACGGTTCAGTCGACCTTCCCTCACCTGGTGCCAATAGTCGAAGGTGAGCTTGATGTAGTCGAGAAGCTCATCACCGAGCCGGGCGCTCTTGCCTCCGCGCTCGCTGAACGCCACGAACTTGCGCAGCAGGTGTGCCCAGCAGACCTGTCGGCGATCCATGGACCAGAACTTCAGGGCCGTCGCACGGTCGCTCACCAGCGTTCCCGTCGAGCCAAGCAGCAACGACAGCGTCTTCTTGTCGCCGTGGGCAAGCACCTTGAACACCGTCGCCGACGCTGTCGCAATGGTCCACAGCGCCAACAGGACGCCCTGCTGAAACCAACTCGTGCCGTCGGCGTGCTTGACGACCTCGCCATCGACGCGCCGCCACACCTCGGCGACGCCAGCCTCCAACGATTCGGTCACCCGTGATTCGACCTCACTGATGGCGCCCACCGAGATCTTGAGACCGACGAGGTCCGACACCAACGATGCCGTCCTGCGCCGACTCAGATGGTAGGCGCCAGTCAGGGTCGCCACGACGCTGTGCAATCGTGGGCCGAACGTCGGTGCCGGCGCCCACGCTGCTCGCGTGGAGGTGGCACAGCACGGACAGGTCACAGCGTGAAAGCGATGCTCGACGACCACGGGCCTCATCGGCGGCAACTCCCATGTCTGGGCTCGAAGGGGTTCCGCTTGCGGCGTCGGGGGAAGTGCCCTCGCACACCCTTCGCAGTGCTCCGGAAAGTGGTCGACGAACTCGCTCACCTGTTCCGCAGGGGCCAGCGCTCGCTGCGTACCCTCGTGGCCGGGCTGCGCTCCACGCGTCTTGCGTTCCGACTGTGAGGTACGCCCGGCTTTCCGGACCTTCCGCGCCGCGCGCTCGGTGGGCGAGTCCGTCGACGGTGGCTTGCCGGAGTTGCCGGAGTTGGAGTTGAGCCGCGCCAGCAGCTGGGCCACTAGTTTCTCCAACTCCGCGATGCGGGCCTCGGCGGCGACGGCGCGGGCCTCCGCAGCGACGGCGCGGGCCTCGGCGGCAACGAGCTGCTCTTTTAGTTTCGCTACCTCGTCCACCTCGCTGTCAGATCAGCTCAAGTGACGCTCGTCGATCGGTCAAACGGCCGACCCCCCTGAACGGCTACGCCAGGTGTTGGTGACCGGCGGCAGCACCCTGATTGGCTGCATGGGTGGGACCTGCACCGACACAAATGCCCCATCGGTCGGCGTCTGCCTGGGCGGCAATGCCAAGATCGTCGGTTCGATTTATTCCCAGGGTTCCGTCTGTGCCACCAGCAATGCCAGCCTCAAGGGCGATATCTTCACGATGGGCAATGCCTCGTTTGCGAGCAATTTCGTGCTCAATGGTCAGATCTTTGCCAACCAGGACATCAGCTTGAGCAGCAACGTCGTCATCGACTTCACCGGCGGCACCCAGATTCTGTCGGCGGGCAGCCAGGGCCAGAGCACCTATATGGAGACCACCTGGTAATGGCGGACCCGGGCAAGCCAGAAGACGACGGCGACGGCGATGCCTGGCAAAGCGCGCCGCAGGTGCGCCCGGCCCTGGCGTTGAAGCCCCTGCAGGCGCGCCCGGCCCCCCTGAAAGCCGACAAGACCGACGTATTCGGGCAGCGGCCAACGCCTGCGCAGCTCGGTTTCGACCCCCGCGTCCATGATCCGGTGCCCCCCAAACGCATCGACAAGACCGAACCGTTTGGCTCGCAGCCCACCAGAGCCCAGCTGGGCCTCGATCCCGAACCGCCCGTGGCCCCCGTCCAACGGTCAGACCCCTTTGTGCCCCGACCAACCATGGCCCAGCAGGGCTTCGAGCCCGCCAGGGGCAGTCCAGCGCCAGTCGACAAGCCGGAACACACAGACCCCTTTGCTGCCCGCCCCGTCCGAGCCGAACCGGCCCCGCGGGATGCCTTCGCCCCACGCTCGACGATGACGGTCACGCGGCTGTCTGCGGTGCCCCAGCCAAGCCCCCCCACCATCGAGTCCATGCTCCCGCCGCCGGCGACCCGCGTGCCCCTGCCGCGACGGGTGGGCGAGCCCCTCGACCCGCCGGTGCAAGCCCAGGGGCGGGCGACGACGTCCCTCGACCCGCCCATGGAACCCGCCCGACGAGCGACGACGTCCCTCGACCCACCCATGCCACCGGCGCGGGGAGCGACGACGTCCCTCGACACGCCCATGCCCCCGACCCGCCGCACCACCGACGCGGCGGCGATACTGTCGATACCGTCGGCGACAGCCTCCGAAGCCGTCGCCGACGCAGCACCGGCGGCGCCCGCCGTTGCCATCAAGCGCCACCTGGCCCGCAATGGTTCCCTCACGGCGGCGGCAGCCCTGATGGTCGTCGCTGCCGGTGTGTCCATGTTCAGCGGCGGCGGCCTTGATGCCGGCCGCTACACCACCGACGAACGGGCCACGTTGAGCGCCCTGTGGCGCGACACCACCGCCGCCAAGGGTCCCCGTCCAGCTGAACCAGCCGTCGCCACCGCCGTCGCCTCGGTCTACGGCACGGTGGCGCGGGCGTTGATGCCGCCAGGCGAAACCGCCAAGCCCGTGCTCGTCCTCGACGAGGCGCGCGAACGGGCCTTTGCCCTGCCCGACGGCACCGTCGTCATCAGCGTCGGCATACTGAAGCGCCTGCACAGCGAAGCCGAACTCGCCGCCATCCTCGCCCACACCCTGGCCCACCATGTCGGCGGCGACGTTGGCCGTGGCTTGCCGGAATTCCCCAACGGCCTTCGCCTGGCATTGTCGGCCACCCCGCCGACGGAGGCGTTGGCCGCCGCTGCCATCGGCGACACCCAGGTCAATGACCCCGTCAGCGAAGCCAGGGCCGACGCTCTCGCCATCCGGGCGCTGAAGATCGCGGCCTGGGACGCCCAGGGGATGCGCAAAGCCCTCGACGCCATGGCTGGCAGCCCGTGGCTCGGCCAGCATGGGAGCTGGCCCGAACGACCAGCAGCCCTTGGCGACGAGGAGCACCGCCGCCTGCCCGGCAGCACCCTGCTGCAAAACGACAGCGGCAAGAGCAACGCTGAAGACTACGAGACCAAGGTCCTCGAGCCCCTCGGCATCGTCACGTCGTCGTCGACGGCCAGGGCAGCACCGATCCCCGATGCGGCGCCACCGGCTCCTGAACCGCCTCGCTGAAGACCACCAGCACAGAGCGCAGCACCGCAGCTGCGAGGTGAACTACACCCCCCTCAGCCGCAGCGTCTTGTCGCCGAAGCGGGCCGTGATCTCCAACTCGCCACCCAATGCCTCGATGTACTTCCGCAGGGTGGACACCAGGTGGTCCTCGCGCGCCTCGATGCGGCTGATCTGCCCCTGGGTTGTCTCCAGCGAAGCAGCGACATCACCTTGGGTCAGGGCAGCCAACACCCGGGCGTCGCCCAGGGACATCTCCAAGAGGTCCGCACGCACGGCCGCATCGACACGCTGCTGTCGCTCGGGCGACAGCGGTCGGGCCTTCTTGAACTCGGTAAACGATGAAAACTCTGTAATCTTCTTGTCTTTTGATGTGCTCTTTTTCTGTGTCATATTATGCCTCATGAATTGGAGGTTTCGCAAGCATCCCAGCTCTCATCATCGTTCTGCTTCACGGCCTGCTTCCCTGGGCCAGCCACACGTCGTAGCCCGCGTCTGATTCCTTGATGGCTTCTTCGTAGAACGCCTGCTCATTCACTCCAGTCTTGTCTCCGCCAAGCAGCACGACGGCGTTGCGCGCTGGGTCGAACCGATAGAACACTCGAAGAGGGCGGCCCTGGGACTGGACACGCAGTTCGCGAAGTCCTGGACCATGGCGGGACGGCCCGTTGATGGAAGACGAGTACGGATGGGGCAAGGTCGGACCGCGTTGCTCCAAGAGGAACATGTAGTGCATCACCTTGTCTTGGTCCTGATCGACAAGTTCATCAAACCACTTATTGAATACGTTTGATGTGACGATGATTGTTGGCGCATCGGACATGAGCTTCCCCTCTGACAGCCGCTGGATACCTTTAGAGGTATATCCCTTCAAGTGGATGTCAGCAAGCCCTGAATGCCGATTGTGCGGGCTCACCAGAAGTCCTTGAAGGCCCAGGCGAGGAACGCCAGCACCGACACGTCGATGGCGGCGCTGGCGCCAAAGGCCCGGGCCCGGATCGGGTCCTTTTTTTCAAGGCGAAACGGCGCCACCGCCGCCCCCGCCACGGCCCCCAGCAAACAGGCGCCGACGGCGACGGCGGGAAACAGCACCAGCACGCCGATGAACTTGGGCACCTCACCGGGCCCCTGGCGGGCCGTCAAGGCGTCGACCACCAGGGCCCCCATCCCCAGCACGAAGACCAGACCGGCGACGACGACGCCGACGCTGGCCAGCACCCCGAGCCATCGCGGCCATCCCTGCTTCGGCATGCTGCACTCCGTGAAACCGTGGTGGCCGACTTGATTGGCGGGGAGGTTTCCCCGCCCGCCCCTCATGAGACTCGCCTCGGCGACAAACCCCAGAGCGGGTTTCTCTTCGAGGCTCGATGCTACATGGAGACGCGGCGGCGGGCATTCGATCGCCACTCGCGATAGGGTCCCGCCATGTCGTCTTCGATGGTGTCCCAGCCCGTCACTGTCCCCCTCGCTCTGCCCGCCGCCAGCGTCAACGACGCCGTCGCCGAATTCGCCGACCACAGGCGCCTGTCCGTGCGCCAACGACGACGCTGGCTGGAGCTGCTGCTCAACTGGGAACAGAAAAACAGCTACGCCGTCTACGACGAAGACGGCAACCACACCCTGCAGGTGAAGGAAGAGGGCTCGGGGCTGTGGAACCTCGTCAAGCGGATGTTCCTGCGCACCGCCCGCCCCTTTGACGCCGTCGTCTACGACAACCCGATCCCCAAGCCGATGCTCAAGCTCCACCGGCCGTTTCGCTTCTTCTTTCACCGCCTCGAAGTGAGCGCCGCCGACGGCACCCCCATCGGGGCCATCGAACGCCGCTGGTCATGGCTGCGCCGCATCTACGCCATCACCGACGCCCGCGGTCAGCAGGTTGCCGAACTGTTCGGCCCCATCTTGCGGCCCTGGACCTTCGAGATCCGCATCAACGACGAGCCCATGGGCCTGCTGCAGAAGCGCTGGGCGGGGTTCACCTCGGAAATGTTCACCGACGCCGACAACTTCGTCCTCGACGTCGAACGGGTCCGCGACCCGAAGCTGCGGCTGCTGGCGTTTTCGGCGACGGTCCTCATCGACGTCTGCCATTTCGAACAGGCGAAATAGGCCGATCGGGTGGGGCTTTGCGGGGGAGGTGCCGATGCGTCTGGTTTTTACTGCCAAGCCCCTGATATTGGTCTGTTTTTGTGGTGTCGCATCATGTGATTCCCGTACCGAGGTGGATCTCCTGTGCGAGCCGGCAATACCGTGCAGCGACACGACCCTGTGCTGCAATTATGTCCAGGGACCGATCTGCATAACCCCCGACGAGGGACAAGCCACGAGCCTGAGCAGCTATTGCTCTTCTGTCTGTCGAGTAGCCGCCGACTGCCTCGGAGAGACGGTGTGCGCCTATCGGGATCCGCTTGAAGACGCATGCACCACGTCCGTTCTGCGAGACAACGTGGGCGAGTGCTTCGACGTCGCCGATGTCCCCGCCGGCGCCCTGGTCTGCGGCGAATAGGAACTCAATGTGGTGGCAATCAACGTTCATGCAGGGCGCATCAAACATCCAGGGGCCCCGATGAGAAAAGCAGTCCTCCTCCTCTTGCCCCTCGTTGCCTCCTGCGAGGTGAGTGACCGCAATGTCCGTGTCGACGAACCGTTCACGTTGGCCATGGTGCCGGAGAGCATTTTTCTTCTGGAGGACCAGGCGAATGTCGAGATTCTCGAGTACCGCGGAACCGCTGACGAGGATTGGTGTTGTATTGGAGTGCAGGAGGTCTGTGACCTCGTGCCGCCGATGGTCAAGTTCCGAGTGGGTGGCGAAAGCCGAGGCAAACCCAACCCCTACGGTGTTGACCCCACGTCGTTTATTGCAACTGCAAGCTCTGGTGGCCTTGCACTTTCAGGTCATACCGTTGCACTGGCGTGGGCCGACACGGGCCTGAGCCGTCACACGCCCGACCGGGTTGTCACCGGCCGCGATGGCAAGAGCTGGCGCTGGTCAGACGTCGTCAACACCTGCGATTCCGATGATGACGTCGAAATCACTGTCACGCCCTCTGGATCGTGGTTTTCAGCGACGCACCTTTTTCACATTTTTGACGACGCCGTGTGCATCCAGCGCGAGGGTGACGATTCCTACACGGAGCCGCCGCCGCCACCCGACCCCGAGTTGCTTCAAGCAGAGGTCTGCATTCCGCGCGCCGAGTGGGAACTTGGGCTGCAACGCATCGACGCGGGCTGCGCCGCCAACGACGAGAGCTGCGTTGTGCCGTAGTTCGAAGGCGTGGCGTCAGCCGTCGTCTTGCAGGGGGTAGCTGGTGCGGGTGTCGGCGGTCCAGCGGCTGGGGGCGCCGTCGTCGTCGATGGCGTTGGCCTTGCGGAGGGCGGCGCGGATGTTGTCGGGGCCGGCGACCCAGCCGAAGCGGTGGTGGTAGCGGTCGCGACCGGCGAAGCGGTTGGCGTGGAAGTCGCACTCCTCGTGGGTGCAATGGACGTCGACGGCCGCGGTGTTGTCGCGGCCGCTGGCGCGGCTGTTGTCGCCGTCGTCGGCAGCGCTGTCGACGGGGACGAGGCCCAATCCGTGGATGGGGCAGTCGCCTTTTCGCCAGCGTGAAACCCAGGCTTCGGGGCTTTGTCCGCGCACACCCATCACCGCACCTCGAAGCTCATCGTGTTTTGCAACTGCTCTGACGTCGCTGGGAATCCAACGCCTGGGCGCCGCGCCAAGGAGTTGAATAATCAGGACTCTTCGACCGAGCTCGAATCAACCCTGGGAGACGAAGTCCGGTGGGGGCTTGCTGCCGTCGCCGAAGAAGAACTGCTCGCATTGCTGCTTGAGGAGCTGGCGGGCGGACCTGTCGGAGAGGTCGATGCGGTACTCGTTCATGAGCATTTTTTGGTGCTCGAGCCAGAGGTCCCAGCCTTCGGCGGAGACGACCTCAAAGAGGCGTTTGCCGAGCTCGCCGGGGAAGGGCGGCTTGTCGAGGCCGGGGGCCTCTTTCTTGAGCTTCACACAGGAGACCATGCGGGGCGATGACATGGGTGGGGCGTAGCATCTCTCGTGCGGGGTCGAAACAACGGATGACGGGCGGCTCGCCCTGGCCGTGAAACCGCAGCAGGGTGGGATGTGGTCCAGTTTGGCTGGGCGGAACGGCACATCCGTCCGGTGGTTGACGGGACCCCGTCTCGTCGACGCACCATGGGGGGTGGCGATCATTGGCAAGTACCGGGTGCGGCGGAAGCTGGGCGAGGGGGGCATGGGCTCTGTCTTGCTCGCGGAAGATCCCGCTGGCCATTCGGTGGTGCTCAAGATCCCCCTGCACAGCACCCCCGAAGTCGCCGCCCGCATGGAGGACGAAGCCCGCATCGGGATGCAGCTGCGTCATCCCCACATCGTCAAGACCCTCGACTTTTTCATGGACGGGCCCCGCCCCGTCATCGTCATCAACCACATCGAGGGCACCTCGTTGCGCGAGCTGCGCGACACCATCGGCGCTCTGCCGCCGGCCATGGTGGCCCGCGTCGGCGAGCAGATTTCCGATGCGTTGTCGGCGTTGCATCACCTGAAGGACAACGACGGGCGGTCCCTGGAGATCCTCCACCGCGACGTGACCCCGGGAAACATCCTCGTCGACCGCTCCGGCAACGCCTGCCTCATCGACCTCGGCATTGCCCGCTCGGTGCTCTCCAAGGCCAACAAGACCTCGGTGGGCATTTTGCGGGGGACGTTTCGCTACATCTCGCCCGACTTGTTCGCGGGCAAGAACTACTCGTGGATGACGGACCTCTGGGCCCTCGGCGTCACGCTGTTCGAGGCGTCGGTCGGCCGCAAAGCCACCGAAGGCAACGAGCACCAGGTGTTCGCCGACATCATGCACGGCCGCATCACCGACCTGCGCCACGGCGAGACCCTGAACCCCGCCCTGCGCTACCTGTTTGACGGGCTGCTGCTCGTCGACGCCGACAACCGTCGCTTCCGTGATCCCGAAGACGTCCTGCACGCCTTCCGCGTCATCCGCGGCCGGCTGGGCGACGGCGAACAGGACACCGTCTCCATCATGGCCTCGGTCCCCATCCCGATGGATGAGGAACTCATGGAGGCCACCGAGATTGCCGCCGCCGCCGACGACGATGACGTCGTGGGGCCGAAATCAGCGGGACACGCCAGGCCGACGGCGCCGCCGCCAGCCATCCCCTCCATGATGGAAGACGACTTCAACGAGCCCACCGTCGTATCGGCACCGAGCTTCAACCATCCCGGGGCCAACGACGACATGCGGACCATCAACACCG
>Ga0247836_1007723_pt1 | contig 11240 bp, 8 predicted proteins | sample LaCruzMarch2015__4_FD_187116 | JGI IMG/M metagenome (GOLD analysis project Ga0247836, IMG submission 187116) | Freshwater microbial communities from meromictic Lake La Cruz, Castile-La Mancha, Spain - LaCruzMarch2015_14m | ecosystem: Environmental > Aquatic > Freshwater > Lake | place: Spain...
TGGGCACCTGAGGGGCGAAGGCCGGCGGGGCCACCTGTTGGTACTGGTAGGTGGGGGCGGTCATCGCCGGACCAGGCGGCAGGGCGGGCGGGGCCACGCCGGGCAGCGGCTGCCGGGAAACGTCCGGCCCGGCGGCTCCCCAGGCCTGCGGCGTGGTCTGAACAGCGCTGAACGGGCTGGCGGCCGGCGGCGCGGCTTGCATGGCCGGCATGCCAGCCATGGGCGGACCCGCATAGCCGGGCTGCATCTGCACGTATTTCGTGGTCGTGACGGCCCGATACTGGGTGACCGGCACGTTCACGGCCTGCTGGACGTACTGCGTCACTGGTTGCATGCACTCGACCGTGCACCCGGTGCAAGGATCGATCTCGCAGGCGGGCTTGTAGCTCGTCACGGGAACGCACTTGTATTCCGTGCGGTAGGTCGTCTCGGGCACGTAGCTCGTCTGCTGCATCGGCACCATGACCGGCTGCGGCGGGGCGGCCATGGGCATGATCATCGGGGCAGCCACCGGGGCGACCGGAGCAACGGCGTAGACCGGAGCCTTCTTGAAGCACGAACTGCAGCCGCTGAACATGCCGCTCAAGCAGCACTGGGCCTCTGCCGGTCGGGAGCCGATCGTACCGCAGCCGGCGAGGGCCAAGACGAGAGCAGCCATTCGATACATGTTCATTGCACGTTCCTCGCTTCGCGGGCCGTCGGAAATCCGAAGGCACGCAACCCTAGGACGTTTTGCTACACGGCGGCGGCGAAAAACAGCCACGCCAGATCATGAATTTCCCACCGCTCGGCCGGGCGACCGGTACGGCCCCGACGACCGTCACGACCGGCGGGACCGCAGTTCATAGCGATCGTAGAGATCGCCGAGGGCGGCGCGGAGATTTCCTCCGTGGCCGGTGAACGTTTCGGACAGATCGGCCTCCGTAATCAGTTGGCCGTGATCTGGCAGTCGGGCGACGATCGCGGTCAGCAGCGGGAGGGTGCCCGCGGTGCGCACGGCCACCGGGATCCCGGCCGGGCGGTGGCTCGTGACCACCATCCGACAGCCGTGCAGGCGGACCACCGCCATGACGAGCAGCGACCATGGCCAGCCCAGCCGCTCCCAGCCGTCGACCAGAAGCGTCGAATCGGCGTGGGCCCGCCCGCAGATCTGGAGCAGATGCAGAGCATCCCGGCGGCGCCGTAGCCGGACGACCTCCACCGGCCGCTGCTCCGCGGCCAGCCGGTCGGCGAGGGTGACCAGCAGGGTCGACTTGCCCGTGCCGTGCGGGCCGACGATGGCCACCATCCGGTAGCGCTCCAAGGCCGCGAGCACGGGATCGACGGCGAGCGGATCGCCGGTCTGATCCAGTGGCGGCACGACCCCCGGCCGCGTGTGCCGCGTGGCGAAGGGGTTGGAGCGTGGGCGCTGGGCGAGGGTGGCCATGGTCACGACCGGGTGGGAAACGCGGCCGCCGGCACGCGGCCGAGGTCGAAAACATGTTCGGACACGAAGTCGCGGCCTGCGTCGAAGAAGAGCCGCACCCGGACGCACCAGCGAATTTTTACAATCACGCCTTCGTAGGAGAGCGGGCTTGCCGGCAGCCGGCCACCGAAACTTCCCGTCGCTGCCCCAGCGGCAGCCCGGTCGGTGAGCCGGTCGAAGGAATGCACTCCGATGTCCTCCTCTCCCTTGCCCTCGGTGTACCACACGATCGACCGCTCGACCGCTCTGACCACCTGGCCCGGCGGGAGGTCCACCAGATATCTGACCTCGATCGACTGGAGGGGCTCGTAGCGGCGATCGGCAGCGCAGAAGTGCAGCGTGACGCTGGGGGGCTGGCGGCTGGCTTCGGGCAGGTTGGTCATGCCGCAGGCTCTCCCGCGGCGAGGGGAAAGACGACCACGGGAAACGCCCGCGTGAAAGCCGGCCAGCGGGCCGGCCGGCCACGGATCACGATCCTCCAGTTCACCCCGTTGTGTTCTGAGGCAAAGGAATGCATGGCCGAGGATGGCACGTGGATGGTCGCCCGGGCCTCGAACCGCGTGCCCGGTGCGAGTTGGAGGCCCGGCCACGATCCGAGCGGGGATTTCCAGACCACCAGCCGTTCGGTGCGGGTGTCTGTGCCCTGACGAAACGTCGCCTGTTCCTCGAGTTCGAGCGACATCTCGAGGTCGCTGAAGGCCCCGGCGCCGCCCTGGGCGAGGAGGGCCTCGTATGTTCCCCCCGGCCTGAGCGGATGAGCTGAGATCTCGAGCTGCGTCGTGCCCACGGCCGTCGCCAGCACGAGGCTGCGGGTGAAGGCCACGACACCCGCGACGCCGACGACCGCGAACGGCACGAGCACGGCCAGGAGCAGCCAATCGATCCGGCCGCCCAGCAGGTCCAGTCCGGCATTCACGGCGAGCAGCACGACGACCGCATTCCAGAGCACCGCGAACAGCCCCAGCCCCAGCAGATTCCAGCTTTCCGGGCTCTCGATCGGGAGCCGGTAGCGCAGGATGGTGCCGGGTGAGTTGACGAGATCCTCGCACGACGGCACGCCGGGATGGCCGGGGGTCGACGTCGGTTCATTCGCGAGCGGATCGCGCGGCCGGTGCCCGGTCGCGGCCTGCCGCTCTTGGCTCCGCCCCCAGCGGCCGAGCGACCGCGACAGGCCGGCGCCGCCGAAGGCCAAGAGCGCACCGGGCAGGAGCAGCGTCAAGGCCCACACCCACCAGTTGTAGCCCCGCGAGAGCACCACATGCGTGGGCCGGTCTGGGTCGTACCAGCAGATTTTTTCCTCGCCCAGGCTCGTCCGGTCGAGCCGCTCCAGGGCCCGAGTGCGATCAGTCTCCGGTATGCCGTCGAAGGCCCAGGCCACGACGGGCTCCGCGCCGACGGCGTAGCGGAGTCGGATGCTCGGCTGCCAGGAAGCCTGCGCGGCGGCCGCGGAGCCGGGCCCGCGCCGGGCCAGACCCTTGCCCACCACCGTGCCTCGGCGTTCGATGAAATCGTGGTTGATCCGCCACTCCGGAACGGCGATGCCCGTGATCAGGAATCCACCGAAGGCGACCCCGGCCACCACGAGCGTGGCATGAAACAACGCTTCGCCCACGGAGCCCCAGACCTCCGAACCGGTCCGGCGGTGTCCGCGCTTCTTGGAAAAAAACCGCGGCAGCCTCACGCGCGTGCTCCTGACCGCCCACCCGCGGACCGGGCCGTGAACCCCTAGGGGACGGCCGAGACGGGCTGCCGGGTCTCACCGTCATCCGGCGTCGCCGAGCGGAAGAACCCGATCTTCTCGAGCGCTTTGTAGACCTCTTCGAGAGTCTTTTCGCCGAAGTTGGAAATCGAAAGCAGATCGGAACGGGTGCAGTTGAGCAGATCGTGAACTGTGAAGATGCCACGATCTTCGAGGCAGTTCGTGGTTCGAACGGAGAGGCCGATCTCGGCCGTACTCATTTCGAGTTTCTCCGCCATCTCGTCCGACTGCATCAGGTCCTTGTAAGGAATCCGAGGCATGGGGTCCCTCCCGTGCGACTGTACTGGTGACTGGTATGACTCACGCTCGCTCGCTCCGGCGGCCGTTGACCGACCGGAAGGCTGAGCGGAATATAAACTAAGTCCTGCAAGCCCGACTACGCTCGCGCCGTCGTGAAGCGGTGGCGATCCGCGCACCGCAGGCTTGCCCAGGCCGCCTGTTGCCCCGGAAAACCCTCGTGTCATCACCGCTTCTTGACCGTCTGAACGAAGCGCAGCGTGCCGCTGCCGCCCATGTCGAGGGCCCGCTCTTGGTGCTGGCAGGGCCCGGCAGCGGCAAGACCAGGGTTGTCACCCATCGGATTGCCAACCTGATCGCGGTCGGTGTGCCGGCGGCGGCGATCGTGGCGCTGACCTTCACCAACAAGGCGGCCGACGAGATGCGCCGGCGGGTGGCCGACCTGGTCGGGCCGCAGCCGGTGGAGATGGGCACCTTCCACCGATTCGGCGCCCGGCAACTTCGGCGGCACGCCCGTCAGGTGGGGCTGACGAGCGATTACTCGATCTTCGACCCGGACGACGCCACGGCGGTGATGAAGCGGGCGGCCAAGAAACTGGGGCTGGCCCTCTCCCACACGCCGATCGATCGAATCGCCGGCGTGATCTCCAGGGCGAAGAACGACCTGCTCACCCCGGAGTCGTTCGAGCCCCGCTGGGGAAGCCCGGTCGACGACGTGGCCCGCAAGCTCTGGCCGGTGTACCAGGAGCTGCTGCTGGCGGCCAATGCGGTCGACTTCGATGACCTGCTCGTGCATCTGGCCCGACTGCTGGCCGATGATCCGGAACTGCGGGCCACACTCGATGCCCGCCATCGCTTCATTCTGGTCGACGAGTACCAGGACACCAACGCCGTTCAATACGCCATCATCCGTGGCCTCTCGATCGACCACCCGAATATTGCCGTGACGGGCGATCCCGACCAGGCGATCTACGGCTGGCGCGGCGCCAGCATCCGCAACATCCTGGAGTTTGAGCGGGACTATCCCGCGGCCCGGGTCGTGACACTCGAGCACAACTACCGCAGCACCGCCAACATCCTCGGTACGGCCGACCGGCTGATCGCCCACAACTCTCGCCGCAAGCCGAAGCGATTGGTGACGTCTGCCGAGCCGGGTGAGCGGGTCCGAATCGTGCTCGACGCTTCGGGACAAGACGAGGCCCAGCGGATCGGGGCGGAGATCGCGGCGGCGATTCAGGCGGGCCGCCGAACAGCGCGTGATTTCGCGATCCTGTTTCGCACCGCGGCGTTGTCGCGGTCGCTCGAGATCAGCTTGCGAACCGCCGGCGTGCCCTATCAGCTCGTCCGGGGCCTGGAGTTCTTCAAGCGCCGAGAGATCCGCGATGTCGTGGCGTGGTTGCGACTGTTGCGAAATCCCCGCGATGACGAGGCATTTTTGCGGGTGGTGAACGTGCCAGCGCGGGGCATCGGCCGGCAGTCCCTCGAGCGGCTCGCCGCCTGGGCCGAGGATCACGGCACCAGCCGGCTGACGGCGGCCGCTGCGGCCGAACGCATTCCGGGCCTGCCGAAGAAAGCTGCCCGGGAGTTGCCTGCCTTCGCCCGGCTGCACGCCGCGCTCGGGGAGACGGCCGGCCGGGAGCCGAGCGTGGCCGCCCTGCTGGAGAGCGTGCTGGAGAAGACAGGCTACCGCCGACAACTCCAGGATGAGTCCCAGGACGACGAGCAGGGCTTGGAGCGGCTGGCCAACGTCGAGGAGCTCGTGACGGCAGCCCGGCAGTACGACGAGTCCTTCGCCGCCGATCCCGCAGCCGGCGGCGGCGAGGTCGATCCGCTCGGTGGATTCCTGGAGACGACGGCGCTTGTCGGCGATGCTGATGCCTGGGACGCCGGGGCCGAGCGGGTCGCCCTGATGACCTTTCACGCCGCCAAGGGGCTCGAGTTTCCGGTGGTCTACCTGGTCGCGATGGAGGACGGCATCCTGCCGCATGAGCGGAGCCTGGACCAGCCGGAGCAACTCGAGGAGGAGCGGCGGCTGGTGTTTGTCGGCATCACCCGGGCCCGCGAGGAAGTGCATGCCAGCTGTGCGCGGATGCGTGACTACCGCGGCATGCGTCGGATCTCGGCGCCGAGCGTGTTCCTCGCCGAGATGACCGGCAGCGAGACCGTGGTGACAGGCGACGAGGCGCCGGCCGCCGGTGCGCGGCGAGTGTTCGATCCGTTCGGCGACGCCGCCAGGGCCACGGCCGACGAGTTCGCCGACTATGTTCACGAAGATACCGCCGCGTTCACTCCCCGGCTCAAGGTCTTTCGGCCCGACGGCTTGACGCTCGAGACCGAGGAATCGCAGGCTTCAGCTCCCGAGGACGGCGAGCCGCGGCCTGTCCGCGCCCCGGGGCGGAAGCGCCGCGATCGGGCCCCGGATTCGGTGAGTTGGGCGATGCAGCAGGCCGGCAGCCCGCGGGTGGAGTCCCGATTCGAGCCGGGGCAGCGGGTCCGGCACGCCGAGTATGGCGAGGGTGTGCTTGTGAAGATCAGCGGTGTGGGCACCAAGTTGGTGGGCACCGTCACCTTCGACGGTCCCGCCGGCACCCGGAAGTTTCTGCTGGGACACGGCGGCATTCTGCCCGTGGAATAGCACTCGGGGTTACGCGGCACCTTTTCTCCGCGGAGGCATCACGGGGCAACCCGGAGCCCGGGTGGTGGACGCGTCAGCCGACGTGGGCCCGCCACCAGGCGACGGTGGCTTCGAGTCCGGCGTCAAAATCCTGGCGGGGCTCCCAGCCGAGCAACTGGCGGGCCCGCGCAATGTCGAGCGCCCGACGGGGCTGCCCATCGGGCTTCGAGGGGTCCCAGGTGATCCGGCCGGCATAGCCGCAGGCCGTGGCAATCCGCGTCACGAGGTCGCGGATCGAGATCTCGTGGCCACCGCCGAGATTGAGCGGGAGCGGTTGGTCCATCACCTCAGCGGCCCGGACCACGCCCTCGGCCGCGTCTTCGACGTGGAGAAACTCCCGCGTGGCGGTGCCCGTGCCCCAGCACACCACCTCCGCCGCGCCTGTGCGGCGGGCCTCCTCGCACTTCCGGATCAAGGCCGGGATCACGTGGCTCGAGGCCGGGTCAAAGTTGTCGCCCGGTCCATACAGGTTCACCGGCACGACGACCGCCGAGCGGAGCCCGTATTCCCGCCGATAGCCGTCGAGCATCACGAAGATCGCCTTCTTCGCCACGCCGTAGGGGGCGTTGGTCTCCTCGGGATAGCCGTTCCAGAGGTCTTGTTCACGAAACGGGATCGGGGCATGCTTGGGGTAGGCGCAGACGGTTCCGGTGTGGATGAACTTCTCGAGGCCGCGCCGTCGCGACTGTTCGACCAGATGCAGGCCCATCACCATGTTGGCGTAGAAAAACCGGCCGGGATGGGCCATGTTCGCCCCGATCCCGCCGACCTCGGCCGCCAGGTGGATGACGACGTCGGGACGGGCCACGTCGAAGAGTCGCTCCACGTCAGCCTCGACGGTGAGGTCGAAGTCGCGGCGCCGCGGGACAACGATCCGCTCGGGCAGCACGCCCCGGTCGGTGAGCTTGCGGCAGACCGACCGTCCGAGAAAGCCTGCGCCGCCGGTGACCACGATCCGCTTGGTCGACAGGTCGATCATGGGGGCGGGGGTGGTTCCGAGACCAGTCGGGAAGGTTCAGGGCCGCGATACGCCGGCGTCGTGGCCGGCATCACGCAGCACCTGCTCGCGGTGGGCGAGGTTCATGTCGGCGTCGACCATCAGGGCCACGAGTTCGGCGAAGGAAACCCGCGGTACCCAGCCGAGCCGGCTGCGGACCTTTTGGGAGCAGCCCAGGAGCAGGTCGACCTCGGCCGGACGGAAGTAGCGGGGGTCGATCTCGACGAACTCCCGATAGTCGAGCCCGAGCCGCCCAAACACCTGTTCGCAGAACTCCCGCACGGAGAAGGTCTCGTCGGTCGAGACAACGTAGTCATCGGGCTCCTCCTGCTGGAGCATCAGCCACATGGCCTCGACGTAGTCGCCCGCGAAGCCCCAGTCCCGGCGGGCATCCAGGTTGCCGAGATAGAGCTTCTGCTGGAGTCCGAGTTTGATGCGGGTGGCAGCCCGGGTGATCTTCCGCGTCACAAACGTCTCGCCGCGCCGCGGGCTCTCGTGGTTGAAGAGGATTCCGCAGGAAGCGTGCAATCCATAGCTTTCCCGATAGTTGACCGTGATCCAGTGGGCGTAGAGCTTGGCCACGCCGTAGGGGCTGCGAGGGTGGAACGGCGTTGTCTCCCGTTGTGGGGTCTCCACGACCTTGCCGTACATCTCTGACGACGAGGCCTGATAAAAGCGGATCTGGTAGCCAACGGCGTCTTGGAAATCCCGAATCGCCTCGAGTAGCCGCAAGACGCCGACCGCAGTCACGTCGGCGGTGTAGGTGGGCTGGTCGAAGCTGACACGGACGTGACTCTGGGCCGCGAGGTTGTAGACCTCGGTCGGCCGGATTTCGCGGATCAGCCGGGCGAGGCCGTTGCCGTCGGCCATGTCGCCGTGATGAAGCACGAGCGGCCGCTCGACCTCATGGATGTCGCGGTACAGGTGCTCGATCCGCTGGGTGCCGAAGGTGCTCGACCGACGCACCAGCCCATGCACCTCGTAGCCTTTATCGAGAAGGAGTTCGGCGAGGTACGAGCCATCCTGGCCGGTGATCCCGGTGACGAGCGCACGTTTCGAGAGCCGAGACATGGGCGATTCCCTGCGGCCGGAATATCAGTCGGCAGCGGCTGCATCCGTCGCGCCGGGCTGCGTGGCGTCCGGAATCCCACCTCGTTCGGCAGGGGGCGGAACACCACCGCTGGGATTGTCGCTTCCAGTCAGCGCGGCGTCGAGGGCGGGGGCCAGGTTGGAGATGAATCCCTCGCATTCGACCATCGACTGGGAGGTGCCGATCCGCGTCTGGTCGGCAATCGCATACAGCTTGTAAACCGACGGCTCGCTGCTCAGGGCGATGCGGGGAAGTTGGGGTGCGACCCAGTCGAGCTGGCCGTCAGTGGTGTCACCCGCGACGCCGTATGTCCAGAAAATGCGGAGCGTCTGGCCCGCCTTGACGAAGGTGCCGGTCAGCACCTCAGCCGACCGCCCGACTCCAACGGGCACTTTGACGCGGTGCTCACTCTCGCCGATCGTGAATCCGGCGCCAGGGTAGCAGCGGTCGGGCGTGTGGGCCGAGGCGTCGTATGGCAGGGCGCAGACCACGAAGACCGAGACCCGGGCCTTGGTGCGAGTGTTTCGATAGAGCCGCGAGATGTGGCCGACGGCCCCGGCCGCTTCGAGTTCCTTGGGGTCGCTCTCGAGTTCGCGCTCGGCCTCCCACTCCCCGAACTTGGCCGGAAACCGCTCTTCCAGCCGCTGGGCGGCCGCGACCACCTGATCCCGTGAGATCAACGCCCAACGCTCCGTCCACCGGCCCTGCACGGCCGTGGCCGCCGCCACGATGGCCACGGCGGCCGCAAGAATCGCCAGTTGCGCTCCGGAAATCTTCACTGTTGTCCTCCGCGTTCCAGCCACCCCACGCGCGATCCGACGGTCGGCCGCCAGCCGCTCAGGCCGTCAGCGGCGACGCATACTCGCGCCGCACCGCCGTGTCTTCGACCCCACTGACCACCGTGCCGAGCACCTTCACGCCAACCGACCGCAGCTTGTCGACAGCCGCCATCACCTGCGGCACGCGGCTGACGTCCCGCATGGTGGCCACGATCGCGACGTCGCTGGCTTGGCCGAGCAGGAGCACGTCGGCAAAGGAGAGCACCGGGCCGGCGTCGATCACGATGTGGTCGAACGAATCGCGGAAGCCGGCCAGGACCTGGGATGTCACGGTTCGCGAGAGGGCCGTGATGGCCGCGTAGTCGCAGGCTCCGCCGGTCACCGCAAACAGGCCTTCGACCCCGGTGGGCTGCACCGCCTCGTCGTTGCTGATCTCCCCACGGAGCAGTTCCGGCAGGCCAGACCGCAGGTCGAGGCCGAGCGCGAGGTGGACGTTTGGATGGCGGAGGTCGCCGTCGAGGAGCAGCGTCCGCTTGCCGGTTCGAGCCAGGCTGGCCGCCAGTTGGGAGGCGAAGGTGGTTTTTCCCTCGTGCTCGACCGCGCTGGTCACCAGGATCACCTTCGGCGCCTCGCGGCCGGTCTGCGAGATCACCGCCCGCACGCCGTCGACTCGCTCGGCCACGTGGCCGGGATTGGTCCGCCGGGTGATTCGCGGCACCGTGCCGATGACCCGCAGGCCGAGCCGCTGGGGCACTTCGTCGGCCGTGCTGAGCCGGTCGCGAAGGTACTCGAGCGCCACGACCGACCCACCGCCGACCACGATCCCCGCGGCCGTGGCCAGGACGGTCAGCATCGTCCGGAACAGCTCGTCGCTCCCCTCCGGCACGCTCGCCTCCTCGATCAGCTCGACCCGGTTGGGCATCGCGATGTCGATCTCGGTGGCGTTGAGCCGCATGCCCATTTCATCGGTCACCTTCGAAAGCTGATCGATCTCCTGGCGGCGGGCCATGAGGTCGGCGTTGGCCTGTCCGAGTTGCTTGACCTCGTGGGCTACTTCATCGAAATCCTTGGCCGCCTGCTCCAGTTGGCGGGCCATGATATCCCGGCGCATCCGCAATACGACGGGGCTCTCGGCGGCTGCACCGGTCCGCCGGCCGGCGGCCTCCATCGAGAGCTGCGTGATGATTTGCGGCTTGAGCTCCTCACGCCGCCGCTCCATTCGTATCAGCAGGCCGTCCCGCATTTCGTCGAGCTTTTTGACGGCCGGATCGTTGGGCCCGCGGGCGCTACGCTGCGACTGGTAGAGCACCGCCTCTTCGATGCCGGCGAGCCGGTCCCGAAGCTCGACAAACTGCGGGTCGCGCAGCACCATTGCATCGACCATTTCCTCAGGCACCGATTGCTCGAGCGTGATCTCCCCACGCGACTTGGCGTCCATCACGGCCAACTCGGCGTCGAGCATGGCGATGTCACGCTGGAGTTGGGTCTGCTGAGCCCGCAGGGTGCTCAGGTGGTCGAGGAGCAGGGCTCGCTGCGTGGCCACCTCGGCGCTATCAGTCGTGCCCAGCGTCCTGGCGAGGTTGTGGTAGGTGTCCAGGCGGGAGCGGATGTCCGCCATGTTCTCCTTGTATTTTTTCTCGAGCATGTCCCGGCGGGCGAGCCGCTCGGCTTTCTCCTTGTTGACCACGTCGTTGAGGTAGGCATTGGTCACCGCGTTGACGATCGCGGTGATTTCCCGGGGATCCTCCCCGCGCATCCGAATCTGCAGCACCTCCGACTCCATCGGCGCCGACACCTGCACGTTGCGCATCAGCCAGCCGACCTTGTCTTCCTCCCCCTTGAGCGTCTGGAGGGCGTTGACACCGGAGCGGCGGAGAGCAGCCATCAGAACGAGCGGACTCTTGATCAGCTGGACCTGAGTCTTGCGGTAGCCCTCGTATTCCGCACTGTCGCGGCCAATGCCGGCTCCGAACATGCCCGACTTGTCGCGGACGCGGAGCCAGGCCACCGCCTCGAACCCGCGTGGCAAGAAGATGAAGGTGAGCAGGCCCGCCAGCGTGGCGAGCATGACGGCCAGGACGGTCGCGGGAATCCACCGCCGCCTGAAGGCATGCCAGGCCCGGCGGTAGTCGAGCCCGCCCGCCAAGGGATCCCCCCCGATCGCCGGTGGCCCGGGCAGGTATGGGGTCGTCGCGGGGGCGAGCAGGTCGGTGTCTCGGATCGGCGCCAGCATCCCGGC
>Ga0247836_1007728_pt1 | contig 11227 bp, 10 predicted proteins | sample LaCruzMarch2015__4_FD_187116 | JGI IMG/M metagenome (GOLD analysis project Ga0247836, IMG submission 187116) | Freshwater microbial communities from meromictic Lake La Cruz, Castile-La Mancha, Spain - LaCruzMarch2015_14m | ecosystem: Environmental > Aquatic > Freshwater > Lake | place: Spain...
GCCGTCTGCCGCAGGACGGGCGCATTCCCGTCCGCGTGCAGGGCCGCGAGCTCGACCTGCGCGTCTCCACCGTGCCCACCATGTTCGGTGAGAGTGTGGTCATGCGCTTGCTGGACAAGGAGAGCGTGCGCTTCGACTTCGACGCCCTGGGTTTCGACGGCACCCCCAGGCAACGCCTGATCAATATCCTGGAACAGCCTTACGGCATTCTGCTCGTCACCGGGCCTACCGGTTCCGGTAAGAGCACGACGCTCTACACCGCGCTGTCGCGCCTCAATACCGAGGAGCGCAAGATCATCACGGTCGAGGACCCGGTAGAGTACCAATTGCCGGGCATCAACCAGATTCAGGTCAAGTCCGCCATCGGCATGACGTTTGCCGGGGCTCTGCGTGCCATCGTCCGCCAGGATCCGGACATCATCATGGTCGGCGAGATGCGCGATCTCGAAACCGCCCGCATTGCCGTGCAGTCGGCCCTGACCGGGCACGTGGTGCTGTCCACGCTGCATACCAACGACGCGGCGAGCGGCGTTACTCGTTTGCTGGATATGGGGGTGGAGGACTACTTGCTGACCTCCACCATCAACGGTATCGTCGGCCAGCGACTGGTGCGCAGCCTCTGCCCGCATTGCCGTGAGCCCTATGACGCTTTGCCGGAACTCGCCGCGCGCTTCACGCGTTTTCAGCCGGATGGTCCCGAGCCGATCAAACTGTATCGTCCGGGTGGCTGCGACCTCTGCAACGGCACCGGCTACCGCGGTCGACTGGTCATCTCGGAGGTGCTGCGGATGACCGATCCGGTTCGCAAGCTGGTGCTGAGCCACGCGACCGCCAACGCGATCCAGCGTCTGGCCATGGAGGAGGGGATGGCCACCATGTATGAGGACGGGCTGCGCAAGGCGATGGCGGGGCGCACCACGGTGGAAGAGGTGTTGCGGGTCGCGGAGGACGATTGAGTGCCCAAATATTTCTATAAGGCGGTGAAACTCGACGGCGAGCCGGTCGAAGGCGAGCTGGATGCGGCCGACGAGCCGACGCTGGTCAGTCTGCTTCAGGCCCAGGGACTGCTCCCGGTCGAGATGCGCTCCGCCGGCGGTCTGCGGGCGCGCCTCGGGCGCACCCGGCGGCGTCGCCTGAGTCAGAAGGAAATCGGCATCCTGACCCGTGAGCTGGCCACGCTGATCGAAGCCGGCATGACGTTGGATCGTTCGCTCCAGGTCCTGATCGACCTGACCGCGGAGGAGCATCTGGTGCGTGTGCTTGCTGACCTGCAGGAGCGGGTGCGCGGTGGTGCCACCTTCTCCAGCGCACTGGAGGCTCAGGACGGGCAGTTCGCGCGTCTCTACATCAATATGGTGCGGGCGGGCGAGGCCAGCGGTGCCCTGGATCAGGTCCTGGATCGGCTGGCCGATTATCTGGAGCGGGTGGCCGAACTGCGTCAAACCGTCACCTCGGCGCTGGTCTATCCGGCCATCCTGCTGTTCGTGGCGGCGTCCTCGGTCATCCTGCTCCTGGTCTTCGTGGTGCCTCAGTTCACCGTGCTCTTCGATGACATGGGCAAAGCATTGCCGTTGCCGACGCAGATCGTGGTCGCCGCCGGCAACCTGTTCCGCAACTACTGGTGGGCGATGCTCGTGGCCGCCGCCGTGACGGCGCTGGGCCTGGAGCGCTGGATGCAGGACGAACAGGTGCGCGACCGGCTGGACCATCGCGTGTTGCAGATCCCCTTGTTCGGCGACCTGATCTGGAAGATGGAGACCGCCCGTCTCGCCCACACCCTCTCCACTCTGCTCAAGAACGGACTGCCGCTGCTCAGTGCTTTGACGCTGGCCAAGGAGGTGGTGAGTAACCGCAAGATCTCCGGCCTCCTGGACGAGGCGGGTGAGGATCTCAAACACGGACGCGGGCTCGCCGGCCCCCTGGCGCGGCTGAAGGCATTGCCCGACCTGGCCTTACAGATGATCCGCGTCGGCGAGGAGTCCGGCGCGCTCGACGCCATGCTCGCCAAAGTCGCCAGCATCTACGATCGGGAGACCCGCACCAGTGTCCAGAGCATGCTGACCCTCCTGGAGCCTATTCTCATCGTCGGCCTGGGTATCGTAGTCGCGGGGATCATCATTTCGATCCTGATGGCGATCCTCGGTGCGAATGACTTGGTATTTTAAGGTTGGTTCAATTTTGGTTTGCGCTTATCAGATAACGGCCTGAAGGCTGTCCTGTCGTCAGCATTGACTCAACGGAGCATCCTGCATGTCTACGCAAAGCAGCCTGATGAAACACCCGCACGCCCATCCGGCGGCAGCCGTCGTCGTCCTGTCACTGACGATGGGCACCGCCCCGGCGGCCACCATTGTCGTCGATGAAGTCCGGTGCACCCTGATCGATGCCATCGAAGCGGCTGACCGCAATAGCGCGGCAGGCGGCTGTAGGGCGGGCGACGACCTGAGCGACGGGGGTGACCACATCGATCTTATCAGTGATGTTTCTTGGCTCTGATCGACAGCGATGTGTCCGACAACTGGACTGCCGGTTGGCCCGCCGTTGAAAACCATGGGGTCCTCACGCTTGTTTTCGACCAGCGCGATGAGGGTTTCGACCGGGTGGTGAACGGCCGGATCGACATTGGTGCCTTTGAACGGCAGATGAAGGAGACTGCGGCGGTTGACGGTGTCTGGCTGCGGTCACTGGGGAAGGCCGTCCGTTTCTCGTCTCTGCACATCAGTCGGGATGATCCGGACGTGATTCGCCGAAGCCGCATCGCGGCCCTATCAGCCCCGCGCAAACAGCAGGTGAGCCAGACCCATGCCGGTGACCGTCAGTGCCAGCGAGCCGGCCAGGTGAACGCCCGCGGCGGCGAGGCCCCAGCCGTACTCACCCCGCGCGAGCATGGTTACCACTTCAGCGGAAAAGGTCGAAAAGGTCGTGAGTCCGCCGAGAAAACCGGTGATGATGAAGAGTCGCAACTCCGGCGGGAGGCCCGGATGGCGCGCCATCCAGGCCACGGCGAGGCCCACCAGCAGGCCGCCCAAGAGGTTGGCGGCCAGGGTTCCCAGCGGCAAGGAGGGGAAGATGGGGTTGAGACGGATGCCCAACCCCCAGCGCAGCAAGGCACCCAGACCCGCCCCGGAGAACACCGCAAGGACGGCAATGAGATTCATGGCCCGCTGACGATCGTTATTCGACCGTCACCGACTTGGCAAGATTGCGCGGCTGATCCACGTCGGTGCCCTTCAGTACCGCGACATGGTAAGCCAGCAGTTGCATCGGAATGGTGAAGATCAGGGGATCGATCAGGTCATCGGTCTCCGGCAGCCGGATCACGGTCACCCCGGATTCCTCCGTGAGCGGGACAGCAAAATCGGCGAAGACGAAGAGCTGACCGCCACGGGCGCGCACCTCCTCCAGATTCGACTTGAGCTTTTCCAGAAGGGCGTTGTTCGGTGCTACGGCCACCACCGGCATGTTCTCATCGATCAGGGCCAGCGGACCGTGCTTGAGCTCACCGGCCGGGTAGGCCTCGGCATGGATGTAGGAGATTTCCTTGAGCTTGAGCGCGCCCTCCATCGCGATCGGGTATTGCTCCCCGCGCCCCAGGAACAGGGTATGCTGCTTGTCGACGAACTGCTCGGCCAGGGTGGCGATGCGGTCATCCAACGCCAGCACCTGTTCCATCTTGCTCGGCACCGACCGCATCAGGGCGACCATGCGCGCCTCTGCCGCCTCGTTCAGGCCGTGATAGCGCCCCAGGGCGGTGGTCAGCAACAACAGTGCGATGAGCTGGGTGGTGAAGGCTTTGGTGGACGCCACCCCGATCTCGGGGCCGGCATGGGTCAGGAGCACCAGATCGGACTCCCGCACCAGCGAGCTCTCCGGGACATTGCAGATGGCGAGCGTCGTGGCATAGCCGGACTCCTTGGCGATCCGCAGGGCAGCCAGGGTGTCCGCCGTCTCGCCGGACTGCGAGATGGTCACGAACAGGGCAGACGCGGGGACCACATGACGGCGGTAACGGTATTCGCTCGCCACCTCCACCGTGCAGGGAAGCCCGGCCAGTGACTCCAGCCAGAAGCGCGCCACCAGACCGGCATGATAACTGGTGCCGCAGGCCACGATGGTGACCGCCTTGACTTGGGCAAAGAGGTCCGGGGCGGTGTTGCCGAAGCCCTCCGGCAACACCCGGTTGCCGGCCAGCCGGCCCTCGAGCGTATCGGCGATGGCGCGCGGCTGCTCGAAGATTTCCTTCAGCATGAAGTGGCGGTACTCGCCGCGCTCCGCCGAGTCCGCGGCGACTGCGGACTCCTTGACCGGGCGCTTGACCAGCTCACCATCGCGATTCCAGATCTGAACCGTCTCACGGGTGAGTTCCGCGATGTCGCCTTCTTCCAGGAAGATGAAGCGATGGGTGACCGGCAGCAGGGCGAAGACGTCGGAGGCGATAAAGTGCTCGCCGAAACCCACGCCGATGACCAGCGGACTGCCCTGTCGGGCGGCCACCAGATGTTCAGGATCCTGGGTGTCGATCACGCCCAGCGCAAAAGCGCCGGTCATGCGTGCGGTGGCGCGGCGCACGGCCTCGATCAGGGGGTAACCGGCGGTCAGCTCGTCATAGACGGCGTGGACCACCACCTCCGTATCGGTCTCGGAGGTAAAACGGTGTCCGGCCGCCTTCTGCTCGCGGCGCAGTTCCTCATGATTCTCGATGATCCCATTGTGGACCAGAACACAGCGGTCACGACAGATGTGCGGGTGGGCGTTGCGCACGGCGGGCTCGCCATGGGTCGCCCAGCGGGTATGGGCAATTCCGAGCGTCCCCGACAGCGGCGCGGCCGCAACCTCGTCGCGCAGACGCGCCACCTTACCCAGGGTGCGTAATCGATTGAGCTTGCCGACCTGGTCCAGAACCGCAATGCCCGCGGAGTCATAACCGCGGTACTCAAGGCGCCGCAGCCCCTCCAGCAGGATGGCCGCGACCGGACGTTGGGCGATGGCACCGACAATGCCGCACATGGTGGTTACTCCGCTGTGTAAAGAAAAGAACACCGGGAGTCCAAAGCGTCAGCCTTGGCGCCCGCAGGGGCCTTGATCATCGTTCCTGCCGTAGGACAAGCGACGGCGCAGTCCACCGAATCCCGCGCCGTCGCTGGTGGACTGCGCTGCGCTTGTCCACCCTACGAGGCCGCGTGGCCGGAACCGTGATCAAGGCCCCCGCAGACTGAGGCGGAAGCCCCGGACTCCCGCAACGCGCCTCAGACCTTGGGCAACTTCTTTGGCCGCTGCCAGCCGGCGATCGTCGCCTGGCGGGCACGGGTGACCGTCAATTGGCCGGGCGGCGCATCCTTACTGATCACCGAGCCGGCCCCGATGGTCGCCCCGGCACCGACGGTCACCGGAGCGACCAGCGCCGTATTGGAGCCGATAAAGGCACCGTCTCCGATGACGGTGACAAACTTATTCGCCCCGTCGTAGTTGCAGGTAATGGTGCCCGCGCCCACGTTGACCCCGGCGCCGATCTGCGCATCGCCCACATAGGTCAGATGGTTGACCTTGCTGCCGACACCGATGTCGGCCTTCTTGATCTCGACGAAGTTGCCGATGTGGGTGTCGGACGCGAGCCGGGCTTCCGGCCGCAGACGCGCGAACGGACCGATGCGCGCCCCCGTGCCGACCTCGGCACACTCGATAACGCAGTTTGCGAAGACTTCGGTGCCGGCGCCGATATGGCTGTCACGGATTACGCAATTGGGTCCGATGCGCACCCCGTCACCGAGCTGCACCTCGCCCTCGCAGATCAGGTTGATATCGATGAAGCAGTCGCGCCCCGTGAGCAAACGGCCGCGGATATCGATCCGCGCCGGGTCGGCCAGGGTGACCCCGTTGCGCATCAGGTCCGCCGCCAGGCGCTGTTGGTGAAAGCGCTCCAGGGCCGCGAGTTGCAGCCGATCATTGACCCCGGAGACCTCTTCGATGGTCAGCGGATGGACGCTCGCGACCCGCACCCCATCAGCCACCGCCATACCGATGATATCGGTGAGATAGTACTCGCCTTGCGCATTGGCGTTGGTGAGGCGCCCGAGCCAGGCGTCGAGCCGGGCACGCTCCGCCACCAGAAAACCGGTGTTGGCCTCGCGCACGGCCAACTCCTGCGGCGTCCCGTCTTTCTGTTCGACGCTGCGCAGGATGCACCCCGTTGCATCGCGGATGATCCGGCCATAACCGGTCGGGTCGTCCATCATGGCGGTGAGGATGCCCAGACTGGTGTCGGCGGCGGCATCGAGCAGACGGTTCAGGGTATTCGGGTCGACCAGGGGCACATCGCCATAGAGCACCAGCACGCGGTCCATATCAGCCACCGCGGGCATGGCCTGCATGACGGCATGGCCGGTCCCGAGTTGTTGGGCCTGCTCCACCCACGCGCAGGCGCGGGCGGACAGGGCGGCGCGCACCTGCTCACCCCCGTGTCCATAGACCACCACGGTCGCCGCGGCACCGAGGCAGGTCGCGGCGTCCAGCACATGACCCAACAGCGGCCGGCCGGCCAGCGGGTGCAGGACCTTGGGCAGGTCGGAGTGCATGCGCTTGCCCATTCCGGCGGCCAGGATGATGACGCCGAGCTTCATGTGTACGTTTCCTCGCGAAGTGGTTGATGTTTATGCCTGGAGTTCAGTGGAGCGCGCTGCCCGGCAGGGCGCCGGCCAGACCATCCTGACTCAGCTCAGCCGCGGTCGGGTCGCGCACGTCTTTGATCCAGACATGCACCTTGAGCGACTTACCGGCGAGCGGGTGATTGCCGTCGATGGTCAAGGTTCCCTCGCCGATGCGGGTCACATAGAAGGTGCGAACGTCACCGTTGTCGTTCTGCATCTGGACCTCGGCGCCCACGAAATGAAACTCGGGCGGGACGTTGTCCAGTGAATCGGTAAAGGTCAGGTCCGGATCATGCGGTCCGAAGCCGTCCTCCGGGGTAAGCAGCAGGTCCACCTGATCACCGGCGCACTTGCCGCTGACCGCCGCGTCCATGCCGCCGATCAACTCGGTCCGGCCGCCATGGATGTAGCCGACCGGCAGATCGGTCTGCTCCAGGATGCTCCCCTGGGTATCGGCAATGCTGTAGGTCAGACTGACATACTTGCCGGGGCGTACAACCTGAGCGGATTGCGGGTCAGGCCGGGCGGGGGACAGGGAATCGGACATAGCGCACCTGGATGCCTTGGCTTAGGTCTGGGAGCGCTAGGGTACCGCACTCGCCCCGTTTCGATCCAAGCCTGTAGGATAGGAGGACGACCTGGGTATGGGGGTGGGGAATCGCAGATGCGTAAAGAGTCAGCTCAGTGGCGGTGGCGGATTGCGGGCGCCGCGATCCTGATCGCGGCGCCGGCGGCGCTCTGGACCTGGTGGGCCGAGGATCATCCACGCGAGGAGCGGCGGCTGCGCGCGCTTGTCCATGACCAGTTGGAGCACTGGTTTCCCGATCAGATGGCCGCCAACGATGGGTGGCACGGGCTGCATCCGCGGACCCTACCGGGTGCTCCCGCCGCAGCCCATGTCGTCCTGGTGCACGGACTCGATGAACCGGGCACCATCTGGGATGACCTGATCCCCGCCTTGGACGCGGTCGGCGCCACGGTCTGGGAATTCCGCTACCCTAATGATCAGGGCATCGACCGCGACACCGCCTACCTGGCCGAGCACTGGCCGACGCTCCCGGCGGACCAGCCCGTCGTCCTGGTGGGCCACAGTATGGGCGGGCTCGTGATTCGGGACTTTGTCTCACGCTGGCGTCATCCGGTGGGTCTGCCGGCGCGGGTCGCGGGGCCGTCGGTGCGCGGCGTCATCCTCGGCGCGACGCCCAACCACGGGTCCGCGTGGGCGCGGTTACGCGTCTGGCTCGAACTGCGCGACCAGTTCCATCTCGGCACAGACCGCCGCTACTCACTCTTCGCCGCCCTGCGTGACGGCACCGGCGAGGCCAAGATCGACCTGCGTCCCGGCAGCGACTTCCTGACTGAACTGAACGCCCGGCCCTGGCCGCGGGAGATCCCGATCCTGCTGATCGGCGGTGTGCTCCTGCCGTCGGAGTCGCAGTGGCGTGAGGGCATCGCCCAGGCCGCGGCCGACACCCAGTCCGCGGAACTCGGGGAGACACTCGACGCCTGGTGGTCCAGCCTCGCCGACGGGCTGGGCGACGGCGTGGTCACCCTGGAGTCGCTCGCCCTCCCGGAAGCGGCGCCGCCGATCATCGTGGAAGCCTCGCACCGCGGCATGTTCCTGCGCTACCTCCCCGGCGACCCTCAGCCGCCGGCGATTCCCCACGTCATCGCCGCACTGCGTGCCTGGGAGCATGATTGAGCCGTCAGGTGACTCCCAGGAATAAACATCCCGACTCCCGAAATCACCTTACGTCATTCACTCGCTATTCACCCCGCGCCTGCGCGTAAACTACGCGGACCAGCCCCGCCGCCGAACGGCGCGGTGCCGGTCTGCATCCAACACCTGATCCAAGGAAATCGCGATGTCCCCAACCGACCCCCCCAGATCGACTACCTCAGGCCCTTGCGACCCACTCAAGATCGTCTTCTTCGGCTTGGGCGCGGTCGGGTCCAATCTGCTGATCTGTCTCGCTGAATTGGCCGAGCGCGACGGCGTCCCGGTGCGTTTCGTCGTCTATACCATCGACCCGGCGGGGGCACGGGATGCGCTCTTCCACGCCGAGCGGTTGTTCGACCGGATCCGCTTCATCGGCCTGCCGGACTTCGCTCCGATCTTCGCCGGTGCCGCCGCCCACGACACCGAAATGGCCGGCGCCGCGCTGCTGGTGAACGCCGCCCTGCCCGAGTTCAATTGTCCGATCATCGAATTGGGGATTCGCCTCGGCGCTCATACGCTGGATCTCGCCGCTGAGATGTATAACGAGCGAACCGACCGCACCCTGACCTTCGCCCAATATGACCATGACGCGGCGCTGCGTGAGCGCGGGGTCGCCGCACTGATCAATCAGGGTATCTCGCCCGGCGTAACCGATTTTCTGATCGGCCGCTGCATTCACGAACTCCTTGCCGCCGGTCGCTATGAACTCGAGATCGAGAGCGTAGATCTGTATCTGCTCGAAGACATCGAGGCCGACTCGGTAGTCTTTTCCTGGTCCCCGCTGACCGCGCTCGATGAACTGGCCGCGCGTCCGCGCACCCTGATCGACGGCCGCATGCAGGTCATGGAACCCTTCGGCATGGCGCGTTACTACGCCTTTCCGAATGAGCCGCGGCCGACCCGCCAGTATCCGCTCTATCAGGAAGAACTGCTCTCGCTGCATCGGGCCTTTCCCGAAATTCCGACCATCGGGGTCTATACCGGAGGCTCCGAGGTGGAACTGGTGAAGGCGCTCTTTCAACTCAACCTGCTCTCCAAACAGACCCTGCCGGACCAGCCGGAACTGACGGTCGAGGCGATGGTACGGGCCATTCTGCCCGGTATGCAGCGGCCCCGGCGGATCGAGGAACTGCTGCGCAACGGGGTCATCCGCCGCACCCACTTCTGCGCCGCCGCCGAGATCCGCGTCTCCGAGACGGTCCGCAACGACCGTCAGACGGTGGTCGAAACCCTGGGGCTCAGTTATCACCGCTATCAGGGGCTGCTGGGATCACCTTACGCGGGAGCCACCTACATCTCCTATCCGACCGGGGTAGGGGCGGCGATCATGGCCTGGCATACACTTCAATACGCTCGCACCACCCCAGGTGAGATCGTCGGCGTCATCACCGGGGAAGACCTGGCCCGATTGCTGCCCCGCGCCAGCGCGGATGCCATCCGCCGCGACCTGGTCGCCTGGGACATCGATCTGTTCCAGAGCCTGCGCGACGCGACCGAGTTGTAAGGCGATTTCCGGAAAGTCCTTTAAACCGCGCCAGCTCCAGCAATCGTCGAGTCTGCCGGGGCCGATCCCATCCAAGAACATCGCATACCGCGCGGGGCGCGGTTTAGCTCCCACCAACTTGCTGGTCGCCCTGGGTTATCTGGTCGTCAACACGGTCATCGGCAGCATCCTGGAGCCCCGCTTTATGGGCCGCGGACTGGGGGATCTCCACCCTGGCCGTATTCCTCTCGCTGCTGTTTTGGGGATTTGTGTTCGGAACCATCGGGGTCTTCCTGTCGGTGCCGCTCACCATGGTACTCATCATCGCCCTGGATGCCAGCCCGCTGACCCGCCCCATCGCCATCCTGCTGGGCCCGGATCTCGAACCGGACGCGCTACCCGCAACAGACGGCAACTCAGCCGGGGCGCAAACGCCGACGGAGCAGACCCAGGACCTTCTTGCCCAGGAGCGGCAAGACACCCAACAGGGCCAGTGACGCAATCAGGTCCGGCGAAAACACGTCGGACAACTGCTCGACCTCGGCCAACTGGGTACCGGCATTCACATAAACCAGAATGCCGGCCAGCATGCCAAGCTGCGTCACCCAATAAAAGGTGCGGCTCTGCATCGGCGTCAACCCCATCACCATATTGATGATGAAGAAGGGAATCACCGGTACCAGCCGCATGGAAAAAAGATAAAAGGGACCATCCTGCGCCACCCCGGCATTGACCTTGGCAAGCCGTTCGCCAAAGTGACGCTGGATCGTGTCATGCAGGATGAAACGGGACAGCCAGAAGGCCAGCACCGCGGCCAGCGCGGCAGCGAACGAGGCCACCAGTGCGCCCATCCAGAAGCCGAACAAGGCGCCGGCGATCACGGTCATCAGCGCCGCAATCGGCAGGAACAGCGTCGCCACCACAAAGATGGCGAAATAGCCCCCGAGCACCAGCCAGGGCTGCCGCTGGTACCAGGCATCGAAGCTGTCGTGACTGGCCTGGAAGGCGTCGAGCGTCAGATGATGATGCAGCCCGAAGGCGAAAAAGGCCGCGATCAACGCGGCAATGGGCAGCAGCAGGGCAAGCCGTTTCATGGACGCATTCTCGTGTTGCGGGGTCGCACGACGGTGTTTCTGAAGAGGACCCGAGTTCGCCATGATACCGCGTCGCGCGGCGGCCGCGGGGATGCGTGACCGCTGCCCGGTTTCATCTATACTCCGATCAGCATCAGCCCCCAGGCCGCCGGAGCGACCCCGCATGAGCAACAGCCGACTGCAACCCGACACCGGTCCCTTCCGGGCCGATCAACTGCGCGACGGTGACCGCTACGAGCTCACCAACGGCCACCCCATCTACTGCGCCCCCGCCGGACGGGACCAC
>Ga0247836_1007742_pt1 | contig 11213 bp, 9 predicted proteins | sample LaCruzMarch2015__4_FD_187116 | JGI IMG/M metagenome (GOLD analysis project Ga0247836, IMG submission 187116) | Freshwater microbial communities from meromictic Lake La Cruz, Castile-La Mancha, Spain - LaCruzMarch2015_14m | ecosystem: Environmental > Aquatic > Freshwater > Lake | place: Spain...
GCCCGGTGTGCCTCCTGGAGCAGGTCGTGGATTCGACCGGCCGCCGGTCCGCGGCTGATGGCCTGATGCACGGCCCCAACGGCCGACTCCGCGGCGAGTTGGGCCATGACGGGCTCGATGAAGCAGAATCCGAAGCCATGCCCGTCGGCTCCGTGCGGAGCGGCTGCGACGAAGCCCTCGAACTCAGGACCCGATCGGCCGTGAAGACGGAGTGCGAGCGAGAGCGCGGCGGCGTTGAGGCGTGCGGCCGGCGACCCAGCGTCGGCGTCGACCCCGTGCAACGACCGCTCGCCGGTCAGGTGGGCCAGGCTGGCCGCGACGACGTCACTGGCGTGGCTCGTCGTGTCACTCGGCCACGCGATGGTCCAGCGGATATGCCGAACCACCGCGCCCGCGTGTGCCCGGGGCGTGATGACAGGCATGCCGATCCGGGGCCGGGTGGGAGCCATGATTGCAGTCTGAAGGATCCGTGCTCAGGTCAACCGGTCGTACAGTATGGCACCATCGTCGGCTGAATCGAGCAGGCAGGTGAGTCCTCGGACAGCAAGGTATTCCCGGAGTTCGTCCGCATTCACCACCTTGTCGAGCGCAGAGTCGCGACGGTCTTGCCGCGTGATACCAACGCTCCCACGGCGGAAGTCTCCCACATCGACGACACCGACGGCTTCGAGCATCCGGCGCACGACGGGCTCGGCATCGCCCGCCTGGCACAGGGTGGCATAGCCGAGCCACTCCACCGGCAGGCCGTGCGATCGTGCGATCGCGCCGGTGGCGGCCTGAAATCTCACGACCCAGGCGACATGACGCTCGAAGTGCTCTGGCACGAATCGGACGCGACAACGCGACGTGTCGGCGCCCGACCAGATTCCGGTGGTGAGGGCGATGGTTCGCGAGATGTACGTGTGCAAAAGGTTCCGCCGCAGCATGATCAGCCCCTGGCATCGCGGAACGAGCAGGGCAAGCCGACGCTCATCGAGGTGGGACGGAAAAATCTTCAGCGACACGGTGGCATCGGGGTGAAGCGCCGCGAGGCAGCCGACCAGCCGATCGGGCTGGTCGCACACGGCATTCCGTGCAGCCGCCGGGTCGTCGTCGAGCCCCAGCCGCTCCTGTACGAGCGGCCAGTCTTCCCCGAGAAACGCGACCATTCGCTCGGGATCAGCGTGGAAGACCTCGAGGTACGCCCGCACCCGGGTGAAGGCCGCGAGCAACTGACAGAGGTACGTCGACCCCGACCGGGCGTGGGCGACGACCAGCAACGGCTTCTTCATTGCAGATCAAGAGGCGTCCGCTGGACGGAGCGGCTGCTGTGTGGGATGGCGGTCAGGATGGCGCGCTGTCGGCGCCGGCCGTGGCGACCGGCTCGGCGGTGGTGAGCCCCTTGAAGACGAGCTGCTTCTTGCCCGCCACCTCGGTGCAGTCGACCTGGATCGTGTCCTTGCCCTGGAACTCGCCCTTCAGCAGTTCTTCGCTCACGGGGTCTTCGATGTAGTTCTCGAGGGCCCTGCGCAACGGCCGGGCGCCGAAGTCGGTGTCGGACCCCTTCTTGATGAGGAACTGCTTGGCCTCGTCGGTGAGTTCGAGCTTGAGCCCGCGCTCCAAGAGCCGCTCCCGGACCTTTTCGAGCTCGATGTCGATCACCTTCTTGAGGTCGTCGATCGTGAGATGGTGGAACACGATCACGTCGTCGAGCCGGTTCAAGAACTCGGGCCGGAAGACCTTCTCGATCCGCTCGTTGACGCGGCCCTTCATGCCCTCGTAGCTGGCGTCGTCGTCGGGCTTCTGGAAGCCGAAGGCGGCCTCGTTCTTGATCGCCTCGGCGCCGGCGTTCGTCGTCATGATGATGATCGTGTTGCGGAAGTCGACATTCCGACCGAACGAATCCGTGAGCCGGCCTTCTTCCATCACCTGAAGGAGCATGTTGAACACGTCGGGGTGGGCCTTCTCGATCTCGTCGAGCAACACCACGGCGTAGGGACGGCGGCGGATCTTCTCCGTGAGCTGACCCCCCTCCTCGAAGCCCACGTAGCCCGGCGGGGCGCCGATCAGCCGGCTGACGTTGTGCTTCTCCATGTATTCGCTCATGTCGATCTGAATGAGCGCCTCGGCGTCGCCGAACATGAACTGCGCGAGGGCCTTGGCCAAGAGCGTCTTGCCCACGCCCGTGGGCCCGGCGAACACGAACGAGCCGATCGGCCGCTTCGGATCCTTGAGGCCCGAGCGGCTGCGGCGGACCGCCTTCGACACGCTCTTGATCGCCGCATCCTGGCCGATGACCTTCTTGTGGAGCTCGCCTTCCATGCCCATGAGCCGGGCCTGGTCTTCGGTGGACATACGGGTGAGCGGAATGCCGGTCATCTTGGAGACGACCTCGGCCACCACTTCCTCATCGACCACGCCGTCGGCCTCGCGGCTCTTGTCGCGCCAGTCGCGGGTCATCGTCTGCTTCTTCTTCTTAAGCTTGTCGGCCTGGTCGCGGAGGGCCGCCGCCTTCTCGAAGTCTTGGTTGGCGACCGCCTCCTCCTTCTCCTTGTTGAGCTTCTCGACCTCGTCGTCGATTTCCTTGAGGTCTGGCGGCTTGGTCATCGCCTTGAGCCGCACGCGGGCGCCGGCCTCGTCGATCACGTCGATCGCCTTGTCGGGGAGGCAGCGGCCGGTGATGTAGCGACTGGAGAGCTCGACGGCCGCCTCGAGGGCCTCGTTCGTGATCTGCACGCGGTGGTGGCTCTCGTAGCGGTCGCGGAGGCCCTTCAAGATCTCCACGGCCTCTGTCTTGCTCGCAGGCTCGATCATGATGATCTGAAACCGGCGGTCGAGGGCCGAGTCTTTCTCGATGTATTTGCGGTATTCATCCAGCGTGGTGGCACCGATGCACTGGATCTCGCCACGGGCGAGGGCCGGCTTGAGCACGTTCGAGGCGTCGATCGCCCCTTCGGCGCCGCCGGCACCCACGAGCGTGTGGAGCTCATCGATGAACAGGATCGTGTTCTTGGCCCGCCGCACCTCGTTCATCACCGCCTTGATGCGCTCTTCGAACTGGCCGCGATACTTGGTGCCGGCGACCATCATCGCGAGGTCGAGCACCACGATCCGCCGGTCGGCGAGCAGTTCGGGCACGTTGCCGTCGATGACCCGCTGAGCGAAGCCCTCGACGATCGCCGTCTTGCCCACGCCGGCCTCGCCGAGGAGGACGGGATTGTTCTTCGTGCGGCGGCAGAGGATCTGGATTGCCCGCTCGATCTCCTTCTCACGGCCGATCACGGGATCAAGCTTGCCCTGCCGGGCCAATTCGGTGAGGTCGCGGCCGAAGCTGTCGAGGGCCGGCGTCTTACTTTTGCCGCTCTTCGTGGATGTCTCGCCGCCGCCACCGCCGGCGCCGGCCGGCTGCCGGCCGCCCATGCCTGCCCGCTCGCCCCCCTCTTCCATGCCGTGGCCGAGGAGGTTGAGCACTTCCTCGCGCACGTCTTCGAGCTTGAGGCCGAGGTTCATGAGCACCTGGGCGGCCACCCCTTCCTGCTCGCGCAGCAGACCGAGGAGGATGTGCTCGGTGCCGACATAGTTGTGGTTGAGGTTCCGGGCCTCCTCCATCGAATACTCGATCACCTTTTTGGCCCGGGGCGTTTGGGGGAGCTTGCCCATGGTGACCATGTCGGGGCCGCTCTGGACGAGTTTCTCGACCTCCATGCGGATCTTCCGGAGGTCGATGTCGAGGTTCTTGAGCACGTTGGCCGCGACGCCACTCCCCTCCTTGATGAGGCCGAGAAGCACGTGCTCGGTGCCGATGTACTCGTGGTTGAACCGCTGGGCCTCCTGGTTGGCCAACTGCATCACTTTGCGGGCCCGGTCGGTGAAACGCTCGTACATGGTGGTGGTCCCTTCGCGGAAACGTCAGTCCTGATTCGGCCCCGTGCCATTCCGGCAGCCGACAACCGCAATACTTGATGTGTGCAAACCTTACGCCAAACCCGTAGTCGAATTCTAGGAGCATGGCACCGCGGCGTCTGCCGAACTCGGCCGAGGCCGCGAAAATGCCGCATTCCGGATGATGCCTACGCCGCCCGCTCGGCCGGAGCGGCGGTTGGGACGCCGTCGTCGATCGAGAGGATGGTGGGCGAGTCGATCTGGCCGAGTTCCCGCGTGATCGCCGATCGCCACGGTGCTCCGGCGTCGCTGCGGGCGAGTTTCTCGAGTGCGGTCCGGGCCTCGGGGAGACGACCCACGCGGCGCAGGAGCGTGCCGAGGAGCAGCTGGGCTTCGCCGTCGGTGGGGCGGACGACCAAGAGCGAGCGGAGCTTCGTCTCCGCGGCCAGCCAGTCACGGGCGAGGTAGGCGTCGCGGGCGGCCGTGAAGAGGGCGTCGGCCGCTGCATCGTGGCCGGTCTGGAGGGCTGCTGGAAACGCGAGTGCCGCCGACACGGTCGCGGCCATCCAGATAACGGCTGCCGCCACCCACAGGCCGATCACGATCGGCAGTTCGAGAAACTCGCTCCAGATCCAGGTCGAGAGGATTGCCATGTCCAAGACGACGGCAAACGCCAAGGCGAGCACGAGCCCGGCAGCGCTGCCGCGCAGCCAGAGCCAGGGCAGACCGGGCCAGACGAGTGTGAGAGGGCGAAGCATGCGCATGGAGCGGCCCAGGGGAAGGGCGGGGGAGTGTAGGACCGCCCCGGCGTTTTTCCAAGGCGTATCGGGCCCCTGAAACGCTACAACACAGGGCATGAACCAGGAGCTGGAAACCGGCGATGGCGGGCGATCGGAGGCGGCCGCGGGGCCGTGGCGGCTGTGCGACGCCGCGGCCAACCGGGCTGCCGAAGCGATCCGGGTGCTCGAAGACGTAGCCCGCTTCGTGCTCGACGACGCCGCGCTCACGGCCGCCGCGAAGACGCTCCGGCATGACCTCGCGGTGGTGCTCGCCGCGCCCGTGTTCGCGCGGCGCATCGCCTGCCGCGACACTGTCGGCGATGTGGGTACGACGATCGCGGCCGAGACGGCGATCGCCCGCCGTAGCCCGGCCGACCTCGTGGCGGCGAATGCGGCCCGCGCCGCCCAGGCGCTCCGCAGCCTGCAGGAGGTGGCGCTGGTGGTGGCCCCGGGCGAGGCTGCGCGGTTCGAGGCCCTGCGCTACCGGCTCTACACGCTCGAGAAACAGGCGGCAGGCCTGACGCGGGCGGCGGATCGGCTGGCGGGCGTGACACTCTGCGTGCTCGTTGACGGCCGCGCGGAGCCGGCCGCCTTCGAGCACCTCGTCGAACAGCTCTGCGAGGCTGGCGTGCGAATGATTCAGCTGCGCGACAAGCACCTCGCCACCCGGGATCTCGTGGATCGGGCACGGCGGGCGGTCGCGATCGCGCGGCGCCGCGCCGCGGGTGAGGCACTCGTGGTGATCAACGATCGAGCCGACGTGGCGGCGGCCGTGGGCGCCGCCGGCGTGCACGTGGGCGCGACCGATATCCCCGTGCCGGCGGCCCGGCGGGTGGTCGGGCCCGACACGCTCGTCGGCCGCACGGCGCACTGCCTCGACGAGGCGCGCGCAGCCGTCGCGGACGGTGCCGACTATCTCGGAATTGGACCGTGCTTTCCGTCGCCGACGAAATCGTTTGCGGTCTTCGCCCCGCACGACTTCCTGGCGAGCGTCGTCCGCGAGATCGCCCTCCCCGCCTTCGCGATCGGCGGCGTCACGCTCGACCGGCTCGGCGATCTCACGGCCCTGGGCATTCGCCGCGTGGCGGTGTCGGCCGCAGTGATCGACGCAGCCGATCCAGGGGCCGCGGCGGCGGCGTTCATCGATCGCCTGGCCGCCCTCCAGCCGGAACGCTCTCCGGCACTGTCTTGAGCAGCGCGACCACGGCAGCAGCCATGTCGGCTTCGTCGCGGGAGCGATAGCCCGTCCACGCCGCCCGCACGGTGGCATCGGGGCCGATCAGATACGTGGTTGGATACGCGCCGAAGCCGAACGACGAGGCGAAGATGGTGCGGGCCATGCCGTCGGGATCGGCCCAGGCGTCGAGCGAGAGCCGTTGCGAGGCGAGAAACTCCGTGGTCGTGGCCGTGATCTCGGCGAGATCATCGGGGCCGGCGCCGCCGCACGACACGGCCACGAGCTGAAACCGCGGATCGGCGGCAAGGCGGGTGGCGAGCCGGGCCATCCCGGGAAGTTCGCGGCGGCAGGGGGGGCACCAGGTGCCCCAGAAGTTGAGGAGCGTGACCTTGCCGGTGAACGTGGGCGCGGGGCGGCCTGGGTTGGCGAGCGCGACGAGCGGCAGATTGCCGACGGTGCGGCCGATGGCGGGATGGCCGGTGTCGGGGCCGCCGCACCCGGCCAGGGCTATGATCGTAGCCGCGGCAATCGCGGCACACCGCATTCGGATCACCATGTCTCGTCACCTCCACAACGCAAAGTGTACGAAGTCGAGCTGAAGTTTGGCGTCGAGGAACTGCCCGCGATCGAGCGGAGGCTCGTAACGCTGGGCGCGCACTTTGGCGATCCGATCACGCAGGTCGATCGCTACTTCGCCCATCCCGCCCGTGATTTCGGCCAGACCGACGAGGCCCTGCGGCTGCGGAGCGTGGGCGACGACGTGGCGATCACCTGGAAGGGCCCGCGGCTCGCCGGCGGCACGAAGACCCGCCGTGAGATCGAGCTGCCGCTCGGCGCGGTCGCCGGGAGCGGGCTCAGCGGGCGGCCCGCCACACTCGATCGCTGGACCGACCTGCTCGAGGCGCTCGGATTTCGCCGCGTGCTCGAAGTGGCGAAGCGCCGCTGCCCGGGGCGGCTCACCTGGGAGGGGGCCGACGTCGAGCTCGCCCTCGACGCCGTCACCGGGCTCGGCGACTTTCTCGAACTGGAGTTGCTCGCCACGCCCGAAGAGGTACCTGCCGCACAAGCCCGGCTCGAGTCGCTCGCCCACGCGCTCGGCTGTGGCGTTCCCGAGCCCCGCAGCTACCTGGAAATGCTGCTCCCGAAGTAGGACAGGCTTCAGCCTGTCGTGCCTTTGTTGGCAGGTCGTCATCTGGCCAGTGCACGGATGACGTCCTCGGGCAGCGACGGCTCGAGATGCGGATGCGCCTCGACGAGCCGCGCAATGTCACCGAGATCCTTGATCGCTTTGCTGGGGCGTCGCTCCGGGGTCCGCCACGCCTTGATTTTTCCCGCCAGGGTGTCGTCGAGCGCGGCCACCCGCAACAGGATTCCATGCACATCCGCCGCGACTGCTCGCGAGGGGAACTCGCGGTAAAAGTCCTCCGTGCTCAGTTGGAGGCTGACCTGCGACCGCCCCCGGAAGTTTACCGACCATGGATGACGCTCGGCGACGAAGCCGACCTTTTCCAGAGCGGCCACGGACTGATCGATCTCATCGACGGCGACGACGAAATCGACGTCACGGGTGACCATCGGCTCGGCGGCCCAGTGGTTCACGGCGATGCCGCCGATGGCGCACCAGTGGAGCTCCGTGCGCTCCAGGGCATCGACCATGCGCATGACATCGTCGGCACCGCCCGCCGTCTGCCAATCGTAAAATTGTCGGCCTGTCATGCCGCCGAGTGTACACCGCCCCGTGTGCGTCGGCGGGCGAGGGCGAGGCCCGCGAGGCCGACGCCGACGAGCACGATCGCGGAAGGTTCGGGCACGGCGACAAACGTGAGGTAAACGTCGCTGCCGACCTGCTCGAAGCCGAAGGAGGCGTCGGGCCGAATGGAGGCAAGCGAGTTGCCCAGCGAGTCGAGCCAGGGGCTGCCCGCGACCGAGAGGTTCACGAGGCCCGCGGTCGTGCCGGCGGTGTCGTAGATCAGCCAGCCGTCGGTGCCCGTCCGGTCGAGGCTCCAGAACTCATCGTTCCAGTCGACCACGCTCTCGTTGAGGTCGAACACGAGGTTGACCGTCGTCGCACTGCTGAAGGCGAGGTTGCCTCCCACGTCGATCCCGTCGAAGGCGGTCCCGCGGCTCGCCGGGTCGGCGGCGTTGGCAAGCAGCTCCCAGGTCAGGCTGCTGCCGCCGGAGTAGGTCAGATCACCGGCCACCGTCTGGATACCGGGCGAGTTGCCCGGCGAGTGGTTGCCCGCGATCGTCGCGTTGCCGCCGAGCGTGCCGGTGCCGGAGAGCGTGCCCCCCGCCAAGACCGACACGAGCGACCTGGCTAGCGAACCGTTGACGGCAAGCTCGCCCGCCGCCACCGTCGTCGTGCCGGTGTAGCCCTGCGAGCTGGTCAGCTCGAAGCGGCCCGCGCCCTGCTTCACCAGGCCGCCGGAGCCCGTGATCTGGCCGCCGAACACACCGGCTACGGCGTTGTTCACGGTCAGCTGGCCCGCTCCCAGGGACACCGTGCCACCCGCGCCCTGCACCGCCGAGAAGGTCTGCGACCTGCCAGCCAGGTCCATCGTCGCGCCACTTGCCAGCGCCAGCGAACTCGCTGCGGCGAATGAGCCGCCCGCGGCCAGCTGCAGCGTGCCTCCTTGCACGTTGACCGCGCCGGTGAACGTGTTGGCCGCCCCGACGGTCGTCGTGCCCGCCGTCCGCTTGAGGATGCCCGCGGCGAAGTCGGGCCCGTCGGCCAGCACGGCGTTGAGCGCCCCGCTCTCGGTCAGCGTGAGCGTGGCCACGAGCTCGCCGGGGCCGTCGATCGTGCCGCCGTTCTGGTCGAGCGCCCCGATGAACGTCCGCTGATTGACCGTGAGCGTCGTGCCCGCGTCCATGCTGAGCACGCCGCCGCTCCACAGGGCATTGGCGTTGTCGAGCACGAGCGTGCCACCGGAAAGCACCGTGTCGCCCACGTAGGTGTTCGCACCCGAGAGCGTGAACGTGCCCGCGCCGGTCTTGGTGAGGCCGCCGTTGCCCGTGATGATCCCCCCGAACGTGCTCGTGCTCGAGCCCGTCGTGAGCGTGGCCGAGCCAAGGTCGATCGAGCCCGAGCCAGCTACGCTCGCGAGCGTCTGGTTGCCCCCCAGGGCCAGCGTGCCGCCGGCGTTCACCGTCGCCGAGTTGCCCGTCGCGATCCGGTTGCTGCCCGACGTGGCCAAGGTGCCCTGCGACACCGTGGTCAGCCCGGTGTAGCTGTTGGCCGCCGAGAGCGTCACCGTGCCCGGGCCCGTCTTCTCGAGCGTCCCGGAGCCCGAGATCGTGTTGCCCACCGTCAGGCTGCCCGCACGGTTGAACACGAGCGCGGCGTTGTTGACCACGTTGCCCGTGCCGAGGTTGCCGCTCGTGCCACCGCTGCCGACTTGCAGGGTGCCAGCGTTGATCGTCGTCGTGCCGGTGTAGGTGTTGCTGCCGGTCAGCACCATCACACCAGCGCCGGTCTTGGTAAAAGAGCTGACCTGTGTGGGTCCAAACGCGGCACCGGAGCCGTCGCGGAGCACGCCGGTGACCAGCAAATCCGTGGCCACTGTCCCGTCTGCAACATTGAAAGTTGTTGCCGTGACAGAGCCCGCGCCGAGAGCGATGCCGTTGCCGGCGATCGTGGATGTCGAGTTGCCGGTGACGGTGACCGTACCCTTGAGAGCGAACGACTGGCCCGAGCCCGCCTCAACGGCGTTTGCCTGCAGTGTGCCACCGTTGAGGGTGAGGGCACCAAGAGCGTTGAACACCGCACCGCTGTTTTGGAGAAGACCGCCGTTATTGAGCACGATCGGCATCGTGATGGTTGCGGTGTGGACTCCGAGGACATCCTGGCGGGCGAAGGTAACCTTCGCGCCGTTGTTGACCGTGAGAGCGTTGCCGATGTTCAAGAGGGTGCCTCCGGCTCCGATGACGAGGGTGCCAGCGTCGACCAGCGTGCCGCCGGTGTAGGTGTTGACGCCACTGATGGTTGTGGTGCCTGAGCCCGCTTGCACCAGCGTTCCGCTGCCGGAGATGGCATTACCCAACCCGAAGCCATCCGCTCGATTGATGATCAGCGTTCCGTTGTTGACGATGGCCGCACTATTGCCGGTGATGTTTCCAGTCGTGCCGCCGTTGCCCACCCGCACGGTGCCCGCAGAGATGGTGGCCCCGCCGGTGTACGTATTGTTGCCGAGCAGAAGGAGCGTACCTTGCCCTGCTTTGCTGATGGCGCCGCTTGTGGCAGTGCCGCCACCGTCGAAAGCTTTATCATTGATCACACCGGTCAAAGTCAGGCTGTCGGATGCTCCAACCACGTCGAAACGGAGGTTGGAATTGCCGCCCACTCCACCGTGCGAGGAGGAAATGCCGATGCCGGCGGTCACAATGTTTCCTACGCCATTCGCCGTGAGCGTTTTGACGGTCGAATTCGTCGGCAGGCCGGTGGTGAGAATAAGCTGCCCGAGACTGCTGTTCCCTGCCACCGTCGCGTTGCCGTTCATCGTCAACGAGCCGACGTATTCGCCGAAGCCACCCAAATCGAAGATGCCGCCGCTGTTGACCGTCACCTGTCCGACATCGGGAAGACGATTACTCGCCCCGATCGCCAATGCACCTGCGTTGATGGTGGTTCCCCCGGTGTAGTTGCTGTTGCCAGTCATCGTGACCGTGTTGGAACCGACCTTGGTCAGGCTTTGCGCACCGGAATACGACGTCGAATCGGTCGTGTTTACGCCGTTGCCACCGACCGTGATCTGGGCCAACGCCGGGGCTGCCCCCGTCATTCCCAACCCTGCCACCGCAGCCACGATGCAGCGACCGAGCATGCTGCTCAGCCGCCCAGAAGCGGAATACCGACCCATGACCCGCGAGCCTCCATAGGGAAAAAGTGCTTGGCATCTCTCTGGGGGGCACTTCACCCAAGGGATATGAGGAGGGAGCGTATTTGGCCGAAAAAGTGACGAAACGGGATTGGGCAGGGACGAATCGGGCGCGCTGGGACGAATCGAGCGCGTGGGGGGCTGCTCTTCGTCATCGACACGACGGGCATCGACTCGGGCCGCTCGTGCCCGACCAGTCGTCGAGCACGATAGCCAACGGCTCAGGGGCGGATCGATACGCCGAGGGCTTCGCCCAGCCGAATCCAGTCGCGGTGCCCGGAATCGACGATCCAGCGCAGCACGCTCATGTCGATGGCGGCCTGGCATGCACGCTCAATGTTGAGCGTCAATGCATCGACGTGGGTGAAGTCATCCAACCGTGGATACGACCGCGCCTCCTCCAGCATCCGGCGCACACAGCGCTCGATGATCGCCGCCTTGTTGAGCAGGATGTCGTCAGGCTGCATAGGCACGGAGAACCTCGCGTCGCGCCTCTTGCAGCGACGGATACATCGAGAG
>Ga0247836_1007746_pt1 | contig 11208 bp, 7 predicted proteins | sample LaCruzMarch2015__4_FD_187116 | JGI IMG/M metagenome (GOLD analysis project Ga0247836, IMG submission 187116) | Freshwater microbial communities from meromictic Lake La Cruz, Castile-La Mancha, Spain - LaCruzMarch2015_14m | ecosystem: Environmental > Aquatic > Freshwater > Lake | place: Spain...
TGCAGATACATAATCGCCTGTCGCCAATCGTGATTCGATCAGCATGCGATGCCAAACATCATTCCAGATTCCAGTTTCAATCTGGGCCTGAGCAAGTTCGGCACAAGCGGAGTAATCCCCTTTTTGGAAATGCGATTGCAGATCATCGAGATCCGATGCTTTCAGAATTCGCAAAGTTGGGGCGAAGAAGAAAAAGAAGCAGCAAATCAGTTGAAAGCCAATCGCCACAGATCTTCCACCATGGCTCGCCTGCAACCCAAATACTTTCTGTCTTTGATTATCTGGCTTCAGACTCTTCAAACAATGCACCTCAATTCAAGGAAACTTGACGATTTCGGCAGAAACCAGTTGTGCGTGGCTCCAGAAACATGATAACACGCCGGACAGCGTCAAGTGTCGCAAGAAGGGGGCAAACCGATCTATAAAATCTCAGCCAATAGGCTCGTTTGGTTGAAAATCAGAGCGAATAGCCTCTTAAGAACTCTCGCGTCAGCATCAGTCGATTGCCCGCAAAGAAATCTAGTCGACTTCGCCACGATTGAACTTGTTGCACGGGTGCAGGTTGTCGCGTGATTGCAACAATCATTTGCTGAATAAAGAGATCGGGGTTGTTTCCTGCTCGGTCATAGAATGCCGGACTTGCCAATACTTGTGCCCGCATTTCGCTTACGGTAATGGAACCGCTTGCCAATTGCTGCGTCCACACTTGGGCTTCACTTACCGATGGGGCTCGACCCAAGAGTTGCTGGAAAACTTCTGTGACCGATTTTTGGTTCGGATAATAAGTTCCGAATGCAGGAACCATGGTCGAAGTGTAGTTAGGTGTTGCCTGCAAACGCAAGTCATACGATTGGCTAGGCCCGGTCAACGGTACGGGGATATCGTAGGACGTGTACCCTACGATTTGCTGATACGCATTGTACAGGGTTGCAACCAATCGATATCGATCGTCAGGAGCCACAAAGCGAGGGTCGAAATTGATGGTGAATGTGTAAGGTCCTGGGCCTGTCACTTGCTTGTAGTCATTCCCCCCAGATGCTTGCAGGTAGGGTTTGCTCGAATTCTGTAGCTCCACTTTCAGACTACCTTGCGAAGCTGATAAACCCATACCATCCACAAAGACTCGTCCTGACACCAAATTAGCGGCAGCAACTTGCTGCGCAATATTGATATCATAATTCCTTAATTGCTTACTGAAGGCTTCCAGCACAACCAACCTCGCCACGCCAAATGCGTCAGCCCGTCGGCCAATCTCTTGAATCAAGTCGATGTTTCTGCCGTTGACGTAACCGACCTGCGTTCCACCGACAGAGACTACAATATCTCCCGATTTCAAACCCGATCGTTCTGCAAGCCCGCCCGAGACCACTTGCTGAATGAGAACACCATTGTAAGTACTTTGTAGGTAAGCACCCAATTGCCAACCCGGTCGGATATATGCAGAGGGTAGGTTATCGGTTGCTGGATATCCAGCCTGTGGAACTTGGACGATGGCGCTCGAGTAATAATTCCCCCACTCGCTACCGTAACCGTTGTTCATATAAGCGCTAGGAGCAAAACCAAACTGTGCCTTCAGCGAAGAGCTGGAAAATAGCACTCCTTGGAACATGCAGATACCAATCACGATAGATCGTATCCAAAAATTCGATCGATGGATCACGGCCAACCTCTTTCTTTGATGGATAGATTGTTAACGTAACTGCTGTCCTAAGATTTCATTCAATTGATGCTTAATGAATCCCGGATCTGCAGGATAGAAGCCAGCCTTCATAACGATCGACTGTCCGTCTCGACTGAGCAAATAACGCAGAATGGATTCCCGTAACTTGCCTTCGCTTGTCAATTGCGACTTGTCGAACACAACCAAAAGTGGACGAATGATGGGGTACTTGCCAGATAGTACCATTTCTTCGGTGGCTTCGATTAAGCGGCCTTGAACCAAGACCGGGACGCGTCGAACCATTGGATTCACATAATTCAAATCCGCGAAACCGACGCCATTCGGATCTTCGCCGACTGCCTTGCAAACATCAAAATTGGATTCACAAATCTTGAACGACTTTGCAGGTTTCGCACCTGACAAAAGAACCCGAGTTACAAAAGTTTGAGAACCGCTAGCGGAGTCGCGTTCGTATGCCACAATCGGTTTATCAGCTAACGGACCTACCACTCCCAATTCGCCCCAGCGTTTGGCTTTGGGTTTTCCGTCTTCGCCCGCCGCAAATATTGCCTTCACAATTTCCGGCGATAAACTTTGCAACGGATTGTCTTTGTGAACGTACATCGCCATGGCTTCCATGCCGATCGTCACCGCGATTGGTTCTTTGCAGTTGCCTGCTTGCAGTAGCTTTTGATCGGCTTCGTCCACCGGGCGACTTACACCAGCGATACTCAGCGGATTTTCGGCTAGCACCTTTAAGGCAACTTCCGAACCTTCTGCTTTGCCCTCAAATTCTACGGCAGGATGAAATTGCTTGAAGTTTTCTGCCCATTGGTGCCCCATGTCACTCATGGTACGCGATCCATTGAGCTGGACCTTTCCAGCAAGCTTTTCCAATGGCAAATAAGGCTCAAGCTGATCCAGCATTTGCATCAGTTGGAAGTGCCGCTGGTTTATCACCTGCTGAGCTTGATCCAACGCAGGTACCGGAGAATCGGCCGACGGCGAAGCTGCAGTTTGGCCATTCGCTTTATTCAAGCTGGCGGTCGTCATGCTAGCTAGCACCATTCCGAATACGGTCAAAAAACGAAACCGCATCATTTGCTCACTCCCTTATCGATTGCACCTCTTAGAATCATCCTTAGGAAAGGAGTTTAACAAATTATGGCCCAGCACACAGGGGGGCAGGCGGCTACACCAAAATGTCCCGGATGACTCGGCCCGCCACATCGGTCAGGCGATAATCTCGCCCCGTGTGCCGATACGTGAGTCGCTCATGATTCAGCCCCATCAAATGCAGGATTGTCGCATGGAAATCGTGCACATGGACTTCGTCTTTTGCCACATCAATTCCATACTCATCGGATTCACCGTAGGTAATTCCAGGCTTCACGCCCCCCCCAGCCATCCAGGACGAAAACACCCAATGATGGTGTTCGCGTCCAGCAGCACCCGCTCCTGAATTGAACGGAGTGCGTCCAAATTCTGTTGTCCATACGACCAACGTGTCTTCCAACATCCCGCGTCGCTTCAGGTCCTTCAGCAACCCCGCAATAGGTTGATCGACATTCTTGGCAAGGGGAGCGTGAGTCATCATGTCGCCATGCGCGTCCCAGTTCGAAGAAGACCCAACATCAATCAGTTCGATAAACCGGACCCCGTGTTCCGCCATGCGCCTCGCAACCAAGCATTGCCATGCAAATCCACTGGTGCTGCCTCGCTCTAAGCCGTACATCGCAAGGGTTTGGTCATCTTCTTTGGACAAGTCAAAAATTTCTGGCATCTCTGCCTGCATTCCAAACGCTGTTTCAAACGACTTCATCCGTGCGGCCAGCGCGGGATCATCGGCTCGCGCAACTAGATGCTCTTGATTCATACGTGCGATGGCCTCCAATTCCAATTCCTGCAATCGAAGACTGGGTGCTCGTCGACCAATGTTTGCTACCGGCGTTGCGCCGGGAACCACCAAGGTACCTTGGTGCGATCCCGGTAGAAAGTCACTTCCCCAAACTTGACCACCTGCATAGGGTGACTGCGGGGCGATCACCACAAACGAGGGAAGATTGCGATTCACAGTTCCAAGCCCATAACTTAACCACGATCCGATACTAGGTCTGGCAAAGGTAAAGGAACCAGTATGGATACCCAGCGTGGCTTCATAATGATTGGTGTGATCGGATTTCATCGAACGTATCACACACAGATCATCGACGCACTGGGCCATGTGCGGGAACAAATCACTTACCTCGGTTCCGCATTGTCCATGAGGCTGAAACTTCCACTGAGGCGCTTTCAGGAACATATCAAAATCCCCTTTTCGCCCCTGAAACTCATTCACCGGGACCGTCTTCCCGGCGTCCGCCAACAGCTTCGGCTTCGGATCAAATGAATCGACGTGCGATACGCCACCGCTCATGTACAAGAAAATAACTCGCTTGGCCTTCGCAGGAAAATGAGTTGGCTTGGGAGCAAGCGGATCCAATGATCTCGAATCTTCGGCTAGCAACTGTGACGCGATCCCCGGCAGTATCAACGAACCACCGATCATCGATCTCAACATGCCACGGCGACTGGGGTCATAACTTGGAATGAACTTCATTTAGATTTTACCCTTGAGATGATTAATCCAAGTACAGGAATTCGTTGCTTGCTAACAGAGTGCGAAGGAATGCCGCCAAAGAGGCAACCCCTAGGTTGTCTTTCGCGATCGATGAAAGTTCGGCCTTGTAGGCATCGAGAAACTTCGATGCATGACTTTGTTCCGAAGCTGTTGGCGATCGGCCGAATGCCATTGCATACGCCATTTCAATATTCAAAACTGGCGACTCTTGGCGACTCAAAATTCTGCGTGCCCAGGCTTCCGATTTGGAATAAACAAATGGGTCGTTCAAGAAATAAAGAGCTTGCGTCGGAACCGTCGTTCCCATGCGATCCGCAGTGGAGGCATTCGGGTCTGGGCCATCAAACAGCGCTAAGTAAGGATGCCGCTTCAATCGCTGAGTCATCAAGTAAACACTTCGCTTATTATGATCGTACACCGCATTGAAAGGCCCGTGCTGAGAGAAACCCCAGGTGATAGGGGAAGGAAAGGGATGTTCCTTGCCTGTTTCACGATCCAGTTCGCCGCTCACCATGAGAATCGCATCGCGTATCTCTTCTGCCGATAGGCGTCGACGCGAAAAATGGGTGTACAGGTTGCGAACATCGGATTCGTTCTTGGGACTCTTGGATGACTGTTGGTACGTTTCGCTCAGCATGATCATTCGATGCATCGACTTTACTGACCATCGAGCCCGAACAAACTCGGTAGCTAGGTAGTCAAGCAATTCGGGATGCGTTGGCGCCAATCCTCGCAATCCAAAATCGTTCGGCGTTTTGACCAAGCCCGTACCAAAATGGTATTGCCAAATTCGATTCACCATCACACGAGCTGTTAACGGATTATCGCTGCGAGTCAGCCAACGAGCGAGTTGCATGCGGCCACTTCCCGCTGTCTCTGGCGGCAAGGATTCTTGCCCAAGTACTTGAAGGAAACCACGTGGAACCGTATCGCCCGCTAGAGTTGGTTCACCCCGTAATTGAATTGGAACGCTGTGCGGTGTTCCCTCGGTCACGCCATACGCCATCTCAAAGGGCCCATCGACAAGAAGCTTATTCAGCTCCTCCATCTCCCCAGAGATTTTGGATCGAATGGCAGTCATCTTTTTCTTCAGGTCATTTGCACGCTCGATTTTTTCTGACACCCCCGTAACATTTGACAGTACGCCCGGCTGAGAATCATTGTCAAAACGGTTCGGCTGAATCTCATAGTTGTCGACATCGATCGCGGGACGCACACCTCCCAAGTGTCCGTAGCTGTCGATGAAGGAGTAGTCGATGGTACCGTCCCAACCCGATGCAAAATCACCCTCAAAAGAAAGGCTAGATTGTTCTGAACGAAGCACGCCTTGATAACGCTTTGATCTAAGATCAAGCGTTAATTGGATCTGGTTCCACGCACCGAGCGCGAGGTTCTGCAGGGGCTCCCGCGAATTGCCACTGCGATGAAAGAACTGATTGCTGTTAAAAAATAACTCAACCGCGGCTGAATTCCCTGGCCCGTGGCCAACATAAAAACGCCATGATCCGTCACCGCCGTTCGTCACATCGGCGATACGCATGTCGAACATTACAAAAAGCTGCTCCGATGTTTCCAAAGTCCAAGACTTTGGTAGGGTCAAGCCAAAGCCATCGTACTCCGCTCGGTTGGGCATGTGAACGCCAAGCCCTCCTGACGGAAACACGTTCGTAAAATCGCTTTGCGCACGACCGGCTATGCGAACGACGCTATTCGGTCCTGGATTCCAAGGCTTTTCAGGAGGTTGCCCCTCCGTCTGTAGCTCAAAGTCGCCGCCCATTCCTACCAGGTCACTGAACTGGCGTTCTAGGTCCACCAAGTCGATCTTGTCTTGGTTCTGATCGTCACGAGTCACGTCGACAGTCGCTTGCGAAAGCGCATTGTCTTGAACTCCAAGATTGTCATATTCGATGGCAGGAGCTGCCAGTTCGGAATCGTATTCAAGAACGACCCCATCGATCGCGATCGCTCCGTTCGTTGCTGGCATGTCCGCAAAAGCTACCTTGTGAGATGCTCCGCCGGAGGTAAGCGTGCTATAAACAACACCCTCTACCCAATCCCATTGCAGCTGAAGATTATGCCATTGGTTGGATTCGATTTTGCCAATGGTTTCCGATTTCTCACCGCGCTGCAACGATACTGTTTCGGCACCAACATGAACCAATAAAGCAGGCCCGCGATCCAAGGACCCAATCCAAAATCGATGAACGCCAGTTGCCTTGGAGTTGGCTTCCACTCGGAAGTCTAAATTGACGTAGACCGATGGGCAGGTGGTAGGAGTTCGGTGCGGGTAAACCGATTGAGCGATGCGGTACTTGCCACCGTCCACGGGGATGCTCGCCCCGACTTTGCCTCGAGAGTATAAATTCTTGAATGGGCTTTGTGCAGCGTTGGTGACGGCGATCTTACCTGCGTAAAGCCACGGCGAAACAAGCACTCCGTTGCTTCCTCCGGCAGCTGGAGCTTGCATTTCGAAGTCGCCATCCATGTCTTGCAAGGAGCGAAGAATGGCTGCAGGTATCGGCTGCTTTCGGTTTTCGAGCGATGTCGCGAGGGTCGCTACGCGTTGATCAAAAGCCCGCCATTTGGGCGTTGCTTCGTCGGGCGGCAAAAGCGGAACCATAGAACGGGTCTTCTGCTTTTGCTCCGACCCGGGAAAGGAGTATCGGCTGCTATCGAAGATACCGTAGAGCCCATAGTAATCTTGCATGGAGATCGGATCGAACTTGTGGTCGTGACATCGAGCACAACCAAGGCTCAAACCCAAAACGGTTTGACCAAGGTTGTCGATCGTATCCTGAATGGTCAAATGATGATAGTTTTCGGAATCGAAGCCAAAGCGTCTCGAGATCGCAAGGTAACCCGTCGCCGTTACTTGTTCCGCGTAACGATCGCGGGGTGCAAGATCTGCAAGCAAATCACCCGCGATCTGCTCTTGAATAAACTGGTCGTAGGGTTTGTCCGCATTGAAGGAATCGATGACATAATTGCGATAACGCCAAGCTGAGGGGACGGGGTAGTCGGCAGTCTCGCCGGCGGTGTCTGCATAGCGCACGACATCCAACCAATGGCGTCCCCAGCGACGACCATACTCTTGCGAAGCAAGTAAACGATCGACCACTTTCGCGAAGGCATCGTCGGACTGATCCTTCGCAAAGGCTTGGATCTCTTCTGTTGTTGGCGGCAGGCCTGTCAGGTCAAAGGTGGCTCGGCGAATCAATGCAATTTTATCCGCCTGAGGTGCATGCGAAGCACCCGCCGCACTTTGCGTCGTACGAACAAAAGCGTCGATCGCGTCCTTGGTAGAAGTTGTCCGTGGTGGATCTTGGGCCTCGATCGGCTTGAAGGCCCAATGTTCCGCACGTTCGAACGGAGCGACTGCAGTAGGCCAATACGCCCCTTCACGAATCCATTTTTCGAATGCAGCTAGTTGTTCTGGTCGAAGTGCTTTGTCGTTATCTGGCGGCATTGCGGAAACGTCATCGTGCCGCTGAATCGCCTTCATGAGCAAGCTTGTTTCGGGTGAACCAGGGACGATGGAGGGGCCAGAATCGCCTCCCTTCAACAGAGCTTCGCGCGAGTCAACCCGCAATTCGCCCGACACTTTGGGGTCACCATGACAACCAAAACAAGTTACAGCCAATACAGGCCGAATCTGGTTTTCAAATTGGTCGTCACGTTCGTCCGCGGAAACGCTGGGTATACTGCATAGCAAAATTCCAAGACAAAGCAAAACGATTCCCGGAAATGAGATCATTTCGGCGTTGATCAAAGACGCTTTGGTCGCTTGGAACGGCGCGGTTTCTTGCTTCAAAACCATGGACATCCACTTTTTCTTTTGGTTGATACGTTTTCCACCCAAGAGACTGATTCTATCACTTGACAGCTTGTTGATTGAATTCATTTCCAAATGCATTTCGCTTAACAGTCAGCCTAAGGCGTACTTGCTGCCATCCACGTACGCCTACGGCTGACGGTTAAACGAAATTACTGCAACGGAGTGCTGCATTGAACGGTATTGCTGTTAAGCGACGAAAGCAACAAGCCCTTGAGCCGCGGGCGCTAGTCGCGTTACTCTAAGGCTGCAGTTTATACACTGCGGAAAAGAATCCATTTTCGCTGGTGGACTCATAATCCTTTGGGAAGTCGGTACCAGTTACGTCGTAGCAGATTCGCAGCGTGTTTGCATTTGGCATTTCGAAAATCGCAAGCATGGTCTTTCCCGCATTTGCACCTTCGACGCTCTTGATGGTCATTTGGTACGGAGATGTCGCTATATCAACCGACACCGTACCTTTATCGGGATTACCACCGGCATCGACTTCATAGTTTTCACCGTCGATTCGAAGGGTGGTTGAGTTAACCATCGATGCTGGGAAGCCAGTTCCATTGATCAAGCCCGTCTTCATCTTCCAAAGTCCTTGCATGGAGGTGCTTGTAGGAGTGAATGGATTGTTCGGGTCTGGCATCTCACCTTCATTGGTTTCTGGTTCAGGGGGTGGTGCTTGAGTGTTCGGGGTTACCTTGATCGCAAAGGCATTGTCCGGTTCGGAATTGCAACCGCTGATCACCGAAAAAAGAACTAGGTACGCCAGGAGAGTCGCGGAATGTCGTTTCATGATTTCAAATCGATCAATCTTAAAAGCGGGTTAGGGCGTGCAAAAAAGCACTAGTGCGGTCGAAACACGTCAACCAAGGCGATTCGACCAGAATCTATTTTAAGTCCAACACCAATCTCTAGGGAGTCGATTGCCGTCGAACTTTCAAAAATATGCCCTAAGTAAAACAGACAGGTCCTTAACGGGCCCAATAGCACGAACGGTGCCATCCACCAAACTAATCCCCAGGATGATTGCTGTCGAAAAATGTGGGGCGAAAAATAGTTCGCGGAAGAATGGTCCTGACATTTTTCGACCCTCATTTTTCGACAGACTCTTTTCAAGAGGAGACAGGGCTCTGAATCGAGGTCGAACGTATTTTGCAGCGACGTCGGTTGCAACGACGTTCGGGCTCGCCCCGAATGTCGCAATAGGTTTGGCGTGCTAATTGTCAGTGCTAACCGCCCCAGCTATTTCGCGTTCTTGGGCCTTCGGCCCACGAACGCGATCCTGAAGGGGGAGGTCGCATGTTAGCGCACCAAACCTGTTGCGAAGGAGGGCGCGAGGCCAACCTTCGCTTTTCGATTGTTTGGTTTTTGGGAAAAACCAAAAGGGTCAGGCCCAATAGTGTTCGGCACGCAATTTGAAGCTTTCGATTTGCTTGAATTCTGAGTTGCGGAACTGCGGCAATGATAGTGCCGAGGCATATCGATCGCTTAATGAAATCGATATAGAAACAGGCACCGCGCAGCATGAAACGCCAGATCGACTGATTCGAGACAGTCGCCGTGAAGGTTGGTTAGATTGGTTCGATTTTTGCTTCGTCTTGCCTTTTGAGTTTGTCCAAATGCGCTAACAATTCTTCCTCGCTCGCTAGGCCAGTGAAGTAATAACTGAGCATTTCGAAGGTCCGTTTGGTCGGTTTGCGGCCAGTCCATACTTGCATCAGTAAGCACGCAATCATGGCACAGTACGCTTGGATCTCGATGCCATTCTGGCTGTGCGCAATAAGGTGGTTGCAGCCAAGTAACTGTTTGAGAAAGCGGAAAAAGATTTCGATAATCCATCGCTGCAAGTAAAGCAACGCAATGATCTCGGCAGGTACGTCTAGGAGATTCGTGGCGATACGTAGTATGCCATCGCTGCTCGGTCCAGTCGATGTTCCTTTATACTTGCTTCTGCTTGTGTGAGGTGAGCACTTTACGCAAACTAGGCGCACCGTATGGTCCGGAGAATGCCGATCCTTGCCAGTCTGTTTTCCAATCGATATCGTTTCATCGCTCAGCACGTTAGCGGCTTTGTCATCATCGCTTAGCTCTCGCTGTTCGAGGACATCGTAATTGCTGTTGTCTCTGATTCGGCAAACGTAGCTACTATGAAAAGATACAATTTTGTTGAACAAGGCGAACTTGGCATAGCCGCGATCCATGACGTAGAGCCGATCAGTTTGGAGCGATTTCTCTATCACGGAACGTTCATCATTATCGCCACCGCCATCGGGAGTGACGTCTATGCGCGTTGGCACATAGCGATCGATTTCGAAGTGTGTGTGCAATCGCCATTTAACTAGTCCACTGCCTGTAGCTTGCTTCAAGAGCGAGGCTTGCATGATTCGCGGCAGTGCTTCGACGAGAGTGCCATCGACCAATGTAATTGTCTGCGTAATACTCTGGAGTTTCTTGTGCGGGCCGATTGAATGAGCTTGCTGGCCAAGTTCTGCAATGATTTCCTTGAGTCGTGAGGGATCAAAGAGTCGTGATGCTTCGCTAAGCGTGCCAAGCGAAGCACGCGAAGTCCCAAGCTTCTTCTTGACCTTGGCAAGCTCGCTGGCTTGTTGAATGGCCCTCAAGCTGGTGACGGTTGGATTGAACAGATACAAAAGAATCAGGAGACAATATTGGTCGTAATGTAACTCACGATTCTTCGCTACATCGCGTTTGCATTCATCATCGTGTAGCCTCTTGAGCAATGGTAGGAGCATATCGAAGTACTTCAGACCAACGATATCACGACTTTGAACAGCAGGAGGATTCGGTTTGGGCATCGTAAGAGTTAATAACGAACATAATGGCAGTTCGGACACAAGGAACGATCGCGGCGCAAATCCCGTGCCAAAAGTCGTCGCTTTACAAATCAAATTGCGTGCCGAACACTATTGGGCCTGACCCCTTTGATGCCACCTTTGATGCCACCTTTGATGCCACCTTTGATGCCACCTTTGATGCCACCTTTGATGCTACCTTTGATGCTACCTTTGATGCTACCTTTGATGCTACCTTTGATGCTACCTTTGATGCTACCTTTGATGCTACCTTTGATGCTACCTTTGATGC
>Ga0247836_1007748_pt1 | contig 11206 bp, 9 predicted proteins | sample LaCruzMarch2015__4_FD_187116 | JGI IMG/M metagenome (GOLD analysis project Ga0247836, IMG submission 187116) | Freshwater microbial communities from meromictic Lake La Cruz, Castile-La Mancha, Spain - LaCruzMarch2015_14m | ecosystem: Environmental > Aquatic > Freshwater > Lake | place: Spain...
TCCCGAAGCTCACTTCACACTCGAACGGATAGAGAAAGATCGCGTTAGGACACAATGGCTAAACGCTCAAGAGATCGAAGTTGTTCGATTCAGAAGTCAGGAAATCGGGAACGAAACTCAACGAGTTTCAACGAGTTCTCCGCGATATCGATGAATTTCTTCATTGATCAACGGAAATGTTGTTGGTCGCAGTGACTAGAGGTTCCAAAGAGCGAGCAGAGCTTGACGAAAGACGCAGGAGCCCGACAACACATCGGCAAAAAAGTTTGGATTTGTGTCGTTATTCCCGACGAACTCGGGCCTGCGTGGTAAAGCCCAATACGGACTTAGATGAGAATTCGTGTCGGGGTGGACACGTGAACGGGCATTATTACTTTAGAAAGCCCGGCATTACTTCGGTCTCGATCCGTTTGGCTCGTGGATAGTAACCTTTACCTCGCAGGAATTCTGACTGTGGACACGTTTAAATACACCCGCATGGGGATAACGTTCGTATACATTGGACTGGTTTTAATAGTCCTCTCGATCTTTGCGGTTCCACTGGCGGCGGTTTTGCGAGCAACTTGGCTACTACTACTTGTTCCAGCGCTCGTGGTTGCATCGTCGCTACTGAGCATGATTGGCCGAATTCTTTGTCTTTCGGTACCTAAGGAAGTTGGAGCCTCGGGGTTGATATATACTGCCGTTGCTCTTGACGTAAGCTCATTGTTCGCTGCGGTCAGCCGGATGATCCCAGGGCTGCCGAACTTTAGTGGTTTTACTGGACTATTAAGTTTGGCTGCGATGGTCTTCTTTCTGATCTTTCTGAAAAAGCTCGCCGTCTTCATCAACGACAGCGAGTCGGCTGCTCGGGCATCAAGCCTGCTCAATTTGGGCATCGGCTTGGTGGTTGTGATGGTGGCGATGATCGTCCTGCCGCTCGTGTCGCTTCAAGCATTCGCGTTTAGTCCTGCACTCTTGGCCTTCGTCTTAATGGTGGTTGGATTCTTTATCTACAATCGCCTGCTGTCCGGGTTGAGGAAGAGTCTCGCGTAAAAGTAGCCCCAACGGATAGCCTCTAAGCCGGGCCGTAAAATTCCAATTGCACAGGCGGGACGCAGCATGGCCAGCGAAGAACAGAAACTTCCGATGGTAGTTAAGGTACTGATCGGACTGGTGATCCTATTGTTCCTTCTTCCAATCCTGACTATTGGTCCCGTGCTACTGCTGGCGATCAAGAAAGGGCCGAGTGACGTTGCCAATGAGCTATCCGAGTGGGAGGGTCGCTCCGCGCCTGATCTGGCGATGACGACAACCGACGGTGCAATGCTTCAATTATCCGAGTTTCGAGGGCGAGCAGTGATTTTGGATTACTGGGCCACTTGGTGCGGTCCCTGCGTGCGCGAGATTCCGCACTTGCAAAAGGTCGCGGACGAATTCCCTCAGGATTTGGTAGTGATTGGCATCAGTTCTGAAAACATGTCGGTCTTGCAAGAATTCGCGAAGTCGAAGTCACTGCGATACCCAATTGGCGCTGCAGCTAGTCGCGTGCCTCCTTTCACCGATATATCCGCGGTTCCTACAACCTTCTTCATCGATCGCGAGGGAATGATTCGAAGAATCTTGGTGGGTTACCACGAGTATTCGCAATTGCGTGCTGAAGCGTCGGCGATCGTACAATGAATCAGGGAACGGTCAACAACATGGGAAGTTGGAAATGGGAATACTAGCAAGTTGCGAATGTGGCACACGCATCCGAGTAAAGGAGGAGCTCGCTGGCAAACAGGTTCAGTGCCCGCGCTGCAGCCGCAAGATTGCCATCCCCGTAGTTGCCAAGTCAACAGAGTCGAATGCTTCCGACGTTAAATCTCAATCAGTCAATACCATTGAAGCCAAATGCAAATGCGGAAAATTGCTTCGAGTGAGCACAAAGTACGCAGGCAGGAAAGCGAAATGCCCGAAGTGCGAAGCAATAATAAGCATCCCATTCGCAGAACGCTCCATGGATGGTCCGCTTTCTGTGTCGAATGAGCCTGATTTGTCTGCAACAAGTCCTTTCGATACCGAATTTGACGAATTGCTGTCAAATATTAAACCCGAGGCGGTGCCAAGCAGCGTTTGTCCCCAATGCAGTGCAGTCATGCTGGCTGGAGCTGTCCTGTGTGTAACGTGCGGTTACCATCGGCAAGTCGGCGCGCGCCTGCGAACCAAGGTTGACCAGCAAATCGCCCGTGGCGCTGAAACGCCCTGGAACATTTTCGTTGATGAAGAACCTCGCCAGTTGAAGATTCGCGTCCGCGGAGAGTTGCAAAATTACTATGTCTTGGCGACTCTATCCCTTATTACTATGTTCTTTTTGCTTCTCTTGGGACTTGGGATTTTTTTGGCATCAGGCAACAAGAATCTGGAGTTCCTTCTTTATTTGCTTTATTTGCCAGCGCTAATAATCGTTCTGTTGAGCATCTACGTTATTGTTGCGGGATTCGTGAATTCAACGACGTTTCTAATAAAATCGGATTCAATATCTATCAAGTGTGGGCCTGTTCCGTGGCCAATCTTTATGAGGCACGTAAGTGTAGACGAAATCAAACAAGTGTATATCGTCAAGAAACGACGTCCAAGGCTACCCAGTATGAAGCTAGGCGAATTCGGTGCCTTGCTCTATCTCATGTCGATTATGGAGCGTGGATTCATTGCGGAAATCTACGATATTAAAATCGTGCACAGGAACGGATGGCGATTTCATTTATTTTCACTAAACAATGAGTGGACTGAAGTTGAGAACCGTTTCGCGTTGTGGCTCGAAAATAAAATCAAATTCACCCTTTCTGTTCCAGATGTCCCCGTGATTTCGACTTGGTATCAGAGGTATCTCCATTTCGAAACGACTCAAGATGACGCGAGGGGGGTTGAGTCTAACGACGCGATTTCGGCGAAGTCGTGGTTGATGCCTCAATTCATGTTGGCAATAGTCTGTTCCATCTTATATACTGTCCTGCTAATTATTTTTTTCATGATCACTTTAGTTCGTTCATAATTCAAATTAAGCGACCGTCCATGAAAAAGTTCGAAAAGCACCAGGCTTAGCACCTTGAAAATCCCCGAGCGGTTGGCCTGGACTATTGGGCCACTTGGTGCGGTCCCTGCGTGCGCGAGATTCCACACTTACAAAAGGTGGCGGACGAATTCCCACAGGATTTGGTGGTGATTGGAATCAGTTCTGAAAGCATGTCGGTCTTACAAAAATTCGCGAGAGCGAAAGCGCTGCGGTACCAGGTAGGCAATGCAGCTAGCTCGCCGGCTCCGTATACCGGTATTACGGTGGTTCCCACGACGTTCTTCATCGATCGCGAGGGAATAATTCGAAAGGTTCTGAGTGGATACCAAGATCATTCTCAACTGAACGCTCAGGCGTCGATGATGATCAAGTAAAGAGATCTATTCATTTCGGTGTCGGGATTTTTCGGATGATCATCGCGCTCATCGTTGTCGTCATGTTGCTCCTGACATGCTTTCGTATTGCACCCCTGCCAGCTTGTCTGGCAGGAGGCTAAGATTCGCAAGCTAGACACATCGTGCCCGCAGACTTTCGATTTTCACTCGTGTTCGCCGCCGAAGGCGGCGAACACGAGTGAAAATCGGGGCTTCGGCAAGCTTACGCGTCTAGCTTGCAAAACTTATTCACCCACGAGACAAGCTCGTGGGGGTCCAAGAGATGTGTGTGAGTTCCACGTTCAAAATAGCGATTCACTTTTCGCTTCCAAATTAAGCCAACTAGCACGTAAGACGTGTTCTGAGAATCGACCAACAGTGGCACCGGCAGTTGTTGTGCATAGAGTGAAGACCTGAAGACCTCTTAAGAGGATTTAGCATCTTTTTGAAAGAAAGACGGAATTCGTGTCGGGCTCTGTGCGCAAACGGTCATTACTATCATGTGAGCGCGCAGTATTCTTTTAATCAGGAATTGGCGAGCTTAAAGTTGTTCGTGACAGTCCAAGGCGTTGGTATTCCCGTTACATGTCTCAAAGGTAACTAATCGATGCAAAATAGCAACGTAAATATCAAAGCAAGTTCACGACGTGGTTTTTTGTCGATAGGCTCCATTGGAGTTGGATCACTTATGACCGGTCTAGTAAAGCCGTCATTCGCTGCTGCGAAGACACCAACGGATCTGATGCGGTGTACGGTTGTGCAACTCGCCGAAATGATTCGCCGGAAAGAGGTGTCCTCTCTTGAGGTAGTCGATGCATGTCTGGCGAGAATCGAGCAAGTTAACCCGAAGTTAAACGCTGTGGTGGCGCTCGTAGCGGATGAGGCCCGAGCCAAGGCGCGGGCCGCCGATAAAGCTCTGGCAAGCGGTGCTGCGACCGGCCCGTTGCACGGCGTTCCGATGACGCTCAAGGACTCGCTAGACACAGCCGGCGTCATTTCGACGGCGGGGACTCGTGGACGCAAGAATTTCATTCCGAAAGAAGACGCGACGGTCGTCAAGCGCCTCAAGGCTGCGGGCGCGATCCTGTTGGGGAAGACGAATACTCCGGAACTGACGTGTGCTTGGGAGACCAACAACGCCGTTTACGGCGTCACCAACAATCCTTGGAATCCCAAGCTGTCGTGTGGTGGATCGAGCGGTGGTGCGGGGGCGATTGTGGCGGCGGGTGGCGTGCCGTTTGACATCGGCAGCGATACCGGGGGAAGTATTCGGCTGCCGTCGCACTTCTGCGGGATCACTGGCATCAAGCCGACCTCGGGGCGCGTGCCACGCACGGGACATGTCATCGGGCCGGAGGGCCATCTGCAGGCTCTGACCACGTTGGGGCCGTTGGCCCGCGCGGTCGATGACTTGTCGCTGATTCTTGCGGTGATCGCTGGGCCAGACTGGCGCGATGCTTCGATCGTTCCAATGCCCCTGGGCGACCCGACTCAAGTCAAAGTCAAAGGACTGCGCGTCGCGATGCACACCGATAACGGTGCCTACGCCTTGCATCCCGATGTAGCCAAAGTGGTCACGGCCACCGCAAAAGCCCTCGAAAGCAGTGGCGTGCAAATCGAGTCCAAGCGGCCTGCGGCGTTGGACGACGTGATCAAGATCGACGCCGACCTGTACAGCGCGGATGGCTCCGCTTCGCTCCAACGAATCCTTGATCAATCTGGGACCAAGGAACCCAGTCCCTTGATGCTGCTCGCGCTTGACCAGAAGGCGATGACGAGCGGTGACATGGCCGCCGCCATTGAACGCTGGGATGCCTGGCGCGGGCGGATGCTGCAGTTTCTGGAAAACTACGACGCCATCCTCTGTCCGCCTTGCGCGTTTGCCGAACTACCTCACGGAGCATCTTCGGTGGGGAATGCGAACTCGGCCTTCAGCTACACCTATGCCTACAACATGACGGGATGGCCGGCAGCCGTTGTGCGTGCCGGGACGTCCTCGACAGCGCAACCGATCGGAGTCCAGATTGTTGGTAAGCCGTGGCGGGAAGACGTCGTGCTCGCGCTCGCACGCCAAGTTGAACAAAGTCTCGGCGGCTATCAAGCGCCGCCGATTTAGAGTGACTCCGAACTAGCTCAATCACGTCATCCTTTTCCACTTGATGACTTATTCACTGATCCACCACGAAAGGGGACACGATGACTCTCAAAAGTCCAATTTGTTTGTATGCGGCAATGCTCGCTGGGCTCGTCTTCACGGCACCGTTGCAGACACAGGAGACAAAACAACCGCCGAAGGCGGAGCAGCCAAAGCAGTCGCTGAACGCAGATCATGATCACTCGCACGCCGGTTCGATGCCGGTCGGCTTTCACGAATTCCGTTTTTTCGGTGGCGACGGGAAGTTCTATATTTCGCATTTCCCGATGTTCTCCGCGATTCACGCTTTTCAGTACATCGTGGAAGTGGATTTGGATGAGGAATCAAAACAAGCCTGGTTACGCGAGGAAAAGGACGACTTCAAGCGAGAACGCCGTTACCAGTTGAGTCCTTATCAAAAGGGCAAAGTCTCGGCTGACCGCGCCGAGGACGAACACGATTGGGTTCTGCCCGATACGCTGAAGAGCGGCAAGAGCTTCACCGGCGACATCTATTACCCAAGGGGCAAGGAACGCCGGGTCGTCAGCCAAAACGCGACGGTGACCGTCAAAGGCATTGTGTGGAAGCAGGAGTTGAATCCACAGTTTCCACGACCGACAGCGCTGACCTATGTGTTGTTCGGAACCCCCAAGGCGGCGTTTCTGGCTCATCAGATCAGTGCGCCTCCCAAGCCCGGTAAGAAAGAGACTGATTTCGATCAAGTGCTCTCCGTCGAGATCATGACTTCCTCCAAAGAGTTGTCACCTGTCTCCGCAGGAAAACCGGTGATCGTGATCGGCAAGGACAATCTCGAAAAAAACAAGCTGCAACCTGGGCAGCGAGTTTCGCTGAGCCAACTCGGCAATGAGAAGGAAGTCATTGAGGTTCTCGTCAAGGACGAGCTTGAAATGAATCAGTTGGAGACACAGCGGTGATCGCCCCGTTTCGTCGAAAACGTAGTCACGCTCGCCAGAGCGTGGGCAGCGAGACCAATACGCCACGCTCTGGCGAGCGCGGCCACACGGTTTGATACTTACCACCTTCAACAAGAGGATTCGACCATGAGTGAGAAGAGCGAAACTGGCAGAACATCGCGTCGAGAATTCGTGAAGCTCAGCGCGTTTGGATTTTCCTCGCTGATCGTCGGCGGCACGGGGTCGTCTGTGTTGGGTGCTCCGCCAGCGTCATTGATCGAGGGCGTGTCGGCTGTGTGTCGGCGACTCGCACCTCTGGGATGGAGAGACCTGCTGCTGGAAGTGAGCGGCGGCCAGTTGGATTTGCTCGCGGCGGACTTGGGGAGTGAACTTTGCAAGCCTCTCGCCAAGATCGATCGGACTTGTCCGGGATTCGGTGATTTTGCATTGCACGGCGGCAAGGCCATTGAGCCTGGTCAACCGGATCAAAGCCTGCTGTATCACGCGCTCGCGGCACCCAGCGTGGTCGCCACTCGCAACGGTACGAAACTGCGCGGGTTCCCGACGCTGGCAGAGATCGAGACGGTCGAGAACTACATCTACGCGTCGCGAAAGGCCACGCTCGACGAACTCCGGAAAGGTGTCGCAGCCGACGACCTTTCCATCGTCGTCTTTGCACTCCACTATCGGAATGCGCCGATGTCGGCGAATGGGCGTCACGCGCAGTTGTGCTTCGCGAGGACCGGCATCGCCCACTTGGGAACCATCGAGCCGTATTACGATCCGAAGTTGCGATCGTATGCCAGCGTCGATGACGCGCGGCCCTACGATTTCCGCGTGACACCACGACGCTTTGCCACCTACCTGGCCAAGCGAGTCACGGGCTTTGACGGCAAGTTCGGCCTGCAAGATCCACAGGAAGGTGACATTTCGCGCGAGTTCTGGGTGCCGGTCCACAAGCTATTCAGCGGCAAGGAATGCATCGCCAACATGGACCTGGAAATCCAGTTGAGCAGCGGGATGCGGAACGATTGCATCGGCAGCTTTCATCGGGTCATGCAAGGCCAGGGACTGACCACGGGCTGGACGGGAAATGACCTTGAGCAATTCCCCTTCGTGATCAAGGACGAAATGATCGCGTCGCTTTCCAAGCAGGAGGACTGTGGAGAAGGCGTGGTGGTGCCGAAACCGGCACCGTTGATTCGCGAGGCCAAGTACAAGGGCAAACTGCTGACATTTCCGTGGCATAACTCGCTCAGTCGGAACGCCAAAAACATCCAGGCTTCCTCGTATTTTGTGATGCCGAATGCGGGCGCGCCGATTGCGCCGGGGTACTACTTGGACTCCGACCAGGATTCCCCGCGAAACGCGCCGGAGTACATCAACATCCGGCATCGAGTCGTGGGGGAGAAAGTCGAGAGTCTGAATCCGCGTCCAGACTTGATGGAAGTGATTCGTCAGGGCGGCTACGACGTGCTGCATTACACGGACTCCACGGGAGACGGTTGGGTCGCAGCAGACTGCCGACAATTGCAAGACCAAGGCGTGACGAATAGTCGTGCTGCGTTCGTCCTCGTGGGACTGCCGGACTTCCTGCCGAAGCTCAACCAACGTGATCTCATGCGGTGGTGGAAGACCGAGGTCCCCCAGCGGCTCCGCGCGACGCTTTGGTCGGTTCCGCCATTGGCCCTGTCCCACGCTCGTATCGCTGCCAACGTGGAGTTGCCGATTGGCTTCAGTCTCTCCGACGATACCGTGACGGCAATCGTCTCGCAGCTTTCGGCTCCCGGTCTTGACCAATCCGCTCTGCCGACACAAGCGCCGAATGGTCCGTTGAACTTCGAGAAGGTGGGCTTGCCGGATGGTTCCCCCGGGCTGTTCGATCCGGGTTGGGATGTCAGCATTGGTGTCCGTTCCACCAACGGCGGCAACGACATTCACAAGTACCTAGTCGGTCATGGACTGGGGTCGCCCTTCATTGAGGATGCCAAATTGTGTGCCGCGCTCGGTGCCTATTGGCCGGGCTTGGCCCCCGATGCGACTCGCCAATATCCACCGGAGAAGTGGATGGACGGCCTCTCTTATCCCTGGCCCTCGATTGCACCACTCACGGACGAAGAACTGGGGATGGTGCCGACCGCCAAGGGCAAGCAGATGTCCTGGGATGGTGTGGTCGGACCGCAGCGTCGCACGGAGGGAGATCGCGAGGTCATCGCCTACTCGACGATGGAGCACGTCGATTACATCGACATTCTCGGAACGATGACCGCCGCCCTCACGGCTCGCACCGAGCCGGATGATTACAAGGCGAGGATTCTCGCCATGGCCGCTGTCTATTGGAGCTTGGGCATCCAAGAAGGAGATTTGCTGAACCCCGGCAACTACGCGACGCTTATGCGAAAGAAGGCGGACTGGGCCGTGCTGTCCTTCAAAATGGTCCCGGCAAACAACGCCGTTCTTCAAACCGCGTCGGCCGCAGCGAAGCACATCTTCGCCGGACCTCACATCTACCGTTTCGAGATCTTTCGCTGGGGCAAGGAACGCGAGGATCCCGCCGATCCGAAAATCGCGTTGGTCGAAATCCTGGAAGAAGTCACGGCCTACTCGGACGGCAAGTGCGTGATCAAAAAGGCGGGTAACTCATGGGAACTGGACGCTTCGATTCCGACGTAGTTGTCATCGGCGGCGGGCCCGGAGGTTGTGCTGCCGCCATTACTTGCGCGTCCATGGGACTGCGTGTCCTGTTGCTGGAGCGAAACACTGTTCCAATTGAACGACCGGGTGAAACTCTGCATCCCGGCGTAGAATCGGTTTTATCACAATTGGGTTTGGCAGATCGACTGCATTCGGTTGTCGGCTCGCGGCACGCCGGCATACAAATTGAGTGGGGAAATGTAAACCGGTTTGAGTCGTACGGCGAGGACCGTAGTGGCCAATGGCTTGGATTCCAGGTCTGGCGAGCGGACTTCGACGCAATGCTACTGGAACGAGCACTCGAAGTCGGCGTCAAGATTCTGCAACCGTGCGTTGCCAGAGAAGTGCTGATGACGCGCGGAGCGGCCACACGAGTCGTCACCTCTGCCGGAACAGTGACGGCTCCGATCGTTGTGGATGCATCTGGCCGTTCGCATTTGCTGGGAACATCGTTGGGGATCGAACGCAACGCCTACTCACCGTCACTGGTAGCTCGTTACGGATACGCGGAGGGGTCCCTGCCGGAATTGGATTTAGCGCCTTCGCTCAAAGGAGATTCCGCTGGGTGGCTGTGGAAGGCCATGATTAGTCCGGGCCTTTACCATTGGACTCAAGTAATGCTCGATGGCACCCGGTTGCCCCGCGATTGGCGACCCGAGGAGTTTCGAGGATTAGTTCCGCGAGGTTCGCCTCGTGGGGCCGACGTTACATGGAGACTGGCAGCGGCTTCGGCCGGGCCTGGCTGGTTTTCCGTGGGAGATGCGGCAGCCGTGCTGGACCCGACTTCCGCAAATGGAGTGCTTCGGGCGTTGCTTTCGGGTATCACTGCGGGAAAGCTCGCATGCGGAGTGCGAAATGGAGTCTTGCCACCCGAACAAGCCGCGACGATTTACAATGACTGGTTTCTCGGCTGGTTTCACAGCGCTTCAACGCAACTCAGGGAGTTCTATCGTTCACTGGGAGCAACGGGGTTCGCTGACATTGGCGACACAGCAATTGAAGTTTCACGTTCAAAATAGCGGTTCACTCTTCGCTTCCATATAAAACCATCTAGCACGTAATGCGTGATCTGAGGGACGACCAACAGAGGCACCAGCAGTTGTTGGCTTGTGGCCCATTCCTGCGGAGTACCGAACAGCCAGGCGCGTTCATGCCATACTCCCACGTCCCAAAGAAACTCTTCCACATACGCCAGTGCCCATACAATCGCCAAAAAGGATACCCAATGGGGGCGATTAACAATGTTCGACTCTCCCGTGATTCGAAAGCGAACCCAGTAAACTAGTACGAGGTAAGGGACTCCATGCGTAATCACATTGGTCACGGTAAAAGCGAAATCGGAATTGAAGGCAACCATTCCTACATACCAGCAAACTACGGTGGTCAAGAGCAACAGATCTTTGCCTGGATTGTATTGCTGATAGTGAACTGCTCGAATCACACTGCGCAACCCATAGGCAGCCAGCGCTGTCCAGTACAGGAGTGGCGCGTAAATTGCGAATGCGGGTGAGATTGAAATGAAATCGCCTTCCTTAAACCACCAAAAATTACGAGGCAAATGCGTGTGCCAATACAACAATGGATAGAGTGTCGCTGCGTAGATGGCGGTCGCATCAATCCACCAACCTCCACGACTTCTCTCGCCCGCTTTAGCCCGATAAAGTGCCATCCACCCATACTGCTGTCGCACAAAATGAAAGACGGCCATGTATGCCAGCACCCGCCAGAAGACCGCTGAACCCTCTCGATAAACAAACCACGCCAATGCGAATGAGACTAGGGGTGTAAGCCCATATAGCCAAGGACGTTTTGACAACTCATGGCGATCGAAGTAGACGCGAAAACCGGTTGCATACACGTGTGCCGCGTCGATCATCAAGATCGTTCCGACCCACAACCAATCTGGCATATCGCTGTGCATGAGTCCCAACGACAACCCCAGCAACGTAAGCGCACACGACAGCCAGTCGGTTTTTGGGCTCGCGTCGGCCTAGGCGGTCGCGTTCCGCTTTTCCTTTGCGGCAAGCAGTCGCTTGGCCCGGTCGTATTGCTT
>Ga0247836_1007754_pt1 | contig 11193 bp, 6 predicted proteins | sample LaCruzMarch2015__4_FD_187116 | JGI IMG/M metagenome (GOLD analysis project Ga0247836, IMG submission 187116) | Freshwater microbial communities from meromictic Lake La Cruz, Castile-La Mancha, Spain - LaCruzMarch2015_14m | ecosystem: Environmental > Aquatic > Freshwater > Lake | place: Spain...
CCGAAAACTTCGGCCGAAACGCCGAGGGCCCCCAATTGGGGGCCCTCGGCGTTAACACCTGCGCTCACCCCAAGTGATGTACTTTTACTCCGCCCGGCTGATGTAATTTTGCTCCGCCGTTGACAGCAGTAATCCCACGCAGCGCACGGTGCGGTTGAACCTCGACCTGGTGAAGTTCGCGCCGGAATGCCTGAACTACGTAGCCCTACACGAGATCGCGCACTTCAAGGCGTCGAACCACGGCGACAAGTTCAAGGCGCTGCTTAACCGAAACATGCCGGGCTGGAAGCGGATTCGCGAGCAATTGAACGAGGGGCCATTGCCATCAATCTAACGGCTTCGGCGGCGAAATCTGACGCTAACCGCGATGGGCGAAGCCGCAGTGAGTGTCGAAAACAGCTAGGAGACTGCAGACTGATCGAGCGGTCTCAGCACGATGTCACACTTCCTGTCTGGCTCCACAAGTCGCTCAATCCCACCGCTAAGGTTCATGTACCAGGACGTCTCCCGTCCACCGATTTCAGCATCGAAGTAAATGTCGCGGTCGTGAAAGTCACCGCGATAGGTGCGCCTGTCTTCGACAAACCGAACGTTGACGCGCGGAGACGGTTTGATTGCCGCCTTGATCTCCGCTTCAAGAGCCGCGCGGGCTTTGCCAGGGGATTCTGTAGATGAGTCACGCAGCGCGCGTGATGTCGGAGACCATGCCGTAACGTGGAGTTCGTCGATCCTGCTCGCAGCCTTGCAGACCTCAGTAACGAAAGTTGCGAGCCGGGGTCGATTGTCTGGCGTCAAACAGTACGGGTCTGTGATGGAGAGGCGGGTTATGGTTGCTCCTCGAAACGCAGCAAAATACTCGGTGTATTGTCGAGCAGCTCCTGGCCCCACGGTCCAGTGCATCGCATTGCCAGAGCGTTGCGAGGATGCTTGCGAAGTCGAGCCGGAGCCCGTCTGAATTTCAGAAACTTGCTCGCCACGCTCAGACAGACGCTCGTCAGCAGGAGCAGCGATACTGTCTTCTGCCTCCACCTTCACTCCAGAAGCGGAGCGCAGAACATCTCCGAAGAGATCCGACAACTCCTGCTCACTGCCTTCCACAGGCATGAGCAGATCCTCTGACAGTCTCCGCTTGCGACTGAGGAGAGCGTCCAGCCGAAGGTCAAAGCTCGCGGCTGCGATGGAGGGATCAGGATGCACGGCAAGGGGAAGATGTACCGTCACCGGTCGCGTCTGACCGATACGATAGACCCGATCTGTGGCCTGGTCTTCGACCGCCGGGTTCCACCAGCGGCTGAGATGGATCACATGGTTTGCAGACGTAATCGTGAGGCCTACCCCGCCTGCCTTGGGGGACAGTATCAGGACATCGAAGCCCCCGCCCTGCTCCTGGAAACGCCGCACAATGGCTTGACGGTTGGGGCCAGGCACCTGCCCGTTGATGCGGTCGGGCCTTCTTTTGAGGTCGTATCGCCCTGCAATGAGCGCCGACACCACCGCCTGCATGTCGAGATCTTCGACAAATATCAGGGCCTTTTCATTTGCTGCCTTCACCGCGTCCAGGACATCGAGCATCGCCGACAATCGAGCAGACTTGCGGGCCCAGGCAACGAGGTCGCCAGAGGCATGCTCGGGCCGTTCGGGATGCAAGGAGATCTGACGCAACGCTTGCAACGTAGCCAGCATCATCCCTGGCGAACGAGGCCCCTCGGCGGCGAGCGCTCGCATGATCGTGTCGCGGTAGGCTGCGGCTTGCGCAGGAGGCATCTCGACATGACGTGCTTGCGACGTCTTTGATGGGAGCCCGGCGAGCTTGTCCTTCTTCAGGCGCCGCAGCATGAACGGCGGAGCGTTGACATCCCGCTCGGTCAGCTGGCGATTGAGTTCGCGAATGCGCTCGCCATCTGTTTCCGGATAATCGCGCGAAAACTGCTGACTCGATCCAAGCCGACCTGCCCAGACCACATCAGTGATGGACCAAATGTCCTGCAATCTGTTTTCTACCGGCGTTCCGGTCATCGCAAGCTTGAGCTCGGCGTTCAAGGTCTTGACCGCGCGCGTGATCTGGCTTGCCGGGTTCTTCGCCTTTTGCACCTCATCGAAGACGATGCACGCAAACGGGAGGCGAGCAAAACTCAGATGATAGTCTCGCAGCGTTTCGTAGGTAGTAAGGACAAGACCAGAATCGCGCCAACGTGAGACGTCGAGCGTCGAACGACCGAGCGCCGTGTCCTTAGCTGTGCCGGACGTACTCTTGACCAGGCGAAGCCCTGCGCCATAGGCCGTCTCGATGTGGCCGAACGCTCCGGGCTCCAAATGTTGCTCGATCTCATCCCGCCAGTTCGAAAGCAGCCCCGTCGGCGCCACGATGAGAGATGGCTTGCGTTCGCGCTGGCCGCTGAGGCCCTGTTCCCAGCGCGCGACAAGCAGGCTCAACGCTTGCAGTGTCTTGCCGAGGCCCATGTCGTCGGCAAGTATTCCGCCGGGAATGCGCCGAGTCATCAGCTCGGTCAGCCATGCATACCCCTCCTTCTGGTGCTGCTTCAGCGACGTGCGGAGCGCATTCGGGAGTATTGGTGCAGTCATCGGCGCCGGGATCTCGGCGGGCGTCAGGGTCATCGAAACTTCGTCGAGATTGTCCCGGACCGTGAGGAACATTTTCAGATCTGGAACTGGCGGCTCGACAGCAGTCTCGGAGGCCTCCTCGCTACTTGCTTCACGGGCCGCCTCCACGATCCGCGTAATCGCGTGGACACTTTCAAGAGCCTGACTCGTAGCGGGTATCTCAACACCGTCGAAGAGAACGGACTCCTGTCCGGAAGAAAGGGCCTCTTCGAGCTTCTGAGCAAGCTCGATTGCCTGAGCAGGCGCGACCTCAACTGAGACCTCGCCAATCTTCAAGCCCAGCTTTTCCGGTAGCCATGAGTTGGGGCGCGGCTTGACCCATGGCAACACGGGCTTGCGCCAGATATCCAACCCTAGGACGCGCGCGGAAAACTGCTCAGTCTCAATGAAGAGGCTATCGAGCAGGCCATCGTCGGTGATGCCGCACTCTTCGCGAAGGGCCTTACGCGGATCCAGCGCAAAACGGCGGCGTGTTTCACCGTCTGACTGTTGCACCGTACGGATGACGCCAAGCACCTTGCGGAGTGCCGGATCGATATAGATGAAGGTCCCATCACCCAGGCTATAAACCGGCCTTGCGTCGCGCGTTCTCACGAAGCCATGGTCTGCAAAACGACGGTGCTCAGCGGGAGTGAGCAATGCAAACTGCTCCTCGTCGACCAACTCGCCATCAGGCGCCGCATCGGCGACACCGCGCGCGAAAAGAACGGGAGCAATGTCGATAGAATCCCCGTTCGGTTTCAGTTCGAGCGAGGTGGAGGCCGCATAGAGCAATCGCAGGTCACGAAGGTAGCCATCGGAGAGCTCAAGGTCCGCAGGCAGAGAGGCCTTGAGTGCCGCGACCGCCTCCATCCGAGCCGCTTCATCGGCGATTGGCTCGCGCAAGTGAGCCGCCGCCTCGAGCATTCCGAAGACTGGTTGAGGGATGCGATAGCGACGACCTTCGTGAACGGCAAACGACCCCGATATCGAAGGACGAGCAGCGATGCCGCCGCCGCCGACAAATCGGGCTCGGACAACGAAATCGCTGTCGAAGATCATTCCGTCCGTCCGAAGATCCAGCGCCAGCGGCAATGGCGCCGGAAGGCCCAAAGCCTCGGCTTCTTCATGCGTCAGACCTGCGATGACACTCGGCAATACGGACAGCTGACCCGAGGCTTCATCAGTCTCTACCAGCGGCTGACCTGCTTCGTTGGCTTCACGACCTCCATAGAGGCGACACAGCACCGCCCAGGCTGGATGTTCGGAATTCAACTGGTCGATATGGATCGGCGACCACTTGAGAGCACCCTTTTTGAAAACGGTAATGGAGTGACGCCCCGCATCATCAACGTCAGTCACATCGATCTTGAACGTCTTCATTGCAGTTGCTCTCAATCAGCGTCCGATACGGGGACGACGGCCAGTCAGTTTGAGAAGCTTCTCGTTGAGTCGGTCCTCCCAGGCTCCGATGTGAGTTACATCATCGGGCGCTCCTGAGAGATCGTCTACGCTGTAGATGCCAACGCCAATCACTGGGGCCCCCTTGCTGCGAGGCCAGATACCGCACTTACCGTTGTACGACCAATCTACGACGGTATGGTCGCCGAACTTCATGATCAGCGCCGAGTGATACCCTCCCTTGCCTGGCTCTACTTTTGCATAACTCCGTCCGAAGGTGGGATCCTTTGCGCTCGCTTCGCGTGCGTCACTATAAGCAGCCGGACCAAAAGCTACCCATGCTTCATCGATAGCACCGGAGTCGAACCAAGCTGTCCAATAGCGCCGCCGCGCTGGCCACATGCGCTTGCCGTCTTCGGTACCTAGCATACTGCGTTCTACAATGTCGAAAAACTGCTTCAGGGAGGCAACTGCCAACCACCTGAGGTATGTGCGCTGCAATCCATCATCGATTCCGTTCCAAGCCGCCCGAAAGGTCCTGGGGTCACCGAGGGTCGCCTCGATCAATGCCATGATTGCCCGCTTAGCCTCCGAATCCGGCGGGGGCGGCTTGTCGCGCCACTTGCCAAGAAGCCCCTCCAGCAATTCGCCCTTGCTCCCAGGAAAACGCAGCGCATCCGCGCGCTTGACTCCCCCCCGAGCTGCGAAACGCGTCAGATTCTGGACCTGATCTGCGTCCGTCGGCTTCAACAGTCGGCACGCTTGGCGGAAGACCTCTTCAACAAAGCGAAACGTCCAGAGGTTTTCTGGTAGCCCTGCTCGCTCAAGGACGACGAGACCATCCTTCAGCACAGCACTGGCGAGCCGCTTTAGGCCGCCGGCCTCCGAGAAGGCACGCCACTCCTTCTCCAACTCCTGGAATCTTGATGGGAACGTTGGCAATTCAGCGCCGATGAACTCGCGCGCCTTGGCAACGGTTTTGGATTTTTCAGGATAACGATCAAGAAACGCATGCACGAGGCGGCGCATACCATTCTTTGAACGTGTCGTTTTGATGCGCTCCAGAAAATCGGCAAAGAGCTTCGCGTGCTCGTCAAGCGGTTGAGGCGCCAGCCAGAACCCCGAGGGCAAATCTCGGAATTCCCGAAAACTGAGACCCGACATGCCGACAGCGTCGTAGCTCTTTGCGAGGCGCGCCTGGAGTTGCGCAGTCTCCTCTGGCGTTGAAACCCTTGGCGCGCGCGCTTCCGGCAACTGAACCAGAAGAGCCTGCAGCCGCATCGGCGGTGCAAAGCTTGCCCAGCGCCTGGTCAGCGCCTTGGCTGCCCCTTGGAGCTCTGTCACTGCGTCGCCCCAAGTCCGGACTCAATTCTTTCGATAGAGACTGGCTTCGGCTTCGCCATGATGATGCGGAGATCAATCCGCCTGTTCTGGTCTGGACTGGTCGCCCCAAAAACGGGTCGGCTGTCCGCCTGTCCTGCGTACGATAGAATCCGCGCATAGGCCGGATTGCCAGGCTCAGTGTTCGTCAGGTCGGCCAACACCGGTGCTTCTGCCACAAGCAACTCGCGCGTAATTTTTGCACGCTCAGTCGACAGGTCCCAATTGTCACGGATTGGTGGGCGATAAATGTTCACGCTGTCGGTGTGACCCTCTACATACAAGAGCTCGATAGAGTGCGCTTCGGGCGAGCACGATGCAGGCCTCACTGCACCGGGAGTCGGGTTCACGGCATAACAGGGGATTATCCGTTCGAGCGCGCGCGCCAGCTTCTTCAGCGCATCGACGCCCGCGGGCTTGGGATTGACCTCTCCGCGATTGAAAAGGACGTCGTCCGGCAATCTGAGTACGCCAGTCTCCGTATCGATTTGCACCTCTACGCCGTCACGCTTCAGTGACTCCTTGAGTTCCTCGAGGATATCCGCCCGGGTGGCATCAGCAGTGAGGAGCTCCTCGGCACTGTCCTTGTACTGCAGTGCAAAATACATCAGCATGATGATGAAGACGAACAGCAGCCCGACCATCATGTCGGTCATCGAGACAAAGTAGCTTTCTTCTTCTCGTCGTCTCGAATGCGGCGTCGCCATGCGATGTCACCTGCTCTCTAACTCGGTCGGCGCTCGTTCAACGCCTCAGCCAACTCTGATAGAGGCTGTACTGTATCGTTGAGCTTGCTGACCGCGGCGCCCATGCTGCTATCGATGCCAACTACATGCTGGTTCAGGCGGTCGAGCGCGTCCTTGTGATGATCCGACCACTTCTGTAGCGCAGTCCCAAGATGCGCATCGATGCCTTCGAAGTGTTTGCGATACTCCGCCCAGGTCTCGTTCACTCGCTTCTGGTGCGTTTCAATCTGGCCGACAAGGGCGCCGGTCTGGTCAAGCGCCTGCTTGGCGCTGATGGCGCCCTTCTCAAACTGTATCACCACCTCTCGCAACAGCGCTGTTGTTTCTCGGGTTGTGACGCTGGCTTGCGCCGCGGCCTGAACAGCGTTGCGCATAGCCTCTGCTGCTGCTGTCGTGCGGTCGGCCAGTGCGCCGAGACTATCAGCGTTGCGCCCAAGCGTGGCGTCGATCCGGCTAAATGCTTCGCCAGTCTTTTCGGCGCGCGCGACGACGCCGTCGAGACTTCCAGCGATTCTTTCGCCAGCTTGGGACATTGCTGCGCCGGCAGCGTCGCCAATGCGTGTCGCGGCAGATTCTGCGGCTTGGGCCATGTTGATCACCGCATTGCCCGACGCTTCGCTTAACTCGGTTGCGGAGGTACGCAGGATCCGTCCCTGCTGCTCGCCGGCGACAGCGATGTTCTGAAGAAGCATGTCGAACTGGCCACGCGCCGCGTCTGTCTGAGCCTTGCCCTGCTCGGCGGCCTCTGCGCCAAGGGCAGCGATCCGCCGCGCCAGATCCTCAAACGTCTCCCGCATGCCATCGGCGACACCCTCGAACTTCTCTGCGGCACCAGCGATCTGGCGCGCGGCAGCATCTCCGCTGGCTGAAACAGATGTCTGCATACCCGCTAGCGTTGCCGAGACGCCGCCAAGGACTTCCGACAATGCGCGAAGCTCCTGACTAGCGGCGCCATCAATCGCGCGCCCTGCACCGTCGCGAAGGGCCTGCATCTGTTCGTTCTGCGATTTCTCGATGCTACCGGTGAGTTTCTCAAGGGAGCCAACAACAGGAGCCAGCGCCTGGCTCATGGACTGGTTCAGTCGATCACCGATGGCGACGGCTAACTCAGTTGCGAAAGACTTGAGCTGTTTTGATTGCTGTCGCAGCTCGTCGAGCTGCTCGACGGCAAGACCTTGCGGCGAGATATGGTGAAGACCACGCTCGATCAGGGCGCTGAGGCGTGAGACCCCGGCCCTGAGACGGTGCTCGAGGGCACGGTCGACCATCTTCAGGCAGATTGAGATACCGACACCCACGATTGACGTGACGAACTTGGTCGACGCAACTGCAAGCAGATCCGTAAGCGCGCGTTGGGTCTCTTCGGTATTCTGCGCTTCGACGCCGACCGCGGCCTCCTTGAGCGCCGCCACGAGCCCCACAAAGGTTAGCAACAGCCCAGCGCCCACAAACATGTTGGCGCAGAAATCCAACCAGGTCGGCGCACGCACGGCTGCGTCCAGGTATTCCTGTGGGCGCTGCGTGTTACGGATTTCTGGCTTGTCGAGATCGACGAGTGTCTCGCGAAACTCTTCCCAGGCCGTTCTCAATCGCTTGGCTGCACCAGATCGGGGAGCGCTTGTGCCGCCGAGCATGGCGGCGTCGATCTGTTGCCAGTTTGCGGCGAACGCGACCCGGGGAGCATCCGGATTGGCGACTAGCGCTTTCTCGATGAGCCGGTACCGCTTGCGAAGCAGAAGCGCGGTCTGGCCCGACTTGAGGGTCGCAATCGCGACAAGCAGAAGAGCGATCACCAAGCCGATGATTGCAATCTGATAGGCAAAGAGAGGGTTCTGGAAGGCGGGAAGGATGCTCTCGAAGAGCCCTCCAAACCAAGCCGATATCGGACCCACTTAGCCGCCCCCCCCAGAATAGGTACCCAACCACTGGTTGAGGGCGCGCAGTTAATTTGGTGTTAACTCTGTTTCTCGTTTGGGGCCAATGCTGTGTCTGATCTTGTTGCGTCGTCTATTTGGATCACGGTCGCAGCGGAACTCGGGGCAAGTTTAGCTCGAGCGGCGAAAGCGTCCCGACCACCCAGAGGACGCTCGCTGCGTTGCCGAACATTCCAATGCCGGCCCGAAAGCGTGTCAGTCGACCGGTTTGAATTGAGTTGCAGGCAATTCGGCCAAGACTCGTGGCCGAGCGCAGCATACGCCTACGCATTGAGAGATCGTTGCGTTCGAAGTGTTGGGATAAATCCGTGACGCGCAGTGCCGCATCCATCTTTTTGCGGACGCTTCAGATTGCCGCCGTGCTGGTCGGCGTCCTCTACTTTGCACGCGCAAATTTCATGGTCGAGGTTTTGCCCGATGGCAGTGTTGCCGATGGCTTGGGCCGGACCATCGAAGAAGCGCCTGCATGGATGCGCTTTGGAACCAGTGGTTCCTGGCCAGGCCTCGCTTGGACCGCCTTTGACTACCTGCTCGGCTATCTTCTGGTGTCCGCGGTGGTAGTCGCGGGGGACCTGCAGACGAGAATTCGAAGGCGAATATTTGTTTCGTATCGCCGGTCCGATTCGATTGCGTTCGCTGAGACTCTTTATCTGTTTCTTGCAAAGACATTCGGCCATGGGACTGTGTTTCAAGACGTGCAAAGCATTCCAGCTGGCTCAGACTTTCGGCCCTTCATCGAGACGTCGATGAAGGATTGCCGCGTTACTTTGGTTTTGATCGGACCGGAGTGGAATCGCGACCGACGTCTCGAGGATCAGGATGACATGATCCGAGCTGAGCTGGTCTGGGCGCGCAAGTATGGCGTCAGAATCATCCCAGTTCTGGTGGGAGGCGCGGCCATGCCCTCTTCCACCGAGCTGCCGCATGATTTGCGCTGGCTCTCCGAAAAACAGGCCGTCACCTATGCCGCGCCGAGCGACCTCAGCAAGATACAACGCGAGATTCGAAGTGACATCGACGTCCGCCCAATCGGCTTTCGCACGCGCTGAAACTTGCAGCTGGTCTTCAGGAGCCTCTGGGGCGCGCACGGTCGCGCGGCTGGTTCAGGAATGACGCCCAATCGTCAAGCGCCCTGCGCTTCTCCTTGAGGTAGTCGTTGCGGTCATAGACGCCAGTGATCCAGGCCGCCCCGCCCGTGTCGGACCGGTGATCGAGCACCTGCGAGACCACAAACCGCGGATAGCCCATACCTTCACCGGTCAGCATTGTTGCGCCTGTCCGGCGGTTATCATGCGGTGATGCGTTTGCGATCTCCAGCTTCTCCATCAGCCTCGAATAGGCGCGCGTCACTGCACGCCGGTCGATGGGCTGGTCAGGGGTTGCGCGCCCCGGGAAGATCACATCTCCATCGGCATTCGGCAGCCGCCGCGCCCTTGCGATCAGGTCGAGCGCCAACGCGCTCAGCGGCACAAGGTGCAACCGGGCGCCCTTGATGCGACTGCCGGGGATCGCCCACACCCTTCCCTCGAAGTCGATCTCGGCGACACGGATGCTGCAGACATCGTTGAGCCGCTGAAGGGTGACCATCGCGAGGGCCAAACAGAGAGCGGTGCCGCCCTCCATCGCAGCTGGCTGAGGCGCAACAAGAGCTTGCCAGATGTGGGCGAGTTCGTCGCGCGACAGCACCCTGTCACGGCTTTGCATCTCGAACGGTGTTGCAACCCCGAAGGCCGGATTGGCGTCGATGAGCTCCGTGTGAACGGCGTAAGACATCACGAGGCGCAGGATGGCGCCGCAGCCGTTCATCGCCGCAGGCGAGAGTCCCGAGGAGGAAAGCGCATCAAGCCAACGGCGGATGTCGCTGCGGGTCACCTCGGCGATAAGGCGTTTGCCAAACCACGGGCGGATATGATTGCGCCAGCGTGAGATCTCCAGCGCCAGCGAGTTGGGACGCTTGGGGCGGGCTCGCATCTTGTGGCGCCCTGCTCTGGCCGCCACGAGATAGGCCTCGAAGAGTTCATCGAGGGTGCGCGGCGGCGCTCCGGGCGCCGCGGCCAGCTTTGCGTCTTCGCGCTGGCGCTGGCGCTTGGCGGCAGGGTCGTCCCCGCGCGCGGCGGCGGCGGCAATCTCGCGCGCCCTGCTGCGCGCCTCGGAGAGGCCTATGGCGGGATAGGGGCCGAGCGGAAATCCGCGCCGATGACCGTCAAGCGTGCGGTAGCGAACTAGCCAGACCCGACGCTGTGTGTCTGACACGCGCAGAACGAGGCCATTCTCACCATCGGGGTAGTCGGTTCTGGTCTGTCCGCGCGCGGGCGCGAGACGGCTCAGCTGTTGGGGCTTAAGGCGGCCCATGGAGGCGCTCCGGCAATGCACATCGAGCTTGCCACAGACCCCGTCGCGGTGTCCATTTGGTGTCCAAACGGTGTCCACAGATGTGATAGTGGGTGACGACCCCTGACCGCGGAAGATTGGCTTTATGGCTATAAAACAACGTATTATGTTTTTCGTGAGTAGCGCTGAGAGCGGCTGAAAGCTGATATTCCTGAACTACGAATCTGGGGGTCAGGAGTTCGAATCTCTTCGGGCGCGCCAGTATTTTCAAGGGTTTGTGGCCCTCCCCAAAATCTCAAAATTCTAACGTGCCCCGCCAGTGCCCCGGATGAGCGTCGGTTGTGGCATGGTTTGATCGGATGTAGTCTGCTTGGACTCGCTGGGTGGCTTTGATCGCATATCCAGCGGCTGCGATGTCCTCCTTCAGGTGCAAGGACGGCTGACCGCTTGTCCGACAAGCGCTATTCGCGGCCGCTAGCTACCAGTCAGCCAAAGAAGGGGGGGGCATGTTAGCGACACTTCGAAGAGCGTGTCTAACATCTGCCGGGGCAATCGCGATGTCATCGTTGGGAGTGGCGCAGGTCAGCGTAGCTCCCAGCAGTTCAGCTCACTCGTGGTTCGTTGCGTCGATGGATCGTAGCGCGTTGTGGGCCGTCGACCTGGAGTTTCAGCGGGTAGCGTCCACGGAGGTGGTGTAAATTCACTGATGGAGCGCTTCGGGCGCGCGGACCGTAAGAGTCAGCGCGCGCCCGGGGCGCGGTCGGCGGGAGGGGTGGTCATCGGAGAATCCCGGCAGGGTG
>Ga0247836_1007755_pt1 | contig 11193 bp, 11 predicted proteins | sample LaCruzMarch2015__4_FD_187116 | JGI IMG/M metagenome (GOLD analysis project Ga0247836, IMG submission 187116) | Freshwater microbial communities from meromictic Lake La Cruz, Castile-La Mancha, Spain - LaCruzMarch2015_14m | ecosystem: Environmental > Aquatic > Freshwater > Lake | place: Spain...
GTTTTGTGCATAATTATTTGATTCAAAGGCCGTTAATGCATGCAAGATAACAATAAGCCCACCTTTCATGTCAGCAACACCTGGTCCATTTATAGTATTTTTATCTATAAATTTCAATTTTTGAAAAGGGTGATTAACATCATAAACTGTGTCCATATGGCCACATAATAAAATGCGCTGCTTTAATTCGGGTCTTTTTTGGATAAATAACATATCGCCACAGTTTTGCTGTATGGTCTTTGCAGACATATCAATAGTTTCAATTGACGGTGATTTTATTATTTTAATATTATCCGCAATTGGCATGAATGATTTTTTTAAAACTTCACTCATAGCAGCCAATCCTGCTAAATTATAACTAGAGGAATTGATTTCACAAAAAAAGTGTAATTGCTCCAACATTGTTGGTAGCCTATTTTGCAAAAAATCTTTAACATCCTGTAATGATTTGTCCATTAGTTTCAAGGTACGTGTATATTAATATATAATCGTTGAAAAATAGGTTGAAGTCTACTATGAAAACCTTATTACGGAGTACATGTGCAAAAGATTATTAAAGAGTCCCATAAAGAATGGCACTCTATCTTAAATTTAGCCTTTAACAACATGGACGCCCAATACCTTGATTCATTAAAAGCTAGCAATGAATGGCTGCCTGGAATGAATTTATTATTAAATGCTTTTAGCATGCCTTTATCATCGGTAAAATATATTTTAATTGGTGAGTCACCTTACCCACGTCAGGAATCAGCAAATGGCTATGCTTTTTTTGATGCAGCCGTTAATTCAATATGGAGTGAAAAAGGTTTATCTAAAGAGGTAAATAGGGCTACTTCATTACGTAATATGTTAAAAATGTTATTATTTGCTCGTGGAGATTTAAATGATGATTTAAGCCAAGAGGCAATTGCTGCAGTTAATAAATCAAATTATGTACAAACATGTGAACAGTTATTTAATTCATTCATGCAACATGGGATTTTATTATTAAATGCATCGTTAGTTTATAGCCCGGGTAAGGTTGCATATCATGCAAATCAATGGCATAAATTTATTATTAAACTATTTGAACAATTAAGTTATTATAATAAATCTATAGAGCTAATTTTATTAGGTAAGATTGCTGAAAAATTAAAATCTAATTTATTAAAAACTGGTCTTTTAGCTGAGCATCCTTATAATATTAGTTTTATCACTAATAGATCAGTGGTTAATTTTTTTAAACCTTTGGATTTACTTTTAAATGAAAAATAAAACAACAGTTGATAGTATTGAAGTTGCCAAATTTGCTCAACACGCAACTCAGTGGTGGAATAAAAATGGTCCACTTAAAACTTTACATGATATAAATCCTGTTCGCCTTGATTTCATTAAAAAATTCGTAAATCTTGAAAATTCTCGTGTTTTAGACGTAGGATGTGGTGGTGGCGTACTTTCTGAGGGTTTAGCTTTATGTGGAGCTAAAGTTACAGGTCTTGATGTTGAACCAGATGCTATAGCTGCAGCTAAAACTCATTCTGCTAAGGCTAAGTTAAAGATTGATTATGTTTGTTCGCCTATTGAAGAATATAAAGCCAAGAAATTTGATGTTATAACCTGTATGGAAATGTTAGAGCACGTACCAGATCCAGACTTAGTTATTAAAAATTGTGCAAGATTATTAAAGCCAGATGGATATTTATTTTTATCTACTATAAATAGAACGTTAAAATCTTATGGTACGGCTATAATTGCGGCAGAATATATTTTAAATATAATTCCAAGGCAAACGCATGACTATGATAAATTTATAAAACCTAGTGAATTATCAGCCATTATCCGTAAACATTCGCTTTCTACATTAAACATATCTGGTATGAGTTATAATCCATTTACTCGTATAGCTTCATTAGATGAAGATATTAGCGTTAATTATTTAATGGTTTGTAAATAATAACTTCTAAGATCCTTTTAAGTTCGCTTATAACGTTGCATAAAGCGCTTTTGGGCATATCTTGCTTGTTCTTCATTAACCACATCAACTTCATTGCCAAATATATCTACTCTTGCAGTATCAGCTTTTTGACAGCTTAGGTATGCTGGTGATGAGCTATAATAATTTAAAGCTTCACGAAGCATCTTTTTGCTGAATGGTGGGGATTCAAGACGCTCGTAGAAATCAATAATATCATCAAAAATGCCAATTTTAAGTGGTTTGATTTGTCTGCCTTTTTTAAAAAAAGTAGCAGGAAAATTTTCAATTAACCAATCAATGATCATTAATTTATTCTTTTTAGCTAAATCTATTTGTTGTTCCATGCAAACTCTTTGCTGTTAATAAACATATATAAATTAACATATATAACTTTATGATTCAAAAAAGTTTTAATTTTTTTTTAAAAAATCATATAGAAAGCATATGTAGGTAGATCTTTGGCTTACTGCCATCAGGCTACCTACTTAGTATTAAAGCCCAAGCCATCTAATAAATTGATTGGTTGGTTTTAAGCTAATTATATGATTCTCATCAAAGTGAACAGTATATCCCTTTATATCATTACCATTTGAGTTAAGGGAGACATCTTTTATTTTGCCTAAGTTTATTATTTGCATTTCAGTTGCATAATATCCACGTATATTTTTAATAACCGGAATTACAAAGCTAATATTATTTAAATTATATTTATTAGTTTCATTAACTGATTTTTGGTTATTATTGATAAGGGTTTTAAATTCATCTGAAGTTAAAGCAATATACTCAATATTATTTATTTGGCGTCTAAGCATTCTTTCTAATGGAATTTTAGTATGAAATGTTTGTTCGTAATTATCCGCGGTCATTACTAATATTGGCTCACTATCAGCTCCTTTCTTTTTTGCATTTACTTGTGCAAAAAGTACTTCGCCGCGATTTTCAATCGCAAATTTAGGTGGTTCAATTGAGGTTAATTGTATAGATTCAGAAGAGGGCGTTGATAGCTTATTGCAACTTAAAAATTTAGACTTAACAAACCATGTGTCAGATGGGTAATAGATAACAAATATAGATTTATCTTTAATAGTATTAATAATTGATTCAGTAAGATTAGATGGTACTGCAGGACAACCCCAGCTACGTCCAGCACGGCCGTATTTTTTGATAAAAGGCTCATCAACATACCAACCACCATGCATTACCACAGCTCGACTTGAGGCATTGTCATTAAAGCCTTGATCTAAACCTTGTAAGGCTAATGATAAACCGTGCCTGCCAAAATAAGTTTTATCTGTCTTATATACACCAATACTACTAGCTTTTGAGTTAAACTTATTTGAAAAATACTGTGATGATAAAACTCCAGACTTAATACCATGGGATACATAAGTATTAAACAATAACTTATGCGCTTTTAAATCAAAGACCCATAATCTTTTTTCACTTGATGGTAGGGAGTAATCAATTATTGTTAATATATTATTATGTTCAATATTATATTCATTCGCACATTTAATTGAAGTTGTTGCTTTATTTATTACTGCAATATTTAAATTAGGCGCCTCTTTATGAAGCATGTTTTCTATTTCGTCTAATGAACTTATTGTTTTATTTTCATCATATTTTTTATTTATAGTTGCTAAGTTATCAACTAAACTATGATATTTATTATTAATTTTTTCCTGCATATCTTCGCAAGAATTTAACGAAAATGAACTAATGGATATTACTAATACCAGAAGAATTGATCTCATAATATGTCCTTATTGTTATTTTTAATGCCGTATTTAATAAATATAGCTCATTTTGAAAGTGTTTGTTATTAGATGATAAAAGATTAAATTTATTATCACAAATTAACATTAAATAAAATGAGCCTTCATGATTTGTTACATTCTTCATTAATGTATAAATGTAGAGTAGTGGAGTAAGGTTTGAATATAATTAACGCAATGTTTTCTAAAGTAAATGGTGGTTTGGAGCAGGTTTTTTTAAACTATATTCCGGCACTTACAATGCAAGGTGATAACGTTATTCCAGTTATACACCCTAAAGCTGAAATACTTAAATGCTGCCCCCAGGAAAATTTGGTAACAATTCATAATTTTAATCAATATGATCCAATTGCCATTTTAAAATTACGCAATCTAATAAAAAAAACAAAGCCTGATTGTATTATTACTCATAGTTATCGTGCAGCTTATCTTTTTAAAAAGACTCAAACAAAAGTACCAAAAATTGCAGTATGCCATGTAAAAGGGCACTATGATTTTGGATCTGATGCGATTATCGCTATCACTGAGAAAATGCGTCAAGATATTATTAGTTCAGGAATATCAGCAGATAAGGTATTTACTGTGTCAAATATGATTGATATTCCTGACGAATTTAAATTTAAAAAACCAAAAGATACAGAGGTGCCAGTAATAGGCGTTTGTGCAAGGCTTGCTAAAATTAAAGGGGTTGATATCTTTATTGAAGCACTTGCTGAACTTAAACGACGAAATATAGCATTTAAAGCTAAAATTGCAGGTGATGGTAATGATAGCGAGCTATGTTTGCAGTTAATACAGAAATATAACTTACAATCTGATGTGATGTTACTGGGCTGGGTAGATGATAGGCAGTCATTTTATGAGAGCTTAGATATTTTTTGTCTTCCATCACGAGAGGAGGCTTTTGGTTTGGTTATATTAGAAGCTATGATGCATTCTTTACCGATGGTACTTACCGAATTATCTGGTCCACTCGAAATTGTGGCAGATTCTAAATCTGCCATTTTTGTTCCACCCGCTTCTCCAAATGAAATGGCTGATGCTTTGCAAAATCTTATTATTGATAAAACAAGAGCTAGTGAGTTAGCTGCTAATGCTTTTAAACGAGTTCAGTACTACTCTAGTCGTAATGTTGGGCCAATTCTTCATAATGTATTAGAAGAGGTGCGCTCTAAATATTTTCTTACTACTTAACTCTAAAATTCGCTTAATAAACATCTTAACTATTAAGGTGTGTTGATAATTCATTTTCTGAAGGCCTAAGTCCCGCGACTTGTTCGCGGGACTTAGAATTATGAATTGTCAGTACAGCATAGAAGTTTTTGGAATATCTCTATGATCAAATTTTATGGCAAGAGGGTATGTTTTACCAATCCCTCGTGGAATATCTAGCTGGCGATCTAATATGCAAGCCATCATATAAAAATCACAATATATATCATCACCATTAACAAGTTCTCCTGTTTTAGAGTTTATATATAGATTGGCTGATTGTTTTATACTGCGTAAGCTTATATTTTCCCTTTTTTTAAGTTCAAGCTTTATACTTTCTAGTAGCTCATTATCCTTAAGGTTTTTTGTAGCTAGATCCACAATTAAGAGTATAGACCCACTTTTATTTAACTCTTTTTCTATGATGCTCAAAGCTTGATATGGGGTCCAGGATGCATCTACATGAGCTACAGCTGCTAATTTTGTTTCTGGTTCATAAACCGATATTATTACAGTATTTTTTTTAGCACGTACACTGCCGATAATAAATTGAGTTGCTTTTGAGTAAGTAAAGCCAATTTCTCCTTGAATCAGGGCGTCAGTAAATATTGCTGGTTTGGAAAATAAGCTTAATGACATTACTGACTTTTTGAATGAATATGAAATTAAAGACATTGCAAAAGAGTTTATAGTTGATTTTGGCCAAGATTTTTTTGTACTAAAAGCTCGAGCGCCAACTCTACAAGTATCAATTTGAGTTGTTAATTTATGCATTTTTGGGATAATCTTAAAAAAATGAGGCATTGGAATTTAAACCTTGCGTAGAATATGGTCTATTAACAATTCATCTTTTGCATCCTGACTTCCTGCGACTGGTTCTCAGGCTGTCAAGTTATGAATTGTCAAAAGACCCTATTTAATCGAAATTTATTTGAATTAACCATATATTAATTTATTAAATCAAAACGATCGGCATTCATTACCTTTACCCAGGCGTTTACAAAATCTTGCACAAATTTTTCTTTATTATCATCTTGAGCATAAACTTCCGCATAGGCACGAAGTATAGAATTAGATCCAAAGATAAGATCGACTCTTGTTGCTGTCCATTTTACCTTACCAGTTTTACGGTCACAGACTTCATAGATATTTTTATCTTTTGGCTTCCAGCTGTTGGCCATATCGGTCAAATTGACAAAAAAATCAGCTGTAAGGGCGCCTTCAGTTTTAGTAAATATGCCATGCTTAGTATTACCGTAATTGGTGCCTAAAACTCGCATTCCTCCAACTAAGACAGTCATTTCATTTGCAGTTAGCCCCATTAATTGTGTGCGATCTAGCATTAGTTCTTCTTCACTAACTAGAAAGTCTTTTTTAACCCAGTTGCGATAGCCATCATAAATTGGTTCTAATACTTTAAATGATTCCGCATCTGTCATTTCATCAGTGGCATCTCCACGACCAGGTTTAAAAGGGACAGTAATGTTAAATCCAGCTTTAGCAGCCGCAAGCTCAATACCGACATTACCGGCAAGAACAATAACATCAGCAACACTTGCTTTAGTTTCTTTGGCAATACCTTCAAGAACTTTTAATACTTTGGCTAGTCGTTGCGGTTCGTTGCCTTCCCAGTTTTTTTGAGGAGTAAGTCTTAGGCGTGAGCCGTTCGCACCTCCTCGCTTATCTGAATTACGGTATGTTCTTGCACTATCCCATGCGGTAGAAACCATTTCACTTATAGGTAGAGCGCTCGCAACTATTTTTGCTTTGACTGCATCAATATCGTAACAACTGTTTCCAGCAGGTACTGGATCTTGCCAAATTAAATCTTCTTTTGGAACATCAGGTCCAATATAACGTGCCTTTGGTCCCATATCACGATGGGTTAGTTTAAACCATGCTCGTGCAAATACTTCTGCAAAATATTCTGGATCTTTATAAAAACGCAGAGATATTTGATGATAAATGGGGTCCATTTTCATGGCCATATCAGCATCAGTCATAATTGGGTTATATTTAATTGAAGGATCTTCTACATCTTCAGGTTTATCTTCTTCTTTTATAGATATTGGCTCCCACTGATTAGCTCCAGCAGGGCTTTTTTTAAGTTCCCAATCATGATTAAGCAGCATATGAAAATAGCCGTTATCCCATTTGGTAGGGTGTGTAGTCCAAGCACCTTCAATTCCACTAGAAACCGTATTGCGACCAATTCCTCTAGTAGTTTTATTAATCCAACCAAGACCTTGGTCGTCAATATCAGCGCCTTCTGGCGCCGGTCCTAAAAGTTTAACGTCACCATTACCATGACATTTGCCAACCGTATGACCACCAGCAGTAAGGGCTACAGTTTCTTCATCATTCATAGCCATACGAGCAAAGGTAACACGGATATCTTGTGCTGTCATAAGAGGATTAGGTTTGCCATTTACTCCTTCAGGGTTAACATAGATTAATCCCATTTGAACGGCGGCTAGTGGGTTTTCTAGTGAGTCACGGTTTTTATTATCATAACGTTTAGCTCCTAACCATTCCTTTTCTTCGCCCCAATAAATATCTTTATCTGAATGCCATATATCTTCGCGACCAAAACCAAACCCAAAAGTTTTAAGACCCATTGATTCATAAGCAATAGTACCTGCGAGAACAATTAAGTCAGCCCAACTAAGTTTATTGCCATATTTCTTTTTTATCGGCCATAATAATCTGCGAGCTTTATCTAAGTTCACATTATCCGGCCAAGAATTTAATGGTGCGAAACGCTGGCTTCCATTACCGGCTCCACCACGTCCATCAGCTATTCGGTAAGTTCCAGCTGCATGCCAGGACATGCGAATCATTAAACCACCGTAATGTCCCCAATCAGCAGGCCACCAATCTTGACTATCAGTCATGAATTTATGTAAATCTTTTTTAAGTGCTACAAAATCTAATTTTTTTAGATTTTCACGATAGTTAAAATCATTTCCCATGGGATTTGTCTTGGTATCATGCTGATGCAAAATATCAAGATTCAAGGCATTGGGCCACCAGTCCATGTTTGATTCACCAGTAACTCTAATGCCACCATGCATTACAGGGCATTTACCAGTTTTATTATTATCTTTACCATCCATAGTTTTTTCTTCCTAACATCATGTTAATTAAGGTTTTAACTATATCTTAAGAATTTGGCTTAAGCAATTGACGCAAAAAATTATCTAGATAGCTCATTATAGACTCAACTCAAAAAAAATGATAATGTACTCTTTTTGTCTTTTTAGAGTAAATAATATGCCTGACTTATTGGGGATTGAATTAGGACAGTTAATAAGAGATCTTATTCAATCTAATCCATTGATGGATAATCATGCAAAAGCAATTAGGATTGGTATTAAAGCACACCATACCCCAAAATTACTGGTTAAGTCATTGAAAACATTTCAAGAATTAGGTTTATTTTCTGGAGAATCTGCTCGAGATAATTTTAAAAAAGCCCTTCGCTTTATAAATCCTAAAGAAATGGCTGAAGCGATGAGAATATTTATATCTAATCCTTCTTATATTGATGTGGAAATAGATCAAGCAAAACAGGAATATTTTAATTTCATAAAAAGATATGATGATTCGTGGTTTACAACGGTGACTGATGATTCTACAGGATTATCATTAATTCATAATAAAACTGTTGAGTGGACAAATATTGCTATTGCATTTAAATGTTTATATTACAAAACTAATTTATTAACTGGATCTTTAGGGTCTTCTAATTTTAATGCTTTGATGACATTAAATATCAATTATATCGCTTCAATACTTACTGATCTTGCAAAATATACTAAATTATTAGAAGGGTCTTTTGCACAATTAAACTTTAATTTACTGGTAGATCATAGAGATTTACGAACACTTGTTGATGTCATATTATTATTTACTGGGGATTATTCTGGATTATTAAATGGAGAATTAGCCCAAGCAAATTTTGAAATTATTTTATCTAAACCAAATTTATCTGCGGTTCTTACTCAACTTTATAACGAATTAGGTGCTACAGAAGATCAGAGGTTATTTAATGAGATAATGGGGATTGCAGAAGCAAAAAGTAGTTCTTTTAGAATGGGGTTCTTTCCTGAACATGAAAGAGTTGCATCAGTTAGTGAAGCTGCAAGACCTACAATATAATTCATGTAGATTGGCCTTGCATTTTGGCAGGTGGGTTAAATTCCTAGCCACGACCGTTAGGGAGTGGAGATTTTAAGGGCTCCACTCCCTAACGGTCGTGGCTAGGAGTGCCTCGTTCAAAATATTTATTATGCAATAAGTTCTTCAGCTACTTGAGTTTCAGTTTTATCTTGAACTTTAAGTACTTTAATTAAATCATTTATTAAAGAACGTAATTCTCCTGATAGTAGTATAAGAGCTGAATCTTGTTGTGCTACTTCATCTTCATCATTTTTCTTTAGATCATTAAATTCATCTACTAAATAATCTAAGCACTTTAAGCGTTTTAAGGTAAAGTCTTTAGTTATAGTTAATTGAATTCTTTCATTCCAAATGATAGAAATTTCACTTACAGCTAAACCTTGAGATAATAAATTTAAGACTTCATCTGCAGGTAGTTCATAACCTTTGCAATTAAATCTTTTTCTTTCATCATTTGGTAAAAACAGTAAACAATCAGCACCTAATTGTAGTGATTTAGGTAGTAAAGATGGATGAGATATCCAGTTTGCAAATTTAAGCGCTAAATTTTCTTCAAAATGTATTGGTTCAATTGTAATTGATGGAATAGATTTTTTTAATAATTTTAAAACTTCTGCCGCTTGAGTATTAGATGATGAATTAATTATTAAATATTTAGTTATAGGATCAAATAACGCTAATATTCGCTTTTCAATACAAAAGGCTTTAGGGAGTAATTCAAACTCTAGATCTTCAGCCATTGATTTTTTATCAGATCGTTTTAATTTATGCCCATTTTTTTCTTCAAATTCTTCTACTCGTTCAAGAAGTACACGATTAATCACCGCTCTTGGAAGAATTCTTTCTTCTTTACCCATACATATCAAAGAGCATCCACTTGATTCATATACTAATTCATCGTTAATGGAATTTACCCATCCATGAATAAAGCGCGCATGCGGAGGACATGGTTTTAAAGAATCGTTACTTAATGCGGAATTTAAATCTACAGATGTATCTAAATCATATTTAAAAATAAGAGCATTATTAAACCACATTTTTAGTCCTTTTATTAAAAATGGTGATGCTAACATGAATTTTTAATTACAGCGATTTGAATTATAAAAAATAATTTTAAGTTGGCCATTGGCGCAAAAAATTGCGTTACTGCAATTTATTCTGATTGACTAAGACACAACCTACAACAAATATTATCTTATAAATTTAATATTATCTTAAGGATCAAAAGTTATAGTAGAAAAGCGTTTAAATTATAATTTAAGGAAATATTTATGAAAACTAAAGCAGAAATTCGTGTAAAGACTGGTCGTCCTTCTGATGATGCATCTTCAGATAGTATTATTGCAAATCAAGCTAAAATTACTGGTGAACTTGAGCGTGCGAAATTAAGTGGATTTGGTAAATTTTTCGCTACTGTTGATTACTATCAGGCAACAATAGTAACTGGCAGAACTTTTACAGCTGCAGCTACAAAAGAAGTTGAAGCATTGGTAATGAGTAAACCATAAAATATAAGCTAAATAATGGTAACTTGCCTTATCCCTAAAGACAATTTTACGTCTTTGCGAGCATAGCGAACAAATCTAGTTTTATTTAAAGCAACTAGATTGCAGAGCTCGCAAAGATTTAACTAAGTTTTGCTAGAACTGAGACAAAGTCACAACCTAAAATACTATCTTTAATTGATAAAATCTCTCTAAAGTAATAACTGTAAATATTTATCTAACTATTTAACATTTTTGACAAAAATCATTGACTAAACTTTATTGAGTGCTTTGGCATTTGCTCGTAAAATCCCGTACAGTTCTAATATTATTCATTTCATGATTAATTAATGAAATTACTTAAAGGAGTTTTTGATGCCACGTGTTGCCCCCAAATTTCCAATTTTTTCTGTAAATGGTTTACCACAGCCATTAGTTTGGGAGCCAAGTGTAGGTGATCTTTTTACTGATCCTGCAGAACGTGCACGAGTAGGTAAACAAGCAGTTAGATATATTCAGGCGCTTCCAAAAGGGATTTTATCAGGAGTGCACCATTGGGTGGAAAATACATGGGAGGCTCTTTCGC
>Ga0247836_1007757_pt1 | contig 11188 bp, 5 predicted proteins | sample LaCruzMarch2015__4_FD_187116 | JGI IMG/M metagenome (GOLD analysis project Ga0247836, IMG submission 187116) | Freshwater microbial communities from meromictic Lake La Cruz, Castile-La Mancha, Spain - LaCruzMarch2015_14m | ecosystem: Environmental > Aquatic > Freshwater > Lake | place: Spain...
ATACGATTGTCTCCCAGAGTAGGTCATCCAGCAAAAGAGGGATTAAGACTCTACCAATGTATGCACTAAATAAAAAGCAAGTGCCCAGAGTAGGTCATCCAGCAAAAGAGGGATTAAGACCAATACTACCGCTAATAGTAATAGTAATAGTATTACCCAGAGTAGGTCATCCAGCAAAAGAGGGATTAAGACAACATGTAATCCTCTTTCCAAATCATCTCTGCATACCCAGAGTAGGTCATCCAGCAAAAGAGGGATTAAGACCCATTTGCCGTTAGATAATTGGAAGAAATTAAATGCCCAGAGTAGGTCATCCAGCAAAAGAGGGATTAAGACTAAACATGTGACGAGTTTCTGCCGGCCCATTTGCCGCCCAGAGTAGGTCATCCAGCAAAAGAGGGATTAAGACGATTGTTTGGGAGTCGCACGAACGCAACGTTCGTCCCAGAGTAGGTCATCCAGCAAAAGAGGGATTAAGACTGGTGATAAGCGGGCATTAACCCACCAGAATTTTCCCAGAGTAGGTCATCCAGCAAAAGAGGGATTAAGACTTTAGATAAAGAACAGGCAACATCAGGAGTAGCCCCCAGAGTAGGTCATCCAGCAAAAGAGGGATTAAGACTTGGTACGCCATTCTTTGCAGCAAAAACAGTTACCCAGAGTAGGTCATCCAGCAAAAGAGGGATTAAGACGATAAGGGTTAATTTTCTAATTTCCAAATTTAAGGCCCCAGAGTAGGTCATCCAGCAAAAGAGGGATTAAGACTAGTATAAGGATCAACATTAATTTTTGAAATTCCCCAGAGTAGGTCATCCAGCAAAAGAGGGATTAAGACGTAAAGAATCTGATGCAAAGATAAGGGTTAATTCCCAGAGTAGGTCATCCAGCAAAAGAGGGATTAAGACCACACCTTCTCTTCTTTTTGGGTTCTCAAGGTAGCCCAGAGTAGGTCATCCAGCAAAAGAGGGATTAAGACTCGATAATTTCAGAACGTAGTGATTTTTCTCTCCCCAGAGTAGGTCATCCAGCAAAAGAGGGATTAAGACATAACTTGCTCAATATCAAAGTGATATGTTTGCACCCAGAGTAGGTCATCCAGCAAAAGAGGGATTAAGACAGCTTCACTTCTGTTCTTAGGGTTACTCCTGTAAATCCCAGAGTAGGTCATCCAGCAAAAGAGGGATTAAGACCGTTTGACGCATCTACAAAAGTAGATACAACATAAACCCAGAGTAGGTCATCCAGCAAAAGAGGGATTAAGACAGAGCGATTTTCTAATTCTCTTACCATTGATTCTGCCCAGAGTAGGTCATCCAGCAAAAGAGGGATTAAGACAACAAGCTGAAGAGCAGATAGCTAGAGTACCTTACCCAGAGTAGGTCATCCAGCAAAAGAGGGATTAAGACACCCATTTTGTTAAGGTTATCATAAGGTTTTATAACCCAGAGTAGGTCATCCAGCAAAAGAGGGATTAAGACTATGTGATTTACTATGTATAGCTTATTTTTTAAATACCCAGAGTAGGTCATCCAGCAAAAGAGGGATTAAGACTCCGTTTTACCGCCGTTCGGGTGTGGGACACAAACCCCAGAGTAGGTCATCCAGCAAAAGAGGGATTAAGACTAATACTACCTTTGTTTTTAGTTAGGAAGTAGTAAACCCAGAGTAGGTCATCCAGCAAAAGAGGGATTAAGACATAGGGAGAATATTTGACATATCCAAACATTCCCCCCAGAGTAGGTCATCCAGCAAAAGAGGGATTAAGACTAGTATAAGGATCAACATTAATTTTTGAAATTCCCCAGAGTAGGTCATCCAGCAAAAGAGGGATTAAGACTAACTTGATTTTTTTTTAAGTGATTATTAAAGTGCCCCAGAGTAGGTCATCCAGCAAAAGAGGGATTAAGACTAAACTTTTAGGTAGGGAGGATTGATACCTCCCAACCCAGAGTAGGTCATCCAGCAAAAGAGGGATTAAGACTTCTCAAGCACTGCATTGCATCCTTTTTTTCAGGCCCAGAGTAGGTCATCCAGCAAAAGAGGGATTAAGACTCGGTTAACATTAAACCCATAACTGAAAAATGTTTAACCCAGAGTAGGTCATCCAGCAAAAGAGGGATTAAGACCTGACATAACTTTGTTTTTGTTTAAGTGATTAATCCCAGAGTAGGTCATCCAGCAAAAGAGGGATTAAGACACCGTAAAGGTGAATAAACAAAATAACACAACTAACCCAGAGTAGGTCATCCAGCAAAAGAGGGATTAAGACAAAGGGGATTTGGATTTGAGTATGCTTGAAAACTACCCCAGAGTAGGTCATCCAGCAAAAGAGGGATTAAGACTAGTGAAACGATGTAATGGGGAAATTGGGGCATTCCCAGAGTAGGTCATCCAGCAAAAGAGGGATTAAGACTTGTATGGTGTCATCCTCTTTTTCGATTTCACACCACCCAGAGTAGGTCATCCAGCAAAAGAGGGATTAAGACTAGTTTAAATAATTAGAATAAAATTCTTTCTCTTTCCCAGAGTAGGTCATCCAGCAAAAGAGGGATTAAGACTAATTACTTTTTTCATAAAGATATAATTTTATTGCTGCCCAGAGTAGGTCATCCAGCAAAAGAGGGATTAAGACTGTGTAATAATAACTCTAGTTAATTCATCTATTTGCCCAGAGTAGGTCATCCAGCAAAAGAGGGATTAAGACACCCTAAAAAATCACAAATCACATGAATAATTACCCAGAGTAGGTCATCCAGCAAAAGAGGGATTAAGACAATAATGATAAGTATTCTAATGTTTCAATTAATTCACCCAGAGTAGGTCATCCAGCAAAAGAGGGATTAAGACAATGACCCAACGAACGTCGGTTCTGATTTTCTCTCCCAGAGTAGGTCATCCAGCAAAAGAGGGATTAAGACAAAGCGGCGGCGGTTGTTAATTTTACTAAGAACCCCAGAGTGGGTCATCCAGCAAAATAGGGATTAAGACTTTACTCGAACATACTCTCCCATTTGATGTCGAACTGCCCAGAGTGGGTCATCCAGCAAAAGAGGGATTAAGACACCCGTAGGGGTCAATCTTGGTAGCAAACTTTGTTGTACCCAGAGTGGGTCATCCAGCAAAAGAGGGATTAAGACATCATTTGGTTATGAGCTTTTAACAGCTCGTTAAATAATCCCAGAGTGGGTCATCCAGCAAAAGAGGGATTAACGATGCAGTGCTTCGCGCATTATATTACAGGAAAGTCAACCATTAGAGACGCGATGCATCGCGACTTTTTCAATCCGGACCATGTCTTTTACAAGCGGTCTCGAATTCGTAGCGTAATATATTGCGTCTCTATAAACCACTATCCAAGCTGTACATCGACAAACATGATGTATCTCGTCTTTACCATCCATTTGTAATTTGATAAAATTAGGGGAAAACTTACAATAACGGGGTTAAATGAAATTAATTATATTTTATACAATGCATTTTATAAAAAATATATTAAATTAAATTAGCTTATTACAAAATTTTATATCGATAAATAGCACAAAAATAGGGGAACTCCTAATTCCCCTAATATATTTTGGTATTATTGATTTAATGCTGTAAGTTCAACCATTATTTATTAACCATTCAAGATAATAATTATGGCGGAGTCCAAATTTTTATTCGGTGCAAGCGTCCAAGGAATTCAAGATTTTATTTTTTCTACAAATAAGCTAAAGGAGATTATTGGAGCCAGTTCACTTATTGAAAAGTTATGTAAAGACTTTTTCACTGAAGAAATTAAAAATCTTACAGGGTCTTATGACAGTTCTAAGCTACTTCTAAGCGCTGCAGGGAATATGAAATATCTTTTTGATAGCGAACTTCATTGCAAAAAATTTGTCAAATTCTTTTTGAAAAAAGCAAGCGACTATGCACCTGGAATTCGAGTAGTCCAGGCTACTGTAAAAATTAATGGCGAATCTCTAAAAAGCGCCGATTTTGACCTCCTTGAGGAGCGCCTTCAAATACAGAAAAATAAGTTTCTACCTCAGTTAAACCTGGGATGGATGGCCTTTGAACGATCAAGAAAAACTGGTAAACCCGCTGTTTCCTGGAATGAGAATGTTGCCTTTGATAAAGCCCAAATCGTTAAAAAGGATAATTCAGAACACAAACAACTACTCAATAAGATATTCCCAAGTGATATTGCAAAGAATTACCATTTTAAATACCCTTATGAACTAGAAGATTTTAGCTCTAGTTGGATGGCTGTTGTTCACGCAGATGGGAATAATCTGGGTATAAAAATTCAGGCTATGGCTGATTTTTATACCAATAACCCAGCGCAAACGAAGGGTCATTCCTTTCATGATGCACTGAAAGCTTTTTCTGAAACAATAGATAAAGCTACGGAACAGGCAGCTCAAGATGCCTTCAATGCAGTGATTTTACCCATATTAAATGATATAAAAGTATTACCTCTTAGACCCGTTTTATTAGGTGGTGACGATATTACCCTGATCATTGAAGCTAAATATGCCTTCGCGTTCACCCATGAATATCTATCCTCTTTTGAAAAACAAACCAAAATAAAATTTGCTTCATTTCAAAATACCTTTGGTTTCGATGGTTTTAATGATGGATTTACTGCTTGTGCTGGAATAGCTTATATCAAAAAGTCTTATCCTTTTCATTATGGTGCCGAACTCTCTGAAGTTCTGTGCTCTGCTGGAAAAAAGGTTGCAAAACACAATACCACAAAAGCTCCCTCTTGTTTGTATTTTTATAAAGTACATTCAAGTTATGTAACCAGTAGTTACGACGATTTAGTAAAAAAGGAATTAACTATTAAGTTTAATAATGGAAATTCCATAAGAATTGACGGCGGTCCTTACTTCGTTAATGAAAGGGATTATTCAAAAACCATCGCATTCCTTGCTGGGAAAGTTAAAGCGCTACTGGCATCTGATGCTCCTAAGAGTCCTATCAGAAACTGGCTTTCAATATTGCATAAGAATCCTTATCAAGCCGATTTGGTACTGGAACGAATCAATTCAGTGCACAAAAATTTTATTGGTTTTTCTAAAGATGATTGCTTTTTTAAACAAAACGGACAAAAAGAAATGCAATTTACCTGGGTCGCCGATGCTATGACCCTAACTACTTTTAACTGATAAAACTAAAACTGTCATGGAGAATACAAATACAGTAGTATATAAAATTAATTTTCATAGTTATTGGCACATTGGTTCCGGTTTATCAGGTAATACCTATGCTGATTTACTTGTCCTTAAAAATGATGATTTTTTACCTTTTATACCAGGAAAAACACTAAAAGGATTGCTTAGAGAAGCTGCAGAATTGCTTATGCCTGCTTTAAATGACGATTTTCCGGATGATTTTATTGATGTTGTCTTTGGTATGACCCCCGATGACGCCAATCTTCGAGATGAAACCTATGTAAGTGAAGGGATTAGTTTTTTTTCCAATGCACAATTACCGGAAAATATTGCAAAAGAAATCATGACAAAAGATGATTTCAGAAATATACTTTATAAAACAATTTCAAGTACTGCACTGGATGAAGGAGGTATTGCCAAAACAAATTCTCTTCGGCAAATTGAAGTTTGTGTTCCTCTGACGCTATTTGGTATGGTCCATCAATTTCCTTCCAATGAAAAATATATGCAAGCACTAAAATATTGCTTTTCTTATATCAAGCGAATGGGATTACAGCGCAACAGAGGTTTTGGAAATTGCACTCTTAGTTTATTCAAATCTGACAATATTCAATAAGTCATGGAAAAAGTAACTTATAAATGTACGCTTCTAAGTGATATCATTTTATCATCAAATTCTGCCACCGAAGAAGCACAGGAAGCTCTAGATTATATTCCTGGTTCTAAATTTTTAGGCATTGTAGCCAATCAGTTTTTGAAAAATTCTGCTCTTGAAGCTAAAGAGGAATTTACAAAATTATTCCTAAGTGATAAGGTAAGATTTGGAAACGCATACCCATTGATTAATAATCAGGCATCTTTTCCTATTCCTTTATGCTGGTATGATGATAAAAATAAGAAAGACCCAAATATTTACCAGATTCATCAGGTTACTAATACAAAAAAGAGAGAACTGATACAAAAGGGCACTCAACTCAAACAAAGAAGAAAAGGATATTTTAATCTGGATTTTGAAGAGTTAAATGAAATGAATCAGAAATTTTATCTTAAATCGGCATACGATTCGGAAAATAGAAGATCTGAAGAAGGTAAAATGTTTGGTTATTACGCTTTAGCAGCAGGGTCAACCTGGCAATTTGATATTGAATATGATTCAAATATATCTATTGCGAATATTGAAAAAGTTCTGATAGGTAAAAAAAGAATTGGTCGTTCCAGAAGTGCTGAATTTGGTTTAATCGAAATTGAAGAATCAAATATAAAGCCAGGTATTATAATGCAGAATAATGCCGGTGGGAAAGAAACCATTGTTTATGCTTATGCAAATCTTTGTTTTTATAACGCTTTTGGCGTAACAACCGGAACGCCCACACCCGACGATTTGGGACTACCCGTTGGCAGTGAAATACTGTGGGAAAAATCACAAATTAGAACAAGACTTTATCAAAGCTGGAACAGGAAAAGGTTCAACAGAGATGCAGATAGGCTTATTGTTGTAAAAGGATCCGTTTTTGTTTGTAAAGTGCCGGAAAATAAATTCCCAGCCTCAGAAATTTGGCTGGGAAGACATTTTAGTGAAGGATTTGGGAAAGCACTTGTTAATCCTTCTTTTATACCAACGGATGAGCTCTTGAGTCATAAATTGAAAGATTTAAAATCAAATGATTTAAAAATTATTTCTAAATATGTAAATATTGTAGATACCCCAGTGAGTAATAATTTTTCAGCCTGGTATGCTTCAAAAAGTAGCCACACTGGAAGTGATTTAGATATTCTGAAACATGTTCTCGATGATATAAAAGAAAGTAAAAATTTATTCAAAAATATTTCAGCAAGTCAATGGGGAAAAATAAGAAGTTACGCCTCTTATGCTGGTAATAAAACGGTCTTAAAAATGCTACTTTTTGACGAACAATCAGGTTGCCTTCAACACGGACAAGCTCAAAGTGTATGGCGTGGAGAAAAAATGACCTTCCTGGAAAATTTAATCGATAAAAAATCACAAATGGATGATTCCTCCTTAATTCAGTTCGTGGTTCGTTTTGCAGCTGAAATGGGTAAAACCGCTCAAAAATAAACAGGATGAATAAGAAGATATATTTAGCACAATTTATCATAGAAACTACCTCGCCCTTTGCTATTCGCTCAGGTGATAGGGGCATAAATATAGATAGTCTGGTGGCCAGAGATGCCAACGATTTACCCTATCTGCCTGGTACAAGTCTTACAGGAGTTTTAAGAAGCTTACTAGCCTCTAACCATGAAATGAAGGAATGGGACCAATGGTTTGGCAATCACTTGAAGGATGCTAAACTATCTTCAGGAAGTCGGCTTATTCTAACGGATGGTTATATGGTTGACGAAGATGGGAAAACTGTTTTAAACGGCTTGCAAGGGATTCTTTCCTCTTTTGCAAAAAGCTTTAAAACAAATATTATTAGAGACAGGGTTAAGATAAACGCTAAAGGAGTCGCGATTAACGGTGCTAAGTTCGACGAAGAATTAATACCCAAAGGAGTAAGATTTTCTTTCATGTTAGAACTTCATGATGATAAAAATGAAATTGAAGATAAAAATTGGCTTGCATTACTGGAACAATTCAATGCACCAGAATTTAGATTAGGTAGTGGCACCAGAAATGGAAGAGGTGTTTTTGAAATAAAAAAATGCTGCCATAGGGTTTATCATCTCGGAAAGCAATCTGATCTTAAAGAATACCTGCATCAGGAAATTAATCCAGCTTCTCCCATTTTAAACGGAAAAGAAATACAATTAGATCGAGTTACTAATATACATTGGCAGAAATATAAATTAAAACTTAATGCAAGAGATTTCTTTCATTTTGGAGCAGGCTTTGGTGACGACGAAGTAGATAATGCAGTCAAAAAGGAAGTTGTTATACATTGGGACGCTTCAAATAAGGCAAAATGGCAACTTAAACAGGAAACAATAAAAGAGTATCTCATTCCTGCTACTTCAATAAAAGGTGCTCTTGCTCATCGGTTTGCCTTTCATTATAATAAGGAAGCAGGGAATTTTATTGGTAAGGAAAATGACAATGATCCTTTTTTTATTGATGCAGAAAAAGAAGCAGCTGATTATTTGATGTCTATGGCAGAAGCAAAAGAAGCTTTGACCATTGAAGATATTAAAAAGTCATTGAATCAAATAGATCGGTTAAGGGCTAGTAATTTTTTAGACGACAATACTGCATGGAAAAATGTTGAAAATGATTTGAAGAATGAAATGGGTAAAGGAAAAGAAGGAGAGGAAACAGCAGAACAAAATGAGGGAGTAAACCTATTATTCGGATATATCAGTAAATCTTCTAGAAAAGGTTCCGCTCAAAGAGGAAATGTTCTTATACAAGATTTATACATACCTGAAAGTGACCTCACTGAAAAATTATTTAATCATGTAGCCATAGACCGATATACGGGAGGGTCAAAAGCAGGTGCTTTGTTTAATGAAAAAGCCACTGCTCAAAAAACACCAGAATCCCTTACGCTTGAATTATTTGTAAAAAGAAATATCCTTGAACGTAATCCTAATATTAAAAAAGCCTGGGAGGCAACCTTAAATGATTTGACAGAGGGAAGACTGCCCTTAGGAGGTAAGACCAATTATGGTCACGGAATTTTTACAGGCCAAGTTTCATCTTAATATCTGAAATCATGAAAAAAATAAATATAGCTGATTTTCCAAAAACATTGCTGTTTACCGGGTACTATTGGTTATCCGACCAACAAAAACCCATTCAGTTAAGCGAGCAGGTTTTTGACATTCAACTACTTGAATATCAACCTTATGTTGTGGAAGGAAGACTTTACAGCAAGGAAAATGACCTAAGCATACATATTCATTTTATAGACGGTAAGTATGATATATTCCAAATGAAATGGCGAGAGAAACCGCCGGAATGGGAAACAATAAATAGCACGTATCTAGCCCACGATTTAGATAAAGTAAATGAAATAAAAGTAACTGAAGTGTGGATACCTGCCAATGACCCAAATTGTGAAAACATGGAAGTTTTACAACCTGCATTTCTAGGATTCAAAGGTTTTAATTACAACAACTAAATGTTAAAAAGATGATTACTTCACCATATAATTTTGTACCCTTAAACAAAAAGGTTGTTTATCCACATTGGGCAAAACTAATTAGCCATGATGTTCCTTTTGAAAATAGTTTGAGTGGAACTATTGAGCTTAATATTTTAGCCAATACGCCAATTTTCGTTAAAGATGGTATGTCCGCAAAGGAAGCTGAGAGTTATAAGGAAAATAACATTCAAAAGACACCCTTTCTTCCAAATAAATTAGAAGGTAAGTATTTTATTCCAGGTACCTCAATCAAAGGAATGATAGCGAACGTATTGGAAATTATCAGTTTTGGAGAATTGAAAAACAGGGTTGATGATAAAAGATACGCGTTCAGAGATTTACAGCAACCTGTGGATTATTTAGAGCATTTTAAGCCTGGGAAAATTAGATGCGGCTGGCTAAAAAAGAAAGATGATACTGAATTCGTTATTAAAGATTGTGGAATTCCTAAAAGAATAGGACATGATAAAATAGATGAAAAATTTGGCACAAATTTTCAAATTTTCTTCTCAGATATTGGTGATTTTAATAGAAGAGGTATTAGTAATAAGGAGCTTGCCTATCAAAAATCTGCAAAATTCAAATATGATAAAGCAAAAGAAAAATATTTAAATACCTATTCTTTTAATATTGACAATCCAAATCATTTTGAAAAGGAGTTATTAAATTTTGATGACAATGGATTGATCCGCGGAAAAGTAGTTTTCACTGGACAACCAGGAAAAAGGTTTAAAGCTAATAATGGTAGATGGACTGGTCATTTTTATGAATTTATTTTCCCCGAAAATAGCACTAATAAAGAATTAACCATTGACAAAAAAGTAATAGATAACTTCTTGTTTGCTTATTACGAACAAGATAAAAATCAATGGTCTGTAGATTGGGATTACTGGAGAACTAAGTTAAATAATGGAGAAGAAATTCCTGTGTTTTTTTCAGAAGAAAATGGCAAAGTGAAACACTTCGGCTTGTCTTATCTTTATAAATTACCTTACAATTATTCCGTACATGATTCTATATTAAAAACGCAAGGAAATAACTCAGCTAATGAATTGGATTTTGCTTCTTGCCTTTTTGGGTATTCAAGAAAAATTGATGACAAACTCCATAATTTAAAAGGTAGAGTTCATGTTGGACATGCCTTTGCATTAGAGAATACAGCAATACTCTTGGATGAAGAAAAATATGTTCTTGGTACTCCAAAAGCTTCTTATTATCCTAATTATATAGTACAGAATCCAGATTCGAGTGGAAAGATTACTGGTAATTACCTTACTTTCATGCACGATAAAGCTGAAATCAGCGGTTATAAAAGATATCCTGTAAGATCAAAAATAGCTGGCACCAATTTTCAGGATAACATGGATCGTGTTGCTACCCGTTTCAAGCCTTTGGACAAAGGAGCTACTTTCAAATGTGCTATTAGTTACCATAATCTGAGAGCAGAAGAATTAGGAGCTTTAATCAGTGCCCTCACCTTTCATAATACAACAGACCAATTTCATTCTCTTGGGATGGGTAAACCATTTGGGTTTGGAAGAATTACCGTCGACGTTTCAAATTTAAATTCTTATTTAACTCCATTAAAAGCCTTCGAAGCTTACATGAAATATAGCATAGATGGATGGGAAACGACAAATCAAATAAAGGAATTACTTGTCACCTCCACCTTACATGATAATCAACAAGAAATTGATAAAGTCTTAAAGTACCAAACCTTAACAGAGTTTGTGAATGCTAAACGTAGAAATAACATGTGGGCTTTACTCCCTTATTCTAAAATAGTGAAACAAACTAATTTTAAATTTGAAAGCTGGAGTTCAGAGAAAGAAAGAAATGAATATAATACCATTTGGAATAAAGAAAAAGAAGTTTATAAAGAACTAACTGCCGATAATCTACAACAAAAATATGATGCGAAAC
>Ga0247836_1007770_pt1 | contig 11173 bp, 9 predicted proteins | sample LaCruzMarch2015__4_FD_187116 | JGI IMG/M metagenome (GOLD analysis project Ga0247836, IMG submission 187116) | Freshwater microbial communities from meromictic Lake La Cruz, Castile-La Mancha, Spain - LaCruzMarch2015_14m | ecosystem: Environmental > Aquatic > Freshwater > Lake | place: Spain...
CGACCGGTGTCCGGTTGATCTTTGCGGAGATTCCCCCGGCGGATGGACTCGGGATTGCCATCCTGGATCGGTTGCGAAAAGCTGCGGCGCATGGCGAAGCATCAACTTAATTCGCGGGCCGCGGGCGTCGTCGCGGTCGCGGTGATGTGCAGTCGCGTGCTCGGGTTGGCGCGCGAGATGATCTTTGCCAGTCTGTTCGGCTCCACCCTGATGGGGATTTTTCTCGTCGCGTTTCGCGCGCCGAACCTCCTCCGCGACCTTTTTGCAGAAGGGGCGCTTTCCACGGCGTTCATTACCGTCTTCTCGAAACGCATTGAACAGGAAGGCGACGCCTCCGCGTGGAAACTCGCCTCGAAGGTTGCGACGCTCGCGTTGCTGGTCCTCACCATCTGCGTGGCATTGGGGATCATCTTCGCTCGGCCGCTGATCGGCGTGCTTGCGTGGGGATTCGATCCCGAATCCAAAGAAATCACGATCTGGCTGACGCAGGTGATGTTCCCGTTCATCCTGCTCGTTTCCCTGGCGGCGCTCGTGATGGGGATGTTGAATTCAAAAGACGTCTTCGGCGTTCCCGCGATGGCTTCGAGTTTCTTCAACATGGGCTCCATCGCCGGTGGCCTGCTCATTGGCTGGATGCTCGATCCCTCCTTCGGTGAACGGGCGCTCACCGGCCTGGCAATCGGCACGCTCGTAGGAGGGTTCCTCCAACTCGCCGTTCAACTCCCGAGTTTGTCAAAGCTCGGTTTTCGGTTTCGGTTCGACTTCGGGTGGGGCGACCCCGGCGTTCGTCAGGTCCTGATTCTCATGGTTCCCGCGGTCATTGCGGCGAGTGCCGTTCAGGTGAACGTCATGGTAAATGGGATTTTTGCGTCGGTTCTGGGTCCGTCCGCGGTGGCCTGGCTGAATATGGCGTTCCGGCTGATGCAGCTTCCGTTGGGGTTGTTCGGCGTGGCCGTGGCGACGGTGACACTTCCGGTCGTTTCGCGGATCGCGGCGACGGCGGGGCAGGAGGGGTTGTTTGGAGAAACGTTGGGAAAGGCGATGCGCCTTGCCATTTTCCTCACGTTGCCTTCGACCGTGGGCCTTGCCGTATTGGCGCATCCGATCATCGCGTTGATCTATGGTCGGGGAAAGTATCTTCCCGAGGATACCCTCGCCACCGCGGAGGCGCTCCAGTTTTACGCGCTGGGGCTCATGGCCTACTCGTGTATCAAGGTGCTCTCGCCGGCGTTCTACGCCATCAATCGTAAGTGGACCCCGATGCTCGTGAGCTTTGGATCGATTGGACTCAACCTCATCCTGAATGCGGTGTTGACGTTCCACCTCGGGATGGAACACCGCGGGCTGGCTCTCTCGACTGCGATTGCGGCGACGGCAAATTTTCTGACGCTCTATGTGGTGATGTGGAAGCACACGGGGCGGATGGACACTCGGATCTTCGTCTTTTCCTTTACGAAGTGCCTGGTCGCGAGTGTCGCGCTGGCGGCGGGCGCGTGGGCGGCCCTGCATTTTGGAGCCTATTGGTTGTACGACGCAGCGCTTCCCATCCGGATCGTTGCGCTGGGCGTGGCGATCGGAATCCCTGCCGCGCTTTACTTTCTTGCCTGTCTGGTACTGCGAGTTGACGAAACGAAAGCCTTCCTGGCAGCGGTGCGGCGGAAACTTGCGCGGGGGCGATAGGCGCTTGCCCGTGCCTCGCGCCAGCGCGCTGACCGGAGTTCAGTTCCGGTCGATGCTATAGCGTCCCGGACCAACGAAGAAGAGGCCGACGAACACGATGAGCAGTTCCGCCGCGTGGGACCAATCGCCGAAGCCGTCGCCGGTTTTGACATGCATCGTCACCGCCACCGCCATCGTGATTGCGAGCATCAATGCCGCCGGGCGGAAGAAAAATCCGATGACGAGCAACACCGCCCCGCCCGTTTCCGCAAACGCCGCAAGGAAGCCCCAGACGTGGGGGAAAAACTGGATGCCAAGATGCGCCATTGCACCGCCAAGCGCTTTCCACTTTTCCGGTCCACCCTGAATCTTCGGCAGGCCATGGAAAAACATCATCACGCCCAGTCCCACCCGCATCAGCAGGAGGCCAAAATCACGAAATCTACCCAACCCAGTCCAAATCATGCCGGAGTCTTGGAAGACGCACTCCGCATTTCAAGGCCGAAATCCGGCCTCATCCGAGGGAAGCGATCGCGAGTTCAAGGGCGGCAAGCTTTTCCTCCCATTGCAGCCGCCGCGCCCGATGCTCCTCGACCACGGCAGGCGGCGCATTTTGGACAAAATTCGCGTTCGCCAGTTTGGCATCGACCTTCCCAATCTCCGCACGAACCCGGTCGGCCTCGCCGCCCAGACGCTTCTTCTCTGCTTCGACATCCAACAGCCCCGCCAGCGGAAGAAAGATCTCTCCAAGGGGCGTCAGGGCCGATGGCGTGTGGGCCGGACGCTGGGAAATTGACTCCAACCCCTCCGCGCGAGTCAGGATCTCTACCAATGCGCGGGACTCCGCGTCGATGGCACGCGAAGCGACAATCTGCAGTCGCACCGGCTTGTTCGATGGCACTTTGTACTCCGCACGAAGATTGCGAACCGCGCGGACGCACTCGTAAACCGCAGCGGTTTCGGACAACGCGCTCTCGCGATCGCCCGCGGCCAGATGCGTCAGGGATTCGTCATCCGGCATCGCCGCCATCATGAGAAAATCTGCCTGTGCCGGCGAGTGGGTCGGTGCCGAAAAGCCCATGGTCGCCCAGAGTTCCTCGGTGATGTGGGGCATGTACGGATGCAGCAGCCTCAGTAGAGCGGACAGCACAAAATCCATGCTCTCCAGGACCGCGGCCTTCCGTGCAGGGTCCGTTCCGTGGATATCCGACTTCGCCGCTTCCACAAACCAGTCGCAGTAATCGTTCCAGAAAAAGTCGTAGAGAAGAGCCGCCCCCTCGTTGAATCGATACTCCGCGAGCGCGTTCCGCCAGCGCGCATGCATCGCATCGAACTGCGCAATGACGGCCACGGCGTACTTCGGCAGCGCATAACGGCTAAGATCCGCGCGGGGCTGCGAGGGGCCGTGCATTTCACGAAAGCGGGCGGCATTCCACAGTTTGTTTGCAAAGTTGCGCCCCTCCTCGAGCTGTTTTTCGTCAAATCGGATGTCCTGCCCCTGCGGCGCAATCCGCATCATGCCAAAGCGAATGCCGTCCGCTCCGTACCGGGCGATCAGGTCCAGCGGATCCGGAGAGTTTCCGAGCGACTTGGACATTTTCCGACCCTCCCGGTCCCGGATGATCCCGGTGAAGAACACATGGCGGAACGGGATTTCGCCGGTAAATTCCAAACCGGCCATGATCATTCGAGCCACCCAAAAAAAGATGATGTCCGGACCCGTCACGAGCGCGTCCGTTGGATAAAACTTCGCACGCACGTCGGGCGGCATGGTTCCGTGCGCCCACAACCACGAGGAAAACCAAGTGTCCAGCACGTCCGGATCCTGTTCCCAGCCCTCACCTTCCGGCTGATCAATCGCTACGGCACATTCGCGCTCGCCAGACGCGGAGGTTCGCCACCATGCCGGCACGCGATGCCCCCACCACAGCTGACGGCTGATGCACCAGTCCTGGATGTTTTCCAGCCAGTGGTCGTACACTTTTTCCCAGCGCTCTGGATAGAAACGCACGGTCCCATTACGAACCACTTCGCGCGCTTCGCTTGTTTTCGGATACCTCAAAAACCATTGGTCGCTCAAACGCGGTTCGACCGGAACATCCGCACGCTCGCTGAATCCCACGGTGTTCTCATAGGGCTCCGCCGTGATGAGTAGACCGAGCTGCGCAAGCGAGTCCGCTGCCTTTTCCCTGGCCACAAAACGGTCGAGTCCTTCGAATTCCGCCCCGGCCAACGCATTGAGCGTGCCGTCCGGATGGAGGATATCGATGATTTCCAGGCCGTGCCGCTGACCGATCTCGTAATCGACCTTGTCGTGGGCCGGGGTCACTTTCAGCACGCCGGTTCCGAATTCAAAATCCACCGCCTCATCGCCCACAATGCGAATCGCGGCCTGATTTTCTACCGGAAGCGGACGACGCACGTGGAGTCCGATGAAGCGGCGATAGCGGGGATCGGCCGGATTCACCGCCACGCCCGTGTCTCCCATGATCGTCTCCGGTCGCGTGGTCGCGATCTCCAGAAACGTGCCCGGTTCTTCAACCACTTCGACCCGGAATTTGTAGAGAAGGCTGCTCTGAGGCTTGGGAATGACCTCCTCGTCGCTCAAGGCGGTGCGGGAGACCGGACACCAATTCACCATGCGGCGTCCGCGGTAGATCAAGCCTTTCGCGTGCAATGCGACGAACACCTCCTGCACCAGGCGGGCGTACTCGGGGTCCATGGTGAATCGCTCCCGCGACCAATCGCACGAGCAGCCGAGCCGCTTCAGTTGCTCGATGATGATGCCACCGTGTTGTTCCTTCCACTGCCAGACGCGTTCGAGGAAGGCCTCGCGACCGAGGTCGTGCCGCGTTTTTCCCTCGTCCCGCCGGAGACGCCGTTCGACCACGGTTTGCGTGGCGATGCCGGCATGATCCGTTCCTGGCAACCAAAGCGTTTCGTATCCCATCATACGCGCCCGCCGGGCGAGGATGTCCTGGAGCGTGTTGTTGAGGACATGCCCGAGCGTGAGAACGCCGGTCACGTTCGGAGGGGGGATGACGATGGAGAACCCGGGCTTGGCGGAGGAGGGGTCTGCCGTGAAGCAGCCGGCGTCCGTCCACCGCTTGTACCATTTTTCTTCAACGGCGGCAGGTTCGTAGGCTTTGGGCAACATGGTGGAGATTCGGTGGAGCGGACCACTGTGCCATGTCGACGGGATGGAGCAAGCGATCCTTCGTTCTTGCACCCCGCCGCATCCCGCACCAGTTTGCGGGACAGATGTTTCGTGCCGGGTTGCTAGCAGTCGCCATTCTCCTCAGTGCCGGTGCGGTCCGCGCCGATTGGGATGTGGTCCTCCACGAGGGGAGACGACACGTCACGCTCCAGAGCCTCGCGAATTTCTATGGATTGCAGGTAAAGGCCAGCCAGGGCGGCGGCTTCGTTCTGACTTCCGCGAATAAGACCATCCGGGGTGCCACAGGCGCGAGGGAGATCTTTATCAACAACGTGAAGCTCATCCTTTGCTTCCCACTCGTGACCCGCGGAAACACCACGCTGATTTCGGCAATGGACGTGACAAAGATCATCGAACCGGTGATGCGCCCGGGGAAGATCAAGGATGCCGGGGCTCTGCGAACCGTCGTCCTCGACGCCGGTCACGGCGGGCACGACAGCGGGGCGACTAGCGTGTATGGCAAAGAAAAGGACTTCACACTCGATGTGGCCCTGCGTGCGAGGAAGCTTTTACAGGAGAACGGTTACACGGTCCGCATGTCGCGGACCACGGATGTCTTTGTTCCCCTGGAGAATCGCGCGGCAATGGCAAATCGATATCCGGCGGCGTTGTTCGTGAGCATTCATTTTAACAAGAGCCGATCCGACGGCGCGTCGGGCATCGAAACCTACGCCCTCGCTCCTCGGGGAGTCCCCTCGATGGACGAAGAAAACGTCAGCTACACGGACCTCCGGCAAAATCCGGGCAATGTTCGTGATTCGGAAAACATCGCGCTCGCCACACTGATTCATTCCGCCATGTTGCGGAACCTTCGCCTTTATGACCGCGGAATCAAGCGAGCTCGGTTCGTCGTGATCCGCGATGTGACCATTCCGGGCGTGCTCATCGAAGGTGGGTTCGTAAATTCTCCGGTGGATGGTCGGGCGATCGCATCTCCGGAATACCGACAGCGAATGGCGTCTTCGATCCTGGAGGCGGTTCAGAACTACAAGCGGCTCGTCGCCGGGCAGGCCGTCCACCAGAAACCATCGCTCGTGGTCACGCCGATCGATTCCGTGTCGGGTTCGCCCACTCCGACCCCCGTTCCTGTTGCCATTCCCACGCCACCGCCGGAGTTGTCGAATGCCGTGCCGGCACCCGCAGAATCACCCACTCCGCCGGATGCACACGTGCATCTAACCCCTGCACCCACACCTCCCGCAGCGGCCGCACCATCTGTGTCGGCCGCCAGCCAGCCATGAACCTTCCATCGGACGCTCTATCCGACGAACCGGCGGCGGGCACGGCGCCCATCGGCGTTTTTGATTCAGGAATTGGAGGGTTGACCGTCGTGGCCGCGCTGCGCCGACTGCTCCCATCCGAGAACATCTTTTACATCGGCGACACGGCAAGGGTTCCTTATGGGGGGAAAAGCCGCCGCACGGTCGAGCGGTACAGTGTGGAAATTAGTGGTCTTCTGCTGGCCGAGGGGGCGAAAATGTTGGTGGTTGCCTGCAACACGGCGTCGGCTCTCGCCGTTCCCCGTTTGAAGGAATTGTTCCGCGCTCCGGTTCAGGGCGTCATTCTCCCCGGAGCAAACGCAGCGGTTCAGGCAACGCGCAGCGGGCGGGTAGGGGTCATCGGCACCCGAGCCACGATTGCGAGCGGCGCTTACGAGCGGGCCATCCACGCGGTCGAGCCGGATGCGCGCGTGTTTAGTACCGCTTGTCCGCTGCTGGTTCCTCTCATTGAGGAAGGCATGTTCGACGATCCAATCACCCTGCAAGTCCTTCGGCGTTATCTTCATCCGCTCCTTGAGCAGGAAATCGACGCCTTGGTGCTCGGATGCACGCACTACCCACTGCTGTCCGACGCCATTGCGAGTGTGGTCGGGGAGGCGGTCACCTTGGTGGATTCGGCGCAGAATTGTGCGAAGGCGGTTTTTGAAACGTTGGGGAACAGCGTGCCGGCGGCTCCGGCAGATCAACCGGGTCATCTACGCGTTGCCTTGACCGACTCGACCGAGGGATTCCTGCGAACGGCGGAAGGTGCGCTGGACCTTCACATCGGCGACGTCGAACTTCGCGCCGTCCAGGCCGGGTAGGGCGGCTTTCCTTTCCCAATCAGGGTTCGAGCACCATCCTTTTCCATCGCTCCGTTTCCGAATGCGCGATCCGGTTTTCGTTGGCGAAGAAAATCGTGGTCGATGCCAGCAAGGCGACCGCGGAGATGGAGGCGAAGTGCCAGAACTCCTCACGGCTCACTTCAGGAAATCTCCACCGACGCAGCGGCCACAGCAGGACGCAGCAACTCAAGTTGGAAACATGGGAGGCCAGGCAGTAAAGACACGGCGAGCGGAGCACCACAAACATGATGAACGCGAGGCTGCAGGAAACGATTGCTCCGGTGGCGGTACACCACGTCAGGGCGGCCTGATACGTGTCCTCCCGCGTGCGCTGGTACGCGTGGAGATTTAAGAGCCAGAACAAAAAGTAACCCGCGCCGAGCACGCCGAGGGGAACTCCGAAAACATGCGAAAACGAACTCTTCAGCGCCGCACCGCATGACAACGCCTTCACGCCGCAACCCAGCGTGACCCCATGGGGCAGGGGACTTGCGTAAATGGTGCAGATCGAAGCCGCAATTCCCACCATCCCCAACAGATACGCGGCAATGATCCTCTTGCGGTATAGAACGGGCTTGTTGTCCATCATTCCAATTGAACGACGCAGTCGATCTCGACGTCGACGTTGAGCAACTGACAACCGATCGTCGTTCTCGCCGGTTTGGAGGTTCCAAAAAAGCGTTCGTACACCGTGTTCATCGTCTTGAAATTGGTCTCGGTGAGTTGTTGAAGGTAAACGCGGCAACTGACGACCTGATCGAGATTGCCGCCGGAAGCCTCCACGACTTGTTTCAGCGCGGTGAGAACGAGGACCGTCTGTTCCTCCAACGTTCTGCGGACGATGCTCTTTTTCTCAAAATCGTAGGGTAGGACTCCTGAAACGAAAACGAATTTTCCCTCAGCGATGACAGCGGACGAGTAGGGTCCGATGGCAGGGGGGATCGACGGCAGTCCGGCAATGCATTGCTTCATGCGGGGAGGATGACAACTTTCGCGCTCGGAAACCAATGCTAACCGGAGTTTTTTGCGAGTCACCGATGCGGGTGGGCGACGCGTGGGTTGGGATAGAAACCGGGATCGGACCCGTCAGCGCAGCGCACCCGGGTGTTGGATGAGATACAAATTCAGCGAAACAGGCAATATCGTCGGATTCTCGGGTAGAGAGCCAAAATGTTGATAGTGTGTATCCGACCCGAATGGCACTAGATTGAGCCCCGAAGGGGTTTTATCCCTTAGCCTAGGGCAAGCGTCAGCGCAGCCCTGGGTGCCGGGTAGAACGCGTCTCTGCCCTGAACGGGCAGCGTCCCCATCCCTCGTTAACTTAGCTTCATTCAGCACTGGCCCATGTTTCTTTAGCATTAGGAAATTAAACCGCGGATCTAATGATGCTTGGCATTTATTGGGATGGAGCTGGAATGTCTTTTGCGCAACGGAAACCTACGTGACTGGTCGCGCTATCCGGAGTGGAACCACGCCTCGCGCTGGGCCTGTAGCTTTCGCAATAATCCACGTGGCAGAGAAAGGATCCTCCTTTGATCACTCTCCGTTCAATGCCTGGCATGGTGGGAGGTGAGGGGTCGCCCGGCAGTATGCGCTCGCCTTCTGCAGACAGGGGGCCAGCGGGATCGTGGCAGGAAGCGCCGGATGCGGCCCGGTCGATAAAGGTATCACTTCGATAGATGTCTAGACACCAATTCCAGACATTTCCTGCCATATCATAGAGGCCATACGCATTGGGTGGAAAGCTTCCGACCGGCGAGGTGCCGACAAATCCGTCCACGGCGTCGTTCTTGTCGGGGAAATGCCCGGTCCAATAGTTTGCCATGGCTTTTCCGTTCGGGGTGGCTTCGTTCCCCCAGTAATACCTGGTCTTGGGGGAGCCTCCGCGTGCTGCGAATTCCCACTCCGCTTCGGTCGGTAGCCGTTTCCCAGCCCACTTTGCATAGGCCTGAGCGTCCTCAAAGGCGATATGAACCACAGGATGATTTTCGCGCCCTTTGAGATCGCTGGTGGGGCCTTCGGGGTGCTTCCAACTTGCGCCGTTCGTCCAAATCCACCATTGGGACATGTCGCGGGTGTTCACGGGCCCAGATGTCGGCCGGAAAACCAAGGAACCGGGCGCAAGGACCTCCGGCGGGGGAGTGGGGGTTCCCGGGGGGGCCTGATTTTTCAACTGCTCCCAATCGACGGGCCGCTCCGCCAGCGTGAGATAGGCTGTCGCCTCCGAGAACTTTTGAAACTCCGAATTCGTGACCGGCTTGGAATCTAGGAAAAAGGAATCGACGGTCACCTTGTGCGCGGGCTTTTCGTTCGGCAGCGCAAACTCGGCATCCGAGCCCATGACGAACTCACCGCCTGCCACGAGCACCATTCCAGCGGGAGGTACGCGCTCCGAGTGGGCGATCGACGTGGCGAAGGCCAGCAAAACAAGGGTTCGCAAACACCATTGCGGGAACGACCCGATTTGCGCCGGAAGCCTGCTCGCCATCCGACGTGATGAGAATGGGAGGTTCATCAACCAGAAAGAATGTAAAAGGCCATGGGGAAGATGCAAACCCCGATTCCACCGAACATCGCCGTCTCGGACGAAAGGTGGCGCAAAGTTTATTCTGGAAAGGTTACGAGTTAGCTTGGAGCGTTTTATGCCGCTTCGCTGTTTTAAGTGGGTAAACGCAGCAGGATGAGGAGCTTCAGAGTTGAGGCCTTTGCTGGCGCTGATTGTCGTGGTCCTCACGGCGAACGGCATTCTGCGCACCACCGGTGCACTATTTGTTTGCCCAGCCCGTCAGGGCTGGGTGGGAAATGGTCCGAACCGGGGGGATAGGTAACATTTTGAACCGGGTGGATAGGTTACACATTAAACCGAGGGGATAGGTTACAGTAAGCTGATGGATGTCTTGGAAAATCGAAACCATCCGTCAGGCCCGCGAGAGCTTCGTGAGCGTTTATGAGCGAAGAGAAATCACAATGGCAGAGTTATGCCGCGAGTTCGGGATTAGCCGGAAGACGGGCTACAAATGGGCCAAGAGGGGGAGGTGTGAGGCTGGGAGGGATTTTTCTGATCGTTCCCATGAAGCGCATGTCCATCCCAATGAAGTTGGGTTGGAGGTGGTGGGCTGGATTCTAAAAGGCAAGAAGAAGTACCCGAGTTGGGGTCCAAAAAAGTTGGTTGTCTGGGCAAGGAAGCAAAGCGGTTTGGAGAAACTTTGCGCGGTGAGTACGGCAGGACAAATCCTGCGTCGGCATGGGCTCGTAGTTTCCCGCAAACACACGCGCAGGAGCGAGATTTACCCGCATGGATTGACTCAATCGGAGGGATGCAACGAGGTATGGTGCGTGGACTTCAAAGGATGGTTTAAGTTGGGCGATGGAAGCCGCTGCGATCCTCTTACGATCACCGATGGGCACAGCCGCTTTTTGATCCGCTGCCAGGCGATGTGGCAACCCAAGATGGAGGAGGTTCAAAGCGTCTTTGAAGCGGCCTTCCGTCAATACGGGCTGCCGCGAGTGATCCGCAGCGACAACGGAACTCCATTTGCATCGGTGGGTCTGCGCGGTCTCACAGTGCTCTCGGCATGGTGGGTAAAGCTGGGAATTAGACCTGAGCGAATAGGGCCGGGCAAACCCTACGAGAACGGAAGCCACGAGCGAATGCATAAGACACTTAAGGCGGAAGCAGCCAACCCGCCCGCGCACACGATAAGCGGTCAACAGAGGCGCTTTGACAAGTTCGTCCGGGAGTTTAATTTCGAGCGTCCGCACGAGGCGTTGGGACAGCGGACGCCGGAGAGTGTTTACGCCAAATCGGAGCGCCGATATCCGGTGCGAGTTGAAACGCCGCGATACGCAAAGGATGCGATAAAGAGGCGAGTTCAGCAACGAGGCCAGTTCAAATGGGGAGGCCAGAAGGTGTTCCTCGGAGAGGCACTGGCCGGAGAGGAAGTTGCATTTATCGAAAGATCGGACGGGAACTACCTGGTCATGCTTTATGGCTTGGAATTGGGCGTTTTTGATGTCGAGGCGATGGAAATCAAAGCGCTTCACCCGACAAACCGACGGAGAAAAAGGCGCGGTCACGAGGCGGGATTGGCTCTCGTTTCGCTCCGCTCAACGAGAGCCAATCCCGCCTCGTGACCCCAGTCCGTGTAACCCATCCGCCCGGTTCAAAGTGTTACCCATCCGCGGATCGCACA
>Ga0247836_1007772_pt1 | contig 11172 bp, 10 predicted proteins | sample LaCruzMarch2015__4_FD_187116 | JGI IMG/M metagenome (GOLD analysis project Ga0247836, IMG submission 187116) | Freshwater microbial communities from meromictic Lake La Cruz, Castile-La Mancha, Spain - LaCruzMarch2015_14m | ecosystem: Environmental > Aquatic > Freshwater > Lake | place: Spain...
GCAGTTTGGTGGGTATTCAGTGAATTTATCCCCTGCTGATAGTTTTTTAAGTCGTTCTAAGCCGCTTTCTAATGCTATTGGCGTTAAATCTTTTAATGCGTCAGCCCAAACACCTTTGTCGCTCGTCCCATGTTTCATTATGAAGAGTTGACCGTAGATGCTCGTCATCTGAATCCAAAGCCATTCTATATGCTTCGGCGTTATCAACATCTGCGTTGATGTTGATGGTTTGCTGGGTTTTAAGATGCTCGGTTGGCGCACAGGCATTTGGGTTGCTGTTGAGCACTGCTGCCATTGCTGCCTCGTAAGAATTGATTTTAGGGGATGAACACTCATTGTTATTTCTCCTTGTGTTGTTGCTAGGTTGTTTTTTGGTTTTTCGAAACTCGTTATTTCTTTCAAGCCAATTTAGGAAAACGGGATTGAAATCTACCCATTGGCTGTTGTTATTTAGGTTGTATTGGATGAATTTTTGGATTTCTTCATCACTCGTTACCTCCATAAAACCTCTGCTTAGCGCTTTTGTGATGGTTTCTTGGTTTGGGTAAAAATTTGGTTGGATGGGTTGTTTGGTGTTGAGCGATTGATTTACACCAACCACGGTTAGTTTGTTAGTTAAGTTTTGTTTGTTAGTTAATATATTAATATTCTTTACAGTATTTATGGCTATGGGGATATCTATGTGGCCTTCTGTGGGAGTTTCTGGTAAAGAGCTGGTATTAAAATCCTCATTTGAACCAGTTTCTATATATGGTGATGGGCTGAGGGAAAGGCATTGATCATCTATGTGTTGTTCTTTGTGATTTGCGAAATAATATGCGTAAATTGACGGCATATTTATAAATTTAAATTGAAGCTTTTGGCCGACAGTTGCTATTTTAAAATAGTTCCCGCACTGATTAATAATCGTGTTGATATATTCACGAACTACTTCTTTAGTTGGCGTGCCTGCATTTTTTCTGCCAGGCCTTTTGTCTACTTCCATTAACTTACAAAGATCCCACCATGAAATATCTACAACTAATCCAGTAACTGGATCAGCCATATTGATGAGTGATTTTATAAGTGATGCTGGCGCATGAGGGAGGCCATTAAAACACGATTCTATTTTTAATCTTGCCCTGTTATATTTTTCGAGCTCGTGTAACATTAAAACAACTCCATTTATTTTTACAAAACATACTGGTTGTTAACAAACTAAACTTGACATCACCAACCATATACGGTTATTTTTTAATATAAATATATAAAGGCAACCATATATAGTATATTACTAGCGAAAATAATTATGGTCAACCATTTATGGTTGAAATAGAAAAATATTTTAAAAAAATCGTACTCCATATATAATTGCAAGAATGTGTTATCTTAATTAATATAGATTTATCAGAATCTAATAAAAATAGTACTTAATTAAATACAATAAGAAGATTGAATCTATGTCATCATATAAATTAACAAAAATGACCTCTCTTCAAGAAGTTTTATCATTTCTAATGGACGAGGGCGATATTGATGATGCTACTTTATCTAGAGAAACAGGTATTCCTGCCTCCTCAATTTCCAGGATGAGATTAAATACGGAAGCAAACCCAACGGCCGCTACTTTAAGGCCTATAGCTAAATATTTCTCAATATCTATTAGTCAACTATTGGGTGATGAAGATATTTCTAAAGATCGACTACCTGGGCATCAAAATCCAAGCCAATTTACTTCGGCAAGAATGCCGCTTATTAATTGGGACAATGTTTTTGACTGGATACATGGAAATTTGAAATTTATGACAGATAAGCCTGTAAAGTGGCTATCTACAGAAAAAAATATTGGCGAAAAATCATTTGCTCTATTAATCGATACAGATACATTCGGACTTGTTTTAAAAAAGGGATCAACGATTATTATTGATCCAGATCAAAACCCCATAGATGGTAATTTTATTTTATTATCAACCAATGATGAAAAGTTATTATTAAGACAGATTTTAATGGATGGCGATGATATATATACAAAATCATTAAATCCAGAAATAAAGAATATAAAAAATCTTCAAAAAAATGAGAAAATAATCGGGGTGATTATTGAAACAAGGTTTTCTGTTGTTGAAGAAATAGAGAATGTTGCACAAAAAAGCAGGGCAAAAAAGAATTTTATTTTATCTGGTGCTCTAATTTCAAAACCACTTTGAATCTGGAAATATATCTACATGATAATTAATGATTATTCAACTATATCTAAAAAATATGCCGCATCAGATAATAGCGGAACAGCATTCCTTGCTTTTAAGCATATAGAATCATTGATAAAAAAATATTCGAACGGAATAAAAGCCCTTGATTATGGTTGTGGATCAGGAAATTCAAGTTTATTTCTTAAAGAAATAGGTCTAGATGTAAATGGCGTTGATATTAGTAAAGATATGCTTAATGAAGCTGAAATTATTAATGATATAAATTTCTCAATTATTCAAAGCGGGGCTTTACCTTATGACGATAATTCATATGATATAGTGTTCTCAAGTTTTGTTTTATTTGAGATACCTACTAAAAATGAACTAATTAAAATTTTTAATGAAATATATAGGGTCTTAAAAAACAATGGTATTTTTATAGCTGTAACTGGTAGCGAAGAAATGTATAAGCATAATTGGCTGTCTTTAGATGCTAATTATAAGGAAAATTTAAATTTAAAAAGCGGAGATGTTGCTAAGATATTAATAAAAGATGTTGATTTGGTTGTTTATGATTATTTTTGGACTGATGCTGATTACAATGAAATTATATCTAATACTAAATTTAATAAATTAGAATCATTACTTCCGCTTGGAGAAGATAATGATGGATATAATTGGATTGATGAAAAAAAATATCCACCTTATGTTGTTTATGTTCTGTCAAAGAATATATAAATATTATTTATTACAATCCGCATCATATGAAACATCTAGAGAAAAAGGTGTAAACTGAGTATTGACATCAAAAACATCAGTATGCTCTATTAATTTTAAGTTTTTTGACAAGTAACATGTCAAAGGGATAAGTGTCCATTCTAATATCAAACTTATCCCATAACTTTTATAAGAAAGCTCGTAAATATTTTCTAATGGCATAACACCATAATAAGCGATTATTAAAAATATAAAATTATCGATCGTTATTGCAACTAATGATGAAATAATTATTCTTTTCCAGAGTTTTTCACCTTTATATGAAATTTTTAATTTTGCAATTACATAAGAATTTAAAAATTCCGAACTAAAATAACTAATCATTGATGCTACTATAATCCTAGGTATTGCACCCAAAACTGAAGCATATTCTTTTTGATGATTCCATAGAGATGATGATGGAGATATTATTGCTATATAAAGAAATAAGACAACCATTAAATTACAGGTTACAGACCCCCAAATTAATTGCCTTGCTCTTTTATACCCATATACTTCAGTTATGATGTTACCTAGCGAATATGTAAATGTATATGGAAGCGTTCCAGCAGTTAATGTAATGCCAAAAATTTGTATAAGTTTTGATGATGCAATATTTGATGTAATAAGGAAGCAAGCAAAAAGCATAGCAAGCAATGAAAAATATTTAAATTGTCTAGTTTGATTATAAATAATGACAGGTGGTTTTTCCGTTGTTGCCAAACCAATTATATTAATTTTATCATCGTCACTGAATTTTTTTAATAAATCCTTTCTTGTCTGAATCATCTGTACAGCCGGCATTTTAAAAATACCCCTGGATGTGCCTACTATCTTCGCAACAATCCAATTAATACCTTTTTTTGTATAAAAATCATGGAATTCATATTCATACAAAGTATTATGGGTTTCTTTTTTTTCATTTAACATGTCAGTCCTTGATAATTTAAATGTATAATACTAGAGGACAATCATTATAAATAATCTGGATCAGATGCCGTCGATTATTATCCCCGGATTCATAAGCGCTTTTATTATACATCTTAATATCTGTTTTGCCTAAATTTTTATCTTCTTGGTGCTCTTTTCACATTAAATGGTTGAATTATGTTTCCATATTCATTACAGAATCAAAAAATGATTTATCTCCAAGACTAAGCCTTATAGAAACAGCTTTTCTAATTAAACCAGTTCTAACGTCCTTCATTAGAGGATTTGTTAATTTAATTTTTGTTTCTAACTCTAATATTCTTGACTTAGTTTCTGGAGTAAAAAATACTTGGGTTGCATTTTCCAATGGACCTTGATTTAAGCCTTCATTAATATCATCTATTAATTCAGCGTAATCTAAATCTTTTTGGTGATCTGTCCATTTTATATCGGCGCATGTATACAGATAATATTTTACAGAGTCCTCTACCAAAGCGCTTTGTTTGCCTCTTCCTTCATAGTCTTTATTTGCCTGCTCCTTAAGTTTTATACGTATATCTGTAGGGAAACGTATACATACTAGCCATTTGTCTTTTTTCTCAGGAGCTTTAAATATTATTTTTCTTACTTTTCTTTTTTGTTCTTCGGCCATTTATATCACCATTAAGATTAATCAAAAAAATCAAAACCACATAAAAAACACTTTATTTTCATGTGGTTATATCAAATCCGACCCGGGTCGGATTGATGAGATTTAGCTAGCTCTAAAAGTTGATTTAATATTTTTTCTAAACTAGAGAATGGTGATTCATCTAAATCATTAGTATTTAGGTCAGGAATCATTTTAAATAAATAATTTTGTAATACTTTAGAGTCGCTCTCTTTCTTTACTTTAAATGTAGCTGAACGTTTTACAGCTCCTCCACTTCTTCCGCGAGCTTTAACTTTTGGTTCGGAAAAATTTTGGATTGGTAAATTGCCAGATAATATTCGAGAACACTCGGATTCAATTTCAGAGAATGGTTTGCTAATCCATGTTCTTATCCATTTAAAAGAAACTAAACTTTCATGTACTAGATGTAACATTTTATTTGGATATTTTTCGTTTAATAGAGTGAGTCGTTTCAATGCACCGGCTATTTCCTCGTTTAATCCTACAATTGAGCTTAGTTCTTTAGCTGTAATATTTTTACAATCATCTGACTTCAATAATTCAGATACAACTTTAAAATTTTGACCAACAGTAAGTCCTTTACGTAAATTATTTTCAGACAATTGTCGCCTTAATTTCCTATGCTTTACTTTCAACCTAGCTAGCATCGTCTCATCTGTAATTTCTATACAAGTTAAAGTTTTTACTCCCGCCATAATTCCAGCAAGTCGACGTTGATGCCCTTCTAAAACAACATAACCATATTCTAATTTAGAATTAATAAAATATTCGGGATCATTAATTTTATCCGCTAGAAAAATCTCAATTGGTTCAATTAAACCATCATTTCGAATAGAAAAAGCAAGGCTTCTAAGAAATTCATAATCATCTACAAGAGATCTTGGTATTTCCTGGTTCAACTGATTAAACTCAGGAATGACAAACTCATTATTTTCGTCATATTTACATAAACAATCATCCCTACCTATTAATAAATATTTTTCTAACCAGACATCATCAATTTGATCACCTGGTCTTGGGTTGCTTGGATCTGGTATCAGAGCAAAAGGATTATGCTCAACTAGTTGTTTACCTCTTGTTGGTTTTATTTCAGCAGTAATAGCAGCTCTAGTAATAGTGCTAGGTTTATTACTATCCCCGAAAGAGTTTAGTGACTTAGATGTTAATTTCACTTTTTTAACTGACATAATCTATTCTCCCAATCCAACGGCTTTATATATAAATTCGCCCAATCCAGCTGCCTCAAGAGCAAATCGGTCGTCTTCTCTTAGTTCTGTATATGGTGCAGTAATTGGTGCCCTATCTTCATCGATATCAACGGCACGAGGTGAGTCATGTAGTTCAACTGACTCTATTAATAAAGAATTTAAAATAGGATTTGCTTTAATTGTATCTATAATCCTGATTTGTGGTCCACGTTTGTTATAGTCAACTTTATTCTTAAATAACCCAACAATTTTTGCTTGATTATTCGCCGGCCTATAAACATTTTGTCTGTTAACTAAATCAACCATTCCGGCTAAACCTTGTAAGGATTTATTACTTAATTCTAATGGAATTAAAACATGCGTTGCTGCACGAATAGCTCCTTGTGTTAATGGACCTTTTGCCGGCGGAGTATCAATTAAAACAAGATCATAACCACAATCAATAAAATCATTCATATTAAAAAAATCATAAGGCCGCTTAACAATCTCTTCCAATGAATTAGAATATTCGAAAGCTTCAATATCTCTAATTAAAGATGCGTCACTTGGTAAGATATCTAGATTTTCTAAATCAGTTGGATATGGTATTACAGCATTCTCAGTCCACATGTCTAGTGCAGATGATTTGCCATTCCAATCGTCATCTTCTGGATTTGATGGATCATAATTAGGATGAATAGGGGGCTTGTAACTAGACATATCTCGCATACGAGTATCTTTTAAGAATCTATACGACATGTTTCCTTGTGGATCAAAATCAACTACAAGAACTTTTTTATTCTTCTTAAAGGCGATATAAGTTGATACTAATTGACTAATTAAGCTTTTTCCCACACCACCTTTATTATTAGCTACTACTAATATTTTGGGTTTTTTTATAGCCATTTGATCCTCATTTATTATTAATTAACATTTAAACATATTAAAACTTTATCTTATTATCTAACTATAATCAACACATAGTCAATACCGTATTGAGTATGTGTTTTGTTTTTATTGAATAACTGGAATTTAAAAATTAAATTGTTTGAGGACTTACATAAAATAGATCGATAAAAGATCGCACGGAGCTTTGTAGCCAGCGTTCTCTGTAATTTTAATAAAAATTAATAAATTTAAAATATCATTGATCTAATTCAAATTCTATGAAAAGATTAGAGTGTATTAATTCGCTGTATTGAGTATTGACATCGAATATTAAGATCGTTTATAAAAGACTATGTAGACGAAAAAATTAAAATTAAAGATACGAAAATAAAAAATAATATTTTTAAAAATCACAATAAATTTTTATAAAAGTACTAGTAATACAATATGAATAGAAAACGTAAAACTTATTTGAGGAAATAAATGAATTAACTAAATATGGTAATAATGAGTGATTTGTAGAAAATCACCATAATATAAAAGACAACTTTATGGCGTGGCGCCAACCAAGCCATAAAGTGAAAGCATAGGAAACTAATATGCAAAATACTTATCAGGGTATTCAGCTTCTATATTAGTATTCCTTAAACTTTTTGTCAACGAATTGGCTTAAAGCTAAGGATAGTTTACGCATGAAGAAATGTGTAGTTGAGGTTGAACATCCTCAACTTAATGAATCATTAAGTTATGAAAGCTTCATCAATCGAAGGGCGGGTATTATTCGCCAGGGAAATTGGTGTGGCCATAGTCCTGCTTTACCACGATTTTTTAAAACTCCAGATGCACACAAGGCTCGTCCTAAGATTATAACATGGGCGATTGATGCATGGAGTCGTTTCTATGAATCTCCACTTCTATATTTTAATGAAATACGCATGTATCGTCACTCAGATAGACAGCAACGTAGTGAGTCAAGAGAAGCTTTATCTAGTATTGCGCAAGTTATATTGCATTATACAGAGCTTGCAAGTCTGCGCGTTGGCGTTCCCCATGTAACTGATGGTTTTAGATCGTTGACGATAGAGTTTATCGCAAAGAAAGCTGGTATTGGCGTAAAGCGTGCTCAACGAGCGATAAAGTTACTTGTTAGAGCGGGCTACATGAAAATGATTGAGCGTTTTGATTTTAAAGATGATCGTTTTATAGGGCTTGCCGCAGTAAAATGTTTAACTCCATCCTTTTTTAAAGCCTGTGGGATCAATTTACAAGCTTTATCCGCTCAGCGCAGACTCGCTCGTAAAAGATTAAACAAACATCACGCTGGTGCTATTAGTGAAGCACAAGAACGGCAATCACAAGCTAATTCACGTAAAATTCTTAATTTTATTGCACCAGAAGGTAATGCAAAAGTTCATTTAGATGCGATGAAGTCAATGCTTAGTCGAGATGAGAAGACTGAAGATTGGCGTCATGAAAAAGAGATGAAGCGTAGGCGATCCTTGGAGCGAATAGAAGAGTCGGGATGCCAAGCTATTACCAGCCGGTAAAGTTCCTCTATGAGCTTTAAAATGAGTTTTAGACTATAAGTTACAAGACAACTAGAAAAATATACAAATTATTACCATCCAACCTAAATTACATCTAAAAATCAATCAAATTTAAGAGATTTCAAATTATTTATAGTAAAGTATATGTGTAAATTTTGCCATTCTTAAAGTTAAGTGTCCTACTAGTTAGTATTTAAGTGTCTTCTCTTACTACTAGTCAAATTATAATCCTCTAGAAGGTTATCCACATTAACCTTCTTAAAAGGAATTCGCTACGCTCATGTAATTAAATAAAGGTAAACAAAATAAGGAATTGGCTAACGCCAATAAAACATCTAACTTTATAATAATGAATTCCTAAAGGAATACTATTAAAATGGGGCTCTGCCCCAAACCCCGGGATATTTAAAGACGTGATGTTTGTAAATCTCGTTCTATTTAAGGATGTGGGCAGCTTCTCAACCGCCCAACATCACGTCACGGTCATCGGCGTCCCCGCCTGTTCCGTAATTAAATATTACCAGACTTTTAACCAGTAGGGCAGGGGGCTACAAATACCAACACTAGTTTTAATTTAAAATCCATTGAAGGCCTAGCCCTCCGGAACTTGCGCCATGATGCAAAATCATTGAATTTTAAACCACAAGAAGTTCGCCAATCATTTTTTAGCAATAACTGTTGGAAATAAACATTGAGAGTCATAAATTATTTCTTCAATGGTGAACCCAGCACTCAGCAATTGCATTCGAGTGGTCTCTTCAGTTTGGTAGCATTGCCATTTCGCTTGTATTATATCTTGAAAAATAGTTTTTTGTTTTAATGCATCTTCATGGCTAATATTTTTTTGAGCTAGTGGTTTTGCCTTATCATCTGGATGAGAAAGATAACTTGTTATCAGCACACCATTGGGGCGTAAAGCTTTAGCAATTTCTTGATAAAAATTTATTAATTTTTCAGTATTTGGCTCATATATATTCAAGCCATTACTAGTAATAAGGTCAAAGGACTCATGAAAATTTAAATTCCATGCATCTCGTTTTATAAATTGACAATTAATTATGGAGCGCTCAAGAGCAAGGTTATGGGCAAGTTTTAAAGAATCATTATCTAAATCAATACCGGTTATATTAATATCTTTCAAACAATCAGGTGGCAAACTTAAGAAATCTTCCATTAAGCCGCAAGGTAAAGAGGCAATATGCATGTTAGGCTTTAAGCGCTTTAAAATTTCTTTTTGAAAAACATTAAATCTCTCTTGAGTTGCCAGGATTCCAGGTGCTTTATTAATTAGCCAATCTTCAAGGGGTGACATGTTTTTTTTGCCCTTACCATATAATATGGCGTAAGCCGTCCAGTACCCATTTAGCCCTTTATTTTGTATTAAAAATTTTCCAAGATCAAAAGTGTCTAATTGGTCAACTAAACTCAATACTTCTTGTAAAGACTGAGAGAGATTTTTATTTTGGGTTAATTGTTTTTTAATTTCCCCTAATACCACTTGTGAAGTAGAAACTTGATGTGAAATTAGCACGGTATGTTTTCAATGTTAGAATTTATAAGGAATTATTAATGATAAGAGATATCATGTCCAGTTTATTTAGTTTGAAAAAGTTGGGGGATGAGGCTGCAGCAAAGCAGCCTTATTTCCTCATAATTCACATGTATTTCAAAGATTTATTTAACTCTTCTAATGATATTTTTGCCATTGCAGCATAGGGATCATTATTTTTCATAATCGCTGAGACGTACTTATTTTTTTTGGATTCTATATATGCCTTGATTACTTTAATTGATTCAGGTTCAAATGTATTTATTCGGATATTAGTTATTCCAAAAAACATGTCGTCTAAATCACTTCGATTGGCGTTCTTTAAGTTTTTAACAATGATCGGCATATAAATTTGCTGTAATTGCTGAGATTTATTGGCCATATCCAAACGAAGTCCTAGAGCCATTCTTCCCTCAGTTTTAGAAATTTGGTCATCAATTTTGCTACGCATTCCCAATATTTTTTGTGCATTATTTATGTCAATATAACCACGCACGATTTTATCAATATCAATGGAACGCAATGGCTTTTGAAGTTGCTCATCATAAAACGAGTTGAGATTTTCCTTCTCTTGTGAACTTATGAAGTCTTTTTTGTTTTGATAGTTAGTTTGAAGAGCTTGAATAACTTTGGATTTAACTTCATTGTTCTTAGTTTTATTATAAATATCTAGCAGCTTACTAATTGTATTTTGTTCTTCAACGATAGCGAGACGGTCAAGAAAAATTCCACGTTTGACATCAACTACCGATTCATTCTCGGCAAACTCCCATTCTTTTGCTAAATGTGTGGGAGTTTCGTCTTGAATTGGTATGTCGGCTATTTCTTCAAACCTAGTGAAATCAAGATTGTTTAGTTCATCAACAGTTAAATCAGTAAATTCTTTATCAATAGCACGCAATTTAGGAGGAGTTGTTTCTGAAATTAAAGCATCTCCATTAGAATATGGAAAAGTTCCCCAAACATTTAAAGGAACCATAATTTTGTTGTTCATCAGTTGCGCAAATCCTGCGCTATAGAAAGCCCATGCTACATATGTATCGCAACGCCAAACACCACATTTTGATGGAGCTCTATTGCGTATATTTCCTGCCCCAATTACATAAGCAGTAGAAGTAGTATAGCTAGGACACCACCAGCCTTGACGATTAGCTTCAACCAAAGCATTATAAGTACCTGTACTGTAGTCGCCTATACCATATCTGCTACCCCAATATTTACTGCGAGAAATAAAATTAGATAATGAATTAAACTGTACGACAGGTTTTGGAGCTTCATTTAAAACTTCTATAATTAATTGAGTAGGCAGACCAACATCATCACCAGTTCCCATTCCAACGTGTCCGATCCATCCTAATGGCCATTGATTGAGGTCTCTTCCTACAATATCTCCAGACATCAAAGGTCTTCCAGCTTCGGTTAAGCCACTAAGAGCTGAAATTGCTAATATTATTATTTTCTTGTGCATGTTTTT
>Ga0247836_1007775_pt1 | contig 11168 bp, 9 predicted proteins | sample LaCruzMarch2015__4_FD_187116 | JGI IMG/M metagenome (GOLD analysis project Ga0247836, IMG submission 187116) | Freshwater microbial communities from meromictic Lake La Cruz, Castile-La Mancha, Spain - LaCruzMarch2015_14m | ecosystem: Environmental > Aquatic > Freshwater > Lake | place: Spain...
GTCAAGGCGTTCCCGGGCCAGGCGCAGCGCCTCGGTGGCCTGAACGACACTGGCCGTCTGGCTCTCGATGGTCTCTTTCGCCTGACGCAGGTTGGATATGGCTTCCTGCACGTCCAATACGACGGTGCGTACCCCGTTGTCGTAATTGTTCTTGGCCTGCATGAGCTGGGCTTTGGCCTGCGCGACGCGTCCGTAGGTTTCCCCGCCGTCCCAGATATTCCATGAGCCTGTCGCACCGAAGAACCAGCCTGTGAGGTTGTCGCCGAGGTCTTCGGAGGAGGTGTCATTTTGTACCTGATATCCCACGTTCGCGTTGATGGATGGGAAGTAACCCGCGAACTGGGCGCTGACGTTGGAGGCCTGTGCGAGAATTGTCTGCCTTTGGGCCTTGAGGCTCGGGTTGCGTGCGATGGCCACGCGGATAGAGGCGTCGGTGTCGATCGGTTTGGGCGAATAGCCAAGGGTGCCGACGACATTGAACGGCACCTCGCTGGGATGGCCCCGTGGATAGTCCATGCCCAGGAGCCTTACGAGTTGGTAGAGAGAAATCCGGAAGGCATTTTCCGCCTGGATGAGCGGGGGTTTGGCATTTGCGAGGGCAACCTCGGCCTGGAGCACATTGAAACGGGGCACGGTGCCGGCGTCAAAGCGGTTTTGCTGGTCTTTGACCTGTTGCTCGAGCAGGGCAACATTTTGTTGCTGGGCGACGATGAGGGCGCGGTTGAGCACCACTTCGTAGAACCGGGAAATAACCTCGGCGACAACGTTGTCGATCGTGGAGCGGAGGCTGAAGAACGCGCTGTCATAGGCTGCTGATCCGGCGCGGATGCCGGCCACTGTTGCTCCGCCGTCGTAGATGAGCTGAGTTCCTTGGAACTGGATGTTCCAGGTTTGATTCTGATTGGGGGGGGTGCTGCTTTGCAATTCCAGGACCGTGGGCGGGCCTCCCGCGGGGTTGGGGATCACGAGCGACGAGGAGCCCGAGCTTTGTCCCTGATTGTTGAGGGACTGCGCGGTCTGGTTGTAGCCGCTCGATATGCCGATCTGGGGAATCGCCTGGGATACAACTTCAATGAGTTGGCCGCGGGTCAGCCGGATTTGCTGGATCGCGTTGAGAATATCCGGGTTTTCTCGTAGGGCGATCGTAACCGCCCCGTTCAAGCTGAGGTCGGCAACGGAAGAATTGCGCTGTTGGGCGATGAGAGTTGCCAGCGACTTCTCGAAGTCTGCCATGACCATCCTTTGCTGCATGGCAAGCCGATCGGACTCCTTGAGTTTTTCCGCCTCGGTGGGAGGACTGAGCGGCTCGGAGTATGTGGAAGGCGCAGGAATCGGGAGGCTGAGCTCTTCGGAAAGCGTGGCTGCGTCCTGGATCGCCGGTGTCGGGAGCGGCGGCGGAGTGAGTGGCATTGTGCCATCGGGGAGGGGAGTCGGGGATGGCGATGGTGTCGGAGAAGGTGTCGGAGATTGGGCTGAAGCCGCAGTCTGGGCTGCGGGCGTGGAAGCCGGGGAGGGGGATGGGAGGGCGGTGGTGGGAGCTGTGATGTTCCCTGCGGGCGGCAGATCACCCAGCGAGTAGCGTTGAGGAGTCGGAAGCTGAGGCCAGGAGGGGGTGGGAGTCGGGGTCTGGGCGACGGCGGCCACGACTGATATCACCAGTGCCAGTGCGAGGACGGAGTTCGTTTGTTTCATGAATGGGCAGGCGGGACGGGTTTTGTTTGGTTCGTGCAGTAGGTGTGGATTTTTTCGTAGATGCGAAGCCAGGACAATTGCTCCGATGGCGTGAGTTGACCCATCAGAGTTTCGAGATTTCCGATAAACTCCAGACGGATCCGTTCGACGAGAAGTTGTCCCTTGCGGGTGATCTTCACAAGCACCTTCCTGCGATCGTTGGATGCCGCGCCTCTTTGGACGTAATCCAGATTCTCGAGGCGGTCAACCAGTCCGGTCGCGGCCGCTGTCGAGTGGTTCATCTTCGATGCTATCTCGGTCATGGAAACCCCGTCTCCTCCCGCGATGTGGGCCAACAGAAAATACTGGGGGAAAGAGACCTGCCCGTGCGAAAGGTTTTCGGAGAGCCGCTGAATGAAGCAGCGCTGCATCACCATGATGATGTCCGCGAGCCGCTCGACTTTTTCCGGGGGAATCTTGTGGGGGGCGGCTGCCATCTCCAAATCTATTAAGGCCATTAGATTTCAATGGCAATTAAAGAAGCAGCCTGTCGGAGTTGGGAAGATGCCACTGCTTTCTTGTTCGAAATTCTGTGGGATGGAGAGTCATCCTCCTCGACAGGCTGCTATGGACTTTTCGCAGCGAAAAGTCTTTTGTGAGGCCCCGCCTCGCTAGCCGGATGAAGCGATTTTCGAAGCCCATCCTCCTGAGAGATTTCTGGCCGGGATGCCGTTTTGCACGAGGATCCGGGTGGCCAGGTAGCCGCGCTGGCCGACGGCGCAATAGGCCCGAACATCACGGTCCGGGGGAATCTCGGACAGCCTCTCGCGAAGCGCATCCAGGGGGATGTTCAGGGCCCGATCCGCATGTCCTGTCGCAAATTCCGCCGGGGACCGGACATCAAGGAAGACCGTTTGGTCTCCGGCGGGTTCATTCCAATGCACGGTCGGCATGTCGCCACGCGCGACATCGGCTGCCACCATGCCTGCAAAATTCACTGCGTCCTTGGCACTGCCAAATTGAGGCGCATAGCACAATTCCGCCTCCTCCAGATCGTAAATGGTGCCCCGCTTCTGGATGGCCATGGCAATCACATCAATGCGGCGGTCAACGCCCTCCTCTCCCACACCCTGGGCTCCGAGTAGCAGGCCATCGGATGTCCGGAACACCAGTTTGAGTGTCATTCTTCTGGCACCGGGATAGTAGGCGGAATGTTGGTTCGGGTGAATGTAGATTTTGGTGAAGCCGGTTTCGCCCGAGTGGACGAGAGCCTTTTCACTCGCGCCGGTGGAGGCCACCTGCAAGTCGAACACGCCGCAGATTGAGGTTCCCTGCACGCCACGGAAACGCGAATCCCGGCCGCAAATCACATCGGCCGCTATCCGGCCCTGACGGTTTGCCGGCCCGGCCAGGGGAATGAGAGTCGGCTGCCCGGATATCCAGTCCCGGACTTCCACCGCATCCCCGACGGCAAAAATTTTGGGATCGTCGGTGCGCATGTGTTCGTCCGTTGCGATTCCGCCGCGTGAACCGATCTTCAAGCCTGCGGCCTTGGCGAGTGAGGAGTCGGGCCGCACGCCGATGGCGAGAATGACAAGATCCGCAGCGTGAGCCTTGCCCGAAGCGGTTTTCACGATGGTCTGGCCGGAAGGGGATTCTTCAAACCCTGCGACACCATCGCCGAGCGCGAGGGTTAATCCCTTTTCGCGAAGATGCGTCTCCACGATTGCTGCGATTTCCGGATCCAGCGGCGGCATGACCTGATCGAGCATCTCGACCACGGTGACATTCATCCCGAGATGAACGAGGTTTTCCGCCATTTCCAGTCCGATGAATCCTCCTCCGACAACCACGGCAGTGCGTGCTTTCCGGCTCCCGATCCAATGCTTGATTGAGCGGCTGTCGGGAATGTTTCTGAGGGTGTAAATGCCCGGCAGGTCGATCCCGGGCAGGGGTGGCCTCACCGGCACCGCTCCCGGCGATAGTACGAGGGCATCGTAATTTTCTTCCCGCGTTGCACCGGTTTCCACTGAGCGGACGGTGAGCGTCGATGTTTTGCGGTCAATCGAAACGACTTCGGTGAGGGTGTGCACGGCGATATTGAAGCGTTCATGAAAGAGGCCGGCCGTTGCGACAAGGAGGTCACTTTCCTGCTGGATGACACCGCCAATGAAGTAGGGCAGGCCGCAATTCGCGAAGGAGACGTAGGGTCCGCGTTCAAAGATGTGGATTTCGGCCTGTTCATCGAGGCGGCGAAGGCGGGCTGCGCAGGAAGCTCCTCCTGCGACTCCGCCGACGATGAGGATGCGTTTGGTGTGTGGTGTTTGTTTCATGAAAGATGGAAATTCTTATCGGGAGAGCACGGGTTCCTGAGAGACCGGTTCGCGGGTGGAGGCCAGGGCCGCATTGGTGGCGATCCATGCTGCGACTCCGATCATGGCAGCAGCGAATATTTTTTTGAGAGACGGACCCGGCAAAAAGCCCTTGAGCAGGATCCCTCCGGACATCCCGGCGGCACCTCCAACAAGGAACCACGAAGCGACCGCAACGGGGAAACTTTCCAGGGAAAAGAGATTTGCCGCGAGTGCGGCGGCACTGATCAGAGCGATCCCAACAAGGGAGGTCGCAAGGGCTTTTTCAATGGGCATTGCCGTGACAAGCAGAAGCGCAGGAACAACTAGAAAGCCTCCGCCGACTCCGAAGATTCCTGAGAGGACGCCGGTGGCGGCCCCTGCAGCGAAGAGTTTTCCGGCACATGGCCAATGGAAGCGGAGGATGCCATCCGGATCGCGGCGGCAGGCAAAGGGAGTGAGGGGAACTTCGTTGGCAGCGCTGTTGCGCCACATATTCACTCCGATAAAAACCATCAGTCCCGCAAAGAGAAGGAGAGTGAGCGTTTCGGGTAAAAGCCCGCCGATGTAGGCTCCTGCTGGTGCCCCGGCAATCCCACCGCTGCCCAGCGCAACACCCGCTCCCCACTGTACCGAACGTCTCTGGAAGACCGCCCCATAGACGGCGGTTAACCCCACGACCGCAAGCGAAACGGCAACCGCCTCGCGCAGAGGAACTCCCAGCACGAACAGCAGCAGCGGCACTGCAAAAATCGAGCCTCCGCCTCCCGTGAGCCCCAGAGAGATCCCAACGACCAGCCCGCAGAGGACGGCCATCATGGGTTCAGTGCGTGATCCCCTGTTCGTTGGCTATGCGTTCACACTCAGCGCACACACCGTCAATATGGATGGCCTCGTAGCCTTTTGAGCGCAGATACGAGGATGCGAGCGAAGCCCGTTTGCCGCTGCCACAGTGGACATACAGTTTTCCGGCGGCCGGCACTTCACTGAGGCGGGTCCGCAAGCGGGTGTAGGGGATGGAGATGGCTCCTTCCAGATGGCCTTCTGCAAATTCGGCGCTTGTCCGTACGTCGAGGATCGCAGCCTCCTGGAGGGCTTCCGATGCATCAAAATCCGGGAACAATATCCGGTCCGGAACAGCAACTTCCCCTCCGCTTTCTTTCCATTCGGAAAAGCGGATCCAGCCTTTCAAACCATCGAGCCCGATCCGGTAGAGTTGCAGGGCCGCAAGGTCCGCGGACGCCTGATCCTCCGCCACAACGAGCATGGACTCATCTTCGGCCACGTAGGACCCCGCGCCAGCGCTGAAAAACGGGCCGTGCAACGGGACGTGAATGGAGCCCGGCACGTGCCCTGCGGCAAAAATTTCCCGCCCGTCACGGCTGTCGAGGAGAACAACGGAAGCTCTGGCAAGGATGTCGCGGGCTTCACCGGCCTTGAGGTGCGGCGTTTTTGGAACTCCGCCGGTCACACGGATCCCATCGCGGTTCACCCGTTTCATTGTTGCGAAATACGGGGGAGGTTCGGGCTGGCCGCGCAGGATTTCCCTTACAAACCCTTCCGCGTCGGTGGCGGCCTGGCGGAGTGGTTTGTTGAAACGACGCTCATAGCCGATGGTTGTCGTCGGCACGGCCCCAAGCGCTTTGCCGCAAGCACTTCCGGCCCCATGCGCCGGCAAAACCTGCACGTAGTCCTCCAGAGGGGTTAACCTTTCTTTCAACGAGAGCTGAAGAGTCCTCGCCGAGGGCTCCATCACTCCTTTTTGACCGGCAGCCGATTCCAGGAGATCCGGGCGTCCCACATCGCCGACAAACAGAAAGTCGCCTGTTACGAGTGCAATCGGCGCATCGGCCCCTCCACCAAGATCCGTGATGAGGAAACTGAGGTGCTCGGGCGTATGTCCGGGGGTGTGAATGGCCTCGATCCGGATATTTCCGACCATGAAGGTGTCGCCATCCTTGAGGAGGTAGGTGTTCTCCCGACCTTTGGTCCACTGATAGGTCCAGTCGGCCCCTCCTTCGTCCGAAAGGTAAAGTCTCACGGCGGGGTCCGCAGCGAGCTCTCCACTTCCGCTTACGAAGTCGGCATGAATATGGGTCTCGGCCGCAGCCGTGATCCGCAGGCCGTTCCCAGACGCCAGTTCATGGTAGCGCGCTATATCCCGCTCGGGGTCGATCACGAGGGCTTCACCGGTGCGCTGGCAGCCGATCAGATACGCATACTGCGCGAGATAGGGATCAAAAAGTTGTCGGAGAAACATGGGTTCGAATCGTTGAAAGCCGGACTTTGTCTCAACGGGCGCAGGTGGCTCCACCTTCCGCACAGCACGTGTTGCGGCGATTGTTCCATGGCATCCGCGCCAGCAGGAATCCCATTCCGCACCAGTCGGCAATGCCGGCGAACATCAGTCCGCACCCCACAAATGCACTCAATCCAAAGAACCCGGGACTCACCAGGAAACCCAGCACCACCCCGGTCACAATCATAAATCCGGCGGCGATGCGAACCTGACGCTCAATGGAAATTGTCTTCCGTCCCCGGTTCACCGGAAGGTCCGCCGCATCCCATGCATTAACCCCTCCTTCCAGAACGACCACGTTTCCTATGCCCGCCCCGGCGAGCTTTTCCGCGGCCTGCTTCGCCCGGTTGCCGGAACGGCAGATCAGATAACAGGCGGTGTCCCCGTCCTGAAGCTCCTTTGCCTTACCCGCATCCAGTTCGTGCAGCGGCATGAGATGGGACCCCGGAATGTGGATCTCCTCATACTCGGCAGGCGTTCTCACGTCGATCAACACCTTCGTTCCGGATGCCTCATTCAGTTCTTTCGCTTGGATTGTTTTCATTATGGTTGTAGGAATTTGTTTAAATCGTGGTAACCATATATCGCGATATAGTAATATGCAAGCACAAAAGTCGAAGAAGCAAAATGCCGCGATGAGCGATGCCCAGGTGGAGGAAGCCGCCCGTCTCTTTTCGATGCTGGCGGAGCCCGCCCGTCTGTTTTTGCTGCGTGCTCTGATGACCGGGCCGGCGAATGTCGGGCAGTTGGTGGAGCGGACGGGCATGAAGCAGGGAAACGTCTCCAAGCACCTCGGGATTCTGCTGGGGAGCCGCTTCGTTGCCAGGCGGAGGCAGGGGACCTTCGTTGTCTATGAAATTGCGGATCCGGCGCTCTTCCAGCTCTGCGAGCTCATGTGCAACCGGATTCAGGCGGATGCTCTCTCGCAGGCGGGGCGTCTGGTTGTGCGGAGGAAAAATGTGGCGCAAGAGAGCTGAGATGAGCGGAAACAAAACTTGACTCAGTCACACCGAATTCCCCTTATCAGGGAAGTATGCCATCCTTTGACATTGTTTCTGAAGTGGACCGTATGGAGATCAAGAATGCGGTGGACCAGGCCAGCAGAGAACTTGCGAACCGGTTTGATTTCAAGGGGGTTCAGGCTGCGATTGAAATCGACGCCAAGACCGGTTCGATCCTGCTGTCGGTGGATGACGGTGCCCTGCTTAAAGCTCTCCGCGAGATCATGATCGGCAAGCTCGCCAAGCGCGGGATTGACCTCCGGAACGTGGACCAGAAAGACCCCGACATTTCGCCGCTCGGCCATTCGCGTCAGGAACTTGCCATCAAGCAGGGACTTGAGGGCGACAAGGCCAAGGAGATCAACAAGGCAATCAAGGCCCTCGGGCTCAAGGTTCAGTCCGTTTTGCAGGACCGCCAGATCCGGGTGACCGGAGGCAAACGCGATGACCTTCAGAAGGTCATCGCCGCAATGCGCGCCGGCGACTTCGAAGTCGCGCTTGCCTTCCAGAATTTCAGGGATTAATCCCGCGGTTTCGACGACCCGTTTCCCTCCATTTTGCGCAGCAAAATTTTCTAATCCGGCGGCGCTGGCGGCTGTTTCTCACCGGGTGCCAATGCCAACAAGGCCTCCCTTGGCACCGGCTCCCGCCGGATTAGGAGAGATAATCGTCCAGTCCGAATTCGCTGATGGCAACGATGCGGTGTTCGCTCATGGAGCGGTTTCCGGCAATGCCGGTCAGGATGGAACACGCTCCGTCCCGTTGATTGGCTTTGCGGTGGAGCGGGTCGGGACTTCCTTTGTCGAACAAATCGGCGAGCAGAAGGTTATCCGCCCCGCCGTGGCCGCCCTCGCTCTTGGCTGTAATGGGCAGGCACTGGGGCTTGCCCCAATGCGGGCGGTAGAGCAGGCGGGCCGGTTCATCGACTTCAAACTCCGAAGCACCCCGGACATTTTTGACGAAGTTATGGTCCTGATCGGCAGCGCTCACATAGCTGGTCTCGGTGACCTCGAACTCAAGCCGGCCCCGGGTGCCGTTGAACATCACCCGATACCCTTCCCATGGTGAGTAGGCGGTGAGGTGATAGGTCATGGTGGCCTGGTTGCGGTAGCGAACGAGGAGTGCCATGTCGTCTTCAATGGAGATGCCGTCGCCAAAGACATTCTGGTCGCGGCGGTAGCCGTCCACGGCAGCCGGTTCAAGGTAGAGCTTGCGGAGCGATTCGCTGGAGTTCAGGTCCAATGCGAATGGATCTCCGGCTGCGTTGGGGTTGCCGGTGGCATGGGAGTAGCTTGCTCCGAACCCGTGTTGTTCCTGATTTTCCCGACCGTAAAAGCGGAGCCCCCCGAAAGCGCAGACTTCGGTGGGAAGGGTATCGAGCCACCAGTTCACCAAATCAAAGTGGTGGGTCGATTTGTGCACGAGGAGCCCACCGCTGTTGCGTTTGTCCCTGTGCCAACGGCGGAAATAGTCCGCACCGTGTTTGGTGTCGAGCAGCCATTCAAAATGCACGGACAGCACCCGGCCGATGAGACCGCTTTGCAAGACTCTCTTCACCTCGCTGTTGCGTGGAGCGTACCGGTAGTTGAATGAGACTTTCACCGAGCGGCCCGTTTCCTTTTGGGCATGGAGAATTTCGAGGCATTTTTCGGCGTCGATGGTCATGGGCTTTTCTGTGATCACATCGCAACCCGCCCTGAGTGCTGCCACGATGTAGAGATGGTGGGTGCGATCCATGGAGGTCACAATCACGGTGTCCACCCGGTGCTTTTTGATCATGGAGAGAAATTCCTCCGGGGGATAAATGGGGGGCGTTTTGCCTGGAATTGACCCGGCCCAGGAGGCGGCCCGCATCGGATTGGAGTCGCAGAGTGCAACCAGCTCGGACCGGTGTTGGTAGGTTTCACAGATCGCCTTCTGGAACATACTGGAGCGTGAACCAGCGCCCACGAGGGCGTAGCGGATACGGCGGGAGCGGGTTTTGACCGATGCGGTTTTTTTTGCAGGCATCGTTGAAGATAGTCAGGATTCAGGAAAAATGGCTATGGCCGTTTCTGACGTTTATTTGACAATTTCGCGCATCCGTTCAAAACGGTGGCCATTGAAAAATCCTTTTGTCCCTTATATGAGCTGCGGACTGAGGCGCTATAATCTCCTTCCTGTTGAGCCTTATGGAAGGCCCTGCTGGGAATTCCAGTGTGTAATCCGCGGTCGGGCGCATTCCTTTCCGTTCCGGGAGGAAGGCATCACCGCGCCGCCTGCATTATACATTTTCCCGCCCGGCCACCCGCATGGGTGGACCGCTCCCGCCGGGGACCTATCGGAAATTCTGGTTTTTCACATCGGATCCTCGGCCGTCTCCCGGATCACGGCCCAGCGGACCAGTGGAGAGCCCGCCGTTTTTGTACTGACCGAAAGTGACTTGTTGCGGCTCCGCAGTTTGTATGATTGGCTTCATCCCCATTTTGTGGATGTGGAGGCGGGGAGGCCCGAAGTGTTGTCAGCCGGCGTGGTATTGTTGTGGGACCTCTGGCAGGAACTGGAAAACCGGACCCCGCTCCGTCCGGGGACAAGAGCGATGAGAGCCGCCGACCGCATTGAGCAGGCGTTGGCCTTCTACCGGAGGTCGGTGACCCGGAATCCCTCGGTTGAGGAAATCGCTTCACTGGCGGGCCTGAGCGCATCGCAACTGCGCCGTGCCTTTGCTGCTGCTGGACAACCCCCGCCCGCTGAGATGTTCCGCACGATCCAGATGGATCTCGCACGCAGACTGCTTTCCCGCCCCGAAGAAACTGTATCCCACACTGCCGATGAAATGGGATTCGGCAGCTTGAGTGCCTTCAGCCGGGCCTTCACAAAACATTTTGGAAAAAGTCCGCGTCAACTTCGTGAGATTCCTTGAATTTCAAAATGAGGCGTCTGAGACAAGTTTTGCATTCCCATTGTTTTCCCGCTTTCTCCCTCAAGGAATCTATAGGACTTTTCGCCGCGAAAAGTCTTCGCCGGAGATTGGTGTGTTCCGACCTGATCGCTGCATGATAACTTTCCGGGAATGGCGGCAGTGATCCAAGGGACTCTTGTCTATGACGGCGAATGCCGGTTTTGCTGCTTGTGGATCGAGCGGTGGAAGGAGCTGAGCGGGGAGGAGGTTGAATACGTTCCGTATCAGGACGGACTGATCGAGGGGCTGGCCATTGAAGATTGTGAGGGCGCGGTGCAGTGGGTCGGGGCCGATGGTGGCCGGGCCTCGGGTGCGGAGGCCGTTTTTCTGGCTTTGGCTTCGGGCCGCGCGAGCGGAAGGATTCTCCTGAACGTGTTCCGGTTGGTGCCGCCATTTGCGTGGGCGTGCAATTTCGGCTATGCGGTGGTTGCGGCAAACCGGGGCATTTTCTCCAAGGTGACCGGGCTGCTTTGGGGCAGGGAAGTTCGCAAACCGACATTTGCGCTGGCAGCCGCCTGGTTTCTGCGGCTGCTTGGGGTGATTTACCTGATCAGCTTTGTGTCGTTTTGGGTGCAGGCACCCGGCCTCATCGGAGAGAGGGGAATTCTGCCTGTCGCACAGTTTTTTCAGGAAATTGAAGCTGCGATGGGCGGGGAGGGGCCCTGGCTTGCTCCAGGCTTCCTTTGGCTGAGGGCGGATGATGCTGCGATTGCCGCATGGTGCATGGTTGGTATTGCGGGATCCGTCAGCGTGATAGCCGGGATCTCTCAGGGGCCCTTCTTGATGCTGCTCTGGGCGACCTACCTCTCCCTCTGTGTTGGCGGGCAGGTGTTTTACCAATTCCAATGGGATGCACTGCTGCTCGAGGCCGGTTTTCTCGCGGTATTCCTTGCGCCATGGTCTTT
>Ga0247836_1007781_pt1 | contig 11159 bp, 8 predicted proteins | sample LaCruzMarch2015__4_FD_187116 | JGI IMG/M metagenome (GOLD analysis project Ga0247836, IMG submission 187116) | Freshwater microbial communities from meromictic Lake La Cruz, Castile-La Mancha, Spain - LaCruzMarch2015_14m | ecosystem: Environmental > Aquatic > Freshwater > Lake | place: Spain...
CGTAGGTAGGTACGAACTCAGTCAGTCTGTGTACTCCTTGCTGTCCTTGTTGTTGATATGACATCCCTCGATGATAAATAAAATTGTGATACTAATACCTTTCTTTGAAACTCAAATCTTAAATTTCTCTCTTAATCAAACAGATATCAAACATATCGAAATATGATTCCTTTATTTAGATATTTTTATCCTTACTTAAAGTTTCAATGTAAAGATCGAGAGACCTTATCAAAATCGATCCATTAAGGATAACCTTCTAGTTTGAATTTGTCAAAGGTGTTGGTAGAAGATCTTCAATTACATGAATAAATATAAAGATTAATGTGCTCATACAATCACCTATTCATCGTTGGAACATCAACATTAATATTAAAAAGAAAGTTTTCTGATAAGGATCGCCAGCCAATATGAAAGCTAGCAATATTTTTTTCAATTTGGGATGATTTTTAACCCCATTGAGAATATTTTCCGATATTTTTTATATCTCAGCAATAAATATCAAAAATAAAGGTCTTTTTGCCATCATAGAAACAGTATAGTAACGTTTTAGAGAGGATTAGTGATTATTTTTTGTCATAGGTGTTTTTTAAAAGAGTTATCTTTTATCGTTCAAACTGAATATTGTGAAAAAATGATTAACATAATGTCAGATAGTCACTAAAATCAGTATCTTCAAGGATAAAATTGTTACTGTATCGAAACATTTATCATCTTAATATGTTTCTTATCCCAGATAATGAGAATATTCTTAACAAAATAAAGGTTTTTACGATATTTCCTAGTTTTTTGAGCATAAGGAAGCCAGAATAAGCCTATTCACTTAGTGTGGCGATAGTATTTCTAATAAAATTATCTAACTATCAAGTATGAACTTGATTTGAAATAATCCTTAAGAAAAAGAATTTCGACTGAATAAAATAGCGGGTAGAAAATAGTGTATTTTTAGTGGTTCATCTTCTCACTGAAGCATATTGTACTGTAACAAGCTTATAAATCTATTCAATAAAGCCCAAATATTTGAAATATATAGATTTTGGATTATAATAATTTATTTATCAGCAAAGATGCAAGGGTTTACTTGTGATCAATCACTCTTTTCTTTTATAATTGTTCCTCCTTCACTTCATTACTTCACATTTCTTCCAATGACCCCTACAACTCCAGAAACCTTTCCTCCACCTTCATTTTAACACTCCCAATCTCATTTCTACACTTCATCTTTTCTCGATTCGGGTTGGCAAAATGATAACACAAACTTAGTATCTACGCCTCCTGTTCAAAATAATACAATCATATCAGACAAATGTGATTCAACTAATTCTTTAGGAATTAACTTTTCCAATCAGCCTCAGCCACAAACAACATCTCTAACAGCTCTACCAATTGAAGATCATTATCTTTTACAAGAGAGAGTGATACAACCAAACCATATCTCTAAATCTAAACTACCAACAGTAAAAAATAACTCTGATGATGTATAATACAATCCATCAGGGTAAAGAAGACTCAAAAAAAATATGAAATATCAAGAAAATTAAAACAGAAATATTATTCCCAATGAAATTAACCAGATCTTTAGTTTTATCCAAAAGCAAACTAAGTCAGGGCGACTTGTTGAAAGAGTGATGGGAAGTATCTCACATCCCCCTGAATATACACCCAAAAGATTCTATCTATACCAATCTCTTCTAAAGGGGAGACTTGGACATTACACTAATTAAAAGAGTCTCAGAGTAGTGGGAGAACTTTATGAGCCAAAGTGTGAGAGCTGGAACGAACAAGAGCAGCGGTTTTATAATAAAATTTGCCGCATACTCATTCGCCATTTTCTCCATTAAGACTCAGTGTTCATTATACTCACTTCTCGTAGAATGAGACAGGACAAAAAATATGACCACCTTAGAGCTAGACATCAACTGAAATAAGCAGTACTGAATGCTCTCAAGGGCTGAGCCAAACGCGCATTGTATATAATATACTTGGCAATGCGCGTTGGGCAGCCTTATAGTAGTCCTACATTAACATGATATATTATATACAATATATTTTTCTGCATTTTGCATGCATGATAAATTGGCAATATCACTCCTTCTGGTCTGAGTAAAATAACTTTTACTAGGGCAAGCCTTCGCAATATGACCGGTTTCGTGACAATTATGACACTCAATAGGTCTTCTACGCTCACCTCCGGTGCCGGTGCTAGATCCTGTGGGGCAAGCACGAGCCATATGGCCGGTTTTATGGCAGTTATGGCATTCAATTTCCTTGTTGCGAGGTTCTTCTTGTTGAGGACATTCACGAGCAATATGTCCCTCCTTCTTGCAGTTATAGCACTCAACTCTCTTTCCTGGATAAATTTATGTCTTACCTGCAGTGCAGTTCTTGGCAAGGTGACCAGTCTTTTGGCAATTGTAGCAAGTCATATCTCCACCACGACCTCCTCTTCTGTCACGGTCTTATTCGCGATAAGGACGTCTGGTTCTTTCTTTAGCAGGTGCTTCGCAATCTCTTGCGAGATGACCGCTTTCTCCGCAGTTGTAGCAGGCACCTCCTCTGTTATCTCTTTCCCTATTTTCTCTTGGTTCTCTAGTCTATCTGGTCTTTCTGGCTGTATGAAGCAATTATTACTCTCTGTGCACTCTCTGGCGAAGTGGCCTTCATTGCCGCAATTGAAGCACTTGTTCACTCTATCTGTCATTTTTCAACAATCAAATTTCTTTATTAAATAATACCCCATATGCATAAAGGCCCACTTTTAAACTTTAATCTCATCGATCAATAACATAAAAGGGAAATAATAAAATATAATCCAATCACTTATTAAGATACTCAATTACTGATTAGTTCAAAGGATTATTAGTTGAAAAATTTACCAAATAATAACCTGAAATTCCTTGTAAACTCATTATTGAAATAGTCTATAATTATGATAACTTCAATGTAAAGGGATCAATTTAAATAAAACTGATCTTTAGCTTACAAATACATTCCGAAATTCGCTCCATCAAAATTTTTGGAGACTCTGAGAAAAGGCATTGAGAGTTAAAAGGACCTATATGAATTTTAGGAAACCGGGTATTTGTTTACTTTAATTGTGTTAGTCTTGAAGTATTATTCAAGTCTCTCACATCTTTGGATGAAGTTAAAATATCTCGTGAATTTGTTGTAGAAGAAGGAGTGATTATTGGTCCTTCTTGCGTTTTATTACGAAGAGTAGGATTATAACTGGTTTGTGAAGTATTTGGACCAAAAGATTATCTTTTTCTAACAGAATCAGTTAAATTTGATCCTATATTGTTTTGCTTTCGAAGTTAAATGATTTATTTATCAATTTTTTGAGAAATTTGTCGAAGCTGATCTGAAAGCTATTGCCTCTTTTTGTTAATACTTCCCTATTCATCTTTATGAACACTCTGTTGAAGTGTATTCTGTTGAATATTTGGTGGTTTTTCAGAATTAGCAATACTTTGCCTTTCTTGCCCAGGCTTTATGCTGAATTCGGAAAATTTTTAATCAGCCTCACTTCTACTCGTCATCGCTGATTTGGAATTAGATGAAGTTGCCTGATCATATATACTTGAATTTTTTTTTTTCGGAAATAGTTTGAACTATTACAATTTTGCAAAATTGAGAGGATCCTTCTTTATTAACTTATTAGGAAGTGTTCCTTGATTGACAACATACTTGTTTTTGTTGGCTTATATTAAAGAAGTGACTATATTGCTTGCATTAAATGAATCATCTCTACGAGAGTTATCTTTATTATCAGTTACGCTTATCTTCTTTTGAGGAATATAATACTATTTTTTTTGTTCAGGTCGAAAGACTAAAGGGCTATCATTACGCTTGTCAGCAGCTTTTTAAAGATTTTGTGTTATTATTTCGTCTTATAGTATTTGTGGATCTTTTTATGCCTTTTTCTCGAGAAGATAATAATATGCTGTGATATGGTTATGCCGATTATTGATAACATAATTTTTGATTTGGTTTGGCTAAAGATTATTTTTTTGCATCTTTCTGATAATCTTATCACTGATTTATATAGGATCTTTCCCTACAATGATACCATTTGCGATGTAATTTTTACCGCTACCCTTATACCATTTAGTTGATCTTATCTTTTATATTGTAAATCTCGTTTAGGGATTCACATCAAGTATTGCCTTTAACATTTCTTTTGACTCTTGAGAAAGTATCTTTGGAAGTTAAAAATCTCCAGCCATAATCTTCTTATAGAGCTTATTGGTGTTAGGATCTTCGAATGGAAGAAAACCACATAACATTGCATAGAGTATGATTCCACATGACCAAATATCTACATTTATACATTCGTATCTCTTTCCTGCAATCATTTCTGGGGCTGCATAGCATGGCGAACCACAGGCTGTTTTTAATTTTTACCCAGGTTTATACTGATTGCTCAAGCCAAAATCGACAATCTTTATATTTTTGTTGCGATCGAGAAGCAAGTTCTAAGGCTTAAGATCCCGATGAACAATGCCATTTTTATGAATGTACTCGACTCCGGCTAAAATTTGCTGAAGGAAACCTACAGCTTCATGTTATGAGAGTCGCTTATTTTTGACGATGTGATCAAACAACTCTCCTCCTTCAGCATATTACATGATGAGATGGATATCTGTCTTCGTTTAGATGATCTTAATGGCTAAGATATTACCTCATAAAGTTGTATGATATTAGGGTGGCGAAGTATCTTCAAGATACAGATCTCACGGGTTACTCTCTCGATGTCTGCTTGTTATACGATTTTTTCCTTTTGTAGAGTTTTGATTGCGACTCTTTACCCAGTGAGCAGATGAGTGCCTAGTCTCACCTTGCCGAAAGTCCCCTCTCCTATGCTATCCCCTAACTCGCTTGTGAGATACCGATACGATATTGACCGATGGTCTGGTCGGGACTGCCACTATGGCTCATCCGCCTTTAGAAACAATGAATATAATGGTAAAGGGATAATAGCAAACAATCAAAAGTTCCCAATCATCCTTACTTATTTAATTCTATTTATTTGAATTAAACAGGTTGCTCTATCAAGGAACACTCGAAAATTTCTTTTGTAGTTGTTAAGGCAGCATTTAGAGAATCACCAAAAAATTAGTCGTTTATGTTTAAGTAAAATATCATTTGAATCGTTAAAATAATTTTAAAAACGGTATAATAATATATCTATTATAGACGAGCTGAAAATAAATGTGTCTTTCTTTGAAAATACCTGCTCATTAATAGACCTTATTAACTTCAAAAGGTGTAATATGATAATTCCAGACAATCATAGATCCATAATCATCTATTCTTCACAAACTTCGTATACTTCTATACTTTTGATCCAAAAAGATGTCTATTCTCCTGTGAGCCAACGAGAAGTACGCTTTTACCCGTTATTATCATATGCATATGGCCATACACACTCACTTTGAGATTTTACGCAATCAATGTTTACCATCAAATCATTTGAAAATCCGATGAGATAATCACTGGAGATGAAAATCGCTTCATTTATATTAGATTTCTTGATGTTAAACTTCTAGTTTTTCGTTAGACTGAAGATAAAGGCGTTTTCATCAGATAAATATTCAGAAGAATTTTTAGTTATACGAATAGAAGTGAATCCTCCAATAACTTGGTTGAGCCTTGTACATATAATAACGAGCAAGGAATCTCTATTTCGAATATCCGTCGATTGCCCACATTGATCTTGATTGTTAGAGCTACGACGAAAGAGTAGATTCAATTTTTTCTTTTGAAAGCCATCAGTAGTTAGGAAATTAGCCAGCTTCGGAAGATGCTTCTTTGGGCATCCATTTGGCTATTTATCAAAGGATAAACGCGAAGAATACATCTACTATAATTCCTATTAGTCAAGCTCCTACTAAATTTTAGCCTAAGCCACTACGACTGTTGGTGCTGGGGCTGGTTTAGCCTTTTTAAATCCTCCAGCATTTGTGGGAGGATTAAGAGCTTCAGCTGCAGGCTTCGCGATTTACTTAAGCAGATGACCAGGAACTATTTGACTTTGAATAGTCTTTGACTCGTCTTCCTATTCTTCATCGTATTTAATAAATTTATTGTTTGACAACCTTTTTTAAGGCTGTTTTTACAGTTTAGATATTCTATCTTCTAATTTTTTTATAAGTTCTCCTCTACTTGTTACCTAAGTCTTTAAATCTTGACAAGTTTTTTCAAGCCGTTTAATAATATTGCTTTGTTCTTTATCAACACGATCCTTTTCTTCTAGTCTTGAACGTAGCTGTCCAACTAATTCTTTTAGAGATTCAAGAGCTGAAGAATGGTCTGCTGATTTAGCCTTCAATTCATTAAGTTAAGTTGTCAAATAGATGTTTTTAGCATGTAACTCTTCATTTTTCTTCTTTTCATAGGTATTTTCGAGCTCAAGGGTAAGTTATTAATTGATTTTTTTTATAGGTTAGATCACTGACTCTGTCAATTTACTTGCAGAGAGCAAAGTATTTCCAAAACCACTGCTTCCTAAGTTGGAGGATTGTATTTTTATCATTGATCTATACTACCCACCGTCTTTTTTCTTCTTCATTTCATCCAAAAATATTTGTTTATATTACTCAGAACTTAAAGAATTTTTGTCTATTAGTTCAAATTTTAGTTCTTGAAGCTGAGCTTCTCCAAGTTTCTTCTACTCACCGAATTCTTTTATCAATTGATCGATTTCCAAAAATTGGATTCCCTTTCCTTTATCAGCCTTTGCCCTATTATGAGTCTTTACCACCATTTTAAATAGCTACGTTGAACATCTCAGTAATTAGTGCTTTGCATACCTCAATTGTTAATAATTTTCGCGATCAAGTTGGGCTAGACTGGCTTAGAAAAGATCCTGCTAGTTGAATCTATGTGCAAGCTGAAGTAACACAAATACATCGTAGTTCTCAGCTCTCGTTGTCATGTCTTCCCTTAGCAGTTTAAGCAAAGATTCAACTTCTAGAAATTTGATGATGGGATAATACTCGACAATCTCATTTCTTGGAATTTCGATAGTGAAGCCATAGAAACATTTGAGTACATTTGTGAAATAGCCTTCCTTAATAAAGCAATAATTACCCTGAAATCCTGCTTTATTTACAATTGATCATTAGATTGACTGAAAGCTCGCTTGAAAAAACCCGACTATAGGCGAAGGAATGCTTTTTGCAATTTGAATATCTTCTTCCCAAAGATTATCTTTATATCGCCTCGATTGTCTTATGGAAATAGAGGTTGGAGCTTCTCCCGAGCGTTTGGGAGGCGTATTTTAATCTTCTCTTCTGTCATATAAAATATTATTGATAAATCAAAGAAAATTATAGTCTAATCAAAGTGGACAAAAGAGAATCACATAGTGAGTTTCTCATTTATTAAAGTTTATTGTTTCTTGCAAAAAGTAAAATGCTTTACATTAATAATGTTAACTTTATTAGAAATCTTTTCTATCCCAAATCTGATATAATCAACATTAATAACAATCACATTAATTTTTGATTAAGACCAGAAAATAATACAATGCTATCAAGACTCTTCTCCCACTCACTCAAAACATTCTCTGCCACTCTAAGACTCCAACAAAATCGTATCACTTTGAATACACCAACTAGATTCTATTTCACTTCTTCGTCAAACTCATCTCAAGTAGCACTCCTTGAGGAAGTAGAAGCAAAAATATTCCAAGTTCTCAAAACAGCAGCCAAATGTAATACTGCTAAACTCAATAAAAATGCAACATTTGAGGAGTTAGGTTTCGATTCTTTAGATACTGTTTAATTAGTCGTAGCTATGGAAGAGTACTTCGGCTTTGATGTTCCTAATGAAGAAGCTGAAAAAATCGCAACAGTTTAAGCAGCAATCAACACTTTCTATAGACATATGAATGCAAAAGTTGCTAATAAAATTGTAGAAAACAATAATAGTAACGATGTAGCACCTAAATGAGTGATTGTTCATTAAATATTCAACAGTATTTTGGTAATATATCCCATTTTTTCAGGAATATACTCAAGACTTTTATTTTGATTAGCCTGGATTTTCGCGGCTTTAAATGACTGTTAATTTGACTGATTAAAGCCTGAAAAGATTCGAAGTGATAACTAATTATAAAAGATCATCTGAACTTGAAATTAAGCAGCTTGAATGTATCGTAGTTAATCATATAGCTATGAGGATTTTTCCTGATTGAACGAGCACTCTCTGCATCCAACTCCAATTCATCGATCACAAAATTGACCATCTTCTCTACCCATTTTCCTCTATACTCTTCAAAGCTTTTCATCAGTGCATCTTTCCCGTATCTTTGGCATCGTCTTTGGCACTCTTAGCTGCTGAGGAAATCTCTAATGATTTCCAAATTCATCTCAGAACCATCATCATACTGTTCCACTAGTAACTGCCTCTGTTGAGAGCAAGAAATAGCCAATAAGATGAGGGCGAATGCGACAAAGAAGGCACCTGAGAGTCTCATTATCTTTGATCGTTAGATTATATTATAATTAGCCTTTAGTAAGCTTATTTATAATATTAGTTCAATACAATAACTGCAAGAATTGTTATATAATACACATTTTTTATTTAGTATGGATAATCCTCCGATAGACAACAGCTAAGCAGAAAAAAAAATTAATCCTCTTGATCAAACCCATGAAAATATGCTTAATCTAAGGACTGAAGATATCTATAATGAATCGTCAGGAAGGAAGCCCTAAGATTCAGAAAGGATCCCATAAAATAATATTCAGGTAAGCTAGAGACCTAAATTCTTCAAAAAAATATTTATTGTTATTGGAGGGTTACTAACTATCGGATTGATTACGGCTGCTGTTGTATTGATTACGCAAAACCTCAATAATAAAAACCTGTAAACAATACCTCTGTATGATTGCTCAAAGAGTAGTGATTGTGTAGGTGTACGTGCAGAAGTAAGAGATATGATTATTAGCAAATATTCAGATCCACTATAAGTAAAAGGATTACTTCAGGTGGCAAGAAAGATGAATTTACCACCTGATATCAAAACTAAAACATAATCATCTATAAATGATATATTCAAAGACATTTTTCGATCTTCAGAGTGTGCAAAGAGTATATTGGGAAGTTCATTTCAAACTGCTGTGACAGAAATTTAAAAATTACAATATCAAACTCAAGATTAGCTTCTTGCTTATCTTCATCTAATAGAACATACACAAAATTTTGTTTTAAAGCTTGAATCATCAAATTCAATTACTTGTGAATTTGATATTCCTCCAACAAGAAGACTTCAATCTTAATTAAGTAATACTTGTCAAGTACAAAATACTTCTTGGGTCCTCTATTTCTTTAATGGAGTTGGATATACCCCTTAAATTGCTCGAAGCAACCTTGAATATTTATAGAGATTTACTTTAGCATACCCATAAACTCTTTTTGGTGAGACTATGTGGGCGGGAAAGGGTACTAGAAAGGCAAATGGCATTCTCTTTGATGCTTGGCTTGCATACAATCAAAAGACATAGTAAGCTGGCGCCGGACTAGCACCTCTTGAGGCTCTAAAATTTATTGTTGGTTTCATAGGAACAGCATAATTGAGTATCGCCACTTTTAGTGATGTTGAAGAAAATTTAATTCGCTTTGTTACTTAGTATACAACTGGCTAACAAGAGGCAAATATGGTTGTGACTGGCGAAAAGGCACGTATTGCCCAAAAAATTGGTTAAGGTAAGAAAGTTGTGCTTGTAGCCCATTCTCAGGGTTCCCTTTATGCCAATAAACTCTACAATAGCTTTTCAGCTGCCTAAAAAAAATATATCAAGCTTGTTTATGTTGGGGCTGCAGCAAGTAATATGGCAGACGGAACATTAAATTATGTAACAAATCCAAAAGACAAAATTATCAATTTTGTTCGTACTGTTTCTCCTGTTCTTTCTTTTAATCAACCTCTTGTAGGAAACGTTCCATAGAAAAGCTACTCTTTTATTAATCACTAATTTACTTTATATCTCGATAATTATCCCCAAATTATGAATTTGATAAAAAAGGTGAAGCTATAGGCTGAGCAACCAGTTGCAAGTATCGGCTCGGGACCTATTACTATCCAACTAACTTGGGATAATCAACCAGACGTTGATTTACACATTTTTTAACCTGATAATATTCATGTATACTATAGTAACAAAACGGGAAACGTTGGGTATCTTGATTTAGATGATATGAGTGCAAATGGACCAGAACATTATTATACTAGCTGCTAGAAAATGAAAGTAGGAGAATATACAGTCGCGTTAAACTTTTACAGTAGTTCTTCCCCAACAGCCACTTCTGTAGCAACAGTAGAAGTATCTGCAGGCAATTAGTACAAAAGTACAACTTTGACATTGAGTAATCCTATGGGCTCCAGGGGAGATCAAAATCCTCCATATAAAGTATTTAGTATACTTGTCTAACAATCAACTGATGGATTGAAATATACCATAACATAATTGTGATGTTTTCTAAAGATCATAGATCTAATAAGACCTATATATTTATCCCGAACAAATCATCGTAAAGCCTTTCTTTGAGATTAAAAAATATCAGTTTTTTGCTAGTTATATTTGATAAACATTTTGAAACTGTATACTTGTTACAGCTGATCACAAAGTAAAATATTTTTATCTAAATTTAACTCTTTATGGATAGTATGAAGCAAATATTTGAATAATAATTCTTGAATCATGACGCTTGATTCAATATAATTAGATAAACTTAAATGAGCAGATAGGAGCATTAGATGCAAAATGTCTTCCACGATGACGTCAATCGCATCAAATATCCTGCACTCAATGTCTTCTTTTCCCCTCGAGTCTATCAGCAGAAAATCGACCATAAAAGCATACCTATGTGTGCTTACACTCGTCCGATAGAAGCGACCAACATTGCCAAAATCTTCGATCAACAGTGTCCGGATCAAAATGATCTTAGAGAACTCACTATGCGAGATGGTCTCATCTATCAGCTCAAACAGATGAACAAAAAGCGCCCAAACTAGCCAGCACTAAAAATTAAAGTTCTCATGTGCGTCTGTATGTATAATGAAAACAAAAATGCCATTCAGCTTACACTTAGTGGAATCTACGATAACCTAAAGAACTTAGAAGAACAAGGTATTTCTGCTCAGGAAGTTGCAG
>Ga0247836_1007797_pt1 | contig 11139 bp, 6 predicted proteins | sample LaCruzMarch2015__4_FD_187116 | JGI IMG/M metagenome (GOLD analysis project Ga0247836, IMG submission 187116) | Freshwater microbial communities from meromictic Lake La Cruz, Castile-La Mancha, Spain - LaCruzMarch2015_14m | ecosystem: Environmental > Aquatic > Freshwater > Lake | place: Spain...
CTCCCAACCTTGGTGCTTGTCGTATGTCGGTCCAACTGCCGGCCAGCCTGCGGATCGACTACAGTCCACCGGCCACACAAAGCGCCGCTGCAGGCATGACGCGCGGCAGCGTGCCGTGCACCCAAGAACTGAGGCTCTAACCGACTCGCTGACCGGAGCACAATCGACTCCGGTCCGGTGCGCCAGGCACCGAAGCGAGTCGGCGAGTTGCCGCCACGCTTCAGCAACTCCAAATTTGGGCGGCATCTCGCGACCCCTGGTGGATGCGACGCGCGCGACCGCCGTGCCGGGTCCCAGACACCGAGCGGCGCGCCTTATCCACCCTACAACGGAGCCGGTTTCGTAGGGTGGATAAGCGCAGCGCATCCACCATCAGTCTCGGATCGCGCAATCGATCAGGCATTAAGTGCAACCGAATTGGTCGAGGTGATAGACAATGACAGAAAGCATTCTTGAAGCAGTCCACCAAACTGCCCAGGGACTTGCGAAAGCAGGTGTAATGGATACCGTAACTCTGCGTGAGTTTGACGCCCTGTGCCTACCGAAGATCCACGCGTATACAGCGGATGAGATACGCACCATACGGCTGCGCAACAAGGCCAGCCAAACAGTATTCGCCGCCTATCTCAATACCAGCCCCTCAACGATCCAGAAATGGGAGCGGGGTGATAAGCGACCCCGCGGCCCATCTTTGAAGCTGCTCGAATTGGTAGACCGCAAGGGGCTGGCGGCGCTGGGGTGAATAGAGTGGCTGAGCGGCTCGCTCATATTGGAACCGGCGACCTGAAGCGCCGCAGCCGCAGGCTGTTGCCCACCACGAACAGGCTCGAGACGCTCATGGCCGCCGCGGCCACCATCGGGTTGAGCAGCCATCCGGTCAGCGGGTAGAAGACGCCGGCCGCCAGCGGGATCAGGGCGACGTTATAGCCATAGGCCCAGAAAAAATTGCCGCGGATGGTGCCCAGGGTGCGCCGCGCCAGTGCGATGGCGTCGGCAATGGCCGCCGGGTCGGCCGTCATCAGGACGACTTCGCCGGCCTCGACGGCGATATCGGTGCCCGACCCCATGGCGATGCCGGCGTCGGCCTGAACCAATGCCGGGGCATCGTTGATGCCGTCGCCGACAAAGGCCACGGTGTGGCCAGCGGCCTGCAGCCGTTTGATCTCCGAGATTTTATCCGCCGGCAGCGCCTCGGCCACGACCTGTTCGATGTTCAACTGACGGGCCACCGCCGCCGCGGTGCGGCTGCCGTCGCCGGTCAGCAGGGTGACCGAGAGCCCTAGGTCGTACAGGCGGGCGACGGCCGCCCGGCTGCCCACTTTCACCGGATCGGCCACCGCCAGCACGGCCGCCAGTTGGCCGTCGGCCGCCAGATACAGGGGCGACTTCCCCGCGTCAGCCAGGCGTGCCGCCGACGCGGCACCCGCCGCGAGCGCGACGCCCAGACGGTCCATATAGCGGGCAGAACCGACGGCGACCAGATTGCCGTCCACTCGGGCGCGGATGCCATAGCCGGGGACGGCCTCGACCTCGGTCGCCGCGACGAGCACCAGCCCCCGCTCCCGCGCGGCCTGCACCAGAGCGGCGCCGATCGGGTGTTCGCTGTGCTGCTCGAGGGCGGCGGCGAGCGCCAGGGCCGCCTCTTCGGTCATCCCGAAGGCCGCGAGATCGGTGAGTGCCGGCCGCCCCTCGGTCAGGGTTCCGGTCTTGTCGAGTACCACCTGATCCACCCGCGCCAGGGTCTCCAGCGCGTCGCCGCGGCGAAAGAGAATCCCCAGGGCGGCCCCGCGGCCGGTACCGACCATGATCGCGGTGGGCGTGGCGAGCCCCATGGCGCAGGGGCAGGCAATCAGCAGCACGCTGACCGCGGCCACGAAGGCATGCGCCAGCGCGGGCGCCGGACCGACCCACAGCCAGGTGACGAACGTCAGGAGCGACACCGCCATGACGGTCGGTACAAAGACCGCGGCAATCCGGTCGGCCGTCCGCTGGATGGGCAGCTTGCCGGCTTGCGCATCCTCGACCAGCCGCACGATCTGCGCCAGTACCATGTCGGCACCCACCCGGGTGGCGCGATAACGGAAGGCACCGGTGCCGTTGACGGTGGCCCCAACCACCGGGTCGCCCGGTCCCTTACGGACCGGCAGCGACTCGCCGCTGATCATCGATTCATCGACATGACTGCCGCCCTCGGTCAGGGTCCCGTCGACCGGGATGCGCTCGCCGGGCCGCACCGCGATCAGGTCGCCCGGCACCACGGCGGCGGCCGGGATCTCGGCCTCTCCCTCCGGGCGCACCACCCGGGCGCTGTGCGGCTGGAGATGCATCAGGCGCCGGATCGCCTCGGACGTCCGGCCCTTGGCCAGTGCCTCCAGATAGCGCCCGAGCAGGATGAAGGTCACGATGACCGCCGACGCCTCGAAATAGAGGTTGGCGGTGCCGGGGGGGAAGCGGCCCGGCAGGGTCAGCGCGGCGACCGAATAGAGGTAGGCGGCGCCGCTCCCCAGCATCACCAGGCTGTTCATCCCTGGGCTCAGGTGACGCAGTTCCTGCCAACCGGAGACCAGAAAGCGCCGGCCGGCCCACAGCAGCACCGGCGTGGCCAGGAGCAGTTCCAGCCAACCCCAGAGCGGCGCCGACGCCGCACCGTGCGCCATGTCGGCATGGCCGGACCAGAGCATCCGCCCCATGCTCACGAACACCAGGGGCAGGGTCAGGACCACGGCCGCCAGCAGGTCGCGACGCAGCCCAGCCAAGGCGGCGGCCTGCCGAACCCCGGCCTCATCCGGCGCTTGCTGCGCCGCGAGCGGCTCATAGCCGGCCTCGCGGATCACCTGGCTGATCCGCTCGCGGCTGACGCTCGCGGCCAGGAACTCGACCGTCGCGGTCTCGGTGCTCAGGTTGACCGCGGCCGAGAGCACCCCCGGCAGGGCCTTGATGGCCCGCTCGACCCGCGCCACGCAGGAGGCGCAGGTCATGCCGCCAATCCCGATGGTCGCGGACGCCAACACCGGCTCATAGCCGGCAGCGCGGACGGCATCCAGGAGCAGCGGAACCGCGGTCCCGGCGAACCGCACGACCGCGGTCTCGGCCGCCAGGTTGACCACGGCCGACTCGACCCCCGGCTGCCGCGCGATGGCCCGCTCCACCCGCGCTACGCAGGAGGCACAGGTCATACCGATCACGCCGATGCGGAGTTCTTCTTTCATCGTAGGTTGCTCGCTAAGGAACTGTTAACCAACGACTGTTGTTAACTTGTGCTGCACTCGTTCATAAATACAGCCATCAGACGTGATAACCGGACGTAGGGGCGGGTTTCAAACCCGCCCCTACACCATAAGGTCTGTCCGGATATCAGGTCGGACGGCTATACGTGAATGCCAGCGCCGACAGCCGATATCAAGCCGATGAATCCAGAAGGATTATGAAACTAATCCGGCAGATTCTTACAGATTGCAGTTACAACCTGCAATCTGTAAGATCGGCGGATGATCCCACGCCATGCCAAAGAGACCGCGTTGCGCCTGGCGCACGGATTCCCGATCCTCGCCATCACCGGACCGCGCCAATCCGGGAAGACCACCCTGGCCCGGGCGATCTTTGCCGACCGCCCCTATGTCACGCTGGAAGACCCTGATCAGCGCGAACTTGCCCTCGCCGACCCACGGGGCTTCCTCGCCCGCTTCCCGGACGGCGCGGTCATCGACGAGGCGCAGCACGGCCCGGAGCTGATGTCCTATTTGCAGGGACTGGTCGATCACCGGGGACGCATGGGCGATTTCGTGCTGACCGGCTCACAGCAGTTCGGACTGATGTCGCGCATCAGCCAATCACTGGCCGGTCGCGTGGGGCGGATCGAACTCTTGCCGTTTTCGATCGCTGAGCTGGCCGACGCCGATCTGCTCCCGTCGAACCTGGACACCCTGCTGTGGCGCGGCGGCTTTCCGCCGTTGTACGACCGTCCGCTGCTGCTGCCCGACGACTGGTTTCCGAATTACATCGCAACCTACCTGGAGCGCGACGTCCGCCAACTGTTGGCGGTGCGGGACCTGGCGCTGTTCCAGCGGTTCGTGCGGCTGTGCGCGGCGCGCACCGGTCAGTTGCTCAACCTGTCGGCACTGGCCAACGACTGCGGCATCTCGCACACCACCGCGCGCGAATGGCTCAGTGTGCTGGAGGCGAGTTACCTCATCCTGCTCTTGCCGCCCTATCACCGCAACTTCGGCAAGCGGCTGGTCAAGACACCAAAGCTCTACTTTCTGGATACCGGCCTCGCCGCGGCGCTCGTCGGCATCAAGGACAGCGCAGCGCTGAACATCCACCCGCAACGCGGGGCGCTGTTCGAGACCCTGGCGGTCAGCGAGTTCGTCAAGCAGCGGTTCAACAACGGCCGGCCCGCCGATTTGTATTTCTGGCGCGACAATACCGGTCATGAGATCGATCTGCTCTTCGAGATCGGCGGGCGCTTACAGGGCATCGAGATCAAGTCGGGCGCGACCTTGGTGCGCGAATGGCTCAAAGGTCTCACCAAATGGCAAACGCTGGCTGGCGAGCAGGCGCTGCCGGGCTGGCTGATCTACGGCGGGGACGAGGCCTACAGCCGCGAAGGAATCGAGGTATTCGACTGGCGGTCGCTCGGCGAAGCCGCGCGACGCAACGGATGATGCCAGTCGTGGGAGCGGCCTCCGCAGGACCACTTCGTCCAGCAAACCACCAACGACACCCTGTCCGGGGTACTGGGCGAGTTAGCCAAGATCAAGCCGACCCTGAACAAGAACCAGGGGACCCGATTAGTATCATCTGTCAGCGAACGGGCGCCGATCCTGAGCGGCCACCTGCCCACCGGCGAACGGGTCCAGATCGTCCCTAGCCGGTCAGCTCGCTGCTGAAGGTCGCATAATTGTTGGCAACGGCGAATTGCACATCGGTCCCAAGCGCCTTGAAGTGGGCCTTGCCACAGTCGATCTTGCCCTGCTCGATCGGTCGTAAGGCGTCGCTGAACAGGCTACCTTTGGACTCGACGACAAAGAACAGACGCGGCCGACCGCTCATATCCACCAGCACCGCCCAGTCGGGGTTGTAACTGCCCAGCGGAGTGTCAATCTTGAACCAACCGGGCAGCTTGGCAAAGACCTTCACCTCCTCGCTCTGCTCGAATGAGCGGGCGAACGCCTCTTCTACCTCCGAGTCGTAGACGATGTGGTCGTAGACCGACTTGGCGCTTGCGATCATATTCTTGCTGAGATAGCCGAACAGCTCGTTCTGCTCGAACAGTTCCTGGGCGTAGCAGTCCCGGTCCCCAATACGCTGGTATTTGATCCCGTCCACAATGAATAGCCGCATCTGCCGTTTGATGATGGCAGCGACCTGTTCGATATACTTCTGCGGGTTGTTCTTGAAGTCTGACAGACGACCGCTGCGGATCATGATCTCGACGATGGACCGCCGGGTCAGATTGGTCTCGTTCTGCAGATAACCCACCACGTCAGGTAACTGATAGTCACGCCCGTCGAACACGGCGACCGACTCCGCAATCTCCTGGGCCGCCACACCGCCCCGGTCAATGGCGATGCGGGCGGTCCGCGTCACGAAGCGCGCCTTGCCGACCTTGAGGTTGTCGCGGATCTCGGTGGCGCAGGTCTCGATCAGCTTCTCGGAGTCGAAATCGACCCGGAAGGTGGTGCGATACTTGATGCGGTCCCAAAGCTGTTTGAAGTCTTCGCTGAGGTAGACGGCCTTGTTGAGCTTGACGGCCTTGCGGTTATCCGCGTTCTGGATGTTCAGGTTGCCGGCCACCTTGCGCAGCACCGCCTGAACCTGCTCGGCGTGCGCCTTGAATTGCTCGGGCAGATCCACGGCGTTTTGCTTCAGAGCGGTTTTCAAGGCATCCTGGACATGCCCCTTGTTGTCGATGTAACCCATGGAACACAGGTGGTTCCAGAGCACCCTGGACGCTTCAGTGCCGAGATACACGGTGTTACCCTGCGCGTCGGTGACCGGGATGTTCGCGAACAGATGTGTCTCCACCAAGCCGAAGCGGATGCCGGTTTCCTGCTCGATCTCCTTCTGAAGCTGCTCGGCAAAGCGGTGATAGGATTCGTTGGCCATGACCGTGAGCCGGTTGACCTCGAATCCGTGTACTCGCTCGCCCTCTTGATTCACCGCGATCCGCAACCCGCGTCCGATTTCCTGGCGCTTCTTTATCACCGAGGCCGTCTCATTCAGCGTGCAGATCTGGAAGACGTTCGGGTTGTCCCAGCCCTCGCGCAGGGCCGAGTGTGAGAAGATAAACTTGAGCTTGCACTCGAAGCTCAACAGCCACTCCTTGTCGCGCATGATCGTATTGTAGGCGTCCTCGTCCGCGGCGGTCGTGCCCTCGCCCTTGGACTCCTTGAACAGGGTCACGGCGCGGCCCGCAACCTTCTTCTTGTCGGCGGCGAAATAGCCGTCGTGGATACCCTCCACCGCAGTCTCCCGCTCGATCTCTCCAAAGAGGCTGTCGTACTTCGGCTTTCTGATCTCGGCGCGGTACTCCTCTTCAAACATGCGCGCATACTTGCCCGGTTGCGGATTGCCCTGCGCGTCATATCCACGATAATTCACGACCCGGTCGATAAAGAACAGGCTCAACACCTTGATCCCTCGCGGGCGCAACAGCAGTTCCTTCTCCAGATGGGTCTGCACCGTCTTGCGGATCTGCAAACGCTTGTAGTGATCGACATCCACCTGGCCGATACTCTCGTTCAGGCGCACGATGTCGGGCTTACTGGTGAAGCTGATGTACGCGTTGCCTGGGGTGCAGTCGATGTCCTCAATGATATAGCCGTCGTAGACCGAACGCCCTCGGGAAAGGTCCAGCAGATCATCCCCGCTGCGCACCCATTTGGCCGTGCGCGCGACAGTTCCGCCCTGCTGCACCAGGTCGAGTTCGATGCGTGCCCGCACGCCGCCGTGGCGGTTATCCACCTCCAGCAATTTCACATAGGCCCGGTTGAATCCATCCTCGACCTCGATGCCGGCCACCTCGATCTGCTTCACCAGCTTGCGCTCGTAGGCGTCCACCGAGTCCAATCGGAACAGCATGTTGTGCTTCTCAACATGAGTCGCCGAGTAGCGCAGTGTGCAGAGCGGGTTCAGCGAGTTGATCGCCTCGCGGCTCTTCGGGGTCGTATCGACGCTTTGGGGCTCGTCGATGATCACGATGGGGTTGGTCGCCTGGATGAACTCGATGGGCCGGCTGCCAGTCATCCGGTCATGAGGCCGATGGATGATATTCGCTTTATCCTCTTTCGAGGGGTCAGTGAAGCTCTTGCGGAAGGCGTCGATGTTGATGACCATGACCTGAATGCTGTCGCTGGTCGCGAAGTTGCGGACCTGGCCGAGCTTCTGGGAGTCGTAGACAAAGTAATCGAGCCGCACGTTTTCGTAGAGCCCCCGAAAGTGCTCCTCGGTCATCTGGAGCGACTTGTGGACACCCTCCTTGACGGCGACGGATGGCACAACGATGATGAATTTGGTGAAGCCGTAGGCCCGGTGCAGATCGAAGATGGTGCGCAGATACACGTAGGTCTTGCCGGTGCCGGTCTCCATCTCCACCGTGAAATTCATCCCGTTGACCGCCGCGGACGGCGCCAGACCATTGCGCAACTGCACCGCGCGGACGTTCGTCAGGATATCCTCGTCGAGCAGGCGCAGCCGGTTGCCGATTCCCAGATCGCTGTCCTCCGCTTCCAAGGCCAAATCCATCTGGGGATGGTCAGTGAGTGCAGCTACCGTGAAGTTAGTGCGACAGGTTTCCTGGCCTTGGAAAACATCGACGATCGATGCGATGGCCTCGGCCTGGTAGTCGAGATCGGCGCTGAACTGGATTTTCACGATGCCTCGCTCCCGTCGTCATTTCCTTCGTTGCGCTGTACAGAATCCCGCGCCAGTTGCTCTAGTGCATGGACGGTTGCCCGCTCGCCCTCGGTCTCTTTGAACGCCCGCCGACGCTCCGCGAACTGTTCGTACTCATGTTGTGCGAACGAGTCCGCGGACTTCCTCGTCACCTTGCCCGTATCGGGCAGTACCCGGCGATCGTTGAACGCGAGAAAGGCATCCAGCTTCTCCTCCCAGTCGGACATAAACACCTGCTTGCGACGTCGCGCCTGATCGTCCGCGTAGTCCAGCCACATGACGACGATACGATTCAGCTCGTCGATTTCCGGCTGGTTGAGGTAATTCTTGCCGATGGTCACGTCGCCCTTGCGCACCTCCCCTGACTTCCAGTTGGTCAGACCCATGTTGGGCAACTGGTGATCCGCACGGCGACGGATCAATTCAGGGGCCGTCATGCCGGTGGCAGCGAAATGGAGCTTGTTCTGGATGGTCTGAAAAAAGCGGGTGGTCTGCGCCGTGGAAGGCTCATAGTCCGCGGCCATCGCGAAGATTTCGCGCACCCGCAAGTACATCCGCCGCTCGCTGGCGCGGATGTCGCGGATGCGCTCCAGAAGCTCGTCGAAATAGTCGGGAACGTTGGCGCCGGCGACCTGCGGACGCTTCAGGCGTGCATCGTCCATGACAAAACCCTTGACCAGGTACTCGCGCAGTGTGCTCGTCGCCCAACGGCGGAACTGTGTACCCCTTCGACTGCGGACCCGGTAGCCAACGGCAAGAATCGCGTCGAGCCCGTAGTGGTCGATCATCCGCGCGACCTCCCTTCCGGCCTCTTCGCGAACTATCCGGAATTTCCGGATAGTTGCCCCGGGGTCCAGTTCGCCCTCGTCGAAAATATTCTTGAGGTGCTCGCTGACCGTTCGCACATCTTTTTGATAAAGCTCAGCAATCAACGCCTGGCTCAACCAGATCGTCTCCTCCTCGAAGCGGCACTCGATCCGCGCGCTGCCGTCCTCGGTCTGGTAGAACAAGATTTCCCCAAGGCCGGAGGGGATCTCGGACACTGGACTCAGGTCTTCGGGCTGGTCGGTCATATCGCGTCCCCCGACCTACAGGCTCTTCACGTCGTCGATGCCAGCCTGGCGCAGGATCTGAACCGTGTTGGTCTTGACGACATCGTTCGGAAAGCCGGCATCCTTGAAGACCACGCGCGTGATCTCGGGTTGAAGCTCCGTCTTCAGTACGGCGATGCCCTCGGCCACCTCCAGCGTGACGCCATCGGCGAGACAGACGATCAGTGCACCGGCGCCAACGACATAGACCGTCTTACCGGCGATTTCCCGTTCCTCGACCGGGACGGCGAGGTCCAGACCGTATTTGAGTAAGAGTTCGTAGAGGATATCGAGTTCGCTTCGGTCCCGTTTGATGTTTTCTACGGCGTCGAGTAAGGACGGTTCCAAGTTGTCAAATACGGCATTCCAGGCTCGAATATTGCTGTCCGCGAGTTCAAAAGCTTTGAATCCAAAACTCGGCTGCTTGCTATTCTTTATGGTGTTGCAGAGGCGCGTTTTTCCTATATCTGCAATATTCGCATAACCGGCCGCTGCCGCTTTTGACTCTGGACTACACGCTTCGGGAAGTTGGATCATGATAAATCGCCTCTTGCCGCCATCTTCCTGATTCAGATTTAATGCTGCGGCAGCGCATGAGCAAGAGCCGGCAAAAAAATCCATAATTATTGAATCGGGAACCGTGGTTAACCTGATAAACTCCTGGAGTACGTCAACATTCTTTGGAAAAGGAAAGACGCCATCACCAACGAGTGATTCCACTTCCAGCGTCGCAGATCGGCCATCTGCGTAAAATACGCTCGAATATGGCTCTGAGCTTATTTCACTCAAATAGCTTTTTCTGTTGGGAACAGTGGTTTCATCGGGGCCAAAGTGTATGCGTGGTGGAGTCTGCGCGAGTGCCCAGAGCATCTTTTTCTCGTCCCAACGCCAGCCAGTCGATGGGACCTTGCAAGGTTTGCCTGTGACTGGATGCAGAAGATCATGTCGGGGCCGGCTTTTTCTTCCGTCATCCGGTCCTGCGAAATTATCCGCGAAGTAAAGACCGCGGTCATCCGACCAGTTATAGTGCTTATGCTTCTTCCTGGGGTCCTCGTCGTTGAGAGATCGATACCAACTCATCATTTCCTGGCGCACGGACTCATGATCGGCGCCGAATCGTGTGCGTACTTGGTCGTAGTAAGAGAGCACTTCAGCAGCGCCGGGTTTTTGTTTTCGCCACAAGCCTTTCTCTAGCGTACTTACGAGATCGCGAACATATACAAGCACATACTCATGGATGTTGGCGATTAATTTGGCATCGCCACGTTTTGACCGCTGCCACACCACCGCGGACACAAAATTTTCCTCTCCGAAAATCTCATCGCAGAGTTTCTTTAGGTTCACTACTTCGTCATTGCCAATACTTATCCAAATGACACCGGCATCCTCAAGGAGATTCCTCGCCAGCTTCAAGCGAGGATACATCATATTCAGCCAATTGGTATGGAAGCGTCCGGTGGTTTCCTTGTTCGCGGACGTCACGAAACCCTCGGAATCCTTTTGGTTCGTATATCGCAAATAGGTATCCAGATTATCCTGATAGCGGTCCGGATATATGAATTCATTGCCGGTATTATATGGCGGGTCGATATAGATCATCTTCACCCGCTTGTGATAGCTCTTCTGCAAGAGCTTGAGCACCTCCAGGTTATCGCCCTCGATAAAGATGTTCTGCGTCGTATCCCAGTTGACCGATTCCTCCCGACAGGGGCGAAGCGTCCCCGTAGAAGGGGTCTGCGCGATCCGCCGCGCCCGGCTCTTGCCGTTCCAATTAAAGCTGTAACGCTCGGGGCGGTCCTCGATCGCGCTACCGAGCAACTCCCGCAAGACCTCGAAGTCGACCTTCCCCTCGGTCACGCACTCAGGGAACAGCGCCTTGAGGGCCGCGATGTTTTCTGCCGTGATATCGGCCGATGCACCATCGGTCTTCGGGTCCAGTTTGTCCATCAATCGCTCCAGGGTAACTACAGTTCGGCAGACAGCGTATTCAGTTGGTGATCCAGTTCTTTGATCAGGGTGTTCATGTCGAAGCGGGGCGAGGCCGTGAAACCAAGGCCCGATGAGGTAAAGGGGGAACTGCCGCTGATTGCTAAGGCGTCGGCCCCGCGGTTGGCGACATGGACTAGAGTTGGCCTCCTTGCAGACGGGCGCG
>Ga0247836_1007811_pt1 | contig 11129 bp, 10 predicted proteins | sample LaCruzMarch2015__4_FD_187116 | JGI IMG/M metagenome (GOLD analysis project Ga0247836, IMG submission 187116) | Freshwater microbial communities from meromictic Lake La Cruz, Castile-La Mancha, Spain - LaCruzMarch2015_14m | ecosystem: Environmental > Aquatic > Freshwater > Lake | place: Spain...
TGTTATATAGAGTATAAATGCAATATTATTAAAAACAATATGTGTGTTTTTCCTGTGTATTCTATTTTTGTTCATTATTGAACAATTCATCTCAATATGAACTATAATCAGGTGCTTAAATTTACCAACGAGTGTTGCACGATTAATATCATGTACAAAATTACTTATGATTGATTTGCATTGCCATAGTTATTTTTCAGACGGGGAACTCAGCCCCAGTGCGCTGTTACAGAAAGCTTTTGATATGGGTGTCCGTGTTTTAGCGCTGACTGATCATGATACAATTGAAGGTCTTTTGCCATTGCACGAAGCAGCTCTTGGTAAAGATATCACTATTATTAATGGTATTGAGCTTAGTGTCCGCTGGAAAAAACATGATATTCACATCATTGGTTTAAATATTTCTTTAGACGATATTGGTTTAAAAACATTAATTGCCTTGCAAAATGATAGGCGAATTGAGCGGGCTCATCAAATTGCCACGTCTCTTCTCGCTTGTGGGATTGAGGATGCCTATCAAAAGGCTTGTGAAATAGCAGGCCATGCCCGTGTGGGTAGACCCCATTTTGCACAAGTTTTGATAAACGAAGGTATTGTGGCTGACATGAAGTCCGCCTTTAAACGTTTTTTGGGGGCGGGGCGCGTCGCTTACGCGGCAACTGCGTGGATAAGTATTGAAGAGGCGGTTGCCGCGATCATAGACGCTAAAGGGGATGCGGTGATTGCCCATCCTTTGAAGTATTCGTTGACCCGCTCGAAACTGCATGAGTTAATTAAATTTTTTAAATCGGCAGGTGGTGTGGGCATGGAGGTTGTTTCTGGTGAAATGACCGTGGCTGATGCCAATGAATTAGCGGGTCTTTGCAGTCGATTTGAACTTTTTGCTTCTACAGGTTCTGACTATCATGGCGATAGGTTATCTCGTAAAGGGCTTGGCCAGCAGCGTGAATTACCAGTAAACTGTATGCCAATTTGGCATCAATGGACTATTTAACAAAGGACTAAATTTTATGGGGCAGTTTTTCGCAATTCACCCTGATAACCCACAGTCACGATTACTACGTCAAGCAGCTACGATTGTAGAGGAGGGTGGATTGATAGTTTATCCAACCGACTCAGGGTATGCCTTTGGCTGTGCGCTGGGAAATAAATCAGCCTTGGAGCGCATAAGACGTTTGCGGCAGCTGGATAAGAACCATAACATGACATTGGTGTGTAGTGATTTATCACAACTTGCAACTTATGCGCGTGTTAGTAATCCTATTTTTCGCTTATTAAAAGCGTTTACCCCGGGCTCTTACACGTTCATTTTAAATGCAACCAACGAAGTGCCACGTTTAATGTTGCATCCCAAACGCAAAACATTAGGGTTACGCGTTCCTGAAAACATTATTACTCTCTCGTTACTGGAATGTTTAGAAGCTCCTCTGATGAGCACAACACTCATTTTGCCAGGTGCTGCGGCACCTTTAGGTGAGCCCGAGGCCATTAAAGATTTACTGGGTAATCAAATTGATTTAGTGATTGATGGGGGCAATTGTGGGCAAGAGCCTACAACAGTGGTTGATTTAACTGGTGAGTACCCTGTTATTTTACGGGTGGGCAAGGGCGATCCGGAACCTTTTAGGTAGTATACTGCAGTAATTTTTATATTGAGGATTGTAATGTCAGCTTTTGGTAACAACAAACGGGTGGTTTCTGGAATGCGTCCTAGTGGTGCATTACATCTTGGTCATTATCATGGGGTGTTAAAAAACTGGCTTAAATTACAACATCAATATGATTGTTATTTTTTTGTAGCAGATTGGCATGGGTTAACCACGCATTATGCAGAATCTGGTGTGATAGAAAAATTTTTATGGGAAATGGTGATTGATTGGTTAGCGTGTGGTGTTAATCCAAGTTTATCGCGTATTTTTATTCAATCGTGGGTGCCTGAGCATGCCGAATTGCACTTGCTATTATCCATGATAACGCCACTTGGATGGTTAGAGCGTGTACCTACTTATAAAGATCAACAAGAAAAACTGCGTGAAAAAGATTTATCTACGTATGGTTTTTTAGGGTATCCCCTTTTACAAAGTGCCGATGTTTTGCTTTATAAAGCAGATTTTGTCCCTGTCGGGGATGATCAGGTCGCTCACATTGAATTGATTCGAGAGGTGGCAAGACGTTTTAATCATTTGTATGGTCGTGAGCCAAATTTTGAAGCATTGGCGCTTGAAGCAATAAAAAAAATGGGTAAAAAAAATGGCAAGTTATATTCAGAGCTTCGAAAAAATTTCCAACAAGAAGGCTCTCACGAGTCGTTAAATACTGCACGAGCCTTGCTTGCAAATCAACACAACCTGTCGCTGGGTGATAAAGAGCGTTTATTAGGTTATTTAGACGGTATTGGAAAAATTATTTTGCCAGAGCCACAAGCCATGCTGACAGAACATGCTAAAATGCCAGGCATTGATGGCCAAAAAATGTCCAAATCATACCAGAACACCATCAGTTTGCGGGAAGAGCCCTTGCAGGTTGAAAAGAAAATTTTAACCATGCCCACAGATCCCGCAAGGGTTAAACGCACCGATCCGGGTGAACCAGAAAAATGTCCTGTTTGGCAATTTCACACGATATATTCGGATGAAACAACAAAAGCTTGGGTGCAAAATGGATGTCGCTCGGCGGGTATTGGTTGTGTTGATTGTAAGCGCCCCGTGATTGATGCCATTGTGCGTGAGCTACTGCCCATACAGCAGGCAATAAAGGAATATGAAGATGATCTGGGTTCTGTGAAGCGTATTGTGGCTGAAGGAAGTGAGCAGGCTCGCGAAGAAGCGAACAAAACATTAAACGACGTCCGTGAAGTGATGGGTTTGGAGTATTAATGGAGGCCATAGCGGTTGAACACTCGGTTATAGCGACAGTTGCAGGTCAACCGCTAACTGAATTTCCGACCGATTTGTTTATTCCGCCAGATGCATTAGAAGTTTTACTTGATTCGTTTACAGGCCCATTGGATTTATTGCTTTACCTGATTCGCCAGCAAAATATAGACATCATGGATATACCCATGGCAATGATTACCGATCAATACATGCAATATATTGATCTGTTAGAAGAGCGTCGAATGGAATTGGCTGCCGATTATTTAGTCATGGCTGCGGTTCTTACAGAAATTAAATCTAAATTGTTGTTGCCAGTCCATGCGTCAGCAAGCGATGAGATAGAAGCCGACCCACGCATGGAATTGGTGAGGCGACTACAGGTTTACGAGCAAATAAAAGCCGCAGCACTTTATATAGATGCTTTGCCAAGGTATGAGCGCGATGTGTTTTCTGTACAGTCTTATGATGACAATACGTCAGTGAACAAAGTCCTGCCTGACATTGACTTGTCTTCGCTGGTGATGGTGATGGTAAATGTAATAAAACGCCAGGGACATTTTATTCACCATCAAATTACTCGAGAACTTTATTCTGTAGGCGAGCGCATGACGCTGATATTACAGCATCTAGAGCGGGAAAAGCTGGTGGAATTTACACGTCTATTGGCACACGATGAGGGGCGTATGGGATTGGTAGTAACATTGTTAGCCATTTTAGAGTTGGCAAAGCAGTCTTTGGTGCTTGTGACACAAACCGAAGCGTTTTCTCCTATTCATTTGCAGGCCAATTAGCATGGACGATCTCGAGCTTAAACACATTGTTGAGGCTTTGTTAATAAGTCAAGGGTTGCCCTTAACCATTGATAAAATGTTAATGGCATTTGAGGAAAAAGATAAGCCCACGGCCTTACAGTTAGAAGAGGCACTTCATTGTTTAAAAATGGATTATGAAGCCCGAGCAATAGAATTAAAAAAGCTTGCAAGCGGGTATTGTTTGCAAACCAAAAAGCGTTATAGCGCATGGATAACGCGTTTATTGATTGAAAAACCAGCAAAATATTCCAGTGCTTTTTTAGAAGTCCTGGCCATTATTGCTTATAAACAACCAGTAACGCGTGCGGATATTGAAGATATCCGTGGTGTTGGGGTGAGTAGCGCTATGTTAAAGACGTTACTTGAACGTGAGTGGATTCACGTTGCGGGTCATCGCGACGTTCCAGGAAAACCTGCGGTTTATAAAACCACCGATGTTTTTCTGGATTATTTTAATCTGGCGAGTCTTAATGATTTGCCTTCATTGGATATATGATGAGTAGTGAACGGTTACAAAAGATACTAAGTCAAGCGGGCTTTGGTTCCAGGCGAGAAATGGAACGATGGATTGAGGGCGGTTTAGTCAAAGTGAATGGGGTACAGGCAAAGCTTGGGGATGGTGCTACCGCTGAGGATAAAATCACTGTTAAAGGGCGTGTGATAGAAAACCCATTACAGCTTGAATCTAAGACCCGCATTTTACTGTATCACAAGCCTGTTGGAGAAATTTCAAGCCGTCGTGATCCTAAATTCATGAAAACGGTATTTGATAATTTGCCTCATTTAAAGCAAGGGCGATGGGTACAGGTGGGGCGATTGGATCTTAACACCTCTGGTTTGCTTATTTTTACCAATAATGGCGAACTAGCAAACCGTTTAATGCATCCTAAATATGAACTTGAGCGTGAGTATGCTGTTCGTGTTCATGGGCAAGTGAGCCCAGAGACGGTCCAAGCCTTGTTGAAAGGTGTGATGCTTGATGACGGCATAGCTAAATTCAAGCGACTTGAATTTAGAGGCGGAGAAGGCACGAACAGTTGGTATCATGTGATTTTGAGTGAGGGACGTAATCGAGAGGTACGGCGCTTATGGGAGTCACAAGGTTTGGAAGTGAGTCGATTGATTCGCATCCGTTATGGGCAATTATTGATGCCACGCTTCTTAGCTCGCGGCGATTTTATTGAACTCACCATCAAAGAAGTCGATGCGTTTATGGGCAATTTGTCATGAGTGGGCGCCGCAGAAAGCGTCCCCCAGAGGCGCCAGTCACTACACACGTGGAAAAGTTTAGCCATGATGGACGTGGTATTGCTCGTATTGATGGGAAAACCACGTTTATTCAAGGCGCGCTTCCTGATGAAACAGTGTCTTTCCAATACACCGTTCAAAAGAAAGATTTTGATGAAGGCCGTGTATTATCGGTGTTGAAACCCTCTCCCCACCGGGTCTTGCCACGCTGCCCGCATTATGAGTCATGTGGCGGGTGTTCTTTACAGCACCTTGATGCCGCATCACAAATTCATGAAAAAGAAGCGTTGCTTTTGGATTTAATTCGAAGGGTTGGTCGCACTGAACCAGAACAGGTGATACCTCCCCTGGAAAGTGAGGTATGGCACTATCGCAATAAAGCTCGGTTGAGTGTGCGGTACGTTGAGAAAAAACAGGCGACTTTTGTGGGTTTTAGAGAAAAAAGTAACCCGCGTTACATCACTGATATAACACAATGTCCCGTTTTAAATGCGCGTGTTGATTCAGAAATTGTGGCTTTGCGTCATCTTATAGATACTTTAGACGACCCACGTACCATTGCTCAGGTAGAAGTGGCTGCTGGTGATGAGAGCATTGCTTTGATCTTCAGAAATCTATCCGCTCTTAGTGAAATGGATAAGGAAAAACTATCTGATTTTGGGCAAAAAGCCGATTTTAGAATTTTTTTACAGCCCGGTGGAATGGACAGTGTTTATTTGTTGTATCCCCCCAAAGGCGATGATTTTTTAACGTATAGTCTTCCGTCTGAAGGCATAACGTTTCGTTTTCACCCGACAGATTTCACTCAAGTGAATGGTCGATTAAATCGATTAATGGTTCAAAAAGCACTACAGCTGCTTTCATTAGAGCCTAAAGACATCGTCCTTGATCTTTTTTGTGGTTTGGGTAATTTTTCGCTACCTTTAGCCAAGCATTGTGCAAAAGTCATTGGCGTTGAGGGCAGTGATGCGATGGTTTTACGTGCCAAAATGAATGCTCTTGCGAATGGGTTAACCAACACTGATTTTTTCTGTGCTAATTTAGACAGTGAGTCTGCTCTGAGTGGGTTTAAAAACGAAGGCATTACTAAACTATTGATAGACCCCCCACGTCTTGGTGCATTGGAAATTGTAAAGCACATTCATGAGATAACTCCTCAAAAAATTGTGTATGTGTCATGTAATCCTGCTACGCTTGCCAGGGATGCGGATATTTTAGTGAACCATCAAGGGTATAAAATGCTTTCTGCGGGGGTAATGGACATGTTTCCCCATACAGCGCATGTGGAATCTATAGCAGTGTTTGAGTTAACATCGAATGTCTAATGATTTTTAAGCGTGAAGGCTAGACCAAGCGCTTTTCATTAAGGTCTAAGACAAAGCGATTTTAAAAGGGTCATTAAAATGGTTAAGGTAAAAGAAAATACGCCTTTGTTGCCCGATGGAAACATTGATGTTGAAGCGTGGCTGCATCAATTAGGGAGCAAAGGGTATTTTCAAGACTTAGACCTTATTCGAAATGCTTGTGCTTTGAGTCAATTGGCCGGTATTGAACATGCCACGGAAACAGGGGGCTCTTGTTTACAGCAAGGCCTTGCAATGGCGGATGTACTTGCTGATTTAGAGGTGGATCAAGAAACACTCGCTGCCGCTATTATTTTCGAAAGTGTGCACTATGCGGAGCTGTCGATTGATGATGTTGAGGAACAACTCGGTAGTAATATTGCTCGACTGGTTAATGGCGTAAAAAAAATGGGCGCGCTGTCTAATGTTCAGTCATTAAGCAAGTACCCTCAAAACAAACATCAAATTGATAATGTCCGTAAAATGCTGCTCGCCATGGTTGATGATGTGCGGGTTGTGCTCATAAAATTAGCAGATCGTCTTTGCGTACTTCGTTCCTCCTCACCCATGCCCACCGTCATGCGCCATCAAATAGCGACAGAAGCGATGGAAATATACGCACCCTTGGCGAATCGTTTAGGCATTGGGGCCATAAAATGGGAGATGGAAGATTTAGCTTTTCGTTATTTACGTCCTGAAGAGTACAAGTCCATCGCCAAAGGGTTGAAATCGAAGCGATTGGACAGGGATAGGTATGTCAATTTAATAGTCGACGCATTAAACCATCACATGACGGCAATGGGTGTTTTACACTTTGCGGTTTATGGGCGTTCAAAACATATTCATAGCATATACCGTAAAATGAAGCGCAAGAATGTCTCCTTAGATGAAATTTATGATGCTACTGCTGTACGCATCTTGGTTGAAACAAAAGAGCATTGTTACGAAGTGTTGGGTTTAGTTCATTCACTTTGGCAGCAAGTCAGTGCAGAATTTGATGATTACATTGTTCACCCTAAACTCAATGGATACCAATCCTTGCACACGGCAGTCGTTGGCCCCGAGGAAAGGGTTTTTGAAGTGCAAATTCGTACCTTTAAAATGCACGAGCAAGCTGAAATGGGTGTGGCGGCTCACTGGAAGTATAAAGAGGGTGCTGCCAGGCATAAGGCAAGCCATGAGCGAAAAATTGAATGGTTACGTGAAGTGTTGGCATGGCATCGTGAAATGGCGACCAATAAAGATGCCTCCAATGCTATAGAGGGCGAGTTTCTTGATGATAGGGTCTATGTGTTTACACCGGATGGTGATGTGCTTGATTTGCCAAAAGGCGCTACCTCATTAGATTTTGCTTATCATGTGCATAGCAATTTAGGCCATCGGTGCCGTGGTGCAAGGGTGAATGGTCATATTGTACCTTTAACGTATGCATTAAAAACGGGCGATAAAATTGAAATTTTAACGGGCAAGCAAGAAAAGCCTTCTCGTGATTGGATAAATCCCCACTTAAATTACTTAAAAACCACAAGGGCCAAGGCTAAAGTTTTACATTGGTTCAAAATGCAAGATTACGATAAAAACAAAGAAGAAGGTCGTGAGGCAGTAGACAAAGAGCTAAAAGCATTAGGGATTAAAATTGAACGCTTAAATGATGTGGTTCTTGCTTATAATTTTAAGCGCATGGATGATTTACTCGCAGCCATTGGTCGTGGGGACATAAAGCTTGGACAAATTCTTAATCGTTTAACACCACTGGATGCAAAAGAAGAGCTTGTTCAACACATTATAAAACCGCAACAAAAACCCGCGCTTTCAGGCAATGATTTATGCATTGAGGGGGTGGGCAATTTACTGACTCACATGGCACGTTGTTGTCAGCCAATTCCGGGCGAGCAAGTGATAGGGTACATAACCTTGGGTCGTGGCGTATCTGTTCATCGCCAAGATTGTTCTAACATCCTCCATGCCACTGAAAAACAACGGCATCGATTTTTACAGGTGAGTTGGGGGGATGCAACACGCGAGCGGTATGTGGTTGACCTCCTCATAAAAGCATTTGATAGGCCTGGGCTATTGCGTGACGTGACTTCTATGCTTTCCAATGAGAAAGCACATGTTTTTGCTTTGCAAACAGAAATGAACAAGCAAGAAAACATGTTCTTCATTCGGCTTACAGTAGAAATTGATGGTCTAAATGGCTTGTCTAGACTATTGAATAAATTAAACCAAATACCGAACGTACTAGAGGCTCGCCGACAAGTCTAGGCGTCTTTGGATGGTAAAATTATTCCTATCACAACCTTGCGGTGCTCGCCGAGTAATACATTAAACGTCCGGCATGCAGCCCCAATGGACATGCATTCAATGCCTACTCTTCGTTGTGATAAGTATTGGAGGATGCCAATGGGCGTTGGCACATTAAGATGTTGATGGCCAATAAGGATTATCTCAGGTTCGCTGGTTAATAGCGGTTCTAGTGTGGTTTCATTCAATTCGTTAAGCGCATGAACGGCCCAATTAGAATGAAGGGCCTCTTTGCTGACAACAATACTTTGCGTGTATTCGATTTCATCGATGGTGACCTGTTGGTCCGTGTACGAGCGGATAGTGTGTTTATCGTGTGCTTCTAATTGTATATGCATGGTCTTTAGGGGGGGGATAATTTATACTCCCTGTAAGTATACCATTGGTTGGTGATGATGAGCCACTCAATGTTTACAGTCAGGGTCAGAGCATGAGTGGCTGTTAACTAGTAAATAGGCTCGTCGCCAACTTACCGCGCTTTATGCGCGGTATCGAGCAATCTGTTTAGATTCATGGAGCCTGCGGACAAGCTGCAGGCATATGATTACCCACAAGTCTTGTAAACTTTACCAGCCAAGGGTTGTAAGAATTTTTGGCTAGAAAAAATACCGGTTATGTCTTTCCCGCGCAGGCGGGAATCCATTCCAAAATTGGGCAAATTGATCAGTATGTAGATAGCTTCCTTGATTTCGCGGGAACGACAAACTAGGCAAACTATATGACACAGATTTGTGGGTCATGATATGATTACGGTACATCTGGGCAGCAATGGCAAATTGTTGGAAACCAAACCAAACCAAACCAAACCATATTGCCCATTCATTTTTATATTATGGTACTGCTTTATCATGAACAAATAGAAGGGGATTATGGTTGAACATCACCATCCTCATCTGCCTCGAGCGTTTAACAACGACTTTCTTATTTATAGTACCGGTTATTTTTGAAGACTCAATTCAAGGCCCTTTTGAAAAGCAACGCATGCCCCAGCTGCATCATTAAGTTCAAGAAGTAATGTGCCTAATGCCATGTAGGCTTCGGGCGAGACATGTGCATCAAGACTTTGTTCAAAGTAAGTTTTGGCTTTTCCCCACAGCTGCTTCGTGGTGCTTAGTCGTCCCAGGCATAAAAACAATGCTGCTGAATGTGGGTGTTGTTGCAATAAAGACTCGGCAAAATTTAATTGATCATCATGCCCATTGGTAAGGCCATAGAGCGTTATGAGTCGTGTACTGAAATTTTTACGTAGACAGCGGCGCAACAACGCCTCAGCTTTAGGGGCGTTGTGCTTATTAAGTAAGTATTGGCTATAAGCCGATACCAAGCCTACATCATTGACTAAATTTTTAGGTAGTTTTTCGATAAAGCTTTCTAATATTTGGCATTGATCTTGCCTTATCAAATCATTTAGCGCCTGTAAATAAGCATGTTGTTGTAATTCTTGGTACGCCTCACCAGAAACCACGTCATTGCGTTTTAAGTCTGACAACAGGGCAATCAATTGAGGCCAATCTTTTACCTCTTCATACAAGTGCATGAGCAATTTTAAAACGTAAGGGTGGTGGGGTGCTAAATCTTGAAGGTGTCTTAGTGTTGCAAGTGCTTGTTCCCATTGTCGGTTAGCCAATTGCAATTGAGCCTGGGTTAATTCTACGGCAATTTTTGCCTCAGGCATGGATTGCTGGGCTTCACGAAGGTAGTCATCGCGTAATTTATTGTCGCCTATTTCTTGTGCGGCCCTTGCCGCTGTTAGGTAATTGAGTAAAGGCGTGTCTGTGTCAGGTAATGCTTTAATCAAATGATTTTTGGCTTGTAACCAATGCCCCTCGCTAAACTCAATCAGGCCTTGGCGTGTTTTTGCTTGTGCGCTTTGACGGCGGTGTTCTAGGCGCCAATCGCTCCATGTTTTAGGAAGAGACACTATCTTGTGCAGAAACAATAATAGTAAATGCAAGGTACAAAAAGTTAACACCAATCCTGTTAATGCTATCCAAAGGGTTGTTTCAATTGTCCAGTGGTGAATGGCAATCAGGAGATAGCCTGGGTCTTGTTTAAGGAGTACGCCCAGTCCTACAGAGGCAAGTAAAAGGATAAAAATAAAAAAAAAGCGTATCATTCTATGTCTCCTTTGAGCATGGGTGTTTTTGCTTCTCTTAGTTCAATAAAATGATTAAGAAGAGGTAATGACTCGCTTAAACTGGATTTATGAATGATGAGTTGAGCTTGCTGTAGCACTTGTAACTGTTCAATGAGCGCGCTAACACTTGGCGCCTTAGTATCAAAGGATCGGTTAATGTTTTTAAGCGCTTGGCTTAATGAAAATTGATAAACAGCTTCATTTTTTTGTAACACTGCCCATTGGGCTTCTTGTAAATTTAAACGAAGACCTTCTCGCAACATCGATTCGTAAGCCAGCGTAGGAAAGGGTAGTAGGTTATCATCATGGTGGTGCACAACCACCAATGTCCGAAGAAAAGCGATGCTGTGTTGTAGGTGCTGACGCCAAGCGGTTGTTGGTGGATTGGGGCTGGGCGTTGGTGCTTCGT
>Ga0247836_1007815_pt1 | contig 11123 bp, 8 predicted proteins | sample LaCruzMarch2015__4_FD_187116 | JGI IMG/M metagenome (GOLD analysis project Ga0247836, IMG submission 187116) | Freshwater microbial communities from meromictic Lake La Cruz, Castile-La Mancha, Spain - LaCruzMarch2015_14m | ecosystem: Environmental > Aquatic > Freshwater > Lake | place: Spain...
CGCCACGGCCGAGCGGCCCCGCGGCCAGGGCCAACCCCGGCTCGAGCGATTCGAGATTCAGGACGCAGGCCCGCCGGCGGCGAGCCGCCTCGCGGGAACGCAAGGATCGCTTGGCCGAGGGGGCTCGGATGCTTCGGCATGGAAGGGCTCGCTTGGCGACAAGCCGCACCTCATGGCAATGCCGAGGATGCCGAGGTTATTGGTGTGGTTGGGCAGCGCGATGCTCTTGAGCGTCTTGCCCGCCGGGATCCCCGCTCCAGGCGACGAGCGGCCCGAGGTTTGCCGAATAGTAGTAATAGCCGCCGCCGTCGAAGCCCTTCGTGTTGGCGACGGGCTGGATGCGGTCCGATCGTGGAGCTGCCGAGGAACTTCCTATCCGCGCTCAAGGCCGGATTTTTCTCGTCGGCGCAGACCGGCCTTGAAACCGCTCTTCTCGCGGGCAGTCCACACCGTGGCATGGAATGCCGCCAGCGGCTGTGGATATCGATCACGGGCAGCTCGTCCGGCGACGCTTGAAAGACGCTGCGGTCGAAAGTGGACCTGGGCGAGCTCAAGAAGACCGGGCCCAATACCTACGAGCTCGTCAACTATCCCCATAAGCTCGTGGACAACGAGGAGCTTGGCACCGACCCGCTCCGGATCACCGGCGTACTCGAGTTCCTCGAGTGCCTGTAGTCAGCCGCGGATGCCGTATCGCTGGCGAATCAGCCGGAAGAACCATGCCTCCGGCAGCGCCTTCCGCAGCACCATCAAAAGTGGCGCGGGCGGCGCGACCGGATAGCGGAGCCGCCACCCACGATCCGTGATCGCGCGGATGATCGTGTCGGCCACCACCTCGGGCCCGCTGCCCCCCTGACCACCCGCCATCGAGATCGCCTCGCAGCGGGCGACCAGATCGTCGTAGCCGGCCCCGGCTGGGGCCGCGATCGGCTCGCGGCTGCGTCCGTAAAAATCAGTGCGGATCGCGCCGGGCTCGACCAGCCTCACGCGGATGCCGAATGGCCGCAGCTCGAACGCCAGCGACTCGCTGAAGCCTTCTACAGCCCACTTGGTCGCGTGATAGATGCTGTACAGGGGAAACGTCACGCGGCCGCCCATCGACGACACCTGCACAAGCGTGCCGCTCCGCTGTCGCCGCATCACCGGAATCGCGGCCCGCGTGACCCGCATCAGCCCGAAGACGTTGGTCTCGAACTGCCGCCGGATCGTCGCGTCGTCGGCCCCCTCGAAGATGCCGTCGACGGCGAAGCCGGCGTTGTTGACGACGGCATCGAGCCGGCCGAACCGCGTCACCACATCGGCCACCGCCGACTCGACGCTCTCAGGAATCGTGACGTCGAGCGGCAGCACGACCACTCCGGGAAGCGTCGCCAGATCCGCGGCGGCATCCGGCTGCCGCATCGTGGCGGCCACGGTCCAGCCCCGCGCGGCACACGCCGCCACGGTCGCCCGGCCGATGCCGGAGGAGGCCCCGGTCACGAGAACGACGGGGTCGGACATGGCGGTCAGGCTTTTCCAGGGGCGAGCAATTCGCGACAACATAGCCGGTTCGGGGCCGTCAGGCAGGCCAGCCCCACCGGAGCCTCGCCATGACCCAGCGCCGCAACGATCTCGACGCCCTCCGCGCATTCGCGATGACCCTCGGGATCGTCATGCACGTGAGCATCACATTCTATCAGGGTCCATGGCCCGTGCATGACACGCAGCCGATCCGCCTGCTCGCGCTCGTGTGTCTTGCCATCCACGGCTTCCGCATGCCGCTGTTCTTCCTGCTCAGCGGCTACTTCACGATGCTCGTGTATCGCCGCCGGGGCCTGCGGAGCCTGCTCGAGCAGCGGTTCGCGCGGATCGCCGTGCCGCTTCTGCTCGCGATGGCCACGATCGGCCCGCTCGACGGAATGCTGCAACGGCTTGCCATCCGCTCGGCCCGGCCCGAGCCGGCGATCGCCGAGATGTTCGCCGGCGATGCCGACGCCGTCCGCCGTCGCTTCGCCGCCGGGGCCGACGCCGAGGGCTGCGATCAGTTGTTTCAGCGGCGGATGCTCTCGTGGGCGGCGTGCTCCAACCATGCCGCGGTCGTCGAGGCGGTGATCGACGCGGGCGCCGACGTCAATGCGCGGGGCGGCTTGGGCGACACCACGCTCCACGAGGCCGTCGCCTACGGGTGTGATGAGGCGGTGGCGGTACTCCTGAGCCGCGAAGCCGATCCCACGATCGCCAATCGTTGGGGCCGGACGCCGCTGGCGATGACGCTCCTGTCGCCCGAACTCGCCGCCGGGTATGCCCCGCTGGTCGGGCAGCCGCCGCTCGAGCCCGATGACATCGTCCGGGGCCGCCGGCGGATCCGTGAACTGCTTGGGAACGTCGAGATGACGGTCGCCGGCCCGGTCGACCGCGCGGTGCTGGCCTACTGGGGATTCCTGGGATCCGACCGCTTTCAGTTCCGCGTTGGCGGCGAGCCTTTCAACCTCGTCGACACCAACATGTTCGACCACCTCTGGTTTCTCTGGTTCCTCCTGTTCCTCGTGGCGGCATTCGCGGTGCTCGCGCGCTGGAATCTCCTGCCGACGGGCCGGCACCGCTGGTGGCTCGTGCCCCTGTCGCTCGTGCCGCAGGTGTTCATGAGCCAGTCGCTGTCGGGCTTCTTCGGGCCGGATACGTCGTTCGGGCTGCTGCCGCTGCCGCACGTGCTTGTCTTCTACGGCTGCTTTTACTTCTTCGGCGCCGCGACGTTTGCGGCTGAAGGAATGGAGACGCGGCTCGGTGACCGGTGGCGGCTTCTGCTCCCGGCGGCGGCGGTGCTCTTCGTCACCGGGCTGGCGACGATCGGCCTGCGACCGGCGGCGATCGTGCTCCAGCCGGCCTATGCCTGGGCCATGTCGCTCGGGTTGATCGGCCTCTTTCACTGGTTCTTTCCCCAGCCCAGTGCCCGGATCGCCTGGCTCGCCGACGCGTCGTACTGGATGTACCTCGCGCACGTACCGCTAGTGCTCGCGGCGCAGATGGCCGTTCGTGACTGGCCACTCCCGGGAATCTTGAAGTTCCTCCTGATCCTCCTCACCGTGACGGCCGTGCTGCTCGTGTCCTACGCGTGGTGCGTCCGCCCCACGATCCTCGGCCGGATCCTGAATGGCCCGGGGAAGGTGGGAAAAGGTGACAGCCACCAAATCTGGGCAAGTTGACGCAGCGGTTCTGTTGACACTGATCACGATCATCGTGCTCCGCCGGCAGGAGCGGGCGCCCTGGGCGGCAATCGCGTCGTGCGGCAGGTGCCTACGGGAGCGGCTCACCCCGGCCCGTGGAAGCCTCGATCGCCCGCCAGCACGGGGCGGTTCGTGCGGAATGCTTGCTCCACGATGTCGGCGGCCCGAGTGACACCGTCGAGGCCCGCGATCTCGGCGGCCCGCTCGCGAGCGCGTATACGGTAGCTGGGATCATCGAGCACCCGCTCAACGCCCTGCCGCAGCCGCGACGCAGTCAGCCGGCGCGGCAGCACGACCTCTGCCAGACCGAGCCACTCGAGCCGGCGGGCGACCCCCGGCTGGTCGTTCGTGATCGGGATCGCCACCATCGGCACGCCGCGGGCGAGCGACTCGAGCGCCGTGTTGAGGCCGGCGTGGGTGATGGCGAGAGTCGCCCTGTCGAGGAGCTTCAGCTGCGGCGCCGCGGGCACGACGACCGGATCGCCCGGGCAGCGGGCGGTGAGCGAAGCCACGTCCTGGTCGGCGGCGCCGAGCGAGATCACGAGCTGTGCGTCGAGCGGCGCCACCGCCTCGGCGATCGCGACGAACATCTCCCCCAGCCGGTTCTGAAGCGTGCCGAGCGACGCGTAGACGAGCGGCCGGCCGTCGAGTCGTTCCCAGGGGAACGGCACGTCGCTGCCGCCGCCGGTCGCATGCCACGGCCCCGTGAAATGCAGCCTGGGCTCGGGCCGAGCCCGCGGGAAATCGAAGAACGCCGGCTGCTGGGCGATCTCCGCGAGAAACGCCGGGGCCTCCTCGCCCATCCGGGGCGCGAGGCCATGCCGCACGCGGTGGGCGTTGATCGTGTCGCGGACAGGCGCTGTCACGCGGTGCAGAAACCAGTTGCCCGCGGCATTTCTCAGCCGGCCGAGCGGGCCGGGCTGATACTGCCAGGGGAGCACCGCCGGCGGGCAGGCCGGGTCGCGATTAAGCGCGAGTGCATTGGCCACCTTCACGAACGGCAGCCCCTCGATCTCGGCCACGGTGCCCGCGGCCGGGTTGACCTGGTCGACGAGCAGCCCGTCGATGCCATGCTCACGGATCACGGCCGGCAGGTCGCGGAGCGTCACCTCGGCCGCCAGCCGCATCATGTCGATCGTGTAGCGGAGCGCCTTCCGGGCCGCCATTCCGCCGAGCGCTTTGGCCTGGGCCGCGATCGCGCCCCGGGGAAACTCCGTGGCGCCGATGGCCGCGAAGCCCAGGCCGGCTGCGACGGCCTTCGCATCGCCGTCGGGGCGGGCGACGAGCGTCACGCGATGGCCGCGGCGCACGAGCTCGCGTCCGAGTGTCGTCATCGGGTTCAAGTGCCCGGAGAGTTCGGGGCAAGCGAGGGCGATGTGCATGCGTTGGTTCTCAGGCGAGCGGCGCCAGTTCCAGCCGCAGGATCACCGGTCGCGACGTGCGAAGCGTGACCCGCGGCTTAGGAATGATCGGGGTCGGATCGGCGAGTCGGACCCGGAATCGCGACAGGAGTGTGCCCACGATGATCTGCGACTCGATCATGGCGAAGCTGTTGCCGATGCAGGTCCGCGGGCCGGCGCTGAAGGGCAGGTAGGCGAACTTGTTCTTCTGTTCCTCGCGGCCAGCCTCGAATCGTTCAGGGCGAAAGGCCTCGGGGTCAGGCCACAGTTCAGGCAGCCGGTGAATCGCGTACGGACAGAAGATGACCAAATCTTCTTTGGCGACCTTGGTGCCACCAAGGTCGTCGGGACCGAGCGCCCGACGGTCAAACATCCACACCGGCGGATAGAGACGGAGCGTCTCCTGGATCACGGCCTTTAGCCTTGGCAGCTGCGGCAGGTCCTCGACCGTCGGGGCTCGGCCCCCGGTGGCGGCGACGAGTTCGGCCCGCAGCCGCTCCTGCTCATCGGGATGCCGGTCGAGGAGAAACCATAGCCACGAGAGGGCGTTGGCCGTCGTCTCGTGGCCCGCGATCATGAGCGTCATCACCTCGTCGCGGAGTTGGGCATCGCTCATCGCTTCGCCCGTCTCCGCATCGCGGGCGAGCATCAGGATCGTGAGCAGGTCGCGACGCCTGTCCGGCGGCCCACTTCCTGCGGCGAGCCGGCGGCGCTTCGTGGCGATCAGCCCCTCCACGATAGTGCTGAGTGACTGCAGCGCCGGCCGGAGCCGCCGGTTGTTGGCGGTCGGCAGCCAGAGCGGCGGCCGGATCGGCGACACCACCCGAGCGGCGAGGCAGGCGAGGATCATCGGAAACACGCGATTGATCTCTGCGGCGGCGCCCGCGAGGTCGTCGCCGAAGAGGGTCTCGGCTACGATCCTGAGCGTGACCCGCATCATGTCGGTGCAGGCATCGACCGACTCGCCGGCCGCGGCGGCCCGCTCCCACTCGGCAGCCATCTCGGCCGCCAGGCGGGAGATCACGGGCGCGAAGTGGCGGACGCTCTCGCCGTGGAAGGCGGGCTGGGCGATCCGCCGCTGCCGCTTCCAGAAAGCGCCGCCGCTCGTCAGCATGCCGTTACCGAGCACGACGCGGACAGCGTCGAAGGCGGGGGTGTGCTTGTCGTAGTTATCGATGTTGTCGAGCAGCACGCGCCGGACGACCGCCGGGTCGGAGACGAGGTGCCCCCTCGTCAGTCCGATCTTGAGCGGCACCACCCCCCCTGCCGGGAGCGGCGGACGAACTCGCCGAGCGGATCAGCGGTGAGGGCGGCCAAGTTGCCACCGATCATTCGCGTGAGGATGCCCGAGATCGTCGTCCTTTCCTGTCGCGTTGCACCTTCACGCGGTCGTCCATCACAATCCCCAGAACGGTGGCCGCATGGACGGCGCGCTCACCGCCGGCTCAGCGTACCGGACAACCCTTGCTCGTGAGAATGAAGACGTCTCCATCGGTCTCGAATCGCTCCCGCCGCGGCACGCTCGACGACTTCCTCGCCCCCGACGACATCGCTCCGCTGCCCAGCCTCACCGACGAGGAGTGGAACACCATCCGGCGGGTGGCCGGCGGTCAACTGGCCTGGCGGTTCACCACGCTGCGGAACCTCTGGGTGCATCGCGGGCGGTTCGTGGCGGATGCCCTCGGCTTCGCCTGGGGTGGGATCTACCGCACGCTCCTCGTCAGCTCCATCGTCGCCACGTCGTATCGCAACGAGGGCCTGTTTCGCGCCGGTGAGCGGATCCAGGGCACAGGCGACTTCTTTCGTGGCGGGTTCATGCTCCCCCGCTCTTCGGCCGAGTTCCGCGAGATCGCCAGGATCGTCAACCTCCGGCATCACGTGGCGGGCGTGGTGGTGCTGCACCCCGACGGCGGCTACCGGGTGATCGACGGTTACGAAGCCGACTACGCCTACGTCGCCACCGCCTTCATCGAGGCCATCCGCCGTGGCATGACCGCCTGCGGCCTGGCTCCCGACAGCCCGCGCGGCCGCGGGCTCAGCGAGCAGGTCTGCACGGTGCTCTACCAGATCGCGGGGCTCACGGGCCTGCGCCGCATGCCCCGCGACCTCGCCGCACACGAGCGGTTTCGCGACGCCTACGACCGTCACCTGCGCGACCAGCCGGCCTCGGCGCGGGTGCAGCGGATGGGCCGCGAGATCGCCCGGCGGATCGTGCCGGTCACCGCGACGTTCGCCGACGAGACGGTGGCCAACCACATTCGCCGCCACTTCGATCCGGAGACGGCCGCCTATCTCTTTCCCGATGGCACCGAGGCCGACCTCGAGGCGCAGCGGGACGAGTGGGGGAGGCGGCTCCGCGCCCGCAAGCCGATCGAGGCCATCCGGGCCCGCTCGGCGGCCCGCGAGGCCGTCTGGAACCGCCCCGATGTGGCCGCGCTCCGCCGGGCCTACGAGCAGGCGGCTGCCGAAAGCACCGACGACCGGCTCATCGCCGCGATCCTTCTGCATGCCTTTGACGTCGAAGACGACGCAGCCCGGCCGCTGGAATGTCGCACGATCGATCTGGCCGCCGGCGAGCCGCTGATCCGGCAGGGGGAGACGGTCGGCGAGATGTACGTCGTGCTCTCGGCCACGGCGCCGCTCGTGGTGCTGCACCAGACCGATGCCGCGCCCGAGCCGCGGCAGGTGGCGACCATCACGGGCCCGACCGTGCTCGGTGAGATCGGGATGTGGCGGGGCCAGCCGGCCGTGGCCACCGTGCTCTCGCGCGGGCCGAATCGGCTCGAGGTGCTGGTGATCGATACCGAGCGATTCCAGTCGCTCAAGAACGAGCCCGGGTTCCGGGCGGCCACGGCCGCCGAGGTGCAGCGGCGGCTGTCGCTGAACACGTCGCTGACGGGTACCCAACTCGAGGACGCCGCCGCGCGGAGCGGCGACCTCCGGCTGGCATCGATCGCGCAGCTGTTCCGCTACCTGACGGGCGACTCACATGTCGCGCTCGACGCGGTCATCGATCTCCCCGAGGATGCCACGCCGGTGGAGTGTGTCGAGGCCCTCCGTCGGCAGGTCGACGCGGCCATCGCCGCCGGCGGGCTCGCGCCCGATCTTGTCCGCTACCTTCAACAGGTCGTGGCCACCATCGGCTGAACCACCTCGGTCGGGGCCTCCACGCCATGCCACCCACGTCCCCCCGCCGCCATTTTCGACCGCCGTCAACAACCGGTATCACGGGGTGTTTGCACCGAATCACCGGCTGCGAATAGCAGTCACGGCGCTGGAAAACAGGGGATGTCGGCAAGCGGGGCGCTGGCGCGGATGGGGGAGGATTTTCCGCTGCAATGCCCTTGGGTGCGGCGACGATATCCACAGCCTCTGACCCGTGTCGGACGCAAGGCACCGAAGCCCCAGGACCGGCGGACTGGGAGCCGGTCTGCGCCGAGGCGAGAAAATCGCCAGCGCAGGGGGTGAGTGGCGTTTCGGGGAACCGCCACCGGACGCCTGGGCCGCTCCCCCCGAGGCTCACGAGTCGCTCGTCAGCCGGGAGACCGTTGCGGACGTGCCATTGACCGGGCTATCGCTCGGGACGGGTTCGACGCCGGTGTTCTTCGGGTCGACGATCGGCTACGCGTATCTCGTGATCATCGACCGCACCTTTCGCCGGCGGCTTTCAGGGCATGACACTGGCGGCCGACGGCACGAACCTGACTACGAACTGGGGCCCAGCCAACACGGTGCCTTCGTCCGCGTTGCCGCGGCTCTCGCTGACCGACAACCTCAGCTACACGGTGCTCGCGACTACGACGACTCAAGGGAGCGGCACATCGACACAGACGACCGTCAGCTATTCCTTCGCGGTCGACCCCGACACCGGAGCGATCGTGGGCACTCCGCTGGCCCTCGGGTCGAACACCTTTTCGGCGGCGTGACTGATCACGGAATCGCGAGCGTCGCCTCGACCGGCAGATGATCGGAGCCCACGTCGGGGCCGACGCGGCGGGAGATCACGCTGACCTCCGGCGACACGACGACGTGGTCGATCGGGATCCGGGGCACCCAGCGGCGAGCGTTCCAGGTGGCCTGCACGCCGCGGCCAAGCGCTGAGTCGTGGAGCCCGCGCAGCCTGACGAGCTGTCGGAATCCGTGCGACCAGGGCGTAGCATTTAGATCGCCCGCCACGATCACCGGCCGCGCCTCCGTGGCCGCCAGTTCGCCGATCGCCGCCAGCTGTGCGTCGCGCCGGGCCGACCAGTCGGCCGCGATCGGCGCCGGCGGATGCGCGGCCACAAGGAGGCAGCCGGCCCGGCCCACGGGCAGTTCGACGATCACCACCGGCGGCCCCTCCGCGAGCAGCTCGACCCGCTCGCGGGCCAGCGGCAGCCGCGAGAGCACGGCGATCCCAAACCGGTCGCCGCGCGGGTGCACCACCTGCTGGGGATAGAGCGGCTCGAGCTTTGCGACCGCCTCCGCCCAGGCGTCGTCCACCTCCAGCAGCACGACCACGTCGGCCCCGCACTGACCGAGGTACCCGAGCGTGCGGCCGGTGTCGGGATTGTCGGCCAGGACGTTGAGCGAGACGATCCGGAGCGTGTCGCAGCCGGCGGGATCCTCGGCGGCAGCCGGCATCCAGTACGGCAGGAGCGTCCAGGCATTCACCGCCATGGCGGCGAGCAGGCAGCCCGTCGCCAGCCTGCTGCGGCGCCAGGGGGCGACGGCAAACCAGACAAGCGCCGCCAGAAGCCAATACCAGCGGAAGTGGCTCGCCAGGTCGCACAGCCAGTGCAGGCCTCCGGCAAAGCCTGCCAGGGAAACCACGGCCAGGCCGTACGCGGGCAGGTCAAAGCCGCTCGGCATCCGGCGGCGGGGAGCGTCAGGCGAAGCGGCGTGCATCCGGGGCAGCGTACGCGGCCACCAGCGCCGGCCTCAATCTGGCCGTCACTCGATTCCGCCCCGGCGCCTACAATACAGCCATGAATCACATCGCCACCGAGCCCCCAACGCAGGACCGGGCCCAGATCATTCGCTGGGTGGTGGCCGGGATTGTCGTCTGGGGCATCTTCCACGCGATCGGGGCCTGGCGGTTCAACCACAACCCGCTCCGGGCGGTGGTCGTGCTCGCCTGCGTGGCGGCGTTTCTCGGGTTCTGGATGACGATGCTCGCCGTGCGGCAGCGGCGGCTCTCGAAATAGGAGGTCACGCGATGGCGATCGTCCTCGGAGCGAGCCTCGACAACGGCCTGGTGGCCCCGCCGGTGGTGCGGCCGGCCCCGCAGCGGCCCGAGAGCATGACCAGCCTCTCGATCGGCCAGTACCTGATCCGGCGGCTTACCGACTACGGCCTGCGGCACGTGTTCGGCCTGCCGGGCGACTATGTGCTGAGCTTTTACAGCATGCTCGAACACTCGCCGCTTCAGCTCGTCAACTGCACCCGCGAAGACTGCGCGGGTTTCGCGGCCGACGCCTACGCCCGCGTGCACGGGATGGGCGCGGTCTGCGTCACCTACGGCGTGGGTGGCTTGAGCGTGGCCAACTCGATCGCCGGAGCCTATGCCGAGAAGAGCCCGGTAATCATGATCTCAGGCGCTCCGGGCTTGGCCGAGCGCGGCGGCAACCCCCTGCTCCACCACCGGGTTCGCGAGTGGCGGACGCAGCTCGAGGTGTTCGACAAACTCTGCGCCGCAAGCCTCGAGATCGTCGACCCGGCCACCGCCTTCCGCGACATCGACTTTTTGCTCGACACGGCCCACCGGCTCAAGCGGCCCGTCTATCTCGAGCTGCCGCGGGACATGGTGGCGGTCGTGCCCGACCAGATCCGCCCCTACGTCCAGCCGCCGCGGGCGAGCGACCCCGCGGCCCTGGCCGAGGCGGTCAAGGAAGCCGCGGCGCGGGTCGCAGCGGCACAGCGGCCGGTGATCATCGCCGGCATCGAACTGCACCGCTACGGCCTCCAGGCCGACGCCGTGGCGCTGGCGGAGAGAGCGGGCATCCCGATCGCCGCGACGATGCTCGCCAAGAGCGTGGTCAGCGAGGTGCATCCGCTCTACATCGGTCTCTACGAAGGAGCGCTGGGCCGCCGCGAGGTGACCGAGTTTGTGGAGGAGAGCGACTGCTTGATCCTGCTGGGAGCCCTGCTCACCGACATCGACCTCGGGATCTTCACCGCCAAACTCGACGCCGCCACAAGCATTTACGCCGCCAGCGACGACCTCCGGATCAGCCACCACCACTACCACGACGTCCTGCTCGACGACTTCATCCGCGGCCTGGCCGCCGCCGTGCCCCAGGCGACCTCCCGGCCACTGCCGCCGGGCCCGGCCGCCGCGCTCGAGCCGTTTGTGCTCGCCCCCGCCGCCGTGATCACCACGACGCGGCTCGTCCGCCGGCTCGACGAGTCGCTCGACGACCGCACGATCGTGATCGCCGACGTGGGCGACGCCCTGTTCGCCTCGAGCGACCTCGTGATCCGCGGCCAGACCGAATACATCGCCCCGGCCTACTACACCTCGATGGGCTTCGCCGTGCCG
>Ga0247836_1007819_pt1 | contig 11118 bp, 10 predicted proteins | sample LaCruzMarch2015__4_FD_187116 | JGI IMG/M metagenome (GOLD analysis project Ga0247836, IMG submission 187116) | Freshwater microbial communities from meromictic Lake La Cruz, Castile-La Mancha, Spain - LaCruzMarch2015_14m | ecosystem: Environmental > Aquatic > Freshwater > Lake | place: Spain...
GGCCGCCGGGCTCGCCGACCAGGCGGCCATCCGCGAGCTGTCCACACTCGCCATGCGCTGCGGCGGCTGTGGCGCCAAGGTCGGCAGCAGCGTGCTGACCAGGGTGATGCAGCGGCTGACGGCCGGGACCCGCGCCGATGTGCTGGTGGGTCTGGACGCGCCGGACGACGCGGCGGTGCTGCTGGTGCCGCCCGGCAAGCTGCTGGTGCAGAGCGTGGACTATTTCCGCGCCTTTCTGGATGACGCCTACCTCTTCGGGCAGATCGCCGCCAATCACGCCCTGGGCGATCTGTTCGCCATGGGCGCCGAGCCCCAGTCGGTGCTCGCCATTGCCACCGTCCCCTATGGCCTGGAACGGGTGGTGGAAGAGACCCTGCACGACCTCATGCGCGGCGCCCTGGCCAGCGTCGGCCCGACCGGCGCCGTGCTGGCCGGCGGGCACTCCAGCGAGGGCGCCGAACTGGCCTTCGGACTCACGGTCAATGGTCTGGTCGATCCCGACACCATCTGGCGCAAGGGCGGTCTCCAACCCGGCGACTGTCTGATCCTCACCAAACCGCTCGGCACCGGCACCCTGTTCGCCGCGGACATGCGCCGCCGGGCCAAGGGACGCTGGATCGACGCCGCGCTCGCGTCCATGGTCCTCTCCAGCCAAGCCGCCGCGGCCTGCCTGGGGCGCCACGGCGTCACCGCCTGTACCGACGTGACCGGCTTTGGGCTCCTGGGCCATCTGGTGGAGATGACCCGCGCCTCCGGCGTGGATGCCGTGCTGGATCTCGCGGCCATCCCGCTGCTGGACGGCGCCGCCCAGACCGTCGCCGCCGGCATCCTCTCGTCACTCCAGCCCCAGAACCTGCGGCTGCGCCGCGCCGTGCGGGACCTGGAGCAAACCGCCCGGCATCCCCTGTTCCCCCTGCTGTTCGACCCCCAGACCGCCGGCGGACTCCTGGCCGGAATCCCGGCCCACCAGGCCACCGCCTGCGTCGCCGAACTGCACGCCCGCGGTTATCCGGCCGCCCGGATCATCGGGCGCATCGAAGCCGCCGGTGTGGCCGCTGAGCCCATCACCGTCAATTGCTGAACCTTTACTGCCCCGTTCCAACTGAATTTGTGCCGCCATTGCGCCGGGAGGCCGGAATCCAGGGCCAGGCAGCATCGTTCGCCCCGTCGGGTCGTTCCAGCAATTCGGAATGGAGGAATCCGGCCAGTGCTTCCGGCACGGGCCGCTCCAACCAGGGGACGACGCCGAGGCAGGGGGCGTCCAGCAGTGCGGCGAGTGTCGCAATATTCTCGTCGCCGGCTTGCAGTTCCGGGTCGATGCCGTTGCCGACCCAGCCGGCCAAGGGGCTGCCCTGGGCGCGGATGCTCTCCGCCGTGAGCAGGGCGTGGTTGAGGCACCCGAGCGTGAGTCCGACGACCAGGATCACCGGCAGCTCCAGGGCCTTGGGGATGTCGTTGACCGACAGGGTGGGACTTAAGGGGACGCGCCAGCCGCCGACGCCCTCCACCACCACCAGATCGCAACCGGCGCTCAGGGCGCGGTAGGCGCCGACGATGGGGTCGAGCGTGATCTCCACGCCGGCTCGGGCCGCGGCGATGTGGGGGGCGATGGGGGGGCCGAAAGCGTAGGGGTTGACCAGGTGATAGGGTGCGGCGGCGCTGCCTTGCGCCAGGAGGCGCAGGGCGTCGGCGTTGCGCGGTCCCTGGGAGCTCGGGTCACAGCCGGAGGCGACTGGTTTCATGCCGAGGACGCGCGCTCCGCGTGTTTGCCAGGCGGCCATCAGGGCCAGGCTGATCTCGGTCTTGCCGCAGTTGGTGTCGGTGCCGGTGACGAAGATTCCGCGCATCAGGTGCCCTGCCGTCCGCCGACCCGACCAATGGCGCTGACCGGGACGGCAATGCCGCCGGCCATGGGTTTCTGCTGGGGTGCCCAGGCGTGTCCGTAGACCACCTCGTAGCTGGCGGGCAGTCGGCCCTCGCGGCGCCGGCTTTCGTAGGCGGATTCGAGTGCCGCCAGACGCCGGGGGCCGGTGAGTCCGCGGGGGCGCTCGGCAGTGGCATTGTGGGCGCCGATGCCTTTCAGGTCCTGCATCAGGTCGCGCAGCCGGGTGTAGGTGACCGTCAGCCGCTCGGTGTCCATTACCGGGTCGGCGAAGCGTGCCCGCACCAGCGCGTCGCCGACATCGTGCATGTCCGCGAAGGGGCTGACGTGCGTATAGCCGTCGATGCTGGACCAGTCGGCGCGCAATTCCTTGAGCGTATCCGGACCGAAGGTGGTGAACATCAGCAGTCCGCCGGGAGCCAGGACACGCAGGCACTCGGTGAAGGCGGCGTCCAGGTCGTTGCACCATTGGAACGTGGTGTTGGACACGATCAGCTCGACGGCCCCGTCGGCGAGCGGCAGGTGTTCGGCGTCGCCGCAGACACACAGCGGGCGGCGCAGCCAACTGCCGCGGCGGCGGGCGTGCAGCAGCATGGGTTGTGCGAAGTCCAGCGCGATCAGCCGTGCCCGGCGGTAGCGGCGGCGCAGTGCATCGAGTGCGTAGCCGGTGCCGGCGCCCAGGTCCAGCACCCGCCGGGGCTCCAGGCGCACATAGTCGAGCCGTTCCAGGAGGCGGTCGGCGATCTCCCGTTGCAGCACGGCGGCGGCGTCGTAGCCGGGCGCGGCCCGCTCGAATGCGCGGCGGGCGCGGTTTTTGTCGATGGGTGGCGGGGTCATGCTCGTGGGGTGTTTTAGAAATGGACTCAGGAGATTTCTTCTCGTTCCCACGCTCCAGCGTGGGAATGCCGTCCGGCCGCTCCAGCGGCCGGTGACGCCACGCGACGCCGGAGCGTCGCGACTTGCTCCCACGCTGGAGCGCGGGAGCCAAATCAATGGATCTGTTTCGCTTATTCGTGAACAGTTCCTGAATCGTCGAGCCCCTCCAGGAATGACTGAATGGCGTCAGCGGTTTCGCGCGGATGGGAGAGGAAGGGGGCATGGGCCGCGCCTTGAATGACTTGGGTGCGCGCCTTGTCGTTCAGCAATTCCACCCGCTCGGCGACGCCTGACGGGACCAGGGTGTCACGGTCGCCGAAGAGCCACAGGGATGGACAGCGCAGGTCCGGCAGGGGGCCGCGCAGGTCTTCGTCGCGCAGCAGGTCGAGCCCGAGCGCCAGGGCGTCCGGGTGGGGCGCCGGGCGCTGGGTCAGTTCATGGCGCAGGGTGCGCAGCACCGCGTGCGCATGGTCGCTCCCGCGGACCTGGGTGACCAGGAAGCGGCTCAGGGTTCCGGCGGGGTCCGCGAGCAGGCCCTCATGGAATTGGGCGAGGGTGGACTCGGGCATGGCCGGCGTCCAGTCCGCGGCGCGGATGAAGCGTGGGGAGGTGGTCATGAGGATGAGCGCGCGCACCCGGGTGGGTGCCCGCAAGGCGGCGGCCAGGGCCACCAGGCCCCCAAGTGACCAGCCGAGCCAGACGGCCCGCGGCGGCGCGGCGGCCAGGCAGGCGTCGGCCCAGCGCCACAGGCATCCGTAGCCCGCCGCCCAGGCGGGCTCGAAGGGGCTTTCGCCGTGGCCGGGGAGCTCGATGCGGTGCTGCACCCGATGGGCGGTGAGGCCCGCGGGCAAGGCGTCCCAAACCGCGGCGTTCATGCCCCAGCCGTGGAGCAGGACCAGTTCGTTGTCCGCGCTGTTGTCCGGGGTATCGAGGGCGCCGATGGCGTCGGCCAGGGTGTTCATGCGGACTCCGCGGGGTGGTTCGATGGGCGTCGCGTGGCGTTCATAGGCGGCTCGTTCTTGTGCTCGGTGGTGGCTGAATCCAGATCGGGCAACACGGCCAGTGCCGTAAGCAGCCGGTCCAGATCCGCATCGGTATGGGCGGCGCTGAGGGTGACGCGCAACCGCGCCGTGCCCGCGGGGACCGTGGGCGGGCGGATCGCGGTCACCAGGATGCCGGCTGCTTCCAGGGTCCGGCTCCAATGGAGGGCGCGGGCGCTGCTGCCGGCCAGGATCGGCTGGATCGGCGTTGGCGAGTCCGCCAGCGGCAGGCCGAGTTGGGCGGCGCCCTGGCGGAAGCGCGCGATCAGCGTGCGCAGCCGTTCACGCCGCCAGTCGTCCCGGCGCGCCAGGGCCAGGCTGACCAGGGTCGCCGCGGCCAGAGCCGGCGGGGTGGCGGTGGTGTAGATATAGGGGCGGGCGCGCTGAATCAGGGTTTCGATCAGGTCGTCGGACCCGGCGACAAAGGCTCCGAAGGTGCCCAGGGCCTTGCCCAAGGTGCCCATCAGGATCGGCACCTGCCGGGCGCCAAGCCCGCAATGGTCGAGGCTGCCGCGTCCCTCGCGGCCCAGCACCCCGAGCCCGTGGGCGTCGTCGACCAGTAGCCAGGCGCCGGTCCGCGCGGCGATTGCTGCCAGATCGGGCAGGGGCGCCAGGTCGCCGTCCATGCTGAAGACGCCGTCGGTGGCCATCAGTCGTATCCGCGCGGTCGGCGCGGCTCGCGCGAGTGCCGCGGCATCGGCGTGGGGGTAGCGGCGCAGGGTGGCGCGGGCGAGCAGGGCGCCATCGAGCAGCGAAGCATGGTTGCGGCGGTCTTCGAAGACCGTGTCGCCGCGTCCGGCCAGTGCGCCGATGACCCCCAGGTTGGCCATGTAGCCAGTGGAGAACAACAGCGCCCGCGGATAGCCGGTGAACTCGGCCAGGGCCTCTTCCAGGGCCTGGTGCGCGGCGCTGTGGCCGTTCACCAGATGGGCGGCGCCGCTGCCGACGCCCCAGCGCGCCGCGCCCTGCTGCAGGGCGGCGATGACCTCCGGGTGATTGGCCAGGCCCAGGTAGTCGTTGCTGCAGAAGGCGAGCATGGGGCGGCCGTCGATGCTCCCCTGGGGTTGCTGGGGGCCGCCCTGGATGCGCCGCTGCCGATAGAGTCCGGCCGCGCGTCGGTGTTCGAGGTCGGCCTTGAGGTCCAATGAGTCTAGATCAGGCAATTGCAGACACCAAGGCGGCGGGACCTCATTTAGTCAGGCCGACGCGTGGCCGTGAGGCCGATGACAGCCGCCCGGTTCCTGGCGTTCCGGTTCCAGTGCTTCGAAGCGCAGGCCCAGGCGCTCGAAGAGCGCGTGATCGCGGTCGGACGCCGCGTTTGGCGTGGTGAGCAGGCGCTCGCCGTAGAAGACCGAGTTGGCGCCGGCGAAATAGCACAGGGCCTGGAGTTCATCGCTCATGGTCGAGCGCCCGGCGGACAGCCGCACATAGGAACCCGGCATCAGACAACGGGCGGCGGCCACGGTGCGGACGAACTCCAGCGGGTCCAGCGGGGCCGTGCCGAAGAGCGGGGTGCCCTCGACCTGAACCAGCAGATTGATCGGGACGGACTCGGGGTGCGCCGGCAGGTTGGCGAGTTGGCGCAGCAGTGACGCGCGGTCGCGCCGCGATTCGCCCATCCCGAGGATGCCGCCGCTGCAGGTCTTCAGGCCCGCGGCGCGCACGTGCTCCAGGGTTTCCAGCCGGTCCTGGTAGGTGCGGGTGCTGATGACCTGACCATAGAACTCGGGAGAGGTGTCCAGATTGTGGTTGTAGTAATCCAGTCCCGCCGCTTTGAGCCGCAGGGCTTGACCGGCGGTCAGCATGCCGAGGGTGACGCAGGTCTCCAGACCCAGGTCATGGACGGCGGCCACCATGGCGGCCACCTGGTCCAGGTGCTTGTCGCTCGGGTGCCGCCAGGCCGCTCCCATGCAGAAGCGGGTGGCGCCCTGGGTTTTGGCGTCCCGCGCCGCGGTCAGCACCGCGTCCAATGGCAGCAGGGGTTCGCGCGGCAGGCCGGTCTCATGGTGCGCGCTCTGGGAGCAGTAACCGCAATCCTCGGGACAGGCGCCGGTCTTAATGCTCAGGAGGGTGCTGATCTGGACCTGGTTGGGCGCGAAACAGGCGCGATGGACCTGCTGCGCCTGGAGCAGCAGGTCGTTGAAGGGGCGGTCGAGCAGCGCCTGGACTTCGTCGAGGGTCCAGTCATGACGGAGTTGGGGATGATCATCGCGAGCGGGCATCTGAATATGGGTCTCTGGTTGGCCGGGTGTCAGGACCGGGGTCGGCGCGGGGTTCGCGGTCGTGACGGTTGCCTAAGGCCCGAGACACCGCCGACGAGCGGGCAGGCGCAGGGCGAAAGCCGGGGATCCTAACTGACCGGGGGTTGTTGTCAACCTGCGCGGGAGACTTTGGTTGACGGTGGGGTCGCCTCCGGCTCTGGGGGGGATCAGCAGCGATAGGGTTTTCCGGAGTCGGGCCTTTCGGTAGGATGGGTAGAGCGCGAGCGATGCCCATCCGGGTACCGCAACGCTTGAGGATGGGCATCGCTCGCGCTCTGCCCATCCGACGCGGGTCTGCGACCACATTATTTTTGACCGCACCCGTCGCTGGGGCCGTGATCACGGTTCCGGCCAGGCGGTCTCGTAGGGTGGACAAGCGCAGCGCAGTCCACCAGCGACGGCGCTGGATTCGGTGGACTGCGCTATCGCTTGTCCACCCTACAGCCGGAACGATGATCAAGGCCGTCGCTGGCCTGCGCATCTCAAGCTGAGTCGTCAATCATAGGCAGATCATGGAATTCATCATCGACAAAGACGCGGGGCTGATCCCTCATGTGCTCGGGCAGATACTGGATACCTGTGTCAATGGCATCACCCTGTCCGACCCGAACCAACCCGACAACCCGCTGGTCTATGCCAACGCCGCCTTCGAGCTGATCACCGGCTATGATCGCGCGGAGATGCTCGGGCGCAACTGCCGCTTTCTCCTGGGCGACGATCGGAATCAGCCGCAGGTGCAGCGGATCAGTGAGGCCATTCGCGAGCGCAAGCGGGTGACCGTCACCCTGCGCAACTACCGCAAGGATGGCACCATGTTTTATAACCGCTTCACCCTTCGGCCGCTGTTCGATAAAGCGGGCCGCCTGATCTATCACCTGGGCATCCAGTACGACGTGTCGGAGTCGATCCGGGCGCGCGATGAACTCGATCGGCTCAATGCCATGCTGGAGCGGCTGGGCGAGGTTTCTTGAGGGGCTTCATCTTCATCACCCCCGTAACCGGAGGCCGAGGCTTTAGGCGATTCCCAGGAATCATCATCTCGGCCACTTGGGCTCACCGGGTACGTAGTCAGGCCATCCTGGCCTGACATTGTCAGGGCTGGAAGCCCTGACGACGCAGGCTCGCGCGCTGCTGGTTGGGATAACGATCGAGGCCCGGGGTTGCTGCGCGGTTTTTTGCGGTAAGCCTCGGCCTGCGGTCTTCTGCGGCCGGAACGGCGATCATGGTGTCATTCAAACGGCGCTCGGCAGCCAGTCCTGCGCGAGAATATCCGCAAGAGCCCAGGGACACTCGTCAGGGAATCCACCCATTCCGGTCTCATCGATGGCGAGCGTGACGGCATCCGCCCAGATCGCCCCTTGCCATTCAGGATCGGCGAGTTCCCGTTGTTCACTCTTGCCCACGTCTTCGATTTCCTCGGCAATATGTTCGAGATCAAGCTGATCGAACTGTCCGGCGCGGATCAGCCGCGCCTGCTCGCTCGACCAGGCAACGACGTCTGTTTCGTAACTCGTGGCAGTCATACTTGTTATCCGATGGTCAGTCGGCCGCGCTCTTGCTCCCCTTGCCGGTGGGGCCTTTGTCGCGGCTGAGCGTGCGAATCAAGGTCATGCTAGCATTGAAAAAATCATCATTCGGATGCGCCTTGCAGTGGGTGCGGATGCGCCCCAGGGCGGCGTCCAGTTCGGCCCCGCGCAGCACGTCCGAGGCGGTCGCCAGGTTGATCCCGGTGACAAATCCGGCCAGCCATTCCCGATAGCGCAGAGAGTCCTCGCTGCCGACCGCCGCCGGCGCATCAGCGCCTGGTGCCGCCGCCAGGAAGTCGCCGCACGACTTGACCCCATAGCCCCATAAGGTTGGGGCCGAGGCCGCGTGTGCGGACCAGCCGACCAAGGGTGCGGCGATGACGGTGCTCAGCAGGACGGCGACCGCGGGTCTGGTTCCCTTGATGAATCTGGTCATGTCATGATTCCTTAATATAGCGGGCGGCGTTGCGCCGTTACCATGTGAAGATTTGCCGATGACCAGGAGCACTCAAGCTTCCATGCGCGTACTCATGATCTCCGATGTCTACTTCCCGCGGGTCAATGGGGTCTCGACCTCGATCCAGACCTTTGCCCGCGCGTTCGTGGGCAAGGGCCATCAGGTGACCTTGATCGCCCCGGACTACGGCCGGCAGGCGCGCGAGCCCTTCGAGGTCATCCGCATTCCCTCCCGGTACCTGCCGCTGGACCCGGAAGATCGCGTGTTGCGTGTGCGTGCGCTGCGGCGGGAGCGCGCGGGCCTGGCGCATCGGGGTTTCGATCTGGTGCACATCCACACCCCGTTCATCGCGCACTACAGCGGGGTCGCCTTGGCGCGCCGACTCGGTGTCCCGACGGTGGAAAGTTACCATACCTTTTTCGAGCAGTACCTGGACAAGTATGTCCCACTGATTCCGTCGGCCTGGCTGCGGCTGGCTGCACGGTATTTCTCGGCCGCCCAGTGCAACGACGTCGATGCCCTGGCGGTGCCCTCGCATGCCATGCTTGCGGTCCTCAAGCGCTATGGAGTCAAGACCCCGGCAGCCGTGATCCCCACGGGGATCGAACTCGATCAGTTCAGCCGCGGCGATGGGGCCGCCTTTCGCGCCCGTCAAGGGATCGCGCCGAGCCGTCCGGTGATGGTGCACGTGGGGCGCCTGGCGTACGAGAAGAATATCGATTTTCTGTTGCGGATGCTGGTCGAGGTCAAGCGACAGATCCCGGACGTGCTGATGGTGATCGCCGGCGAGGGTCCCGCGCGGGGCTCCCTGGAGCGCCAGACGCGCGCTCTGGGGCTGGCCGGCCACACCTGTTTCGTCGGTTATCTGAATCGCGACGGGGCACTGGAGGACTGTTACCGCGCCGGTGACGTCTTTGTGTTCGCCTCCAACACCGAGACCCAGGGCTTGGTGCTGCTGGAGGCGCTGGCCCTGGGTGTGCCGGTGGTTTCCACCGCGGTCATGGGCACCGCGGAGGTGCTGGAGGAGGGGCGCGGCTGTCTGATCGCCCGCGAGGACGAGCGGGAATTCGCCGACAAGGTGGTGCGGGTCCTCGCCGATCCGGACTTGCGCGATGGGTTGAGACGAGAGGCGAGCCGCTATGCCAAGTCCTGGTCCGCGCCGGTGATGGCGGACCGGATGCTGGCGTTCTACGGGGAGATCATCGGTCGGAGTCAGGGGGGCGGACATCCCCGGTCGGCGTTGCAAGGCCCGGCTCCAGCAAGGGTGCTCTGACCTGCCGTTCGTCTGACCTGTTTGCATCCCGGGTTTTTGGGACATACATTCGTGGTTGAAGCGCGGCGCGTACGCTCCCCAAGGCGGGAGCAGCCAAGTCTGCCCTGCCCGGCCAACCAGCCGAAGTGCATCGCCCCGGGATGCCGCGGGAGCGGTCATCGCGTCCCAATCACCGAGTTGCTCCTCCCGAAATCCGTGTCGATCGTCGAACATGTCGATTTGTCCGCTCATCGGGGCCGCGTTTTCGTGGTCGGCGATCTGCACGGTATGGTGCATGCGCTGGAGCGGCTGCTGGACAGCGCCGGGTTCGACCCGCAACAGGATCTGGTCTGGTCATTGGGCGATCTGATCGACCGCGGACCGTTCTCAGCGCAGTGTCTGGCACTCCTTGAAGAGCCCTGGTTCCGCGCCATCCGCGGGAACCATGAACAACTGATGCTCGACGCCATCGTTGATGATGAGACCTGGCTGCAATGGATCGTCAACGGCGGCGACTGGGTACTGGATTACTCCTGGAATGATCCCGAGGTGCGCCGCCGGGTCGAGTCCTTGCCCTGGGCGGCGGACCTGGTGACAGGGGCGGGGCGGATCGGTCTGATCCATGCGGACGTGGAGCGGACCAGTGACTGGCCGCAACTCCTGGAGGCGCTGGAACAGGGGCGCGGTGCGGTCCGCCAGACCGCACTCTGGTCGCGCGGCAGCGCCAACCAGGCGTGGCGCGGTCTGCCCGGCAGGCAGATTGCCGGAGTCGACCTGGTGCTGGTCGGTCACACCATCGTGGATCACGCGTTCCAATGGGGCAACATGTGGTTCCTGGACTCGGGTGCCGTGATCAGCGATGACCCCAGCGCGGCACTCTCCATGCTGGAGATCCACCCTGCCGTCAAGCTGTGGTCCGTGCCCACGACCCAGGACCCGGCCGCCGCGTACTGGTGGTCCCAGCAACTCGATCGGCTCGCCGCCGTGATGGCGCGGCGGTCCTGATCGCGGTTCCGGCCACCAGCCTGTAGGTTGGGGTGAGCCAGTAGGTTGGGGTGAGCGATAGCGAACCCCAACGCTCCCCCTCAGCCTCCCGCCGCCGCCCGCGCCTTGAGACCGTAGGTTTGGGGTGAGCGATAGCGAACCCCAACGCTCCCCCTCAGCCTCCCGCCCCCGCCCGCGCCTTGAGCGCCTGTGACTGCTCCGGACCCAGATAGGCGTCGATCAACGCCCGCCCCAGGTAGATCAACGGCGTGAGTGCGATGGCGACCAAGAACTTATAAACATAGTTGACCGTCCCCACCGCCAGGAACAGCTCCGTGGACCACTGCTGCGGGCCGAGCACGAAGGCGATATAGAGCACCACAAAGCTGTCCACCAGTTGCGAAATCAGGGTCGATCCAGTGGCCCTGGCCCATACCATCCGGTCCCCGGTGACCCGCCGCACCCGGTGGAAGATGGACACGTCGATGATCTGGCCGATCAGAAACGCGGTGACCGACCCCACGATGATCCATTGTCCCTGACCGAAGATCACGGCAAAGGCCGCCTGCATATCCGGTACGCCCTGATTGGCCTGGATGCCGACCCACCAACTCGCGGGTGTCAGGCCGATCGCCAGATAGGCGAAGACGAAGGCATAGATGATCAACCCGACCACGAGATACGACAGCAAGCGCACCCCGCGCTTGCCGAAATACTCGTTGATGATGTCGGTCATGATGAAGACCACCGGCCACAACAGCACGCCGGCGGTGAAGTTGAGTGACCCGGACTGGCCGAACAGGTTCCAGTCGAAGGGGGCGAGCCCCAGGGTTTCTTCCA
>Ga0247836_1007822_pt1 | contig 11117 bp, 8 predicted proteins | sample LaCruzMarch2015__4_FD_187116 | JGI IMG/M metagenome (GOLD analysis project Ga0247836, IMG submission 187116) | Freshwater microbial communities from meromictic Lake La Cruz, Castile-La Mancha, Spain - LaCruzMarch2015_14m | ecosystem: Environmental > Aquatic > Freshwater > Lake | place: Spain...
GTTCTTCGACGCGGCCACCGGGCTGCGCTGCGTAATTGCGGTCCACTCCACCGCGCTCGGGCCAGCGGCGGGCGGGTGCCGGATGTGGAACTATGTGACCGGCGACGCAATGCTGACCGACGTGCTGCGCCTGTCGCAGGGGATGAGCTACAAGAACGCAATGGCGGCCATTCCGCTCGGCGGCGGCAAGGCGGTAATCTGGGGCGATCCGAAGGCCGGTAAATCGGAGGACCTGTTCCGGGCTTTTGGCCGCGCCGTGCAAAGCCTAAACGGCAGCTACTATACGGCGGAAGATGTAGGTGTCTCGGTGTCCGACATGGCGACCGTGCGGCAGGAGACGCGGTTTGTTGCGGGCCTCAGCGAAGGCGACGCCGCGAGCGGCGATCCATCGCCGGTGACGGCCAGAGGTGTCTATCTCGGCATTCGCGAAGTCGCGCGGCGCCTGTTCGGGACGGCCGATCTGAATGGCAGAACGATTGCCGTCCAGGGTGTCGGCTCGGTCGGTGGCTATGCCTGCGATCATCTCGCGGCCGCCGGCGCGCGACTGATCATTACCGACATCGACGCCGAGGCGCTCGCCGCCGTTGCCAAGCGGACCGGCGCGAAAATCGTGGCGCCGAACGACATCTATGATGTTGACGCCGATATCTTCTCGCCCAACGCGCTGGGCGCGGTCGTCAACGAAAAGACCCTCGCGCGCCTCAAGGTGAAGGGCATTGCGGGCGGCGCCAACAACCAGCTGATTGTCAAGGAAATGGGCGAGTTCCTTCGCCGCAAGGGCATACTCTATGCGCCCGACTACGTGATCAATGGTGGCGGCATCATCAACGTCGCCGCCGAAATTTCAGGCAATTATTCCCGCGAATGGGTTGATGCCACCCTGGCGCGCCTGATCGACACGCTCGGGTCCGTTCTGGATGAAGCGCTACAGTCCAATCAGCCCACGAACTATGTGGCTGACCGGATCGCACGTTCACGTATCGCTGCAGCGCGCCCTGGTAGATTGCGCTGAAGTTAAAACGCAGGCTTCAATTGCTGTGCTCCCCGAAAACCGATGTTTTCCAATTTGTTTTAGAACAAGCGGCATGGATAAGCTCACGGTCTTCGTTGTGATTGCGGTCAGCGTGTTTTTATACTTCACGCATGACGCTGGCTTTCAGTTTGAGAGCGAGGAGCCCGCGAAGCGTGCCGAATTCGTTGAACGACAGGCGCGCCGCGCTGCCTCCGGCGCACACTTTCTAATCAGTTCCGATCGCGACGCCGTGCTTGTCTCGCGTGACCAGAAATCCGTTCGCCTGAAGATCCCGTCCGACCGGACGGCAAACTTCGACCGGCGCCGGGCGCACGTGTTCCGCAAGGCCTGCGAAGGCTATCGAGGCTCGTTCCTCGACGAGCATGACGTGACGCTTCGTTTCGAGTTCTACCGCAGCTCCGGCGCAATGGCGGGCAGCATGAAGGTGTCGCCCGGTGCCTGCGCGTCTGCGCCGAAATCCCAGAACTAATCCGGCGCGCGATCAGGGGGCGTCTGCGCCCCCTACGTATTGTCCACAAGTGTGACCCACGCGGCCGGGTGATAGCCTCCAACCGAGAAGAGACGGGCTAACAGCAGCCGTTCGCAAGCGCGGATAATGATCTGCAGCGTTCGCCCGGTCAGCGCCCAGGAGACCGACCATGACCCTCAAACGCATCACACTCCAGCTGGCGCGCAATCCCGGCCTGCCGGCGGGGGATCCTCAGCAAGGTTACTTGATCGTCGCGCCGCTGACGGATACCGGGCAACTCGACGCCGAGGCGTGGCCGGCACAGCGCAAGGCTTGCCGGGTTTACCGGTTTCATCCGGACCCGGCCGAGAAAGCGGATGGCTGGCTTTCCCACAAGGGGCAGAACTGGTTTTTCCGCTATGATGAAGAGGCCGAAGGTGACGACGAGCCTGTCTTCCGGCTGGCTGCCCACACGTTCCGGGAGGGCGAATACGTCACGATCAGCCATCCCGGCGGTGACGCCCAGACTTACAAGGTCACGGACGTCTCGCCGGTCTGATTCCGGCGCGCAGCCGTCAGAAGTTCCAGAGCAGTTGAACGCCAAACGTACGTGGCTCGTTCACGAACCCGGTAAGGTTGTTAAAATCAATCGCGCCTTCCAGAACCTCTTCATCCGTCATGTTCCGTACGAAGACGGACACATCATAGTCATGGTCGGACTTATAGCCGGCCTTGAGGCCGCCTTCCCAATAGCCGTCCTGGCCAAACTCTGCGCTGTCGTAGAGGAAGAAATTAGTCTCCCCCTTGAAAGCCCAGTCCGTGTACCCATAGACCTCGCCGCCGGTCACGGGTACTGCGTAGCGAGCCGTCACATTGGCGATCCATTCCGGCGCATTGGGAAAAGAATTTCCGGAGATGTTGAAGCGCGTGATCGGTCCGGCCCGCGTGGTGACGATTACGGCGGGGTCGAGCACGGTGCAGCGCGCGCCGCATCCGGGCGCGAGGATCAGTGCGTCCTTGAACTCCGTTTTGTTGTACGAGAGGCCCGCCGTAAGCAGGAGGCGCTCGGTTGGCGCGGCTTCAAGATCTGCCTCGAAGCCATAGCCTTCGCTTGTGTCGGCGTTGAAGAGTGATACGTCATTCGTCAGCCCACCGACGATCGTCAGCTGTTGCCCGTCGATCTCGTAGAAATAGACACTTGCGTTTGCGCGCAGGCGGCGATCAAAAAGTTCGGATTTAAGGCCGGCCTCATAGGAGAGGACAAGTTCACTGCCGGCCTGTGAAGGCTGGCCGAAGCGTTGTTGGATTGTGGGGCCGCGGAAGCCCTTGGCAATCCGGGCATAGGTCTTCAGCGCGTCGGATACTGCGTAAGTGGCGGAGACATCCCAGCTAACCTGTTCGTCGCCGATGGAGCGGACCGTTGCGGTCGTGAATTCCTTCTGGTCGTCGCTCCAGCGCACACCGCCGGCCACTTCCAATCGGTCTGTCACATCATAGCCAAGCGAGACGAAGATGCCCGTGCTCTCCGTATCGAGGGAACGGCGGGCGACGGTTGTCTGCGGCCGCCCCGGGGCAAGGCTGTTGAAGCTGCGTGAGACGATGTCGACCTTTTCATCAAACAGGAAAACGCCGGCTTGGCCGCGCAGCCTTCCGCCATCGTCATAAACGAAGCGGATTTCGTGCGTCGTCTGATCAAGATCATCCACCGCGCCGCTGGTTTCTGAAGCAAACGGAATGAATCCCGGCCCGAAATTTCCCGCGCCGAGAAAAGCTGCGCCGAAGCCGCCATCGATATCGCCCCGGCTTTCGATTTCCGCAGTCTCGAAGCCGAAGACATAAGTGGCCTTGATCGTATCGGTCAGCGACTTGTCCAGACGCAGGGTTGCGCCTGAGGTGTCCTGATGCAGGAAGTTGTCGGCGTCATAGAACACGGTTTCGCGGTCGAAACCTGAGCCTATGCCGCGATTGCCACGGTCAATGATGTTGGCGCGGAACAGCCGCGCGTCACCATCATTTGAGCGGGCATGAAGGTTGAGCAGCGCTTCGAAATCCGAACCTTTTGGTGAGAATAGGATCTGCGCGCGTCCGGCCACTTCCTTGAAGCCTTCATAGCGGTCGGACTCGCCTGTGCGCGCGTTGTCCACATACGGGTCACGCTCCTGATAAAGTCCGGACAGGCGGACCGAGAGTATATCCTCCGCCAACGGAAGGTTCACCGCGCCTTCGAAATCGCGGGTATTGTAGGTGCCGTAGGAGGCGCGAACATAGGCTTCGTATTCATCCTGCGGCTTGCGCGAGTCGAACTTGATGATACCGCCCGGCGTGTTGCGACCGAATAATGTGCCTTGCGGGCCGCGGAGCACTTCGATCCTCTCCAGATCGAAGACCGGGAAGCCCTTAAGGATCGGGCTTTCATAGGGCACATCGTCATAAACGAGGCTGACCGGCTGCGAGGCGTTGAGATCGAAATCCGTGTTGCCGATCCCGCGGATGTAAAACCGCGGGAAGGCACGGCCGAACGAACTCTCGGCGACAACACTCGGCACCCGGGCCGAGAGGAAGCGCACGTCGGCGCCGGACGCCTTCAGCGTGTCCAGTTTTTCGCCCGACAGGGTCGAGATCGAGACCGGCACGTCCTGAAGGTTTTCCTCCACGCGTGTCGCCGTAACCGTGACCGGCGCGAGCCGTGTGTCCGCCGTCTCGCCTGACGTTTGCGCGAGGGCGGAGACGCCCGGCATGCACGCTGCGACGAGGCTCGCACTGGCAAGCAGACGGCGGAGAGGGGTGTTGGAGGGCATCGAGTTCACCTTGCGACGAGAGACACATACATGGAGCGCAGGGCGGGTCGCGCCAGCGGGTGGTTTGTCACAGGCTGAGGGAAACGAAAACGCAGGTCGCCCGATGGGCGAGCGAATTGTTGCACCTGCAGGAAGGTTTGTGTGTTCAGCGTTAGTGTCGCGACAAGACCGGGCGCGGCCGGGCCGCTTCAGTTCCAGGGATTGAACCGGCGGGGTTTGCCTGGGTCGATCGCGTCCGTTGGGGGCTCGTTTGACAGATCGTCGAACTCGGTGTCCGGCATCTGCGATGCAAACGGCCCGGCGCCGGGCGTTTCATCCAGCGCCATCAAGTCCTGCTCTGGCAGGTCGAGTGTTCCGTCGATGATCGTCAGTACGGCCGTCTCAGGTTTTGGGGCAGGTGGAGCGCTCGCCGGCGGCGTGGCTGGATGGCTGGGCGCGCCGGATCGCTGCGCCGCACCGAGACCGAAGCCAAACGGAATGGACGACAGGGAAATCGGCTGCGCCAAGGTCGGTGTCGCCAGCTTTGGCTCGGCCAGCGGTTCCTGAATGGCAGCAGGCTGTACCGGGATTTCCTGCTGAGGCGCGGGTTCGACCACCGGTTCCGGTGCGACCGGGCCCGCTTCTATGGTTTTGATTTCCACGTGCTCAGCGCCGGCTTCGGCCGGGAGTGGCTCGGCGGCGGGTTCTGCAGCCGGCGCTTCTGCACCCTGTGTTTCGGCTGCTGGTTCAGTGACCGGTTTGGCCACAGATGGAAAGAAGGCGCCGAACGTGCCGAAAGATCCTGGTTCTTCGGCGAGAGGCTCGACGTCTACCGAAGCCTCGGGCGCTTGGGCGGCGAATATCGCGGATGGTACGATCTCGGCTTCCGGCTCGGGTTCCGGCTCGGGCTGTGGCTCGATTGGCGCCGGAGCCTCAATCTCGGGGGCTGCTAGGACCATCTCCGGTTCCGGCGGGGCCAAGGGCTCAGGTGGGGCGGCCGGTTTGAGGACGGAGACCTCGACGGGTGCAATCTCCTCCACTGCAACCGGGGCAGGCTCAGGCTCCGGCGTCTCAGCGGGAGGCGAGGCGCCGCCGTTGATCTGGTCAGCCAGCGTTGCGACCGCGGCTGTAATGGCGGTTTCGCTTTCGATCAGAGCCGTTTCGTCCGTCGTCGAATCTGGCGCATCTCCGCCAAGATCCGGCACCGGCCAGACCGGCGTTGCCTCCTCGACCGCCTCAAGGCCTGCGAGCAGCGTGCTGATCGCCTTTTCCGTTCCGCGGGCATGCCGGTGAGCGTCGCGGTAGAGTTCTGCAATGAACCTGTAATAGGGGCGTCCCTGCGCGTCGAGTTCATCGGTGAACTGGTCTGGCAGGCAGGATTCGATTTCCCGGCCCATGCCATCCGTCAGCAATACGGAATGCGGCTCCGGCGTGAGCACCACGCGGTAGCCTTCGGTGTCATGCACAACGGTAGCATTTTCACCTTCGGTCCACGCGACGCGTTGCCGGCGCGTCATATCGCTGAGCTTGTCGATCAGGCGCTTGGTGGAGGGATGCAGCATTATGGCGCGCTTTCCTTTGAGGAGGCGGATATTACGACCATGTCAGGTTAGCCCGCCCAGCGACAAGTTTCAAACCTTTGAAGCGCCAATAATGCACAGGCGCCGCTACCCAAAATTACGGCGAAGGCGATGGGACAGGCGGATGGAAACTCATCTGCGCCAGCGGGGGCGCGCCGGTCTTGTCCGACCGGAAGTAGAGCAAAAGATAGGGGGCATCGACGCTGGTCTTGCACGAGATCGAAAGATCCTCGCCCGCGCCCAGCGAACCGCAGCCTGCCAGCTCTTCCTGCCGCAGATCGCTGTAGCGGGTGGAGCCGACCCGTATGCCGTTCGGGCCTTCGACTGTCGGATCATTCGTGCGCACCTGGCTCACGAAACCACGCGACCAGTCGGCCTCGACGATAAATCTCGGCGTCTCGGTGCCGGGCGTGCGAACCTGGAAGACAGGCTGCGCCGTCGCGCCTTCGCCTTCCGTCGTGGACACGACGGTGTGGCCGGGAAAGGCGGCTTCTATGGCAGCAAGCGTGAAGGGCGTTGTCCCGGTAATGCCCAGGACGCCAGCCGGGCCGATCATTGGACCCTGCGCATTGCCAACCGTTTTCTTGACGCGTGCGACATCGCGAAGGAAGTCCTTCACGGGCTCGCTGCCCGCGACCGAGAGGTCGGTACGAAAACCGCGCACCACGCCGTCCGGCGAAACAAGAAGATAGGTTGGCGTCCAGCTGATCGTGAGGGTTTCGCGAAGGCTGCCATCGGTATCGAGCGCGGTGGGGACGAGGTAGCCTGCCGCCTCGAAGTACGCCTCGAGCGAGCCGTACTTGCCGAACATTTCCTCCGGCGTTGCGCGCGCCTTGCTGGCAGGAACATGTATCGACACGAAATCGAGGTCGGGGTCCTGTGCAATCGCGCGTTCGAGAGCGGCGACGTAGGGGCCATCTGCTAAGCAGTCGCTGCACCACGCGCCCCAGATGTCGATCACGGTCCAGCGGTTGAGCGCAGCCGATTCGAACACCGCGCCGTCGGCCATGGTTGCAGAAAACTCCGGCAGCTTTTTGCCGAGCAGCGCGTAGCTGAACGGGCGATTGTTCGCATCACGGAGAATACCGTCGCCCTTGCTGTCGGCGGCGCCATCCGGCGGCGGAGCATTCTCGGTCAGGAAGGCCGTGGCCTCGACCGTTGTTGTGGCTTCTGCCGGGGTGGAATCCTCCGGCCCGGACAGACCTGCCGCGCCACAGGCAGCGATCAGGAAACAGACGGACAAGGTAACCAAGGGACGCAGCATCAAATGCAAACTCCTGACGGGGTGTCCCATTTGGCATGGGCCTCAGGCATAAAGAAGGCAATCCGTCATGAAACAGACAGGGCGGCCCCGGGGGGGGCCGCCCATCCATTATTCCGATGTGGCTTGTGAGATCAGTTATAGAACTCGAACAGGCCGGCCGCACCCATGCCGCCGCCGATGCACATGGTGACAACGCCCCACTTCGCCTTGCGGCGCTGACCTTCGAGCAGGAGCGAGCCGGTGCAGCGTGCGCCGGTCATGCCGAACGGGTGGCCGATGGAAATCGCGCCGCCGTTGACGTTGTACTTGGCCGGGTCAATGCCGAGCCGGTCGCGCGAGTAGAGGCACTGCGAGGCAAAGGCCTCGTTCAGTTCCCACAGGTCGATGTCATCCACTTTCAGTCCGTGACGCTCCAGCAGGCGCGGGACGGCGAAGACCGGGCCGATGCCCATCTCATCCGGGTCGCAACCGGCAACGTTGAAGCCGGCAAAACGGCCGAGCGGCTTCAGGCCTCGCTTGGCGGCTTCCTTGGCTTCCATGACGAGTACGGCAGCGGCGCCGTCCGACAGCTGCGAGGCGTTGCCGGCGGTGACATACTTGCCTTCCTTCACGACCATACCGCCCGAGAAGACAGGCTTAAGGCCGGAGACCATTTCATACGTCGTGCCCGGGCGATTGCAGTCGTCCTTGTCGGCAATAACGTCCTGGAAGGTTTCTTCCTTCGTATCCTTGTTGATCAGTTTCATGCGGGTTTTCAGCGGCACGATTTCCTGGGCCATGTAGCCCTTCTGCTGGAACTCGGCCGTACGGCGCTGGCTCTCGACAGAATACTCGTCCTGGTATTCGCGGCTGACCTTGTAGCGATCAGCAACGATCTCGGCGGTTTCGATCATTGTCATCCAGATGGCCGGCCACGTCTTGGCGAGTTCCGGGTCGAAATACTTGTGACGGTTCGACTGGCCCGAGCCCTGAACGAGACTGATGCTCTCCACGCCGCCGCCGACGGTTACGGCTGCGCCTTCGTTGATGACGGTGTGCGCCGCGTTGGCGATCGCCTGCAGGCCCGAGGAGCAGAAGCGGTTGATGGTGGCGCCCGACGTGGTCGAAGGGCAACCGGCAGCGAGCGCCGCGTTGCGCGCCACGTTGTGGCCAGTGGCCCCTTCCGGCGCGGCACAACCCAGGAACACATCTTCAACCGCAGCGGCTTCAACTCCGGCGCGCTCGAGCGCGCCCTTGATGGCGTGGCCCGCCATCGTGATGCCGTGCGTGTCATTGAGGGCGCCGCGACCGGCTTTGGTCAGGGCGGTTCGGGCAGTAGAGACGATAACAGCTTCGCGCATGGCTTCCTCCAGAATGTTTGGCGTCGAGTTGGCGCGCACCGTAACGATTGCAACTGGCCCGCGCCAGACTTCCCTTAACGTAAAGGGAGCCTTTCAAATGAAAAAACCCGCCCGGCAGAACCGGGCGGGTTGATTGTGTCAGGAAACTCGCCGGATCAGGCGGTGATCTTGGCTTTCGGGGCAGCGGCTTTCACGGCCTCGTCCACATAGGCTTCGAACTTCGCGAAGTTCTCAACGAACATGTCGGCGAGTTTCGCAGCCTGTGCGTCGTACGCGGACGGGTCAGCCCAGGTCGAACGCGGGTCGAGGATTTTCGAATCGACGCCCGGAACCGAGACCGGAACCATAAAGCCGAAAGTTTCGTCCTTGCGGAACTGAACGGTGTTCAGCGAGCCATCAAGCGCGGCGTTCAGCAGGGCGCGGGTTGCCTTGATCGGCATCCGGTTGCCTTGGCCGTAGGGGCCGCCCGTCCAGCCAGTGGAGACCAGCCAGCAATCGACGTCGTATTTTGCGATCAGGCGGCGCAGGAGATTTCCGTACTCTGACGGATGGCGCGGCATGAACGGACCGCCAAAGCAGGTCGAGAAGGTGGCCGAAGGTTCGGTCACGCCTTTTTCGGTGCCGGCAACACGTGCCGTGTAACCGGACAGGAAGTGATACATCGCCTGGGCGGGTGTCAACTTTGCAATCGGGGGCATGATGCCGTAGGCGTCGGCCGTCAGCATGATAAGGTTTTTCGGCTGTCCGCAGCGGCCAGTCAGAGATGCGTTCGGGATTGCTTCGATCGGGTAGGCTCCGCGAGAGTTTTCCGCGAGGGCTGCCGAGTTGAAGTCCAGCTCGCGGCTGACCGGATCCATCACGACGTTTTCGAGCACAGTGCCCCACTGCTTCGACGTCGCGTAGATTTCCGGCTCGGCTTCGGCCGAGAGGTTGATCATCTTGGCATAGCAGCCGCCTTCGAAGTTAAAGAGGCCGTTCTCGGACCAGCCGTGCTCGTCATCACCGATCAACGTGCGCGAGGCATCGGCCGAGAGTGTTGTCTTGCCGGTTCCCGAGAGGCCGAAGAAGATGGCCGCATCGTCCTTGTCGCTCGTGTTTACCGAGCAGTGCATCGGCATGACGCCCTGGTCGGGGAGCAGGTAGTTTAGGATCGTGAAGACCGACTTCTTGGTCTCGCCGGCATAGGACGTGCCGCCGATCAGAATGAGGCGCTTGGCGAAGTTCACGGCGATCACCGTTTCGGAGCGCGTGCCGTGCTTTGCCGGGTCGGCGCGGAAGCTCGGACAATTGATGATCGTGAAGCCTGTTCGGAACGTCTTGGCTTCATCCGTAGTCGGAAGACGCAGGAGGTGGCGGATGAACAGCGAGTGCCAGGCGAATTCGGTCACGACAGTGACCGGCACGCGGTAATCTAGGTCGGCGCCGCCGAACATGTCCTGTGTGTAAACGCTCTGATTGGCGAGATGCGCCTTGAAGTCAGCCCACAGAGCATCGAAGTGCGCGGGCGACATGGCGGCGTTGTTGTCCCACCAGACGGTATTTTCTGTCAGTTCATCGCGCACGGTGAATTTGTCTTTGGCAGAACGGCCGGTGTGCTGTCCGGTCTCGACCACAAGCGCTCCGCCTTTCGCAACGCGCGCTTCGCCAGCAGCGACCGCCGTTTCGTAAAGCCGGGCTTCGTTCCAGTTCTTGAGGACCGATTTCGGACGAACGCCCAACTCGGAAAGGATTGCTACAGTATCGCTCATGTCACCCTCGTTTTTTGGCGAATTTACTTGGCCAGCCCGGGCCTTGTTACCCCGCGCCAGATAGCGCCGGGCGTGAACGATTTGCAACATCTATGCCGGGCACAAGTCGAACAATTGACCAACACTTGCGCAGTAAAACCGAGCAAATAAAAATGTCCACCGGTGTCAAATGCACGTTGAGCTTTTGGTGTGGCGCGTCACGTTCGAAGCGACGACAGATAGCACAAAACGGGCGTCGTCAGGCTTTCCGGTAAGGCGTCGAGACTGAACCATCCCCATCCGCCATGCTTCTCCGGCTCCCTATTCTGCGGCTCGCCGGCGCAGATTCGCGCTTCGTAAACGGGCGCAATCCAGTGGCGGCCATCGCCGCGGTCTATCGTTTCGGCGATGCAGGCGAGATGCAGGATTTCAATCTTGATGCCGAGTTCTTCTTCGATTTCGCGCTGCGCGGTCACCTGAGCCCGTTCGCCGAAATCGATCTTGCCACCGGGCAGTCCCCAGGCCCCGGCTTCCGGCTGGCGCAGGCGCTGGATGAGCAGCAGCCGGCCTTCCTCGTCGCGTATCGCTGCGCCGCAGCCGGCTTCGGGTTTGAGGTCCGTCACGTGCCGCCAAATGCAGCCAGCGCTGCGCTCGCAATCTCGTCGCCCCATTCCTGCACGAAGTGCCCGCCGTTCGGAATCATCATCGGCTCGGGACAGTTCCGGATCTGGCTGCGCAGTGCCTGCATGTGCTGAAGCCCGAGGACCGGATCCTGCGCGCCAACCGCCATGAAGCCTCGTCCGGTCCAGTCCCTGGCCCACCAGTCAGCCGCGCGCCGCGACACCTCGACGCCCTCCATATCGGGCGCGACCATCACGAGTTCAGGAAAGCGGCGCACGCCCGCCTTATAGCTGGCATCCGGATAGGGCGCTGAATACGCGGCAGCCT
>Ga0247836_1007849_pt1 | contig 11079 bp, 9 predicted proteins | sample LaCruzMarch2015__4_FD_187116 | JGI IMG/M metagenome (GOLD analysis project Ga0247836, IMG submission 187116) | Freshwater microbial communities from meromictic Lake La Cruz, Castile-La Mancha, Spain - LaCruzMarch2015_14m | ecosystem: Environmental > Aquatic > Freshwater > Lake | place: Spain...
CCCGACGTTGGAAGGCTTCCACGACCATGGCCGCTTCGTCACCTGAGGCATCGTCGGCAACGATAATTTCCATATCCTGCCAGTTCTGCCGAATCACCGAAGCGAGTGTTTCCTCCAAGTAGCAGGTCTGGCGGAAGCACGGAATCAAAACACTAATCTTTGGAAGCGGGGGCAAGCGGGCCATCTTCTCCCCTAGCTGATTGTTCCGCAATTCGTTTTCTTGAGGGGCAGGTGCCACCGAGTTTTGTTCGCTAGGATTGAAATAGCGTCATGGACTTTTCCCGTTTATTTTGAATAGTTACCGTATGGTTATTCTTTTGGGAGCTTCGGGCTACATCGGGCAGGCATTTGCGAAAGAGCTTTCGAGCCGAAAGATGCCCTTTACGCCCCTTTCCCGTCGTCAGCTGGACTACACAAATTTCAGGACACTTCGCGGAGCGCTTCTTAAGATAAAGCCGGACTTTGTGATCAATGCGGCTGGCTTCACCGGCAAGCCTAATGTGGATGCTTGTGAAAACCAAAAAGGCGAAACTGTGGCCGGCAACGTCACCCTAGCCCAAACGGTAGCCCAAGCGTGTGACGCGGTTGGGATAGGATTAGGTTTTGTTTCCTCTGGTTGTATTTACACCGGCGCCAAGGTGCGGCGGGAGTGTGGCACCTGGGCGGTGGAAGACAGGCTCACCGAACCGCTGGTTTCCGAGCTGCTCTCTAAGAGGTCGGACCGAGTCGCTGGATTCAGCGAGACGGACGAACCCAACTTCTGCTTCACTCACAACAACTGCAGTTTTTATAGCGGAACGAAAGCGTTGGCAGAGGAGGTGATGGCTGGATTCCCAGATTTTTACGTCTGGCGGCTACGGATACCATTTGATGAGTTTGACGGTGTGCGGAACTATCTTTCCAAGGTCCAACGCTACGCCAAAGTTTACCAGAATTGGAATTCGATCAGTCATCGAAGGGATTTCGCCGCTGCCTGCCTGGATACTTGGCTGCAAAAAATCCCTGGTGGCGTCTATAATGTGGTCAATCCGGGCTACATTTCCACACTTGAAGTTGTGGAGAAGATCCAAAAACTTCTTAAACCTGCCTGGAAAGCACAGTTTTGGCAAAGTGACGATGAATTTTATCGTTTCGGCGCCGTCACCCCACGATCCAACTGCATTCTGGACACCACCAAGATACTTAAAGCAGGGATACGCATCCGTTCTTCCGCAGAAGCGATGGAGGATGCTCTGAACCGATGGGTTCTGGAAAAGAAGGGATGAAGCGCTGCCTGGTGACCGGGGGGGCTGGCTTTATCGGCTCTGCCTTAGTTTACTATCTTCTATCCGGGCAGGAAGATGCTGCTGGGGTTGGCCGTGTAGTGGTGTTGGACAAGCTGACCTATGCGGGTCGGCGGGAGAACCTCGCGCAGTGCAGCCAGGATCCCCGGTTTCGTTTCGTCCATGGGGATATTGCGGATTCTGATCTGGTCGGAAAGTTGCTGCAGGAGGAAGCGATCGATTCGGTGTTTCACCTAGCCGCGGAGTCCCATGTGGATCGGTCGATCGAGGGCCCAGAGGCCTTTATCCAAACGAATCTTGTAGGGACCTACCGACTGCTTCAGGCGGCTCGCGAGCACCAGAAAAAAATGAAAAACGGACAGGATTTTCGTTTCTTGCATGTTTCGACGGATGAAGTTTTTGGAACGCTTGGTGCGCAGGATCCTGCATTTACAGAGGAGACTCCCTATCGGCCAAACAGCCCATACTCTGCCAGTAAAGCTGGCAGCGATCATCTGGCTCGGGCTTGGCATCATACCTTCGGATTGCCGGTGATTATTACCAACTGCTCGAATAACTACGGACCCAGGCAGTACCCGGAGAAGTTGATTCCGGTGATAATCCTAAAGGCGCTGGCGGGAGAAAAATTGCCGGTGTACGGAGATGGATCCAACATTCGGGATTGGCTGTTCGTGGATGACCACGCTAGGGGGCTGGCGAGGGCCTGTTTCTGCAGCGTGCCGGGGGAGTCATACAACTTTGGCGGGCGGGCGGAAGTTTCCAATCTGGAATTGGTGAAAACACTGCTTTCGATTTTAAGGGAGTTGGGCCATCCGCAGGCCACAGAAAAGCTGATTTCCTTTGTAAAAGATCGCCCAGGCCACGATTGGCGTTATGCGATCGACGGAACAAAAAGCGAGAGGGTGTTAGGTTGGCGTCCGCAGGAAACCATTGGAACGGGATTACGGCGAACGGCTGAGTGGTACCTAAAAAACGGTGATTGGATCCGGTCCGTTCAGGATGAAGGGCACAAGGAGTGGATGCGGGCAAATTACCAAGCACGTTCGGCGAAAGACGGCATAAAGTTGATTCAAAAATAGGATGAAGCGAAAAGGCATTATTCTTGCGGGTGGTGCGGGAACTCGGTTGCATCCGGCCACGCTTGCAGTGTCGAAGCAGTTGCTGAACGTGTACGACAAGCCGATGGTGTACTATCCGCTATCAACACTCATGCTCGCGGGGATTCAGGAGATTCTTTTAATTTCGACACCACAGGACACTCCTTTGTTTGAGAAACTTCTTGGGGACGGCCGAAAGTGGGGAATCTCCCTTTCCTATGCGGTGCAGCCTGATCCGGGCGGGCTGGCCCAGGCCTTCCTGATCGGGGCGGACTTTGTTCGGGGGGGGCCGAGTGCTCTTGTGCTGGGAGACAATATTTTTTACGGCCACCACTTTCCTCATTTGCTCGGCCAAGCGGATCGAAGAAAAGATGGGGCAACCGTCTTTGCTTACCGCGTGAATGATCCTGAACGGTATGGCGTGGCGGAATTCGATAAAAATGGAAAGGTGTTATCCTTAGAGGAGAAGCCTAAGCACCCAAAGTCTCACTATGCGGTGACCGGCCTCTATTTTTACGACGAACAGGTGGTGGAAAAAGTGCGCAGGGTCAAGCCCTCGGCCCGAGGGGAGTTGGAGATCACGGATCTGAATCGTCTTTATTTGGAGGAGGGGAATCTTCATGTGGAAAAGATGGGTAGGGGATACGCTTGGCTGGACACGGGGACTCACGGCTCGCTTCTGGAGGCGGGGCTGTTTGTTTCCACCATGGAGCATCGGCAGGGGCTAAAGATGGCATGTCCGGAGGAGATTGCTTGGCGGAACGGCTGGATCGATGATGCCGATCTCCAATCCTTGGCGACTCCCTTGGCCAAGAGCGAATACGGAATTTATCTCTCTGCTCTACTGGAGGAGGGTAGAAACGAAGCGTTTACAATTTCTCACCCGTGACTTTAAAGGCCGACAGAGTACATAACGCAGGAAAAGATATGAAAAAAGTCTTCGTTGTGGGCGGATAGCGCAAGTCAGGCGGAGGGCGCGCTGGCATTTCTGGGATGAGTATAAGAGCCACTCATGGCAAGGCACGCGAGCCAGCCACAGCCCACGATCAGCGCTCATTCCTCCGTGCGACCGTTCGGCAACTGGTCTAGCGTCGATCAGAACGAAGAGCCTGTGCCGTCCACCTGACGAAGTCGCTGTTCAGATGCAAGGGTGCCGTTTCGGTCACGCTGCCCAATCACTCGGCTGGGAATGCCCGCATTGACTGTCCATGGCTCGATTGGTGACTTCACAAGAGACAAGGCACCAATCGTAGCACCTACACCAATTATCGCTCCCGGAAGGACGACCGAATTTGCGCCCACAACGACATGCCGCCCGATCGTGACAGGCTCGGACACAACGGAGCGAAACTCTTCGGGCACCATCGGCCCAGCAATACCGCCTGCCGAGAAGTGGTCGGTTGACGAAAGAATTTTGACGCCATGGGAAATGGCTGCGAAGTCGCCGATATCCATCCTGCCGTGGCCCAGGATCACCGCATGTCCGGAAATGTGAACCCACGAGCCGATCGCCAGCCGATCGCTCACGGTGATGATGCAAAAAGGATCGATGCGGACGTGCGAGCCGATCGATATTCTTTCAGCACCAACGATCACGCACGAGGGGTGGATACGCACGTCCTCGCCAAGTTCCGCGAAGCCCTGTAATTCGAGCTGTTCCCGCGATAGAAAGTGGCTATTCATCGTGTTCTCAGCCTCCGTAAACACCGGATAACGGGAACAATATTTTCCGCCAGTGCATGCGTCCGCACTGTGTCGACTCCGACCATCATGCTCGTCATCTCGTTCAGCGTAACTTAACTCCGTACGAGGACCTGCTGAAGTGCCGAAAGCACAATCGCAACCATCTCATCTGCTTCACCCTCGCTTGCATTTGCATACACTGGAACGCAACACATGCGATGCGACAGATCTTGAGACACAAGGCATTTGTCAACTCGCTCAACGGCAAGGTGCGCCGACAACGAAGGCCGGTAGTAGCGGCGAATTTCCATGCCCTGACGGCGGGTGCTTTGCTCAAAAGTGTCCGCCGCCTCTCGGTTCGGCAAAAGAAGTGGGAAGAACTGCCACACGCCGTTATCCGGTTGCTGGCAAATGGAAATCTCTGAAAAGCCAGACAACGCCTCGATGTATCGGGCTGCGATGACGCGACGGGCAATGACCCGAGTCTTGAACGACGATGCGGCAGCCAGTCCGATGGCCGCATGAAATTCGGAAAGTTTTCCGTTGATTCCCCAGGTCGGCAAATCCTCCCCCTCAGAAGTCGGAAGGCCGAAGTTAATTGCCTTCCTAAGCGATGTTTCGCACAACTGATTGGCAAAGATCACGCCGCCCTCGCCGATCGCAAAAGGCTTCGTGGCATGCAGCGAATATGCCTCGAACACGTGCGGCGACGATTCAAGGGGATCGCGGGCAACTCCGAGCCCAGATGCGTTGTCGATGATTAGGATTCCGCCGTGTTTCGAAGCAACCCGCACGTGAGCGGAAAAATCAGACCGTAGCCCAAATGGGCAGAGCACGATTGCCGCCTTCGCGCCAGTTATGGCAAACGCGTGATCTAGATCGTCCGCAGACACCCGCCAGTTGGCTGGGCAAACGTCCATAAGAACCGGGGTCGCGCCTGCCATTTTGATTGCGGACAGAGTCGCTGGGAATGTAAACGCCGGCAGCAAGACGCGACCCGATATTCCACGAGCGATCAGCGGCGCTGCGATCGCCGCAGTTCCACTTGAGTTGAGCACGCATTGCGTGGAGGGTGCTCCCCACTCGGCGGCAAACCAACACTCCAGCCGCCGAGACAGCGGGCCGAAATTAGAAAATCGCCGCGATTGATAGGCTTCTTCAAGAGCCCCAGCCCACTCTTGCACAGGAGGCAAATCCGGCCGAATGGTTGGAAATTTCATCTGAGATATCCACAGTCCAGCCGGGGATCGGGCAGCGACGTCGCCGACAAAATGTTCGCTGCAGAAGCAGCCGCATTCGGTGGAGAGAAAAATGCGTCTCTTGCAACCCGCGAGTAGTCGTTGTAGTCGAAGATATTCAGCAAACTCAGATGGCGGTGTCTAACCAATGGCGTCACAGCCGGCTGCATGCCGCGGCGGCGAAACGCATCGGCTAATGCGGCATCGGGCTGCAACCCGATCTCGCGCATCACATCGGTGCGAAGCATCAATAACCGGCCGGGTGGATTGCCGATCGGACATGGCGGCTCGGTCGGGAAGAAGTCACGGGCCGTATCGGCCCATAAAGGTACGTCGATAAAGGCCCGCTCTGGGCTCTGGAGTTTGGCAAGAAATTCCGCCGCCGCCTGATCGCCGCCGGCCCGCACAAGCGCGACGTCCGAAGCGACAAAGTCTCGCGGGTCGATCAGGCTACCTAACATGCCTATCGTCGGATTGGCTTCCATGATCCGCAACATTTCACCAAGCCAGCAGCCCGGCTTTTCGCAGATCATGGCGTCGCTTTCCATGAAGACATGGAAAGGCCCCACATCTTGAAGCCGTTCGTGATACGCCGATGTGATGTTTTGAAAGCTGTTCGTTGGAAATCGCACGACTTCCGCAAACAGCCCGCGAGCCTCAAATGCGGCTATCACATGCCCAACAGCGTGCGTTGGATGGGCGTTGTCGAGCAAAACCACCCGAGAGCTTGAACGGGAGAACCGCCACAACGCGTCCAAACACATCCATAAATAGACTGGGCGGCCCCAAGAAGCGATGAAGATCGTAACGGGCTTTCTCCCTTCGCGATCACCCGAGCCTGAAGTTAGAATCAGAGAAGAGGTCATCGATCCATCCTTGCCCTATGATGGGCTAGCCGTTGGGCCATCTCGGCCGTCCGGACGTTCGATCGCGGAACGGCGATCGATGGATTATGCCTTACTCCTGCGAACTCGCAGAGATCGACGAACGTCCGCGGGTCTTCCAAGCGTCCTAAAAACAGCCTCTGCGGCATCCCGGCGAAGAACTCTTGGACGGTCTGATTGTGGCGTCGATAGACCGACTGGTAGTGCGTTTTGTGTTCTGCAATCGAAAGAAGCCCAGGTTCAGAAGGGCCTATGCCGTCCCTGCTAGCAATTACGGCCCTCAGATCCGCCTCGCGGTCATAAATACGGGCATGTATGTCGCTCCAGCCGGGATTAAGCCCCCCGCTGTGATGGCAGAGCGAGTCGAACCAATCATCCGGGTCCCGAGTAAGTAGAATGAACCGCGCATCCGGAAACCGCGTGGCCAAGAACTGGTAATAGCCTGGACACCACCAAGGATCGTCCTCGAGGATTTCCGCTCTTTGGAATTCAGGGCTTTGGAAGATCGCTTCATGTTCTCCCCGCATCCAGAGCCTCGTCCAGTCGAGCCGAGCGGATGTCGGATACCCGGCCCGCACGAGCCCATGGGCCTCTAGCCAGTCGCCGACCGATGTCGTGCCACTCCGTTGCACCGAGATGCAGAATAGGCGAAGCGGCCGCTGCGTCGTTCGGCTGGATGGCCTATCGTACCGTCGCTGGAGCTCATCGACGTGGTCTTTGGTAACGCGCATGGCCGTCGCCGAACCGGTCGGAGCCTCGCTACCATCGAGCCAAGAGGCTGCATAGCTGCCAAAGACATCCGCCAGAAGTTGCACCTCAGCGCGGTAAGCTGCCGCAATCCGAGACCGCAATGTCTCAGGCATCGGCCGGCAGTCGGCAGCCTCATTAACGCGACTGGAAACCTCCGCGACATCGATAGGAACTTCTGGGAGCCCTAGGAAAGAATGGATCTCGCGCAGGACCCGTCCAGGCTCACGAGCGATCCCGTCTAGGAAAACCAAGAGGATTTGCGACGGGTCGAATTGCTTGCAGTATCGGACGATGGTCTTGGAATACTCGCCCCGCGGCCGCCCATTGGTGGAGTCGAACAACCGCATCGCGGCTGAGTCTCCCTGTGGGAGCGATCCGTCGGCGTACTTCATACGGCACTGCGACCAAAACCGGTCGACGGGGTTGCGGATCAAGAACAGCAGTTTCGCCCTAGGCGCCACAGCATGCATGTGCGCAATTTCAGCTCCGCCGCAGATCCCGTAGCGCGGCGTGATCTCCCCGACCATGCTCGATTCAGCCGCTAAGGAAAAGAGCGAGCGATACCAGTCGTCATCAGCAAAACAGTGGAGTTGGCCCGTTTCTTCAAGGGACCGGTCGAAATAATGCAACTCCGCCTTCGCTGGCATCCAAACCTTAGGATGCCGGCCGAGGTTCGCGCGCAGCCAATAGCTACCCGCCTTTTGGGCACCTATGCCGATGAAATCTGGGCTACGATGTTTCATGGCAACCGAAAAACGTCACCGCAATCAGACTACAAGAAGCGGCTGGCCTATGTGTTGGAAAGGTTTTTTTTCTTCGAGTATCATAGCGAAAGCTTCGAGCACGTTTCATGATTACAGGATTATATTTTAGCAAGGGGCGACGAGAAAACCAAGCACTCAAGCAGACTTTACAAGCGATGTTTTCTTACGCAAAATAGGTTGAGCTTTGCCATCATTGGCGGCCGATGAGATTATTTTTAACTATCCTATTGTCGCTCAGCTGCCTTTCGGGTTGTTGCGACGATTCGCAGGAACGGCCCAACTTTGTTGTCTTCGTCACCGATGACCAAGCTTTCAACGGTCTCAGTTGCACAGGCAATTCGGTCCTTAAGACACCGTGTTTAGACCAATTGGCAGCCAGCGGTGTTCTATTTGAGAACGCGTTCGTGACGACTTCAATCTGCTGTTGCAGCAGGGCTAGCCTTCTCACGGGCCAGCACATGCGACGGCATGGCATTAGGGACTTTGCTAGGCCGCTCTCCTCAGAACAATGGCAACAAACGTTTCCCTCCGTGTTGCGGAAGGCTGGCTATAGCACTGCTTTTATTGGCAAATACGCCATCGGATCGCCTGATATTAGCCAGGAGCTATCTCTTCCTGAAAAACAATTCGATTTGTGGTATGGATTTCCGCAGACCATCGTGTTTAAGCAGGTTGTAGATGGTCGGGATCGCTACCTGACGACCATCATGGAGGAAAAGGCGTCGCAATTCCTTGCCGAAACTCAAAACAGCAAGAAGCCTTTCTGCTTAATCGTAGCGCTCAAAGAGCCACATGGACCACTGGACTATTTCGATCCAGAATTCGCTGACGCTTACGCCAACAGCCTTATTCCGCTACCTGCGAACCTAACGGCCCCGTCTTTTGCCGCCCTTCCAGAAAGAGTACGCGACGGTCTCAACGGGAGGGCGGAATGGGTGGCGACTCCCTCAATCTACGAGGCCGAAATGCGCAAAAAGTATGCCTACATAGGCCGGGCAGACCTCGCCGTCGGCAGAATATGCCGAGCACTCAAAGATCATGGGCTAGAAGAGAACACCGTAGTGCTGCACATGTCTGACAACGGATCCTTAGAAGGGGCCCACGGACTGGCTGGAAAGTGGGTGATGTATGAGGAATCGATTCGTGTGCCGTTGATCATTAGGGATCCGCGACTGCCCGCCGAAAAGCAGGGGCGACGCTCTCAGATGGTGCTCGGCATTGATATCGCACCGACCATTTTAGCCATGGCCAATGTGACGGCCCCAAAAGGCATGCAAGGCGAGAATCTCGTGCCGTTGTTATACGATCCTCAGGCCAAGGGGCGGGAAGATTGGTACTACGAGCATGACTTCACCCTTCCGAGCCCCAATAAACAGATTCCCAAGAGCGAAGGTGTCCGCACCGAGCGGTTTAAGTACATTCGCTACACGGACCCGCAGTCGCCACTCGAACAGCTTTTTGATTTAGTCGCTGACCCTCACGAAGAGCACGACTTGGTTAGCGATCCCACGCATGTGGCGACGCTCGAAAAGCTCCGTGGTCGTTGTAACGAGTACAAAGAGACACTTCGCTGAACGGAACCGGTGTTTCAGCACCCCCACCTCAATTCATCCGGCAGCAAGACACACCCGACCCAGCCACGACCTGGCCGCCTCCCGCCCATTTGCGATTTCGACGTCAACGCCGCCGGCACCCTAAACCTCCTCAAAGCCACACGCCGTTTTTGCCCCACCAGCCCTTTCGCCCATAGGTCGACCAACAAGGTCTATGGGGATAAGCGCAACACGATTCGCCTAAAAGAATTGGAGACCCGCTGGGAATACGACGAACCCACCTACGCCAACGGTATCAAATCAACCTACACCAACGGATTCCCAGGGGTAACTAATGGAGTGATTCTTGCGGCTGGCGGGAGCAGTTGGGCTTCGCTCAGCGATCGAAATTCGAAGACCAACTTCCACCCTATCCAGCCACGGGAGGTTCTGGCCAAACTCGCAGATATGCCAGTCTCTATGTGGGAATATAAGGGAAGTCCAGGGCGGACGTACATCGGCCCGACGGCACAGGATTTTCATCAAGCTTTTGGTCTGGGGCAGGACGATAAGTCGATAAGCACCTTGGACACAGACGGGGTGATGTACGCGGCCATTCAAGGATTAGTGGAGGAGCTGAAGGAAAGGGACCAGATGATGGCCTTGCAGAGGTTGGAAAACGCTTCGGCTTTGGTTCAGTGGGACGGAGAGATCGAAAGCCTTAAAAAAGACATCAGGGAGCTGAAGGATAGGATAGATTCGATGTTGCCACCAGTAAGGGGGGGAGTGATTTTAAGATTTGCAACCTAATCCTAAAATACTAATATACCGAAATGAGAACGGAATTAGTGCCTTTTCTTCTTTTCGTGCTTACGACGGATGGTTTTTCCCAAGCCTTAGGGAGCAATTCATTTGTGGGTGCGGGGCTGCAAAACACAGTTACGGCCACAAGTACCAATGGATTCATCGGAGCTGGAGCTCGCAATACAAATACGGCCAACAACTGCGGTATTGTGGCAGGTGCTGATAATTGCATTAAAACCGAAGCTAGGCGTTCCTTTATAGGGGCAGGGAGCCTCAATCTGATTCAAGCGGGAGCCTTCAACTCCTTTATCGGGGCAGGTTACAGCAACGCAATCAGTGCTTCTGTGATCAACTCGGCGATCGTTTCTGGTTCGCTGAACCAAGTGTACAATCCCAATTCCGTTTACACCAATAGCAACAACTTCATCGGTGGCGGCTACAACAATGTGATTTCAAACGTAAACTTCTCCACAATTGCCGGTGGACGGAAAAACTGGATCGACGAAAATCGTTCGTTCATCGGGGGAGGAGAGTCGAATATTGTTAGTGGGTCCAATAGCGTCATTGGGGGGGGGCGTGGGAATCTGGTGGATGGTCGTTCCGATCACAGCGCCATTTTGGGTGGTTTTGACAATACCATACAAAGCTTTCGGAGTTACGGAACGATTGGGGGTGGATGGAGCAATGTGATCGGAGGTGGGTCCACGGCTCAAGGCCAAGTGGTGGCGGGTGGGGCGCGAAACACCAATGTTCATGCCTACGGGGTCATTGGGGGTGGCTACGGTAACAACCTCTATTTGGGGGATAGCAACAACTACTCCGTTATCGCGGGTGGGCTAAATAATCAAATCGGACATGAGTCTGGTGCCATTGGGGGTGGGGAGGGAAACAGCGTGGCGGGCCGCTGGGGGGTGATACCGGGCGGTTACTTTTCTCAGGCCTATGGACAGTTGTCTTTTGCCGCTGGATACCGGGCGTATGCCACGAACGACGGATCATTTGTCTGGAACGGAAGCACGCAAATTACCGCTTCTACCAATGACT
>Ga0247836_1007850_pt1 | contig 11079 bp, 10 predicted proteins | sample LaCruzMarch2015__4_FD_187116 | JGI IMG/M metagenome (GOLD analysis project Ga0247836, IMG submission 187116) | Freshwater microbial communities from meromictic Lake La Cruz, Castile-La Mancha, Spain - LaCruzMarch2015_14m | ecosystem: Environmental > Aquatic > Freshwater > Lake | place: Spain...
GCCGTGTTCCACCACGACATTGGCATTCGCTTCAACGACAAAGAACGCAACGATGTGGAGGAATACTGCATCAGTGAAGGCTGGATCAAGGTGCCTGCTGGCAAAACCCTGGACCGCAAAGGAAAGCCTTTGCTGATCTCGCTCAAAGGGCGGGTTGAGGTGTATTACCGCTGAATCAGCTGACCGAGTCGGCCGATTGCCGGGTCAGCATGGCCAGGGTGTTGGCCACGGTTTTGCGCAGGTCGCGGCGGTCGCAAATCAGATCGATCGCGCCTTTTTCCATCAAGAACTCTGCGCGCTGGAAGCCTTCGGGCAGGGTCACGCGCACGGTGCTTTCGATCACGCGGGGGCCAGCAAAGCCAATCAAGGCCTTGGGCTCGGCGATCACCATGTCACCCATGAACGCAAAGCCAGCCGATACACCGCCCATGGTCGGGTCGGTCAAGATGCTGATGTAGGGCAGGCCTTTTTGTGCCAAACGGGTGAGCGAGGCATTGGTTTTGGCCATTTGCATGAGCGAGAGCAAACCTTCTTGCATGCGTGCGCCACCAGTGGCGGTGAAGCAAACAAAGGGTACTTTTTGTTCGATCGCGGTGTGCACGCCGCGCACGAAGCGCTCGCCCACCACCGAGCCCATCGAGCCGCCCATGAAGTCAAATTCAAAGCAAGCCGCCACCAAATTGATGCTGTGAACCGAGCCACCCATGACCACCAAGGCGTCGGTTTCGCCGGTGTTTTCCAAGGCTTCTTTGAGGCGTTCGGGGTATTTGCGGCTGTCCTTGAATTTCAAGGGGTCCATCGGCAGCACTTCTTGGCCAATTTCGTAGCGGCCTTCCGGGTCGAGGAACGCGTCCAAACGTGCCCGTGCGGCAATGCGGTGGTGGTGGCTGCATTTGGGGCAAACGTTTTGGTTTTCTTGCAAATCGTTTTTGTACAGCACGGTTTCGCAGCTGGGGCACTTGACCCACACGCCCTCGGGCACACTGCGGCGGTCCGCAGGGTCGGTTTGTTGAATTTTGGAAGGCAGCAGTTTTTCAAGCCAACTCATGGGGATCTCCTGGGCCTAGGGCCTTGATTCAATTATGCCGAGGTGACTGATGCCAGGTCCAAGGGCATCAGGCTGCGTCCAGCGATTGGCGAATCTCGCGCATGAAATTTTGCGCCTCGTGTGTGGCTTGCCCGGGCGCGGCCGCCTTGAGCAGTTGGATCAGCTTGGAGCCGATCACCACCGCGTCGGCCACCTTGCCGATGGTGCGTGCCGTGGCCGCGTCACGGATGCCAAAACCCACGCCCACCGGGATGTTCACGAACTGACGGATACGCGGCAGCATGGCCTCGACCTCGTCGGTGTTGATTGCGCCAGACCCGGTCACGCCTTTGAGCGAGACGTAATAGACATAACCGCTGGCAATCGCCGCGACTTGCTGCATGCGCAGATCGGTGCTGGTGGGTGCGAGCAAGAAAATCAGGTCCATGTGGTGGGCCTTCAAGGCTGCCGCAAAGTCCACGCATTCCTCAGGTGGGTAGTCAACGATCAACACACCGTCTACCCCCGCGGTTGCCGCGTCTTTGACGAAGCCGTCTTGGCCGTGTTGGAGGTTGTAGCTCTCCACCGGGTTGGCGTAGCCCATCAACACGAGGGGTGTGGCGGTGTCGGTGCGGCGGAAATCTTGAACCATGGTCAAGACTTCGTGCATGCCCACGTGGTGGCGCAGGGCCTCCTCGCCCGCTTGTTGGATCACAGGGCCATCGGCCATCGGGTCGCTGAAGGGTACGCCCAGTTCGATGATGTCCGCGCCGCCTTTGACCAGGGCATGCATCAGCGACAAGGTGTGTGATGGGTCGGGGTAACCGGCCATCAGGTAGGGAATCAAGGCTTTGCGGCCTTGGCTTTTCAGCTCGGCCATGACCGGGGTGATGCGGCTCATGCTTTGCGCCCGTTCAAGCTCACCAGCTGGATGGATTGCTCGCCTTTGACGCTTTGGCCTTGGCAGCTGGGGCGGCAAAAGAAATCGGCGTGCGACAAATCCGCCACCGTGCCAATGTCCTTGTCGCCACGGCCCGATAAGTTCACCAAGATGGATTGTTGCGGCGTCATGGTCTTGGCCAGTTTCATGGCATGGGCCACGGCATGGCTCGATTCCAGCGCCGGGATGATGCCCTCGGTGCGGCACAGGTGGTGAAACGCATCCAGCGCTTCTTGGTCGGTGATGCCAACATATTCGGCGCGGCCGATGTCTTTCAAAAATGCGTGTTCAGGGCCGACACCCGGGTAGTCCAAGCCGGCACTGACCGAATGGGTTTCGGTGATTTGCCCATTCGCGTCTTGCAGCACATAGGTGCGGTTGCCGTGCAGCACGCCTGGCACGCCACGTTGCAGCGAGGCCGAATGCCGACCCGATTCCATGCCTTCACCGGCGGCCTCGACCCCGATCAAACGGGTGTTTTCAAACGGGATATAGGGGTAAAAAATCCCCATGGCGTTCGAGCCACCGCCCACGCAGGCCAGCACCGCATCGGGCTGCAAGCCGAGGTGCATGTTGGGCATTTGGGCAATGCATTCTTCGCCGATCACGCTTTGGAAATCGCGCACCATCATCGGGTAGGGGTGTGGCCCGGCCACGGTGCCGATGATGTAGAAGGTGTTGTCCACGTTGGCCACCCAGTCGCGCATGGCTTCATTCAAGGCGTCTTTTAAGGTGCGGCTGCCGCTGTTGACCGGCACCACGGTCGCGCCCAAGAGTTTCATGCGGTAGACGTTGGGGCTTTGCCGCTTCACGTCCTCGCTGCCCATGTAGACCACGCATTCCAAACCATAACGGGCACAGATGGTGGCGGTGGCCACACCATGTTGGCCGGCGCCGGTTTCGGCAATGATGCGCGGCTTGCCCATGCGCTTGGCCAGCATGGCTTGGCCAATCGTGTTGTTGATTTTGTGTGCGCCGGTGTGGTTCAAGTCTTCGCGCTTGAAGTAAATCTGGGCGCCACCCAGCTCGCGACTCATTCGGGCCGCATGGTAAATGGGTGAGGGGCGACCGACGAAATGCGCGAGTTCGTTTTTGAACTCGGCGATGAACGCTGGGTCATGTTGGTACTTGGCGTAAGCGGCTTTGAGCTCTTCGATCGCGTGGGTCAGGGTTTCGCTGATGAAGCTGCCGCCATAGTTTCCGAAGTGGCCACGGATATCGGGTTGTTGGTAGGTAGACATGGTTGCATTATCGATTGAAGGGCTGCAGGGCGGCCCGAGGATTCAAGAGGCAACCGAGGTGCTGCGCACGGCTGCCACGAAGGCACGGATTTTGTCGTGGTCTTTGATGCCTTTGGCGCTTTCCACGCCCGAGCTCACATCAACCGCCAACGACCGTCCGCGCGAGCGCACGGCGCGGATGCCATCGGCCACGTTTGCAGGTGTGAGTCCACCAGACAAAACGAGGTGAGCATTGACGTTTGTTGGAAGCTGTGACCAATTGAATGTGCTGCCACTGCCGCCATATGCATCGACCAAGGTGTCGAGCAGCAGGGCATCGGCTGTTGAGTAATCGAGTGCGTAGTTTACGAGGTCAAAAGCCTGGCCGTTGGCAGGGGTTTCCTTGGGTATGCGGGCGGCGCGCAGCCAGCGGCGACCCAAGCCACTCGCCACTTGGTGGCAAAAATCGGGGGTTTCGTCACCATGGAACTGCAGCCAGGCCCCTGGCACCAGGGCCGCTGCCTGGGCCACCTGGTCCTGGCTCGCATTCACAAACAGCAACACCGGGGTGACAAAGGGGGGTAGCAGACCTGCCAATTTGGCGGCATGTTTGGCGCTGACCGCGCGGGGGCTGGGCGGGTACAAGACAAAACCCAGCGCATTGGCACCGGCGTCCACCGCGGCCAGCAGGTCTTGTTCGCGGGTCAGGCCACAGATTTTGATCGGTATGTGTGTCATGGGAATTGTCCAGGTAGCCAATCATAAGAGGGCGTCTGCTCAGGCAGTCCCCACTCGGCGGCGTAAACCGGCCCGGCGAAATACAGACCGTCAGGGGAAAACGTGGGTGCGGCTTCTTGGCGGCTACGCGCTTGCAAGACCTCTTGCATCCACTCGGGTGGTTTCAGGCCCTGTCCGATCGCGACAAAGCAGCCCATCAGGTTGCGGATCATGTGGTGCAAAAATGCATTCGCCTCGAAATCTAAGCGCCAATAGGCACTGCCGTCTTGGCGGCCAATCCTTTGCACGTCGATCCGGTGGATGGTTTTGACAGGGCTCAGGGCTTGGCAGCTGGCGGCGCGAAAAGCGCTGAAGTCGTGCTCACCCAGCAGGTGGACAGCGGCTTGTTGCAAGGCCTGCAAATGCATCGGGCGGTAAACCCAGCCGACCCGACCGGCCTCGAGGCTGGGGCGCACCGGCGACTCGAGCAGCAAGTAGGTGTAGCGGCGCGCCAAGGCGCTGGCGCGGGCGTGAAAGCTCGAGGGGACTGCATGGGCCCATTGCACCGCGATATCCGTGGGTAAATACGCATTGGTGCCGCGCACCCAAGCATTCAAATCGCGCACCACAGGTGTGTCGAAATGCACCACTTGCCGCAGGCCATGCACCCCTGAATCGGTGCGGCCAGCGCACAGCGTGCTGACCCGGTGGCCGGTGAATTCGGCCAAGGCTTTCTCCAGGTGGTCTTGAACGGTTTTGCCTGATGCTTGGCTTTGCCAGCCCTCATAGGCTTGGCCCAAATAGCTCAGGCTCAGCGCCAATCGCATGGCGCTCAACCGCGTTCGTTCAACCAGCGCAGCGCTCGCTCGCGTGTTTCACCATGGGTTTGATCGGCTACTTCTTGGGCCAGCGCGCGCCCGGTTTGCTTTTGGCCCAGCTTCCAGAGCTCATCGGCCAAATCCAAGCGCACCTGGAAAGGGTCTTCTGGCAAACCTGTCGGATGGGGCGGCAGGTCCAAGTTGAAGTCCAGGTTGAGTTCGCCGGGCGGTTTGTGCTGGGGGTGTTGCAGGTAGTCGAAGTCTTTTTTGTCCGACAGGGCTGCTTGGGGCCTGCGTTGGCGGAACAAGGAATAGCTCACCCACAGGGCGGCCAAAACCGCTAGCCCACCGATCAGCTCAAAGGCATGGCGCTTGACCCACCCCAAGGCTTGCTGGTAGGAGCTGCTCAAGTCGGTCATGTTGGTGGGCACACCCTCTTGCATCTTGCCCGCGGCTTGGGATATCTCATCCAACTCGGTCACATTCTTGGCAACTTCATTGCTGCGGCGGGTGGCATCTGCGGCTTGCAGGTCTTGGCTGACCTGGTCTGCAGCATCCTTGGCGCCGGGTTTGCTCAAGGTGAGTTGATCGGCAGGGGGTTGTGCATTGTTTTGGACCTGTGCTTTCAAGCCGCCGCTGCTTTCTCGGGCATTGGCATCAGCCAGTGGGGTAGTGGGCACACGGCCAGCCAGTTGTGCGCGGTAGGCATCGAAATCAGCCGATTGCAAGCGGATACTTTGACGCGCTGCTTGGCGGTCGACCGTGCGGGCTTCTTCCACGGTGGGCATGGTGATCAAAGCACCCGCTTTCAAACGGTTGACGTTGTTGTTAACAAAGGCCGTGGGGTTGTTGCGAAGCATCGTGACCAGCAACTGGTCGAGGGACACATCGCCAGTGGGGTTGGCCATGATCAATTCGCTGGCGGTGTCACCCTTGATCACTTCGATCGTGTCGCCATCGGGTGTGTTGCCAGCCGGAGCTGGTTTGTCTTTTTTGGCCTTGGCTCTGGGGGCTGAGTCTTGCCCGGGCGCGCCCTTGGGCAAGGGCGCGGGTCGAGGCTGCTTGTTGACCAGGCTCTCGTTGTCGCTCGGGGAGGTCAAGGCCTCTGCAGCCGGGGCGGTTTTCAAGGCATTGTTGAGGGTGCCGCTGAGTGGGAAGCCCAGATTTCGGTAGGCACGACCGCTGGCCCAGCGAAATTCCATCAGCAAATCGACATAGGTGTCGACCAATGGATCAGCTCCTTGGATTTGCATCACATACAGGTCTTCGGCGCGTTTGGTCAAGCTGACCTGGAGATTGTCCAAACCGTCAACGCGGTTGATTTTCGCGGCTTGGTAAACCGATTCGCTGGCCAAATCAGCCTGAAAGTCTTGTGCTTCTTGGGCGCTCAAATCACTGATCTGAACTTCCAGTTTCAGGGGTTCGCCCAAACGAGACTTGACGATCGGCTGACCCAATTGGAGGGCATTTGCGCTAAATGTTGTCAAAATGGACAACGAAAAGGCAAAGTTAAGTAATCGTCTAGAGGGTGTCAGCAATTGAAACATGGTGCATGGTTCTCGTGCATCTTAAGAACGTGCATCATAATCTACTTAAAGTTGCACGCCCAAGTGGGTTATCCAGTCAAGCCGTCAGCAAAATCCTCAGCATGCGGCGCAGCGGCTCTGCCGCTCCCCACAGCAACTGGTCGCCGATCGTGAAGCCACCAAGGTAATCTGGACCAAAGGCGAGTTTGCGCAAACGACCCACTGGGATGGTCATGGTGCCGGTCACCGCCACCGGGGTCAGGTGTTGCATGGTGTCTTCGCGGTGGTTGGGAACGACTTTCACCCATTCGTTGTCGGCGGCAATCATGGCCTCGATGTCGGCCAAAGGCAGGTTTTTCTTGAGTTTGAAGGTCAGGGCCTGACTGTGACAGCGCATGGCACCCACGCGCACGCAAAAACCATCAACTGGGACTGCGGGCTGGGAAAAGCCCGGGCCTTGACCTAGGATCTTGTTGGTTTCGGCCATGCCTTTCCATTCCTCGCGGCTGGTGCCCCAGAATTCGTCGCCGGCTTGCTTGCCAGCGCCTAAATCTTTGTCAATCCAGGGGATCAGCGAGCCACCCAGTGGCACGCCAAAGTTGGCGGTTTCTGTGGCGGAAAGGGCGCGTTGTTTGGCGATGACCTTGCGGTCGATTTCCAAGATGGCGCTTTTGGGGTCGTCCAGCAGATTTTTGACTTCGGCGTTCAGGGTGCCAAACTGGGTCAGTAATTCACGCATGTGGGCAGCGCCACCGCCTGACGCCGCTTGGTAGGTTTGGGTGCTCATCCATTCCACCAAACCGGCTTTGTACAAAGCGCCCACGCCCATCAACATGCAACTGACGGTGCAATTGCCACCCACCCAGTTGTTGCCGCCGTGTGCCAAGGCGTTTTTGATGACCGGCATATTGACCGGGTCCAGGATGATGACCGCATCCTCTTTCATGCGCAGGGTGGATGCGGCGTCAATCCAGTGACCGCTCCAACCTGCAGCGCGCAGCTTGGGGAACACCTCGGCGGTGTAGTCGCCGCCTTGGCAGGTGAGGATGATGTCGCAAGCTTTGAGGGCATCGATCTGGTGGCCGTCGAGCAACTTGGTTTCGTTTTTCGCCATGGGAGGCGCTGCGCCACCGGCGTTGGAGGTGGAGAAAAAAACCGGCTCGATCCAGTCGAAGTCTTTTTCGGTTTGCATCCGGTCCATCAGCACCGAGCCGACCATGCCGCGCCAACCAACAAGTCCAACGCGGTTTCCGATCTTTTTCATTTGTCTGCCTTTTCTTTAATGGCGGTTGGCCAAGGCCTTGACCACCGCATCACCCATTTGCGACGTGCCCACCTTGGTGGTGCCTTGGCTGTAGATGTCGCCGGTACGCAGGCCTTGGGCCAGCACTTTCTTGACCGCATCTTCAATGCGCACCGCCGCCGCTTCTTGTTTCAGGCTAAAGCGCAGCATCATGGCCGCGCTCAGGATGGTGGCCAGTGGGTTGGCCACGCCTTTGCCGGCGATATCGGGTGCGCTGCCGTGGCTGGGCTCGTACAAACCTTGGTTGCTGGCGTTGAGCGAAGCCGAGGGCAGCATGCCGATCGAGCCGGTCAACATCGAGGCTTCGTCGCTCAAGATGTCGCCGAACATATTGCCGGTCACCACCACGTCAAAGCGCTTGGGCTCTTTGACCAGTTGCATGGCGGCGTTATCGACATACATATGGTCGAGCGCAACATCGGGGTAGTCTTGGTGGACTTCGGTCACGATGTCTTTCCAAAATTGGAAGGTCTCGAGCACATTGGCTTTGTCCACGCTGGTCACGCGTTTGCTGCGCTTGCGGGCGGCTTCAAACGCCACGCGGGCGATGCGCTCGACTTCGGGGCGGGTATAGCGCATGGTGTCAAAGGCTTCCTCGGCACCGGCGAAGGCGCCGTCAGGGGATACACGGCGGCCACGTGGTTGGCCAAAATAAATATCACCGGTCAGCTCACGGATGATGAGGATATCCAAACCGGCTACCAACTCGGGCTTCAAGCTCGACGCGTTCACCAATTCTGGGTAGCAAATCGCGGGGCGGAAGTTGGCAAACAGGCCGAGGTTTTTGCGCAGGCCCAAAATCGCTTGCTCGGGGCGCAGCGGGCGGTCGAGGGTGTCGTATTTCCAGTCACCGACCGCGCCAAACAGCACGGCGTCAGACGCCATGGCCAGCTTGAGCGTGGCTTCGGGCAGTGGGTGGCCAAACGCGTCAAAAGCCGCGCCGCCGACCAGGGCAGTTTCCATCTCGAATTTCAGGTCCAGCGCATGCAAAACCTTGATGGCCTCCGCAACGATTTCGGTGCCAATGCCGTCACCTGGCAAAACTGCGATTTTCATGAGGACTTCCTCAAGGGTGACATGGTGTGCGCCAGCCAGGGCTTGGTGGCCAGGCGATCGGCTTCAAAGGCACGGATTTTGTCGGACTGGCGCAGGGTCAGGCCGATGTCGTCAAAGCCATTGAGCAAGCAGTATTTGCGAAAGGCTTGCACATCAAAAGCAATCTCCTCGCCTTGGGGACGAAGGATGACTTGGCGCGCCAGGTCGATCGTCAATGCATAGCCGGGAAACGCCTGCACTTCATTGAACAACTGGTCTACGGTGGATTCGGGCAGCACGATGGGCAGCAAGCCATTTTTGAAACAGTTGTTGAAAAAGATGTCGGCAAAGCTGGGCGCAATCACGGCGCGAAAGCCGTATTGGTCGATCGCCCAAGGTGCGTGCTCACGCGATGAACCACAGCCAAAGTTTTTGCGGGCCAACAGTACCGAAGCGCCTTGGTAGCGCGGTTGGTTGAGCACAAAGTCGGGGTTGGGTTTGCGGCTGGCCGGGTCTTGGCCGGGTTCGCCGTGGTCCAGGTAGCGCCACTCGTCAAACAGGTTGGGGCCAAAGCCAGTCTTCTTGATCGACTTCAAAAACTGCTTGGGGATGATCGCATCGGTGTCGACATTTTCGCGGTCCATGGGCGCCACGATGCCTTGGTGGAGGGTGAATTTTTGCATCTGTGACTCCTTAGGTGAACTTGCGCACATCCACAAAGTGACCGTGTATGGCGGCAGCCGCGGCCATGGCGGGGCTGACCAAATGGGTACGACCGCCATTGCCTTGACGGCCCTCGAAGTTGCGGTTGCTGGTGGAGGCGCAGCGTTCGCCGGGCTCCAACTTGTCGGCGTTCATCGCCAGGCACATCGAACAACCGGGCTCGCGCCACTCAAACCCAGCGGCTTTGAAAATCTCGTGCAAACCTTCTTGCTCGGCTTGCGCTTTGACCAAGCCAGAGCCGGGCACCACCATCGCAAGCTTGATGTTTTTTGCCACTTTTTGGCCAAGTTTTTTCACCACGGCAGCGGCTTCGCGCATGTCTTCGATGCGGCTGTTGGTGCAAGAGCCAATGAACACTTTGTCCACAAACAAGTCGTTCAGCGCTTTGCCTGGCTGCAAGTCCATGTAGGTCAACGCGCGTTCGATGGCGCCGCGCTTGTTGGCGTCTTTTTCTTTGTCGGGGTCAGGCACGGTGCCGTTGATGTCGAGCACCATCTCTGGCGATGTGCCCCAGGTGACCTGCGGCAAGATGTCTTCGGCCTTGAGCTCGACCACCGCGTCAAAGTGCGCATCCGCGTCGGAATACAAGGTTTTCCAATAGGCCATGGCCTGGTCCCATTCGGTGCCACCGACAAACCGGCCACTGTTCGCGTCTGTGCCGGGCGACAGGGGTCGGCCTTTGACATAGTCGATGGTTTTCTCGTCGACCGCCACCAGACCCGCACGGGCGCCCGCTTCGATCGCCATGTTGCAGACCGTCATGCGGCCCTCCATGCTCAATGACCGAACGGCCGAGCCGGCAAATTCAATCGTATAGCCAGTGCCGCCTGCGGTGCCGATCCGGCCGATGATGGCCAGCACCAGGTCTTTGCCGGTGACGCCTTTGGCCAAAGTGCCTTCCACCTTGATAAGCATGTTCTTGGCCTTTTTCGCCAACAAGGTTTGCGTGGCCATCACATGTTCGACCTCGGACGTGCCGATGCCATGGGCCAGCGCACCAAACGCGCCGTGGGTAGACGTATGACTGTCGCCACACACCACGGTCATGCCGGGCAGGGTGGCGCCGTTTTCCGGGCCGATCACATGCACGATGCCTTGTCGTTTGGACATGAACGGGAAAAAGGCCGCAGCACCAAATTCATGGATGTTGGCGTCGAGCGTGGTGATTTGCTCTTTGCTGATCGGGTCGGTGATGCCGTCATAGCCCAACTCCCAACCGGTGGTGGGGGTGTTGTGGTCGGCGGTGGCCACAATCGAGCTGACCCGCCAAACCTTGCGGCCGGCCTGGCGAATGCCCTCGAAGGCTTGTGGGCTGGTGACTTCATGCACCAAATGGCGGTCGATGTAGAGGATGGCGGTTCCATCTTCTTCGAGGTGGACGACGTGTTCGTCCCAAATCTTGTCGTAAAGGGTGCGTCCCATGTGGCGGGTCCTGGTCAGGCTGACGAGCGTGTCAGCGGGCTATTTTAAGTTTGCCAGGTATTGCTTGAATTCTTTGGCGGTTTCGGGGTGGCGCAAAGCCAATTCGACCGTGGCTTTGAGGAAGCCAATTTTGCTGCCGCAGTCGTAACGCACACCTTCATAGGCATAGGCGTACACCGCTTCTTGCTTGAGCAGGCTTTGAATCGCGTCGGTCAGCTGGTATTCACCGCCTGCGCCAGGTTGCAGTTGATCAATATGCTTGAAGATAGAGGGCGTGAATACATAACGACCCACCACACCCAGGTTCGAGGGGGCTTTGTCAGGCGCAGGTTTTTCCACGATCTGCGA
>Ga0247836_1007856_pt1 | contig 11074 bp, 10 predicted proteins | sample LaCruzMarch2015__4_FD_187116 | JGI IMG/M metagenome (GOLD analysis project Ga0247836, IMG submission 187116) | Freshwater microbial communities from meromictic Lake La Cruz, Castile-La Mancha, Spain - LaCruzMarch2015_14m | ecosystem: Environmental > Aquatic > Freshwater > Lake | place: Spain...
AGCGGCGCTGCCCGATCTGGCTGTGCCCCCCCTGCCCGGCATGAACCCGCCCCTGTGGGAGTGGGGCCATATCGCGTGGTTTCAGGAATGGTGGACGGTGCGCAACCGACAACGCTGCGAAGGCACCCGCAGTGCCTCCTTGGGCGATGGCTTTGGGCCTTCACTCATGCCCCGTGCTGATGCGCTGTACAACTCCAGCGAGGTGGCGCACGACAGCCGCTGGTCGCTGCCGCTGCCCGACTTGCAGCACACCCTGCGCTACCTGGCCGAGGTGCTGGCGCACAGCCTGGCCCATTTGCGGGCCGCGCCCGAGTCCACGGACGAGTCGCTTTACTTTTGGCGCTTGGTGGTGCAGCACGAGGCCATGCACAACGAAGCTTGGGTTTACATGGCGCAAGACCTGGGCCTGGATTTGCCCGAAGCCTTGTGCGTGGGGCACGCCCAGGCTGACACGGTGGCTGTTTCAACAAGCGCTTTGCACATCCCCGCCCAAGTTTGGACCTTGGGCCACAGCGGGCTTGGTTTTGCCTTTGACAACGAATACCAGGCCAATCCGGTGACGCTGGCCGCTTTTGAGATCGATGCGATGGCTGTGACGTGGTCGCAGTACCTGCCCTTTTTGCAGGCCATGGGCCATGCCCTCACGCCACATGTGCGATGCGTGCAAGGCGATTGGCAAGTGCGGCGCCTGGGCCAGTGGGGGGCAATCGACCTGAACGCCCCTGTGGTACATGTCAACGCAGCCGATGCCCAGGCCTGGTGCGAATGGGCAGGCAGGCGTCTGCCCACCGAAGCCGAGTGGGAGTGCGCCGCTCAGCACCCAGGCTTTTCGTGGGGCCAGGTTTGGGAATGGACCGGCAGCGACTTTGTGCCTTACCCCGGCTTTGTGGCCCATCCCTACCGTGATTATTCAGAACCCTCGTGGCACCACCACCGAGTGCTGCGCGGGGCTTGCGCCGCCACCTCGGCGCATGTCGTGGATGTGCGCTACCGAAACTTCTTCTTGCCCGAGAGGCGCGACATCTTTGCAGGCTTCCGCACGGTCAAGCTTTGAGGTTTCAGGCGTTGGACACCTGTCCCTTGCGCAGCAGTTCGTCAATCAGCAGATGGGTTTTCAGCGCATCATCGGCGGTGACCCGAGGTGCTCGGTTTTGTTCGATCGCGTCGATGAAATCGGTCAACAACTCGCGGTGCGGTTCGTGTGAAAAATCCATGATGTTGGCGCCGCTGCCGGTGCCCCCCTCGCTGCGCACGGTCAAGGGTTCACCCTGCAAAAAGTTCACCTGCAGATCGGCGCCGCTAAGCCTTGCGCTGCCCAAAGTGCCAATCACCTCGATTGTTTCCGGGAAGCCCGGATACATGGCGGTGGTGGCCATCAGGTCACCGGGTGCACCATTGCCCAAAACCAACAGTGCGCTGACGTGGTCTTCGGTTTCCATCTGGTGCAAACGGGTTTGCCGCACCACCGAGGCCGTGACCGATTTCACCCCCACCAGCGCCTGAAACAGGTTCAGGGTGTGGATCGCTTGGGTCAGCAACACACCGCCGCCGTCGCGTGCCGACGTGCCCCGGCCCAGTTCGTTGTAATAAGCTTGAGAGCGCCACCAGGGCACACGCACCGATGCGGCCTGGATTTCACCCAGGCGTCCTGTGTCCAGCACCCCCTGAAGGGCCACCGATGCGGGACGGAACCGGTGCTGCAGCACCACCCCTAAGTGCAGTCCGCTTTGCCGGGCCAGCGCGGCCAGTTGCTGAGACCGCTCTAAATTGAGCTCGAGTGGTTTTTCGAGCAAGACATGTTTGCCTGCGGCAAAGCAACGCTGGCAGATGTCCAAGTGGGTGGACGGTGGCGTGGCCACCATCACCGCCTGGACTTGTGGGTCAGCCAGGGCCTCGTCCAAGCTGCTGACCAAGCGCACCGGGCCGGTGTAAGGCTGGATGCGATCAGGGTGAGGTTGGCGCGTGACGGCATAGCGCAGGTCAATGCGCTCGCTCAGGTCTTGCAGGCTGCGCAGGTGGGGCTGGGTGGCTGCACCCAGTCCCACCAGGGCCATGCCCAGGCGCGCGCTCATCAGCGGCCTGAGCCGATTTTGACCTGGTTGATTTGCGCTTGGGCTTTGACCAGTGAAGGCACCAACTCCTGTCCATAGCCCATGGCACAAGCCGTCACCAGACTCTGGTGCACGCTGGTGCCGACCAGAGAGGGCGCTTTGACACTTTCGGTCAGGTGCACGTAGTACCGCAAGTCTTTGGATGCGTTGTTCAGTTCGAACTTCAGGCCGGTGTAGTCGCCATCCAGTGTTTTGGCCATGGCCTGAAACAAGCCTGAGTTGACCGCACCGGCCGACACCACGCGCACCAGTTGCCCCACATCAATGCCCGCCTTGGCGCCCACGGCAAAGGCTTCGGCCGCCGCTGTGGTGATGGCTTGGCCCAGAAAGTTGTTCAGCAACTTGATGACATGGGCTGCGCCCATCTCGCCGACGTGGAAAATATTTTCGCAATAGGCCTTGAACACCGGCTCCAGACGGGCAAAGACTTCGGGCGACGCGCCGACCATGGTGTTGAGTTTGCCGGCCTCGGCCTCCACGGGGGTGCGCGCCAATGGGGCATCGACCAGGGTCATGCCCGCCGCCTGGCAGCGTGCCGCCAGGCGGCGGGTTGAATCGGGCTCGCTGGTGGACGCGTCGATGACAATCAGGCCCGCTCGGGCTTGGCTCAATAAGCCGATGGGGCCTTCCAAAGCGGCCTCGACCTGCGGCGAGCCGGTCACGCAAATGATGACCGCATCACAGGCCGACAGGTCGGCATGGCGCTCTACCAGTTTGGCGCCCGCGGCCAACAGGTCTTGCAAAGGCTCGCGCCGTGAATGCGCGGTCAGGGAAACCCGAAAACCTTTGGCTAACAAATTTTTGGCTATGCCGTGGCCCATCAAGCCCGAGGCCCCTATAAAACCGATGTGTTTCATGAGTTTCTTTCATGTGATGAATCAAAAAAATACCCACGCCAGGTGTATCCCAGGTGGCGCACGCAAAGGTCAACATGCCCATGCGCAAGGTGGGATTCAAGTTATCACTTCCGGTAGGGCCGGGACCAGCGCTTGAGGACACGTTGGAGACAGCTGGGCAGATGACTCATGGTTTTCCCCAAGGCTGTTGAGGGTGCTTTGGCCTAAAGTGAAAAGAGCAACACATTGAAGTTGTTGTTCCGATCAATACAGGAGACATAGAGATGAAAATTTTGAAACCTTTGCTGGGCGTGGTGCTTTCTTCGATCATGGCCTTGAGCGCGCACGCGCAACAAGCGGCCATCACATTGCACGGCGCCTCTCAGTTTGGCGACGACCATGCCTTCACCAAAACCATGGTCAAGTTCGAAGAGCTGGTCAAAAAATACTATGGCAAACCTGTTAACTTTGTTCTGCATAAAAACAGCGAACTGGGTTTGGAAAAAGATTACTTTGCCTACATGAACCAAGGCAAGGCGGTGGATTTTGCGATTGTGTCGCCAGCTCACATGTCCACTTTCTCCAAAGCGGCCCCCTTCATTGATGCGCCGTTTTTGTTCAGTGACCTGAACCACTGGAACAAGGTGTTGGACCAAGACATTCTCAAGCCGATTGCAGACGAAGTGGAGCAAAAAGCCGAAGTCAAATTGATCGGTTATGCCGGCGGCGGTGTGCGAAATATTTTTTCCAACAAAGCCGCTGGCAATCTGGCGGACCTGAAAAACCTGAAAGTACGTGTTCAAGGGGCCCCCATTTGGAGCCGCACCTTCAGCGCGGTGGGCATGTCACCCACCGTGATTGCATACAACGAGGTTTATAACGCCATTCAAAACGGCGTGATCAATGCGGGTGAAAACGAAGCTGCCGGGGTAGAGGCGATGAAGTTTTACGAAGTAGCGCCCAGTATTTTGATGACACGCCATGCCATCACCATCCGCCCTTTGTGCTTCTCAGTCAAGACGTTGAAAAAACTGCCTGCAGACCTGCAAGCAGCGATCGTGAAGGCTGGCAAAGAAGCGGGTGCATTTGGTCGTCAGATCGAGTCGTCTGAAGACCAAGCCAAGCTCGACAAGTACGCCAAAGAAGGCAAGCTCAAGCAGGTGCCCTTCTCACAACGCGCCGAAATGCAAAAGCTGGTCGATCCTGTGATGGCGGCTTACGCCAAAGAGGTGGGCGCTGATGCCATTTTTGCAAAAATTAACAGCATGAAGTAACTCGGTGTGCTTTGTCTACGGGCTGCCTGGCGCAGCCCGTCCTTTTTAGAGTTTTTGGAAAGCTTCATGCAAAAGATACTTGGCCTGATCGATCGCGCACTGCATTTTTTGCTGATCACGACGGTGTTGCTTTTGATTGTCCCCGTCAGCTTGCAAATTTTCTCCCGTTACACCAATCTGATTCCCAGTTACATGTGGACAGAGGAGATGAGCCGCTTCTTTTTTATCTGGCTCGTGATGCTAGGGGCGACTTTGGGTGTGCGCGAACGGCTTCATTTCGATGTGGACTTCTTGCCGGAGCTATCCCCCCGTGCCACACATGTGTTGCTGCGCATGAGTCAGACGGCCATGCTCGTTTTTTCTGCGGTGGTTCTGTATTGGGGAATTGAGTTCACCCAGTTCGGATGGAACCAGACGTCCGAGTTGGCCGACATGCCCATGTGGTGGATCTTCATTGCATGGCCCCTTGCCGGATTTTTGTGGATTATTTTTTTGCTCGACCACATGTTCAATGCCAGTGACATCAGCGAAAGTTCTAACCAGGGGTCCGTGATTTGACCTCCTCTCTTCTCTCGCCATCGATGGCGGCATTGGTCCTCTTTGGAGGCTTTTTCTTGCTGCTGGCGATTCGTGTGCCTGTGGCGTTTGCGCTGGGGCTGGCGTCTTTGCCGGTGCTGATTTTTGAGCCCAGGCTCTCGCCCATGGTCTTGTTCAATGAAATGTTCAAGTCCTACAACTCATTCATTTTGCTGGCAGTTCCGTTCTTTTTACTGACCGCCAACTTGATGAACAGTGGCGGCATCACCGACCGCTTGATGCGACTTTCGCGCGCGCTGGTGGGCCACTTCCCGGGCGGTTTGGCACAGATCAATGTGATCTTGTCCGTCTTTTTTGCGGGCATCTCGGGTTCTTCGACAGCCGATGCTGCCAGCCAGGGCAAGCTATTCATCGAAGCGCAGGTCAAAGAAGGCTATGACCTGTCGTTCTCTATTGCCATCACCGCGGTTTCCGCTGTGTTGGCGGTGATCATTCCCCCGTCGATCCTGATGGTGGTCTGGGGAGGCGTGATTTCGACGTCGATTGGGGCCATGTATTTGGCGGGCATCGTGCCCGGTTTGCTGATTGGCCTGGCCCAAATGGCCACGGTTCATGCGTATGCCAAAAAGCGCAATTACCCAGTCTATCCCCGTGCCAATCTGACCGAAATTTACAAAGCGGCCTTGGTATCGATTCCGGCCATGATGACGCCCTTCATCATAGTGGGCGGCATTTTGTTGGGATTGTTCACAGCCACCGAATCGGCCGCTGTGGCGGTGTTGTATGCCGCGGTGTTGTCCATGCTTTTTTACCGCGAAATGAGTTGGAAGAGTTTCATCACCGCTATTGTGGACACCGGCAAGCTCAGCTCTGTGGCTTTGTTTTGCGTCGGTACGGCTTCGGTGTTCGGTTGGTTGCTGGCTTACTACCAAATCCCCAAAGCGCTGCTGGCTAATGTGACGGGCTGGGGTCTCGATGTCATCGGTGTGGGCTTGTTGATCGCTGGCGCTTTCCTGGTTGTGGGCTGTTTTCTTGATGCCATTCCGGCCATCATCATCGTGGGCACGACCTTGCAGCCTTTGGCCGAGTCGGTGGGCATGCATCCGGTGCACTTCGCGATTGTGGGCATTGTTTCATTGGCGTTTGGTTTGATCACGCCGCCGTATGGCATGTGTTTGATGATCTCGTGTGCGGTGGCCAAGGTACCGCTGAGTTATGCCATCAAAGACACCATGATCATGTTGATCCCCATGTTGGTGGTTTTGCTCGCCATCATCGTGTTCCCGGACATTGTGCTGTTTTTACCAAGCATCTTTGCACCCGACATGATCAAGTAAAAACATGGCCAGCATTCTTCCCCTCAGTGATGTTCTGGGAGCCCGCATCGACGGGCTGGATCTGTCCGAACCCCTGGACGCCCATCAAAGTCAGTGGTTGGCAGATGCCTTGCATCGGCATGGTTTCATCGTGTTGAAAAACCAGTCGTTGACGCCAGCCGAGATGGTGACATTTGCGAAACAGTGGGGCAGACCTTCGCCCCATGTCATCGACACCTTCCATCATCCGGATGATGCCAACATCCTGATCCTTTCAAACGTGTTCAAGGACGGCAAGCCCACGGGGCTGGTGGATGCGGGCACGTATTTCCACACTGATTATTCTTATCTGGACGATGTGGCGCGCTGCACCATCTTGCATGCCCAAGACGTGCCGCCCGCGCCCAACGGCACCACCTTTGCCAACCAGGCCAAGGCCTATGCCGACTTGCCCTCGGGCATGAAAGAAAAAATCAAAGGTTTGGTGGTCAAGCACCACTATGGCAACCGCGACAACCTGGACAAACAATCCCGAAGCGTGGCGTCTGTGCTCAACGCCGAGCAAGCCCAAAGGGTCAATTGGGTGCGTCACCCGCTGGTCAGGCCACACCCTTTTACAGGGCAGCCCGCGCTGTACGCGGTGAGCGGCAGCTCGTTTGGCATTGAAGGCATGCCCGATGACGAGGCTTTGGATTTGTTGCGCGAACTGGCAGCACATGCCACGCAGGACAAATACTGCTACACCAACAATTACGAAAACGGCGATGTCATCGTCTGGGACAACGCTTTGCTGTTGCACAGCGCGCCCTTGATCGACCTGACCCGGCCGCGCACCTTGTGGCGCGTGACCGTGCTCAACCCTCTAGGGCATTGAGCGTCAGGGCATTGCATCAGGGCATATATTGCCCGCCGTTGACCTCGATGATCTGGCCGGTCACGTAGCCCGACATCTGTTCTGAGGCCAAGTACACAAAAGCACCCGCACATTCCTCCGCTGTTCCTAGCCGGTTCATAGGAATCGTGGCCCTGAAGCCTTCGAGCATTTGAGGCGTGGAAAAACGTTCGTGAAATGGGGTGGTGATGACGCCTGGCGCCACGGCATTGACGCGGATGTTGTCCTTGACCAGTTCCTTGGCCAGCCCCCGTGTCATGGTGGACACGAATCCCTTGGAGCCTGCATACAGCGAGGCGCCTGCGCCGCCGCCGTGACGGGCCGCCACCGAGGTCACGTTGATCACCACACCGCCCTGGCCTTGCTGGCGCATGGCCTTCACTGCAGCGGCCGTGCACATCATGGCCGAGCGCACGTTCAGATACACCACGTTGTCAAACAATTCATCGGTGATCTCTTCAATCGGGACCCGTTGCACCAAAGCGCCCGCGTTGTTGATCAGAATGTCGATGCGACCAAAAGCCTTGACGGTTTCATCCACCAACCGTTGGCATTGCGCCGATTCGAGCACATCGCCTTTGAGCAAGATGGCCTGCGCGCCCGTGGCCTTGACCCGGCCAAGGACTTCTTCGGCAGGCCCTTGGCTGCTGTTGTAATGCACGGCCACGCGGGCGCCCAACTTGCCAAAGGCCACGGCGGCGGCTGCGCCGATGCCCGTGCTCGAGCCGGTGATCAGAACCACTTTGTCTTTCAGATCCTTCAACATGCAAGTCTCCTATTTATTGAATATGAACTCAGCATGAGCGCTGGTCTGGATTCATTATGGGCAGGCTTGTTCAGTGACCCAATCAAATGGGCGACAAGCTCAGGCTAGTGCCCAAAAAACCGCAAAACGCTCTTTTGGAGCGGTCCAGACGCGGGTCGATTCAAAGCCTGCTGAAAGCAGCAGTGACTCAAAGTTTTTCACGGTCCATTTGCACGCGTTTTCGGTATGGATGGTCTCCCCTGCTGCAAACTGGCGCTGGCCACCGGGCCACTGCACCGTCAGCGCGTGGCGCGCCTGCAGGTGCATCTCCACGCGAGATTGCGGCGCGTTGAAGCGTGACAGGTGCCGCCAGTCGCGCACGGCAAAGTTGCTTCCCACCAAGCGGTTGATGTGCAGCAACAAATTCAGGTCGAAGGCGGCGGTCACGCCCAACGCGTCGTCATAGGCAGCTTCGAGTTCGGCCGGGTCTTTGAGCAAGTCCACGCCAATCAGCAAACCGCTGCCCGGCGCTGTTGCGCAGGCGCTGTGCAAATTGCGCAGGAAAACCAGCGCCTGTTCAGGGGTGAAGTTGCCGATGCTCGAGCCTGGGTAAAACAGCACACGCGGCTGCGCCGGGTCGAGCGCCAGTTCAGTTGGCAGGGGCAGGCCCCCCGAAAAGTCCACGCCCAGACCCGCCATGGGCAAGCCGGGGTGCTGTCGTTGCAGCACATCCAGGGCCTGGCGCACAAAGTCCACCGAAATGTCTACTGCCACATAGCGGCCTGCTCCCATGGGGCCGAGCAAACGCCCGGCTTTTTCGCAATTGCCTGCCCCCAAGTCGATCCAGCACGCACCGCGTGGCAGCTCAGCAGCCATGCTGGCGCTGTGCAACTGCATCAGTTTGGCCTCGGTCCGGGTCAGGTCGTACTCGGGCAGCTGGGTGATGGCCTCAAACAGGCGCGAGCCCAGTGCGTCGTACAGGTATTTGGGTGAAGTGAAGGCCTGAGGGGCGCTCAGGCCCTGCAAGAGTTCTTGCGCCACGGCGGCTGCATTGTGCTGGTACAGCTGGATGAATTGGGGTGTGCTCATGTGAGGATGTTAAGCCAGTGTTCAAGCGGCAGGACGGTGCAGGTTTGGCCCCAGCAGCACGGGGTGCAAGGATTTCAGGGTGTAATCTCTTTCTATTTTTTTAAAGTCACTATGTTCCACGCCCTCCTCACTAAATTCCTGTCCACTGCTTGCATGGGTTTGCTGGCCATGTCCGCCATGACCCACGCCAATGCCCAAACCACGCTGCGCGTGACCACCATCCCCGAAGAAGCGGCCACTGAGCAGGTGCGCAAATTCACGCCTTTGGCCAGTTACCTGGAAAAACAACTCGGCATGAAAGTGGTGTTCACGCCTGTGACCGATTACCCAGCTGCCGTGGAGTCGATGGTTAACAAAAAGGTTGATCTGGTCTGGTTTGGCGGCTTCACCTACGTTCAGGCCAAACTTCGCTCGGGTGACAAAGTCGTGCCCTTGGCGCAGCGCGAAGAAGACACCAAATTCCAGTCGGTGTTCATCGCCAAGACCGACTCAGGCATCAAAACACTGAACGACATGAAGGGCAAGCAAGTCTCTTTTGGTTCTGCCAGCAGCACTTCTGGGCATGCGATGCCCAGGGGCGTGCTGGTGCAAGCGGGGATCAATCCTGAAAAAGACTTCAAACGCATCGCCTACAGCGGCGCGCACGATGCGACCATCGCCTCGGTAGTCAGTGGCAAGGTTGATGCCGCCGCGCTCGACATCACCGTTTGGAAAAAGCTCGTGACGGAAAACAAGGTCGATACAAAGGACGTGAACGTTTTCTTTACCACGCCAACCTACTTCAATTACAACTGGTCAGTGCATGCCGACATGCCGGCTGCGTTGCAAGAAAAGATCAAAGCGGCTTTGCTGGCCCTGAACCCGGCCAATCCCGAACACGCTGAAATTTTGCGTCTGAACCGCGCAACGCGCTACATTGAAACCAAGCCTGAGAACTACAAGGAATTAGAGGCTGCCGCACGAAATCTGGGCCTGCTTTGAAGCGACGGAGCACACAGGTTTGAACATCGACCTTCAAGCCCTGGAAGCCAGGCATCCGGCAGCGCTGCCGGGTGCACCGGCTGCCTTGCGTGCATTGAACTTTCAGCTGGCCGTTGGCGAGCAGGTGGCCATCATTGGCCCATCGGGTGCGGGCAAGACGACCTTGCTGCAGGTGCTGGCATGCGCACAGCCGCCCACTCAAGGCCAGCTGCAGTTGGGCGGTGTGAACCCCTGGACCTTGCCCGCACGGGCCTTGCGCCGTTTGCGCGGCCAGTTGTTTCTGGCCCCGCAGGTGCCGCCGCTGCCGCCGCGCCAACGCGTGGTGACGTCGGTGCTGGCGGGGCGTTTGCCCGCCATGGGTTTGTGGGCCAGTTTGCGCTCGCTGTTTTACCCCACCGACATTCCTTCAGCTTACGCAGCGCTGGTGCACTTTGACTTGGGCGATAAATTGTTTGAACGCGTCGACCGCTTGTCAGGCGGTGAACGCCAGCGCGTGGGCCTGGCTCGCGCTTTGCTGGCCCCGGCCAGCCTGTGGTTGATCGATGAGCCTTTGTCGGCGCTCGACCCGATGCGCGCCCGCATGGCCATGGCCGCTTTGGTGAGCCTGGCGCGTGAAAGGCAGGTTACGCTGGTGGCCACGCTGCATCAAGTGGACATGGCGCTGGCGCTCTTCCCGCGCATCATCGGCCTGCGCGATGGGCAGTTGGTTTTTGATTTGCCTGCCGCACAAGTCAGCCCCGAGCGTCTGGCGCATTTGTACGATCAGTACGAACACGAGTTGCGCAGCGAGGCGCTGCCCGTGGCGCTGCAAGCGGCCACACCCGAAGCGCCCGCGCCCGTGGTGATGCACTGCCGCTGACGCGGTCAGGTCCTGCACGCCACTCGTCCTGCACATGTCTGTTGCTGCCCCCCATTCGTCTGCAGACCGTCCTTCCGGGTTGCCGCCTGTTCGACCGCTCACGCAAGCACCCGCGCGCGACCCTGCTTTTGCCGGGCGTGTGTTTTGGCTGGGCTTGGCTCTGGTCCTTTTGTGGCCGCTGGGTGTGGCCACCGAATTTCGTTTGTGGGTGCTCTGGGAGCCCGAGAACCGCAAAGTCACCGCCAACTTTTTGCGCAGCTTTTGGCCGCTGGTGCACAACCCTGAGTTTTTGGAAATGGTGGTGCGCGAAACCTGGCGCACCGTGGCCATGGCGACTGCAGGTGTCACGTTGGCGCTGGTGCTGGCCGTGCCACTGAGCTTGCTGGCCACGCGGGTTTTGTCGTTGTCAGCCTTGTCCGGCCGCATGGACCGCT
>Ga0247836_1007857_pt1 | contig 11073 bp, 3 predicted proteins | sample LaCruzMarch2015__4_FD_187116 | JGI IMG/M metagenome (GOLD analysis project Ga0247836, IMG submission 187116) | Freshwater microbial communities from meromictic Lake La Cruz, Castile-La Mancha, Spain - LaCruzMarch2015_14m | ecosystem: Environmental > Aquatic > Freshwater > Lake | place: Spain...
ATTTAGAGAAAAAGAACTGTAATATTATAACAAAGAGGAAATGAAAATGTAAAATGGTTAAACTATTAATGAAGTTTGATAATTTAGAGTTTTTAGAATATTTAAATCATTGTCTACCATTTTATTCTTTTTCCTAGAAAACACCAAAAGGTTTAAGGTTTTCTCCTCTAATATAAACAAATAGTTACATCATATCAACGACCTGATTTAGTCCAAAAGCTTTGATATTTTCAACAATAATATCATTTAGAAGAAGAGCCCCCTTGAAATCTGCTGAATACAACCAAAAATGAAGAATAGCAAGTACCACTAAGAAAGGAGTACTATATTATTATCTAAATTACTAGTTTAGAAAGCTAAAGAATGATTTGACAAGCATTATGAGTGCAAAAATCGTCCAGTATCGGCTCCATAGCTTGCCTTATATTGAAGATTGGCTTGTGAGAAGGAAATTATAGGTATTTTTTAAGGGTAGAATGAGAGTTATAGCTAAGTATGCAAGGCAAGTAAGCATTTTTGTTTATAATTATAAGCTCAGATGATTCGAAGTGGTATAATTATAGTGGTGGATTCTATATATAAATAATTGGAGTATATGTACCCTGAACCGAGTTACTTAGATCTTTAATAAGAATTCTTTCCCTCAGTTACTCTTTATAAAGAACTTATCTTCGATAATTTGGAGGATGGATTTCACTCTGAGATTTTTGAAAGACTTGCATATGATTCTTATAGCCGTCGCTTAGACCTTACAGACTCAATCAATTATGTGATCAAGAAGGGTAAATTTTTGATAAAATAGAGTACAAGCAAAATCAAGAGCTTCTAATTTATGTCTGCGATCCTTGCCTTGAGGAATTTAAGTTTCTAGCTGAGTATCCTTGTGAGAATAGTATCACTCTTGGATAGCAGTTTCTTCAATTAGATGTCCTAATATTTAGAATCAGGCATATATAAAATCAAATAGCCCAACCATTACCATCAGAATCTGCAGGCTAAGCAGCATTAGAGGAAGTAGAATCAGAGTTACCTTCAGCAGGTGCTGAAGAAAAGAGTAAACGCAGAAAATCTATTCGTTAAGTATTATAAGTAGTCGATTAATGGAGAAAATTATCGATACAATCTAACTATAAAATGACCGTTCAAGAGGGAGCCATGCGTATGGGAATAAGCAAAAGAAGTCTTCTTTTTTATATTCACAATGTAAAAATTGGAGAAAAGTATGGTTTTAAATTTGAGGAAAATTTATAAAATAAAATGAACCTCCTAACCTCATTCGTTTCTCAAAAAGCTCCTCCAAAAAAAGATGTGGAACTTTAACTTTTGAATAAAATCAAAACTTACTATAACTGATTTATATACCTTATTTTGATATGTCTATTGTCTTGACCGTTATTATTAGTTTTCTTACTTATGCTAAAAAAAGGAGAGCATTTTCTTAGTAATCTAAATGGAACTAAAAAGAACAAACTGTTAACCGAGCCAAACTAAAGCTATAGCATTTCCAACAAAGAAAACATCTTTTCAAAGAGTCTGTTCGAAAATATCAACGATTCTTAGAGCAATCTATATTCTAATAACAACAAATTTTAGCAATCAGGGTTCGGGTCAACACTTATTTCACCTACTTTTCAATCCCCTGATCTAGTAAACCTCAAAGATGATCGATTTAAGCAAGGAAAGCAGCAAGAAAAAGCTTTTGTTAATCTTAACTTTAGTCTAAAAGACATGGAAAAACCATCGAAAGATTCTCAAAAAACATCAAAAGCTATCGAGATCACTAAATCGTAGTTTGAAGACCAATATTTTGCAAAGATTGGTGAACTTGACTAATTGAAGAAAAGATTGATTGAGCACTATTCAAAGAAAAAATATTGGAAAAAAATTGAAGATTTATTCTAAAAAGAAGGAGTTGATGCAGTATTAGCTTGGTAAGATGCAATTGAAAAATACAAAACTGTTAAAAATGCTAACTAGACATTAATTTAATAAAAGTAAAAGATGGCTTCAGAATTGCATGAAAAAAATGATATCATATCACATCTTTAAAAACAAATAATGCAAGATAAAAATGAAACGAAGGTTTTAACCCAAAAAAAATGTAAGGGATGCTAACATCTGTAATTAAAATAGAAAGAATATCATGAAATTTATGAACAGAATAAGAGAAACTTAAAACAAATCTAAGAGCTAAAAGAAAGTTGCGGATTATCTAATGAGCAAACAAAAAAAATTGACGATAAATATAAAAATTTAGTCTTTGTGAAAGAATAGTTATAGAAGAAAAACGGAAAATTGATATAAAAGGAGAGATAATTACTAATAATCATTCAAAAGATGTAGAAAGCTGCTCATTAAGATTGTAGCAATAGTAAAGATCTTTATATCGAAATAGAACAACTTAAAGAGGCAAAATATCAGTTATAAAGAGGTGCTGTGAAGATTGATTAAAAGTACAAAAGAGAAATTTCTAACTTAACAATCGAACTAAACGGTAGTGAGGATGAGAAAAATATTCTTCTATCTCAATCTTAAAAATTCAAGCAATAACTAGGTGAATTAAAATCCAAGTTACTAAAACAGCAGTTTTAATTATAGGCGAAAGGTTAATCTACATTACTCAAGAACATCTAATGCTAAGATCTAAAGAAAAGACATATTTAAACTCTAAGCGAATAGATAAGAAAGAGAAACGATTTATAAGAACAGCTAAAGTCAAAGGATGAAGAGTTAAAAAAATCTTATCTCCTTATTGATGAGATGTAGGACGTAAAAATCAAATTTTAGCAATAACTTAATCAAATGAAAAAGAGTTATTTCGGAAAAGATGAAGAAGTGAGTAAGCTAACAGAAACCATCAGAAATTTATAATAAAAATTGAGAGAATTTTAATAATCTGAAACAAGAATAAGATAAGGGCAAAACAACTCCATAAAGGGAAAAAATTTAACCATTGGCAATTTCCAGGGAAATTTTCAAACAAACTCTCCTCAAAGCAATACATTACTGGCTCGTGTTTCTTCAAAAATAAGATAGCTATATCTTTCTGTTATGCAGCTCAACTAGGATAACCAAGAAGGATATCAAAGACGTCGACCAAGAGAAGACTTATCAGAGGAAAGATAACAAATTAACTTATTGAAGACTTAAAAACAACTCAATTAAATTAATAGCTAACTCTTTACTTTCAAGAACAAATTTGACTTTATTCTAAAGTAAAATGAAAATTTAAAGATACAGCTCTAGAATTAGGTATGCTACAAGCAACATGAAGCAGAACAGCTCCAAAGATAGGTTTAGCTGAAAGAAGAAGCATTGAAAACTTTAACTTGTTATGTCCCATAAGATCTTAAAGGTATAGTCACGGATTTTTTATATCTTGCTGAGGAATTAGTCAAGTCAGAAGATCCAAGTGATACTGATTTAGAGGATTACGATAACTTGCGCCAAAATGTATAGCAACAAGGTCTCGAATGGAGAGATTAAAGCCAAAAAGAGTTAAGAAGAGCAAGAAAGCTCTAATAACAGCTTCGAAAACTCGAAGAAGAGAACGGTTAATTAAAACGAAGGGCAAAGATGAGAGATCCTAAGAAGATAAATTATACCGATTATGACACAAGAGAAGTGGGTAAGAAAGATATCAGAAAGAAGTATAATCTTGACAACTGATCTAATTAATCTATTCTATTCTGCTAAATTTCAAGAAGTAAAGATTTAATCCTTAATGAAATGTGAGGTAATCATTTCTTGTTGCTCTTCTTAGCACTGGACTTTTTAGCTGGGGCCTTCTTTGCTGGGGCTTTCTTGGCAATAGCTTTAGTTTTAGGGGCGGCCTTCTTGGCAGCTTTTTTAGCAGGCTTAGCCTTGGGAGCTTTAGTGGCTTTAGGTTTTGAGGCCTTAGCAGCTTTGGCTGACTTTCCAGCTTTAGCTGGTTTTGTGGCTTTGGCTGGCTTAGCAGGGGAAGCAGCAGGCTTGGCAGGTGAAGCTACGGGGGCTGGGGCAGCAACGACTGGTGCGGGGGTGGTAGCAACTGGAGCTTTGGCAGCTTTGGTGGGTTTAGCCTTGGAAGGTTTAGACTGAGTTATTATGATAGTTTACTGTAGATCTGGAAGCAGATTTAGCCATTTATTGATTATACTGGGCAATTACATTTTTTGTCATTTATAATCCTTCCAAAATACTTAATGTAATTTGATTGGTTATATTAAACAGGGGTTGGATTGAAGAGGCGGGTGTTGTTCTTACGCTTCGAGAGAACTTCTCTCCGATCGGACTCGTTTTGTGGAGTGAGGATAGGAATGTATGTTAGGATGTAGTGAGTGGGCTTGTGAAAGTAGTGGAGGCGACATCGCCATGTCAAGCAATCATGCCCATCATTTCTAGAGGCACTGCTAAGCGTCACAACGCGGCTCCGGACCACTGTGGTCTTCTCCCTTCGTTTTTCGCCAGATTTCAAAAATATTATAATCGCCTAATAATTCAATTTTTAATTTTAGTTATAATTGAACCTTTCTCATTCATCTTTTCTATTTTTTTCCAAATACCACAGACCCTAAATCGAGTCTCCCTTGCTCTGAAACTCCTGGTTTATTCTTCTCATGACCAGAAAACTTAAGAAGGCCATCTTTTAGTTTTCTATTCGTCTTCGATAGCCTGGAAAACCCTCCAAGCAGCGCCTTTCCCTCCAGAGGAGGCTAGGAGAAAGAAATATTATGGCGCCTTTCATTTTAGCCCCAGGCATGTAGGCGACTCTCTTTCTATGTTTGTAGGCAAAAATACTTCTATTTAGTTATTTTTTGTGGAGGGGGCACATGGGGTGTCCAGGATGAGGAGAAAGGAAAAGAGTGCTTTCTCAATTTGAAACTGTGCTTGTTAGACAGTAGTGGAAGGGTTATTCGCAGGTGGAGTCTTGAGTTGATTTGACAATTAGTTTGGCGGTAAATGCTGCCTATTCACTATCCTTTAATTATGAATAATATCACCATATAAAGGTAAATAGAGAGTAGAATTAATTTAATTTTGCCCCTATAGGCAAACAGTTGATGAGAAATTGAAGCTGCTAATAATTTATGGCTAAAGCTAATCGTCTCAAACAATTATAATAACTAAAATTAAGTATATTATAATTATTATTAACTTCGTAAAATTAATCCGAAAAATGAAAGTCTATCCAATTTGATAATAGCATACCAATTGACGATAAAAATTGCCATTAATCGAAGAAAATAACTTCAAGAATGAACTTTCCTTCTATAAAATGCAGCTTATATTAGGGAATAAAGAAACAATGAAAAAAATATATTTGCCGTTCTATGCTATAATTTACAAGTTATATAAGTTATATTAATGAAAATAGAAGAGAAAATAAAGAATAAAGCTTTGTTGAAGGCGAAAAAAGCAATTATATTGGTATAAGTATAGATATTCCTCAAAAAAATTGATACTTAAAAAGATAAAAATTGAGGATATAAAGTGAAATATCAAAAGATACATATGTGTATATATCAAGGCTATTTGTTAACTATTGTAATATGCTTTTAGTTCAATATTATCAAAAAGACTTAACTTTAGGAAAGACCTTTTAATAAAATGACGTAATAATTTTAAAAAAATGGTTAACATTCATATAGTTTAGTATTTTTAGCTTTGATAATTATCAAAGAACTCCACTATACTGACAAAATATGATTAATAAGATAGTTTTTCTGGAAAATACTAAGCAATAAATTTCTCTTGTAAATAAATTTACAGTTTTTTCCATAATTTATGTCAAATTTAGCATTATAATTGAGATATTCCTCGTTTTGATGATAAAAATAGGCTTGGCAAGATTGAATTATCATAATAAGGAATGATTCTATTGGTATTATTATCAGGAGAAGAAGTGTCCAAGAAGGATAATTTCCCCATTTTAGGTAAGGTGTAAGCAATGATGGGCAAATTTAAATCATTTATCCTTTCATACGAAGAAATTTCAAGCAAATATCAAAATTATTCCTAAATTATCAAATTTACTAATAAGTCTTATTATCAAAATATTTCCTTGAAATGCACTATTTTTTACAATATAAAAAGGAGATTTTCGATATTTCTTGATTAAAATACTTGTTTATCCAGCGATAAATGCTAAACCAATTCTTCTTGTATTTTTTTTAAGCCTAAAATAATATTTAACTATTAAACAACATTTTATTCCAAATTTATGGTTATTTTGGTGCATTTACTTTTCTGTTTATGCTTCTTTTACTAAGTTAGCTGTCAGCTCAAACCCTAGAGACTAAGCATTATAGATAAAAACACCAAGCTTAAAAATTTTTTAGTGAGAGGTAATTTACCAATATCTGATGACAAAAAGTTTCAAATAAAGGAGTTGAAGTAGAATTTAGCCTCACTTACAGGATTAAAAGAATACGAACTTACTGTTATTAGCTTCTTGAATTTTCTTACTGCAAAGTAAACCAAAAATAGGTATATCTAAGAAAAATTCTTTGAGAAAAACCCAAATTAAGGATAATATAGGCATAAAATTATTCTTGGCTCGCTTTTTGATCCTTTTAAAATGCCATAAATATTTGTTGATGCTGCTAATTTAATTGGAAAAGTCATAAGCGTAGATGATTTATAAAATTTTATATAGGATCTTCATTCCTAAATACACAAATACGGTAAAAACAAGATAATATATTTTCACTGCAGTGCAGGGATGGATAGAACTGGGCTAATTTCAGGTGCTTACAAAATGACCCATCTAAAATATTCATTAAAAGAAGTGTTATAAGAAAATCAGGCTTTCGGTGGATTAAGAAAATATATGCATTTTAATGCACTGAACGGACTTAAATGGCACTGCCTTTCTCTGAAAAAATCATTAAAATAATGTGTTGATATATGATGAATTATAAATTGGTATGATTACTTATAAAATCATCTGTATTGGATGTTAACTACTGGTTTTAAAGAAGAGTTGACTGGAGGGCTACGGGGTTGAATTGGTATGCTATTGTTGGGAGGGAATTGAGGGTTGTTGTATGGAGGATTAATTGGAAGCTGAGGTTGTGCTGGTGGGATGAATTGTTGCATAATAGAGTAGACAAAACTGTTAGGCTGAGGTGCTGGAACATTTTGAGGATTTTTTGGTAAATTTTTAGCAAAAAGGAATAAATCATTGATATCTAATTCAACTTGTCCTCCCTTTTGTCTATGATGCTGAATAATCTCCTTGTAAATAGGATGATATATTTTATAGTTGTCATAAATAAATCTCTTTTTTTAATCGGTGAAGGTTTTTTGGTTGAGTTTAAAGCTCTCACTATTGACTAATTCAAGGAATGATTCCCAAGGAATAAGAATATAGACGATTGATAAGGCTAAAAAGACGATGGTAAGTGTGGTAGCGCCATTTCTAATTTGTATGTCAAAAATTAATTGTCCCAAGAATCTCCAAAATAGTGTAAGATCGAGTAAAAATAAACATTTAACTGCTAGATCCCCTGATATATTTCCTTCAAGACTTGATCTTCTGAGTAAATTGTATTTATCGACCCAATAATAAAGGCAGAATCCGAAGAGAATTAAGAAGGCACCGATCGGGATCAAATCAGCATAAAGGAAGGTGAACCACATCATTTAAAGTATCTCAGCGTATCTTTTTCCCATATCATAGTGATAATCAGCCATTAAATGATTAGCTTCATGTTGAGAAACATCTAAATGACCATAATGCTTATCTCTGCTATGCTGATGGCACAATTGAAGGGGATGGATGGCCCAAATAAGAGGAATCAAAATAGTACAGAGGATAAACATGATAGTTTATTCCTCAATGACACCAAAATCATGGGTATAGTAGTTATGGAATTTTAAGGCTTCAACCATAATAGTCATCAAGGCAGTTGTGAAGAACATACCAAGTGCATACTTGAAAGCGAATGAAAAATCTTCATGAGCTTTGTTATCGTGCTTTTAGAGATGTGTGAAGTAATGGAGAACGTTACCCATAACGAATTTGTTGAAAAATACGATTCCAAATAAGGTGACCCAAGCAATTATTGAGGCAATAGTCTTCGCTGATTGAGCACTGGAGGAGTTAGGATTTTATTCCATCTATTCGATAGCAGAAACTAGATTGTTGGTCTTAACAAGTTGTAGTAAATAGAAAATAACAGTGATGGCTGCCAAGAAAAGGATACTGAGTCCCCAACCTATCGCAATATTTTTGATTTTGTTATGACTGTGCTCTAAATTTTCATAAATAATTTATCTTGGCTCTGGAGCTTCCTCAATAATGATTGATTCTTCTGGATTTCCGAAATATCTTCCAATTTTTCCCTGTTCTTCAAGATCATCGATAGCTTCAAGGAAGGCTTACTTCTCGGGTTCAGTTTCAAATATAATAATGGCATTTTGAGCAGCGATACTATCATTGTTTATTTGCTAGATATTTCTTTAAACAATCTCAAATTTTTCATTATGAATCTTTTCGATTTCTGAAATATGATGATCAAGATGATGTTACCCTGCACCTTTGGCATGAAGGAAATGCTAAACGGCGTGATCTTCTTCATGGGCTAATTTATGAACCTTTTAAGAATCTGGAATAAGAATGATTTCATGAACTTCATAGGGCTTCTTATTTTCCCACATTGTTTAATTTTTAATTAAATCATTGAGTCTTTGTCTTACTTGAGTTGTTCCTGCTGGCATATTTTTGACAATAACAGCGTAATCTGATAAATCAGACTCCATTTCATCATAATAAGCCCAAGTCTTGATGATCTTATCTTTGATGTAGAGCAGAGCAAAGACATGGATGATGAAGGAGCATATTCTAAGGACACCTTCATAAGGTTATTACTTGATCTATGTATTTGCGATCAAAATGAAGAAATTTTTGCATTTTTGAGAAAGATATAGATCTGCGCCTCCTGCATTTAAGTGATTTTGGCTTTGCAAAAAATGGTGGGGAGTAGGCTAGTGACTGGCTGATGCCACGTGGCCTGAATGAGTACTGCAATATTTATTTCCTTCAGAGATGGAGTTGAAAAGCAATATGAAGTTATTGCTGATAATCAAGAGAAGTAGAAGAATGATACAGTTTCTTATAAACATGTAGAATAAGGGGAAACCGAACCCTAGAAACTCTAGGCTTTTTGTGTTTTAGCATAATGGTATTTCTTGTCTTTCTACTTTTTGTTGGCAGCAATAGCACACCTTTGTGGATGCTTCGTCGTAGAATCCAACTTTAGAAGCACGGCCATGAGTCTCTGCATCTTTCCAATTGGGAAGAAGTTATGCCTAATTTAACACCATTTAAATTTAATATTGAGGGTAAATAAAACTTATTTGAATTAATTACCATATCGTATCAATAAAATATAATATTTACTAACAATTATGCGATAAAATTTAAAGTCCTTTGTGATAAATGAAGAAAATAAAGATTCTTTTTGCTAAATAATTGGATTTACTTTAGTTATGATTTAAGGATATTATAAAGATTAATAAATGATAATGATGAAAAGTTTGTTGATGAGCAACAGCAATTAACATGAAAATTAAGCAGATGTAGTTTGATAATAATATAATGGTAGATTATAAGTTTTTGTATTTATAATAAATACTGATAGTAATTAACAAACTAAAAATACTAGAGTACCTGCGAATTATTTTCAAGGGATAATTCTTCCTTGTACCTAAATAAAGTTATATCATCATGAGAGGGTTATATTGATATAAGTATACAACATATAAAGAAGACTTAATCTTCAAGGGACATACAATAATGTCAAAACCTTAGATACACAGAAGTATCATTAACAAGGTATGGCATGTTTTGTTTATATGTAACCCTTCATTTTTCATATATTTTCTTGATTTTTGAATATCATGGATGAGAAAGATTTTTATAAAGTTTTATTAAAGTCATCTTAGCAATAATTTATAAATATTGATAAGGTGCGTGATCAATCTATATCATTTTACTATAAATTTATTTATAAACATGCAAGTCGAGTAAAAAACTAACGATTAGCAGACATTACCCAAAAGTGCATAGAATATAGGTCCAAATCAAAAATAATTCGAAAGCCTCTAACACATAAGTCTACGTGAGCTAAAACTACGGAACAAATAAACCGAGAATGCAATTCAAGTACATAGCAATAAATGTAGGCTGTTGAAGCTCGCATTAACTATTTCAAGAATAAATAATAAAAAACAGTTAAGAAAGTCTTGCATGTAAAAAGAAAACTTACTTCTTTGGAACAAGTAAAAATTAAGGCAAAAGAGATGAAAGAGATGTCTCAATAAGTAAGAATTTATTCATATAGGAAAGAAAAAAAATGGAGGATGGATTATCGCAAAAGGCATAGTTTAATAAGCTCATCAAAGATCATTTAAAGTATAACAAAAAGATCGTAATGACTTTGCTGAACCATAAAGTAAATGAAGAATCACGTAACTTTAAAGAAAAGTTGGATGTATTTTATGTATTAGTCAGCAATTGTCGATGTTGAACCAAATCCAAAAAGAAAATGCTAAATAATAAGCTGCCGAGAAGGCAAATCGAGTAAGAATGGAGCATATATAAGCTCATTAGAAACGTAAGTTGTATTTTCTTGATAAATTGCAACAATTCAAGCAATTTAAGGAACAGAAACTCAAGGAATAGCTGCGAGAAAGATAAAGGCAATAGATGATGATTAATGAATTAGAGGAGAAATAACGTCTTTTGCTCGAAAGATTAAGTGTTTCATAAAAATTTAGATTAAAATGCCAACAATAATTTGAAGAAGCAAAGCAGAAATATCACTCATTTTACTAGGCTTCGAAGGGTTTGAGCCGAGGTATGAGTAGGTAAAGCTCTGTTTAAGACAGAGATGAAAGAAAAGCTGATATTTTTATTTCGTGACTAAAGTTAACTATTCTTATCCATTTTGCTAATATTATAATTAGTCTTTTTAGGGAATTTCCTATCAGTCTAAACATGAATTAGAGCACTTCTATATTGATATAGTTTATTTTTTTATTTGAAAATCATTCAATGATATCTTGACATTAATTTTTGAAATGCTT
>Ga0247836_1007861_pt1 | contig 11066 bp, 7 predicted proteins | sample LaCruzMarch2015__4_FD_187116 | JGI IMG/M metagenome (GOLD analysis project Ga0247836, IMG submission 187116) | Freshwater microbial communities from meromictic Lake La Cruz, Castile-La Mancha, Spain - LaCruzMarch2015_14m | ecosystem: Environmental > Aquatic > Freshwater > Lake | place: Spain...
TGCCACCCACCGTCGTCATCACGGGAAACCGGGCAGGCTCAGCACAGTCCACCGTCAGCGCGTCGCCGCGCACGCAGACTTCGAGGACCGTGGCGCGTTCGGCCGTAATCACGACGCTCTGACGGAGGGGCGTCTTGGTCCCGAGGCGGACCTCGACCTCGTGGCGGCCCGCGATGAGTTTGAGCGGTGCGATCATCGGCGTTCGGTCGCGCGCCAAGCCATTGACGATGATGTCCGCGCCGGGTTCAAGTTTCTCGATCGACAAACGACCCGCCACTGCGGCGGGCACGACGAGGTCCAGCACCACCCATTTCGCCAGCGGGCCCAGCTCGGCCGGGTTCGCCGTCCGATAGACTTGCCATTGTGGCGGAAGGTCCGTTCGCACGTCGACGATCGCCACCTTCAGCTCCATCACCCCGGCCTGGTCCCACAGCTCGCTGAGCAGCACATGGGTGGCCCCCGTCCGCGCGCCGACCAACCGACCGCAGGCCACCGCCGACTGCCCACAGGCCGCAACCTCGGCCGCAACCCCAGCCTCGACGGACTTGACCGGCACAAGCGCCAGGGACTGCTCCTCCAGCGCCAGGTGCATCGTCTGTCCCACCAGAAAGACCTCGGCAGCGGCACCAACCCCCTGGGTCGGCATGACGGCATAGAGGTTTCCGGCCGCCAACGTCGACGTCGACGTCAGCATCACAAGCATCCACAGGGCACGGCAACGGCACATCATCGACATCGGCGGTCCTTCGAATCAAATCGGTTACTCGGCCTCGACCCGGAGGCTAGCCCATATGCTGTGTTCTCTGGTTCCTGACGGAAGAGCATTGGGGCGGAAACTTCATTTGGCAGAGATGAGGTTGCCGTTGGAGTCGATGAATCCCTTACACTTCTTGGTCACCACGTCAGTCTTGGCATCTTCATGCTCTTCGAATTCATTGGCAATGCAGTCCGCGACTTGCACCATCTTCCTTGCGCGAAGCGCGGCCATCTCTCCGCCGAGCGCGACCGGTGAAACACTGCCTGGCGGACTTGCGGTGGGGCGTTCTTCTCGCTCTTTCTCTTCCGCCTTTCGGTCGAATTCCTTTTGCCTCTTCATTTGCTCCGCGACGTCATGTGGAAAAGTTGAGGCGGCGAAGAGCTTGGCGGCAGAAACGAAGCTTGCGAGTTCAACAGAAACGATCACCTCAACGCGACTGCCACACGCTATCTCAATCTTCTTTCGAGCATTCGCCAGGCCGCGGAGTGCCTTCGCACTGAGACCGATGTCTCGATGCCAAGTCGTGAACCGGCCCATGGGTGTTGGGACTGGCGGCATGCCACAAGAGACAGAATCGATTCTCGTCCCATCGACAAGCAGGGCGCCTGGGGCGCCAATGCCGGTATCGCCGGCCAGAATGCCAATTGTGGGAGCGCTGCCAGCAGCGAGCGTTGCCCAAAACCGCACCTGCGCTTCGTTGACAATGGCCTTGTCTCGACCCTCGGTGCGAATTCGCAGTTCATTTCCGACCGGTATGAGGAAATTCAGCCCTTTGTTGGCTTCGACCCATAGGGTCGTATTTGACAGGCGATCAAATTCCGACGTCGGCGCTGCTGAGAGCGAGAGCGCAATGGCAAAAACAAGCACGGTATCTCCCAAAATGGTAGGTTGGGACCAAGTCCCGTCGAGGGAAAAGAATTGAGATTGTCAAAGCCGGGAAGGCTGGATTCGGCTATTCGGCTTGCGATCGGAGCCCGAGCATGGCGCTCGTCTCCCAACCAGTGCATGAATGCTTTGTTGACGAACTACTTGGGGGGCAAGTAGGGGCTCAATTGGAGAGGTTGCCGTTGACCGCTTCGACAAGCTTGGTGCCTGAAGCCACCGAGTCAAAGCGGAGGAAAGTTCCAACCTTCGTTCGATGATTCACTGTGATTGTCGAGCTTCCAAGGAGCCAGTCGATCGGGCCTTGGCGTGAGCCAGCGCCTTCAATCTCCTTCCATCGGTATCCATGCCACTTCCTTTGCCACGGAAAGAGCCCGCTCTTGACCCAAACACCCTCATCATCGATGCGAAATTGGGTCAGGAGTGCCGGAACGCTTCGTACAAGCCCGGCTGCAAAGCCCGCGATGAGCGGATACCCAAAGTAATGGAGTTGCTGGCCGAATGTGATGAATAGCCCCAGGACTCCGACTGCAAAGCCAACCAGGAGTGGGCGAAATGCAAGGACCGGAATGACAGCCAGCGAGGTGCGGTATGTCTGACTCTGCATGATTCTTCCCTTGGTGGTCAGGTGCGAACTTCCGGAAAGAGGGCACAATCACTCGGTCAGGAGCCCTACCGTGATGGCTCCGGCACCCCCGACAAGAAGCACGCCAGCGCCGATACCGGCGACGGCTCCGACGGTCTGCCACCTGGAGACAGCAGTGCCGTCGTTCCGATCGGCGGCGAAATCCTTGGACGCCGCGTCGGCCTCCAGGAATGAGACGCCGCTCACGGCGCCGGCCACGGTTCCAACGCCGATACCAAGAGCGCCGCCCAGCGTTGTGAGCACAAAAAACCGCCGAGCCTCGGCGCAGTCAGTCCGCAGCGCGTCGCCGCGCACGCAGACATCGAGGACCGTGCTGGCCTGGGGCTGAATCACGACGTTCTGACGGAGGGGAACATTGGTCCCGAGGCGAATCTCGACCTCGTGGTGACCCTCGGTGAGTCTCAGTGGTGCCATCAATGGCGTCTGGCCACGCGCCACACCATCGACAATGACGTCGGCGCCGGCTTCGAGTTCCCCGATCGACAGCTGACCAGCCAGAGCGTCGGGCACGACGAGGCTCAGCACCGCCCACTTCGCCAACCGAGTCAGTTCGACGGCGCTCTTCGCCCGATAGGCATGCCACTCCGGCGGCAAGTCGGCCTGCACGTCGACGATGGCGACCTTCAACTCCGTCACCCCCGCCTGGTCCCACACCTGGCTGAGGACCGCATGGGTCGCGCCCGTCTGCGCGCCGACCAACCGAGCGCAGGCAACCTCGGCCAGGCTGCAGGCCGCCATCCCGGCCTCGACGAACGTCATCGAAACCAGCGCCGCAGACTCCTGCTGCAGTGCAAGATGCATCACTTGCGCAAGAGGAGGAACTTCGGCGACGGCACCGACCGCTTGGGTCGGCAGCACGGCGTAGGCCGTGCCCGCCGCCAACGCCGATGCCGGTGTCGTCAGCATCACAAGACTCCACAGCGCACACTGCATGGTCGACATCTGGAGGTCCTTTTGGTCAGTGCCAGTTCATGAAGATCGACTCGGCGCGGCCGCGCCGGCGCGGCCAGAGCGCCGCCCCTCTGCGGCCGCGCTACTGGCAGCTCGTCCTGATGGGACCGCATTGCGTCCCTTCATTCGAACACGTCGAACTCAGGGTCACACTCGGGTCGGTCACATGACAATCCACAGAGCAGGCAACCAAATCATTGTCGCCGCCGTTGTTGCCCATTGACACGTCCTCGCCGACGTCGACGTCCACCACGAGCTCGTCTGCGAGACACAATCGGTCAAGGCCGGATGTGTGATGCCGAATCTCGAACACACCGCCAATGTCTTCCAAGCCGTCGAAACGATATTGGGCATTTCCGCTCCCGTTAGCGAGTAGCTGTACCCCTTCCACGACAGTCACCAATCGGCGCGCATCAACGATGAGAAGCGTTGGATTGCTGCTGATAGTCAGCCCGCCGCCGATGCTTTGGAGCGCCGTCAGGCTCAACGAATTTAGTGTACTATTACTCTGAACCTGAAGCCCGCCGCCGATGCTTTGGAGCGCCGTCAGGCTCAACGAATTTAGTGTACTATTACTCTGAACCTGCAGCCCGCCGCCGATGCTTTGGAGCGCCGTCAGGCTCAACGAATTTAGTGTACTATTACTCTGAACCTGAAGCCCGCCGCCGATGCTTTGGAGCTTGGATAGAATCAGTGTTGTGAGGTTCGGATTCTCTTCGCCGGGCGCTCGACCAATAACTGCATTGGCGCCAACGCGGCGCAGTGAATCCAAGCTCACGCTGCGCCCCCCCCCAGCAACGATCAGCAGCACTTCGAGCGAGCCCGTGATGAACTGAGCTGTGTTCTGTTCAAAGAAGGCGCTGCCCGAAACGGTCAGCTTGCCAACCAAGACTTGGGTGGTGTCGAGCAACTGCGTGTTGAGCGCGTTGCCAAACTGAATCGCGACCGGCGCTGCGGTGCTCGCGCCGTTGCACGAAGGCGAAAATGACGTCGTCCCGGAGGTAACCAACGTCGACACCACCTGCAGCCCAGATGCGACTGAGGCCGCCAGGTCGGGAGGGTCCGTGGCGAGGGGGGCGACTGGCGGACATGCGGCGTCGCTGATGCCCGCTGCCAGCCACAGCAGGTTGACGTTGGTGCTGACGGCGCGGGCGTCGGCCAACTGAAAGAGCTCGGGTTGGACGTTGAGGTTTGCCCTCGTCGACGCTGCGCCACCGCCAACAGATGCCGTGCAGGTGACAGCGATGTCGGCGATGTCGGCCACGGCGCCGTTGGCCACCGGCAACTCCGTCACAGCGCCGGCCGAGGCGGCACGCGATCCAGCAACGGTTGACGTGGCGCACGTGCTGGCTGCCGATACCCGCACGCCCATCGTCTGCTCGCGCCGCGACAACAACCCGGCCGCATTCACCGTGCCCGCTGATTGCGCCGTCGTCGTCTCCCAGGCCTCGATCAGCACTGTCAGGTCGATCGACGCCGTCGGGGCGGGCCCGAGGTAGAGCGGGTCAGACGAACACGCCAACGACATCGTTTGGACGGCCCCCACCGGCGACGACGACAGGCCTTGGGGCGCACAACCGACACTGGTGACCACGAGGCCGTCGGTTCCGCCGACGGCAATATCCGTGTCGAACGCAATGTGGCCGTCGGCCAACTCGCCCGTGGACGGCAGCGACAACGTCACGAACGCCACGTTCACTGGCGTCGACGCGGCACAGCCTTCGCCGGTCTGCGCGATGGTCACCGACTGCCCGGTAACGACGTCATCACCATCGACCCCGACGACGCTGTCAATCGCGCAGCCCGCACCGGGCGAGATCACCAGCGTGGCGCCACGGGTCACGCCGCCAGCAGCAAGATCGACATCGACACCGCCCACCTGAACCGTTGGCTGCAACTCGCCTTCGCCTTCACCCTCTCCTTCGCCTTCACCCTCGCCTTCGCCTTCACCTTCACCCTCTCCTTCGCCTTCACCCTCTCCTTCGCCTTCGCCCTCCCCGGCGATGGGGCTGCAGAAGCTGATCGAGTCAGGGCTGGCGGGGCAGAAGGAGCCTTCTTCGCAGTCTGCGTCGGTCAGGCATTCAGGCTCACAGGCTGCGGCGCTGATGGCCGTCACCACAAGAACAAAGCCCAGTTGCAGTCGCATGCGGACCCCCGTCAAGTTCTGATGCTTCTTTGGCTGTCGCCAAAGAGGTTTGCACCGGTCTGTCGTATCCTGCGTTTGGACTTTTCGCAACTTGACGGCAGGGCGGGCAGCCTCCAAAGGCGCGCGCCAGCGCAGGCATCATCCCGAACGAGGCGCGCGAAGCGCCTCACGCGCGGGTGGAACCCACGCCGCCCCGCGAGGGGCAGAGTACATCCCAGAGCTCTTTGAGCGAGCCCACTCCGTGGGCGAAGATCAAAGAGATCTCGGGATCAGGGACCTCCCGGGATGAACGCGTCGATGGCGCAGGCGTTGCCCTCGGCGAAGTCGGTCTTGACCTCGAAGCGGACCCGATGCTGTTCGCCGGCGAAGGCGCTGGTGTCGATGAGGTCGACGACAAAACCGCTGCGGTCGGGCCGGTCGGCGACGAAGGCCTCCACCAGGGTCCGGCGGTGGGGCTCAACCAGGAACGACGGCTGACGCTCAATGAGGCCCACCCGGGTGTCGTCGACGAAGACCCCGATGGTGATGGCACCCTTGCCCGCCGGCATCCGGGCGACGGCCTGGCGGAGGTGGCCGGCGGCGACGACGATGCTTCGACCCATGGCGACGTTCTCCCAGGCGATGTGCATTGCCTGCGGCGCCGGGGCCGGTTGCACCACGATGACGTCGGCGCCGTTTTCGGTGGCCTGGGCCCACTCCCGGGCCACCCGCACCGAACGTGGCTGGCCCGCGCAGCGCACCCCACCACCAATGCCCCGACTGACCTCGGTGCACGGGCTGACCACGCCGTCGGTGATGGCAGTCAGGCCGACGCTGGCGCTGCCAAAGCTGCGGGTGAAGTCGGCGCGGGCGACGACGTCGGCGACGCTGCTGACGTCGACGACGCCGAAGGTGTGCTTCGATGCTGGCGCCATGATGACGTCGTGGACCCGACCCAGCAGCCAGGGGGCGGCATCGGGCTCAGCCCACAAGAACACGCGTCCATGACGGTGTCGATGCAACACGTCCCAGGGACCGTCGGCCGCCACCGCCAGGCGGGCGTCTCTGCCCAGGGCCTGCAGCGGGGCCATCGACCAGGGCGGCGCCACCAGGATCACGTCGTCGTCGGTGAGGCGCTGGCCCTGCAGATGGGCGGCGGCGGCGGTCACGTCGGTGTCGGCGGGGGTGTCTGGGCCTTCGGCGACAAAGCGCGCCAGCGACCACGCCGTGGCCAGCACCACCGCGAGGAGAAACAGCACCGGAATGACACCACCACGCACCATGGGCCCTGCATGACAAGTTGCGACGGCCTCAGGAAGGGAGGCCAGCCGACGACGGTCCCGCTCAGGACGCTTGCGACGGCGTTGTCGACGACGAACGACCGGCCCGGGCAATGATCAAGGCCCCGAGCAACACGAGCCCGCCGCCAAACACACCCAGCAAGGTCAGCGGTTCACCCCACACGGCGACGCCCACCATGACAGCCACCAGGGGCTCCACCAACGTCAACACACTCGCCTGGCTGGCCTGCAACCGCTGCAACCCCGCGTAGAACAACAGGGCCGGCAGGGAGCCGCACAACACGCCCCCCACCACCAACACCAACAACGGCAGCCCCTCGACGGCGAGGCCGCCAGACATCCAGAACGCGGCCACAACCAGCACCGGCACCGAGGTCAGTTTCGACCAGGCCGTCACCTCGAAGGGATTGAAGCTGCCAAACAGGCCTTTGCCGATGAAGACCGTGGCGGCGTAAAAGACCGCCGACAACGACGCCAGCCCCGCCCCGTACACGTCGTCGTGGGACAGCTCGAGCCAGGGACGCAGCAACAACACCAGGCCCGACAGCGCGACCCCCAGGGCCACCAGGGTGCTTGGTCGTCGTCGCTCGCCGAGCACCAGCGGAGACAGCACCGCCACGAGGACGGGCGTCAGGTAGTGGCACAGCACGGCGATGGCCACGGTGGTCATCTGCATGGCCTGAAAGAAGCACAGCGCATTGAGGGCATCGGTGACGCCGAGGAGCAGCATCCAGCTCCACGCTCCCCTGCTCCGGGGGCCCATCACGGTGCCGGCCATGGCGGCCGCCGCCTGTTGTCGACGACGAGAAACCAGGGCCAGCGGCCCCATCGCCAGCAGGACCGTGACAAAGACCACCGCCGTTTCGCGGGACGCCGGCAGCGGCGTCGTCGACAGGGCTTCGGCGCTGCGAAAGATGATGGACCAGCAGCCCCACAGGGTGGCGGCGAGCACCAGAAACGCCGCACCCGTCGCACCCCTGGCTGGTCCGCTCATGATGCCTTCAAGTCGAGAGATGAGGCGCCCACGAAAGGGGAGAGGCCCCGCTGGAGAGACTGGAGAAACGGAGGAGACGGACGAAACAGCCGTGGGCGACATGGCAGCCACCGTAGGCGGGCCCTGTGACGGTCACCACGACACCTGTCGGTATGCCCGACAACCACCTTGTCCTTCATGTCAGGGAGGGCCGTACACAACCCGACGCGTCCTGCCCAGCCGGCGACCGGTCGCCGGCTGGGGTCGACAGTGGCCCCGGAGCGCGTCATAGCGCCGTCGTGGACACGGATACCGCCCTTTCGTCGATTCGCCGCAACGCAGCCCGAATGGTGGGCCTGTGGCTGCTCGTGGCTGCCGTCCTCTCGACGGGCCTGCCGGGCCTGTTTCTGCGCCTGAAGGGGGGCGGCTTTGAAGATCCGGCCCACAGCGCCTGGCAAGTCCAATACCAGCTGGAGGAACGGTTCGACGCTGGCGCCGCCGACCTCATCGTGCTCGTTGATGCCAAGGGGACACCAGGCGGTGTCGATGACATTGAGCTGACCACCGTCCTCGTCACCATCGTCGCCGAACTCGAGCGTGACCCGTTGGTCCGCTCGGTGCTGTCGCCCCTGGATGGCATCGCCCTGCTGAAGAGCCGCGACAACAACATCGCGGCCATCGTCGTCGCCATGCGCGGCGGCGACGAAGACAAACTGCCCCGCCTCCCCGCCCTGCAGCAGCAGTTCGAGGCGGCCTGCGGCGACACCTGCACGATCCAGCTGTCGGGCGTCCAGATGGTCAACGCCGCGGTTTCTGGCGTCGTCTTCGAGGACCTGCTGTCGGCGGAACTCATCGCCCTGCCCTTGACCCTCGTGGCCCTTGTCCTCGTATTTCGCGGTATCGTGCCGGCGTTGGTCCCGGTGTTCATCGCCGCCCTGTCGACGCTGCTGTCGCTGGGCCTGCTGTCGGTGTTGTCGCGCCTGATGAGCGTGAGCATTTTTGCGGCGAACATCACGACGCTGTTGGCCATGGGCCTCGCCATCGACAGCTCATTGTTCCTGGTGACCCGCTACCGCGAAGAGCGCCGCGCCCACAGCGTGGCCGATGCCCAACGACGCACGCGGCGCACCACGGGCCGGGCGGTGCTGTTCTCGGGGGTCGTCGTCGCCGCCAGCCTGGCCGGCCTGTTCGCCTTTCCCCAGGCCCTCATCACGTCCATCGGGCTCGCGGGACTGTTGACGGCCGCCATCACCACCACCCTGGCCGTCACCTTGACGCCGGCCCTGCTGGTGCTCGCCGACAGCCGCCTCGGCAGCGCCAGCGAAGAAGACCCGGAGACGGTCATCGCGACGTCGTTTCTGTATCGGCTGGCCCTGAAGGTGATGGCGAAGCCGGCCATCGTGGCCGTCGTCAGCGTCGTTGGCCTGTTGGCGATGGCTGTGCCCTTCGCCCGCTTCGAGGGGACCATCCCCGACTACACCATGTTGCCCGCCGGCCACCCGACCAAGGCGGCCTGCGCCACCCTCGATGCATCGTTCACCAAGAACCTGATGACGCCCCATGAGCTCATCGTCCGCTTCGATCGCCCCATCCTCACGGGTGACGGCGCTTTGCAGCGACTGCAGCACCTGGCGCGCATCTCGGACATGCTGCAGGCCCGTGACGACGTGTCGACGGTGTTGTCGCCGCTGACGCTGGCGCCAGGCGTGTCGGCCCTGACCATCGCCGAGCAGCTCTCGCAAAAGAAGGTCCAGGAGAGCCCCGACCTGCGGCGGGCCCTCAACGCCTTCGTCGACAACGACCTCTATCGCTTCACGCTCTACCCCGCCCAGCCCACCACCAATCCCGTCACCATGGCGTCGGTCCCGCTCCTCGTGGCCGCGGTCAAAGCCGTCCCGGTGCTGGCCAGCGACACCGGCACCGTCGTCGTCAGCGACGTGCAGATGGGGGGCGTCCCCGCCGTCATCCAGGCCCTGAAGGAACGCGTGCGGCAGCGGGTGCCGTGGATGATGCTGGTGGTGGCGGTGGTGATGGGGGCGGTGCTCGGCATCGCCTTCCGCTCGGTGATTGTCCCCATCAAGGCCATTGTCTTGAACGCGTTGAGTCTCACCGCCAGCTACGGAGCCGTCGTCGTCATCTTTCAGGACGGCGCCGGTGCTTCACTGCTTGGCTTCACCGCCAGCGGGACCTCGGAACTGCTGTTGCCCGTGTTGTTGTTCTCCCTCTGTTTCGGCCTGTCGATGGACTACGAGGTCATCTTGCTGGCCCGGGTCCGCGAGGAGGTCCAGCGGGGCCACGACGACGGCACCGCTGTGGCCCGCGGCCTCGCGTTGACGGGAAAGAGCATCGGCAGCGCCGCCCTGCTCTTCTGTCTTGTGGTCGGCGCGTTTGCGACCTCGCGCATCCTGTCGATGAAGGCCCTCGGTGTTGGTCTGGCCCTCGCGGTCATCATCGACGCCACCATCGTGCGGGGCCTGCTGGCGCCGGCGGCGATGGTGTTGCTCGGCCGTCGCAATTGGTGGCCGTCGGACCCGACCAAAGAGCGGGACCGCCTCGATCCGTGAACCCGCCTTGCAGGTTGGCCCGCTCATCGACCACGATGCGCGCCATGACCACCAAGGACCTGGCCGGCAAACTCGTCTTCATCACCGGCGCCAACACCGGCATCGGGCAGGTCACGGCCCGGGAACTCGCCCGGCGCGGGGCCAGCCTGGTGTTGGCGGGGCGCTCCGAGGAGAAAACCCGGCCCGTGATGGACGCCATCACGAAGGAGACCGGCAATGCATCGCTGGAATTCCTGGCCTGTGACCTCGGTTCCCTCGCCAGCGTGCGCGCCGCCGCCGACACCTTCGTCGCCAGTGGCCGGCCCCTCGACATCCTCATCAACAACGCCGGCCTTGGCGGCACCCGCGGCCAGACCACTGAAGGCTTCGAACTCACCTTCGGCACCAACCACCTGGGGCATTTTCTGCTCACCGAGCGCCTGCGGCCACGCCTCCTCGAGGCACCGGCCGCTCGCATCATCAACGTCGCCAGCACCGCCCATTTCCAGGCCAAAGACGGCATCGACTTCGACGCCATCCGCAAGCCGACCGGCCTTGGTCTCAATGAATACGCCGTCTCCAAGCTGGCCAACGTCCTGCACGCCAGTGAGCTTGCCCGACGGCTGCAGGGCACGACGGTGCTTGCATGCTCCCTGCACCCTGGCGTCGTCGCCACCAACATCTGGCAGCGCAGCATGGGCCGTCCTCTCGCCGCCCTGGTCAAGCTCTTCATGTTGTCCAGCGACGACGGTGCCCGGACCACGGTCTTTTGCGCCACCACCGACACCCTTGCCGAGCACAACGGCGCCTACTTCGACAAGCAGAAGCCTGTCCGACCAAGCCGCCACGCCCGCGACGAGGAGCTTGCCAAGGCCTTGTGGGCCTTCA
>Ga0247836_1007865_pt1 | contig 11063 bp, 9 predicted proteins | sample LaCruzMarch2015__4_FD_187116 | JGI IMG/M metagenome (GOLD analysis project Ga0247836, IMG submission 187116) | Freshwater microbial communities from meromictic Lake La Cruz, Castile-La Mancha, Spain - LaCruzMarch2015_14m | ecosystem: Environmental > Aquatic > Freshwater > Lake | place: Spain...
CGGCGGGCGCACCACTTTCTGCGTAGGGCCGCATCCAGTTCGCCCATTCAAGCAAACGGTGCTCCAGTACGGTTAGGTGGTTTTGTTTGTCGGTTATTTTGCCAAAATGGGTCAAATAAAGGGTATCCACGGGCAAATGATGCATCAAATGAATGGATGCACGCCAGTCTTCCAGGTTTATATCGGGCGGTGGACAAGGCGGCGCGACCAAACCATCCTCTATTTTCACCCCTGCTACATCTCCGGTAAAGAGCACCCGCGCAGCGCGGGTCGATGCTTCATCCAGGCCAATGGGTTCGGCCATCCAGGCAATGTGGTGCACGGCATGTCCGGGGGTGTACCAGGCGGTAAAACGAATACCCGCCAGTTCCAGGACCGCGCCATGTTCCGGTGCAACCAATTGGTTTTCAGGGATCGGGCGCATTTCACCCCACAAACGATCCATTTGATCGCCATAAATTTGACGGGCAGAGTTGTACAGTTTCTCCGGTGCTGCCAAATGCGGTAATCCTTTCGGATGCACATACACCGTAGCGCCCGCCTCCGCAAACGCCCAGGCAGCACCCGCATGGTCGAAGTGGATATGGCTGAGCAAAACATGCTTGATATCCTTCAAATCGACCCCTTTTTGGGTCAACAAGTCCTTCAAATGGGCAAAATTGGAGTAGGGGCCGGATTCGATTAATACATAGCCATCCGTACCTTGAATCAAGAAAACGGCAATGGCATGATCAATGGCCAAAAACTGAAGATCGAGGATGTCAACTTTCATACATACGTGTTGGAAAGGCAAAAATAGCAAAAGGCCGCCCACTTGCCACTGCCTTTGATGTAATCTTAAGTCTAAAATCCTTAAATCCTTAAGTCAACGGCATAGCGGCCAAGGCCGGACGGCCTTTTGATTTCTTTTTAGGCGTAAGGGCCACCGAGGTGATTATCCTTTCAGCGCTTCCCTGGAAATCACTAATTTTTGAATTTCGGAAGTGCCTTCGCCGATCGTACACAACTTGGAGTCGCGGTAGAATTTTTCCACCGGAAAATCCTTGGTATAGCCGTATCCGCCAAAGATCTGTACGGCATCCGTGCTGACCTGAACCGATATTTCAGACGCGTAATATTTGGCCATGGCCGCTTCTTTGGTGCATTTCGAGCCTTCATCTTTGAGCATGCCGGCATTGCGGGTGAGCAATTCAGCGGCTTCAATTTTAGTGGCCATATCCGCCAATTTGAAGCTAATGCCCTGGAAATTAGCAATCGGCTGACCAAATTGATGCCGTTCTTTGGCGTATTTAACCGAGGCTTCGTAAGCGCCTTTGGCAATGCCCAAGGCCAAAGAGGCAATCGAAATACGGCCGCCATCGAGGATTTTCATGGATTGCACAAAACCTTCCCCTTCTTTGCCCAGCATTTGGCTTTCGTGGATGCGGCAATTGTCGAAAATCATTTCCGCGGTTTCGCTCGCGCGCATGCCCAATTTATTTTCCTTTTTGCCAGCATTGAACCCGGGGGTGCCGCGTTCCACCACAAAAGCACTCATGCCCCGGCTGTCGAGCAATTCGCCGGTGCGCACGATTACCACGGCCACATCGCCGCTTTTGCCGTGGGTAATCCAGGATTTGTTGCCATTGATGACCCAGTATTCGCCATCGCGTTGGGCCACACATTGCATTCGGGCCGCATCGGAGCCGGTGTTGGGTTCGGTTAATCCCCAAGCGCCGATCCATTTGCCGGTAGCGAGCAAAGGCAGGTATTTGCTTTTTTGTGCTTCGTTGCCAAAGGTCAGGATGTGGTTGGTACACAGCGAGTTGTGTGCCGCCACCGACAATCCGATCGAGCCGCACACTTTGGCAATTTCCTCAATGATGGTGATGTACTCCTGGTATCCGAAGCCCGAGCCTTCATATTGCTCCGGCACTAAAACGCCCAGAAAACCCAATTCGCCCATTTGTTTGAAAAGGTCCACCGGGAAAAATTGTGCTTCGTCCCATTCCATGACGTAGGGACGAATATGCGTTTCCGCAAAATCGCGCGCGCTGGCGCGGATGAGTTGCAGTTGGTTGCTGCGTTCAGCCGATAAGCCCATCTTGTGTTTTATTTTTGGTTAGAACCGAAAGGTAAGGCAAAAGTTTAGAAGGGAAGGAAAAATTGGTGGGGTGGGGGGATTGTGCGACAAATTATAGATGGAGGGTGGGGGATGGTTTTTATTTTGGGAGGGTGGGGGCTGAATACATTCTGACGTAAACTTCGAAAACCTAAACTAGGATCTCTACTTTAACCTAGTACCGGTAAATGATGGATAGGACAAAGGGGGATTATTGGGTGCGGTAGGAAGTTCTTAAAGGCTAATAATTCCAATTTGGTTTTTTTCGGCATTTAATATATATAATTTCTCCCCATGGAGATAAAGACTACCTGAAACTTTATCAGTCAATCTAATCATATTATTGTTTAAAAATTGAAAAACACCCAAATCAGTAGAAATAAATAACTTATAATCATCACTCATAATAAAACCATTAATATTACCATACTTCTCAATATTGACAAGTTCTTTTGCTCCATCTTCTTTACTAACTAAAATAATTTTATTTATAATTGATAAAACCAATGTGTTGCTATCTATTATTTGAACTGCACTTGGAAAATATTTTAAGGTTAATATTTCTTTAAGTTGCTCATTTTCATAAGTAAAGACAGAAAAAAATTGCCCTTTTTGACCAAAAATGAAAATTCTTTGTTTTTCATGTTTAATATAGCAATAGCAGCTATCAATTGTTAATATCTTTGTAGAGTAAACTGAGTCATTTTCAGAATAATTCCAAAATAACGAGAATTTATCATTTGAAAAATCGTATTTTGAAAAAAATACATCTCGCTTATCTTTACGGTCTTGGAAATTAAGTAAAACAAAATTTGTGTCAGGTGGTAATATCCAAAAAGGGGGATTAACTGAGTAAAGTCCCCCATTCGCAGGTACAACAATAAAAGAGTCTTGAAAAATATTTAAATATCCTGATAAGTGAATCTTTTTATCTAATTCAATTAATATTAACTTTTTTTCTGATGACTGACTAAATAAATCACATATACCAATTCCAAAAATTGAAAATATTATGATAATTGCAATTGGTCTATTGTTTTTCATATGTAGTTATTTTGAATAATTTGAAATTGTATTTCCAAATAGTCCAGGGAGATAGCCTTTCAAAATTTCATTTGCTCTTTTTTCAACTTCCGGAGTTAATCCATTTTTTCTAATTTCATCTAATAGTCCTATTGTATCATCTACTAAATCCATACCACTCTTATAGATTGCTTTAATATTCTCCCATTGACCAAATTTTAGGACCTTGTTGGCTCCACTTATTTCAACAAGTTTATCGATGTTTTCTGAAATATTTCCATCCCAAACATCTTTCAGTAGGCTGGCTTTTGAAGCTAATTCGTCAAATGTTTCTTTTTCACCATCAAGATCAACATATTCAAATATTTTCTTGGAGGCTTCTTTTGCGTTTGGTGTAACTGCATCTGAAGATGTATTGTATATATCCTTAGCTGATCCTATTACTTTATTTTTATACTTCATTAAATCAGCAGCCCAACTGTCTATTTGCTGTTTGGTTTCATTCGCCCTTTGACTAGCAAAATCAGATAAAGACGAATTAAGGTTATTGAAAAAATCTTGTTTTAAGCGTTCATTTTCTAGTCTGAGTTGTTCACTTTTCTGCTCCAAATTTCTTAAATATGCTTCTGCTTCTGCCTTCTGTTTTGCTTCATTTTCTTTCCTTAAGCGCTCGGCCTCTTCTGCCTTCAGTTTTGCTTCATTTTCTCTCCTCGAGCGCTCGGCCGCTTCCGCCCTTTGTTTTGCTTCATTCTCTTTCCTCAAGCGCTCAGCCTCTTCCGCCCTCTGTTTTGCTTCATATTCTTTCCTTTCTTTTTCTTTCCTTAAGCGCTCTGCTTCTGCTGCTTCGCATTTACTTTTTGAGTATGCCAATTCACCTAACTTTTTATTTTTTTTATCTGTATGCTCTTTCTTTTTTGCGTTTATTACTTCAGGAGGAGCAGGAACTATACGTCCTCCTACATTTTTTAGATGCTCTTCAAAATTTTCCCCACCAGCTTCAATCCTTGATTTCGGCCATTTGCATTCACTGCAGTACAATCCGCTTTCAAACTCTTTTAATTCGCGATCGAATTTTCTGTCTAACTCATCTATTTCTTTTTTCAGATTTTCTGCCTCTGGACAAGGAATAGACTGGCCTTCTAAAGCTGATATATTAGCCTCAAAAATCAAAAATACATATAAGTATTTAACAGCTTTCATTTAATTGGTTTTTTCAAATTAAGGTTTTATCAAATCGGGTACTTGGAGTCCTCTTTTCTCAAAACGATAAACACTAATTTCAAGTGTTGCTAATTTTTCAATCAATTTTAGGTGATCTAATTTCCCCGTCAATTTAAAATAATTGTAAGTTTGGTCTATTGCTTCAATGATTTCCTTACGACCTTTCAGTTTTGGATCATTTTGAAAAAATGATTTAATCTTCTCAAGGACTTTTTCCTTATCATCTGCGGCCAAGATGGCTTCGTTTATATACAATGAGGCCATAACTTCATAAGGGTTATTTTCGTCATCTATTAATTCTTTTGGTAAATTGATATTCATACTTGAAGTAATATCTGTCAGGATTTGATTAGTAGAAATATTAAATTGAAAATTTTGCTCCCTTAATGAAGTGTGAGCGTTATAAAATGATAAAGCGGTTAAACCAGTGACGTCATATTTTAGTGAAAGGGCACCTGCTGCCAAATTTGCGATTGAACCAATAGCACTCCATGTGTTCTTACGTTTTTGTTCCGCCAACTTATTTTCGACGTCTACACATGTTTCTTCAATGTCCTTGGAGAACTTATAAAAATTTTCATCTCCATCATCCAGCGTATTGCTTTCTAATGCAATATCAATACAATCGGATGATAAATTCATCAAACTTGATAAAATTGGCTGGTTTTGTTTCATTGTGCAAAATGAAATTCGAGAACATGTTATTCTCTTTGCATTCATCTTGGTTTTCTCACTGCAAATTACATCGTCTATTTTTCTCAAAGCAGCATAATATTGATTTAATGCGGCTGAATAATTAGACGCATAGTCATATTCTCGAGCAGCAACAAAATAATTAGCAAAGACCCCAGGCTTATTATAAAATGGACCGGATAAATCCTTTACTGCGTGAATTAGTTCATTATCAACATAATTATTTTCAGATAATCTACTTTCTTTTTGATCATAGTTATAGTAACGGGTTGTATATAGTGCTGCATCCCCTATCTCACTTTTTTTCTCCTTTTTTCTTGAATAATAAAACTTTTCATGTTTGAAAATTGAATCAAGCATCAACCCATTTTCCTTTGTTTGAATTGAAAATAAGGAAACAGGATGCATTTTTGATTCATGAATTGCAATTTGATCCTGCGATTTACAATAAACTGAAGTAAACCTAGGAGCAATTTTTTGGGATATTGAATACCGTTTTATCTCAGGTTGGCAAATTACATCAAATTTACTTAATGATTTATTTATACATTGGTAAATTTCTTCAAAAATAGTTATAACATCATAATGGGTCAGAATTTCATTCCATTGTGATATTACAACCGGCTGTTGAACAAAATTTGCGCTTACATTTGTGTTTTTTATTGGATCCCAAATTTCAAAATATAAAGTTTGTGAATAGTCGGTATATATAATTTTATTTAACTGTGAAATATTCATAGATTCAACAGAGGTTCCCTGAATGGACTTTATTATATGACCATTTCGGATACCTAATATAGTATAATCATAACTGTCGGCTGGAATCTGGGATTCGGTGATTGAATACCCACTAGAAGTTTTTACCACCTTAAAAGGAGGACCAAATTTATTCAATTTCTGCTTTTCGAGACTTACTATCGACGTTGTATCTCTAGAGAATACCTTTCCTTCTTTATATACTGACACAATAAGAAAATTGCGTTCAAATTTTGCTCCAACAGCAAATTTTGCATTCGAACTATGCTCAATGAGCCCAACTGAGGATATCTTCCCTTTTATCTGGATTGGATTATCTTTTAAAAAATGTAAAAAAGCTTGATTATAGTTTAAATTAAGTTTAAGATCAAAAATATCTAGCACTCCAATATCAATGGGGTCGGAATTTTCACTCTGAATTTCACTTTCGTTGTTAGCAATTAAAATGCTGATATTCAGAATCAACAAAAGGTTGAATAAAAAGAACTTTGAACTTGACATGGTGGTGAGTTTTTGAGTAAATTAAAGTTTATTACTCTTTTCTTTAAGAGAAGTATTACACTCTAATCTACGATTCGTTTCATTTGAATTAATTACGGTGCAAAGATGACTTGGACTCAGCAAATTCACCAATACTCAAATATGAGTATTCTTTAAGATACTGTTGCGAAAAGTAAGGGCCTGTTTGGAGTTCATTGAAATTACCTGAATATTTTTGACGTGTATACTGCCAATGCAGTCAAAATTGCAAATGCTCGAAATAAACAAAAAAATAAATCAGCAGAAATTCTGAAATGAAAGAAGCAGCCTGATTTTTTACACCGACAATTTTTGAAATACAGGGCGGCGAATCTAAAAGAATTTACTCACCGAGTAATGGCCCTTCGCGTTTAACCCATCCAACGAACCGGGTGCATCTGTCCCAATTCAAAAAACAGCCCATCGAATTTTATTCCGATGGGCTGTTCAGGGAAAATTTTCAAGGACACCCTAAGTTATTTTGGAACTACACACTTACATTCATCCTTGGACTTGTAAACCACCTTGGCGTTTGCTCGTGCATAAGTCTCATAACATTTTTCGGACGTAGTCCAATAGTAGCAATATTCGCGAAATTTTTTAGTTCCATCCTTGAGATAATCATAAGTTTCATATTGGCAGCAACAATTGCCATCATTTCCAGAAGTGAAACTGCCATCGTAAAATTGGACATCTATGTATGGGGTTTGGCCGCCAGATTGTCGGCAAAAATTGATTGCAGTGCGATCTGCTTCATCTTGTGATCCTAGGCCTGCTGATGCACCAAGGGCATTTCCGCCATAGCTGGTTTTGCCGAGTGCTATTGCGCCATAACCTTTGTTATACACAACGGATCCCACGAGTCGAGGCGATTTTCCTCCTGATTTTATGCAAGCATTATATGCACAGTTTTGGGCATCTACCTTTCCATAGCAATAGCCATAGTACCCGGTTTCACCGCAATAATACACTGCCGTTTGGGCATTAGATTTCATGCAAAAACTTAAACTAACAATCAACAGTAAAAATGTAAAGATTTTCATTTCTTTAGAATTTAAGCAATAGCCAATATTAACGCATTCGGCCGTTGCGCCCTACTTCTTACTTGAGCAGTTTCGGGTTGCCTGCTATTGATATAATTATAATCCTTAACATTGAAATCATTAGTAGCCCCCAAACACCCAAATTCAGGCTTTTCCGCTGGTTTTTCAGGGATAGTAGTCTTTTGCCCAGATGCTACCATTGAACTACATATTACAATTACCAGAAAGAGTAAAATCCTTTTTTTATGTTTTTTCAAAAATGTTCAAAATAGTTGCCAATCGGTTACTTTTCCTTTTGCCTAGATTCAAAAGTCTTTTTACCATTTCGATCATAGACAATCCAGGTGCCACTTGGCTTGCCATCTTTGTAATAGGTTTCATTTGAAACAGGTCCTCTTTCCATGCCTTTTTCTTCGTAATATATTAAAAATTTTCCTTGCTTGAGGCCCTTTTCGTAATTTCCTTCCTCGTGTACAGAACCGTCACTGTTATTGTGAGTCCATTTCCCTTCTATTTTTCCATCTTCATTAAAGTAGGTGATTAATATCTTGCCATTGTTGTGAAAAGATTTGTGCTCCCCATTTAGTATACCATATTTGTAAGTATCTATGGTTTTCACCAACCCATTGGAAACACTAAACCGGATTCCGTGAGCCTTCCAACCTTGTGGAGTTTTTATCTCAAAACCCAAGGTATATGGTGTTTTAATTATTCTGAAGTCATTTCCGTTATCGTCAGTAACCTGCATACCATTTACAATGGATTGGTCACCGAATTTTTCGGCTTTTACGTTAAAAAAATCATATTTGATTTTAGAAGTTTGAGCGTGCAAACTAGAAAATTGCACGAACATAACTAAAAGCACAAAGAACTGAATATTGTTGAATCGTTTTACGGTTCTCATTTCCCTCCCCCTCCTGTAGCTTCCCTGGTCTTTTCCTGCAATTGGCGAAGCGCTTCTTGCCCTCGCCGTTCTCGTTCACGCTTTTCTGCCTCTTCTTGTTGACGCTGTCTATCAGCTTCCCGTCTTTGTTCTGCACGATAACGCGCCAATTGCTGGCGTTCTTCTTCTGCTTGCCGACGCCGTTGCTCCTCATTTCGGCGCTCCGCTTCGGCCTGATCTTGTTTTTTCTGATTATCGTACTGGTTTACCTTTCCTGAAAATGGGTCACGTTCAACAAAGTCTTGAAGTTGTTGTAGGGCATAGAAAAGACGTTTGAGTTCTGCAGTATTTTCCTGCCGAACACGTAAAACCCAATCACCATCGGCATTTTTGATGCCATTCTCAGACTCATCAAGCGTTAAATTACCGGAAATTGTTGCACTGCGTGGCCCGGAATAAGCATCATTTTTACCAGGTACGTTGTAATAAAAAATCAATTGGTCGAATTCCAGTTGAGCACTGTCAATACCCACTGGGATGTTCATAGAATTGAACTCTGTAAGGTAGAACTTGTTGACCTTTCGGTAAATTCGGAGGATATAATCTAGTGTCTGTTGTTTGGTCATATCTTGAGCAGACATACTGCAGATTGAACCAAAAAGGATTATTAAAATTAATATTTTTTTTCCCATTGTTGGTTAATATTTTTGTTGCCTACTCTTTATAGGATTTTCGGCATCTCCTTTATTTGTTGGATCTTTTTATCTATCAATTTTCAAATAATAAAGGCAGTTGCTTGATTTAAATCATTAAATTGCTGGGAATTATTATGCTTTTTTATTAACCGAAAATTGCAAACAATTCTCTGTTCAATATAACATCCATATCATTTGTTTTAATTGCAGCTCGGATAATTGCAGTTATTAGCACTGAAAGTGGTATAAGGAATTGCCCAAACATGGTAGGCGACTTTCTTACATCTAAAAACCTGAAAATCGTAACCAGGAGGTAAACCTTGCAAGGTTCCATCATCCGTTCCGATTATAGGCCAACTTCCATCTAGATTTTGAAAGCACACGTATACCCTTAGTTTTTCATTGCAAATATTCTTTATTTTTAGGTCGAGGCTTTGAGGATCTGCACATGAGGCTCCACTTATTTCTGTTATTTGAACACAATTTGCCGCATCCCAATTACAATTACCGTTGCCTCCTCCATTAGTCTGTCCAGTTCCAAAAGAAATACTAGTATTACCTGCGCTTTTTGCGGCATCACATGTCGAATAACACTTATTGGTTTGGACACCCAAATACGGACTTGAAGAGGGACAACAAGTTGAACTACTTACGGCAACATAACCAGAACCAGAATTACAATTTTGCGCTCCGTAGTAAGGGGTACTAACACAATTGCCACCAGTTCCGTCTGTCTGGCCAGTTCCGAAAACAATGCTGGTATTACCTGCATTCTTGGCTGCATCGCATGTAGTATAACAATTACCCGTTTGAACACCCAAATAAGGATTTGAAGATGGACAACAACTTGTACTACTTACGGCAACATAGCCGGAACTACAAATTTGCGGTCCATAATAAGGAGTACTAACACAATTACCACCAGTTCCGCCTGTCTGGCCAGTTCCGAAAACAATGGTGGTATTTCCTCCATTCTTTGCTGCATCGCAAGTAGCATAACAATAACCCGTTTGTACACCCAAATAAGGACTTGAGGATGGACAACAACTATTACTACTTACGGCAACATAACCGGAACTACAATTTTGCGTTCCATAATAAGATGTGCTGTTACAAGCTCCATTTCCACCACTATTGTTTTTTGATATTTCAAAATAGGTATTATTACTTGAAAAGTGAGTGTGACCGTCACTTTGATTATACCTAATTCCATAAGTATCAGCCTTCCCATAGGTATTGATCCAAATGGTGATATGCCATCCATTAGAAAACCTTCCACAGGTATATCCACTATTAGAAGTGTGAAGGTCTATTGGGCTGCAGATAAATTGAAGCATTTTATTTGCTTCTGATATCGTTGTAATTTTTGTGCCATCGAATGTAAAACTCTGTAAAGCCGACCGAATTTTGGTTTCTGAAAGGGGGGATTGTGTAATTGGACAAGAATTTGTATTCCCCCCAGAACCGACATAGGTTTCACAATTTGTACCAATGTAACCTGTAGGACAATTACAATTGCCATCACCATCACAAATTCTATTATTTTGGCAGTTACAAGGATCAGGTTCCACACAAGATGGTGCAAAAAAAATGGGCAAGAAAAGAATCAAAACTGCAATTGCTAGTCTTAGTAATTTCATGACATGTTTTTAAAAAAGGTGAGCAAAGTTTAAATTAATATTTTCAATGGTTTAAATTTTCTGGGGCATTTTTAAATTGTTGTAAGGATTTAAAACGATCAACGCTGCAAAGTTATACGGGCTTAAACCCAACCACCACTACTCAAATATGAGTATTCTATAATGCATTTATCCTAAATCAGTCCTAATTTCAAACAAACCGCTACCAACTCCTGGGTATTTTGCACACCCACTTTTTTTAATAAATTTCGGCGATGGGTATCCACAGTATGATTTGAAATATGCAGTTGAATAGCAATCTCTTTGCTAGAATGACCAGCCGCCAGCCGGGAAATAATTTCCTTTTCTCTTTCGCTTAAGTTTAATTTGGCAGGAGGCTGAAGCAGGGTTTCGGGGTCGGTGCTCAAGGAAAAATAAGAGGGTGCTCCATTTAATCCGATGAAAGAAATTCGATCCTCCGGGAGCGTTTTGAGATGGGTGATATCGGAA
>Ga0247836_1007867_pt1 | contig 11061 bp, 6 predicted proteins | sample LaCruzMarch2015__4_FD_187116 | JGI IMG/M metagenome (GOLD analysis project Ga0247836, IMG submission 187116) | Freshwater microbial communities from meromictic Lake La Cruz, Castile-La Mancha, Spain - LaCruzMarch2015_14m | ecosystem: Environmental > Aquatic > Freshwater > Lake | place: Spain...
GTGTCCTTCTGGGCCTGGGAGCCGGTCCACTGGGTGAAGTCCCGGCCGTGGTGCCAGCCGGTGTTCCAGGCCCCGGTGCGGACCCTGACCTCGCCGTGGACGCCGTGGACGTTGAGATAGTCGGTGATGAAGGTGGGGGAGATCCCGGCGGTGCCGGCCCGCACCCGCGCGAGCAGCGGCAGGTAGAAGGCGGACCAGAAATTGGCCCCCTCGGTCACGTTGCGGAACCAGCCACCGTTCTCGCCGTCGGTACAGGTGGTCACCAGCGGCGGGAAGTCGCACCACTTGGTGCGCTCGGCCACCTCGGCCAGGAACCAGTCCAGTTCCATGCCGGACTCCTGGGCGTCGGAGAGGTCACGGTCCCGCACGATGACGGTGATGCTGTCGTCGCCGAAGCGTGCCAGGTGCGGGCGGTAGCGCAACTCCTGCCAACTCATGTCGGTCACCGGCTCGACGTGTTCGCTGTCCACCAGCACATAGCGGTAGCCGCAGGCGCGCAGGAGCGGGATCAACTCCATGGAGAAGCCCATCTCCGGGGGCCAGAACCCCGCGAAGCGCGGGCGCCACAGCAGGTGATGGGCGATCCCCAGCCAGCGCTGCAGGTGCTCCTTGCGGTCCGCCTCCGGGATCAGGGGCAGCACCGGGTGGTAGTAGCCGGTCCCCAGGACCTCGAACAGGTCCTGGTTCTGGAAGTGCCACAGGAGCGCCCCGCAGTCCACGATGCCATACACCTGCTCCTGGAAATCGGGGTCCGACAGGGTCTCAAGCAGGGTGCCGGAGAGTGACAGGTGGACCCGGGCCAGGGACTCGTGCCCCCAGAGGACCCGCGGGATGCGGTCCATGGCGAACAGGATCTCCTTGGCCTCCCAGGTCTGGTGCTCCAGCAGGTGTTGGAGGTTGCCGGGCGGCTGGTGGAGATTGAGCACGAGCGCATGGTGGGCAATCATCAATGGACCCCGGGCGGCTTATGGTTGGGCGGCAAGGATAGCAAAGCGGGCGGCTTGGCGCTGGCCTCTGCGGGTGCCCCGTCCCGACCGCGGCGGCGGGCCGGGTGGTCGGGTCGGCGGCGCTCCTGAGACTATGGACCCATTGAAATGGAGAGTCGCCGACCGTCGCTCAGGAGATTGGCAATTGAGCCAAAAACTTGTGTATTCTATGGACCTGGCAGCGAGTATCGTCAATCAATCCCCACCGATCCAGCCCAGTAGGGGTCTTGATCGGCCCCCACCGGCGGTCACGCCAAGCAACTACAACGAGGCGAGCGACATGGCTGACAACAAGATCGTAACCAAGAAGACGGCGGCCAAGCCGTCCGCCCCCCCTGATGCCGGACCGGCCGCCAGACCGGCCGCCAGACCGGCCGCGAAACCGGCCACGAAACCGGCCGCAGCCCCGGTCGCCAAGAAGACCGCGGCGAAACAGGCGGCCACCGAGCCCGCGGCTCCGGCGCCATCGGTGTCGGCCCATCCGGCGGCGCCGGCGATGACCAAGGCCGCCGCGGCGGCGGCCGCCGCCAAGGTTGCGACGGCCGCGCCGAAGCCGACGCCCGCCGCGGCACCGGTTCCGGCACCGGCCCCTGCTTCAGCCCCTGCTTCAGCCCAGGCACCGGCGAAGGCCGCCGCCAAGAAGCCGGTCACCCGGAAGGCCGATCCCGCCGATCCCAGCCAGGCCGCGGCCCCGCAGCCGCCGCTGGAAGACAAACCGGTGTGTCTGCAATACCTGGCGAACGTGACGCCCGATCAGCGTCAGGCCATGGTCCAGGAGGCGGCCTACTACAAGGCCGAGAAGCGCAACTTCAGCGGCGGCAGCGAGGCCGAGGACTGGGCCGACGCCGAGCGCGAGATCGACGAACTGCTGGCCAAGGCGCGGCAGATCTTCGGCGGCTGAGGCGCCACTGGAGGGGGCGTCCCGTCCCCCGCCACTGGTACCAGATTCCGTCTGATCTTGCGCCTGCTCAAGCCCCGAAGGGGCGTGACATACCAGCCCAGGGCAACGCCCTGGGTATGCGGGAAAAAGGCCCCCAGCCCTGAAAGGGCGTGACATAAGGAGCCCCGCCGTTACGTCACGCCCTTTCAGGGCCAGGCCGCACAACCAACCCTATCCCAGGGCGTTGCCTTGGGACGCGCCCGCGCCCTTACCTGGCCCCAGCCCCCAGCCAGGCCTCGCGCAGCGCCCGCAGGCTCACCGCCGCGCCCGCCGCCAGCTTGTAGTCGACGACACCCGTGACGGTGGTGTCGGCCGGATTGATCTCCACCGTCGGCACGCCCATCCGGCTCGCCTGCATGACGGGACCGGCGATGTAGGGGAAGACGCTGGTGGTCCCGATACTGAACACCAGATCGAAACCCTGCTCCAATTCCCGATACAGGTGCGCAATCGCCACCGGGGGCAGGGCCTCGCCGAACAGCACCACCCGCGGTCGCACCAGCGCGTGACAGGACGGACAGGCCGGCGGCATCTTAAGCCCGCTGTAGTCCGCCACCGTGGTCCGATAGTCGCAGCGGGTACACAGCAGGTCGTGGATATCGCCGTGGATCTCGATCAGATTGCGGCTGCCCGCGTCGCGGTGAAAGCCGTCGATGTTCTGGCTCAGCACACAGACCTCGAAGTCCTCCTGCCAGGCGGCGATGATGGCGTGGGCGTCGTTGAACCGGGCGCCGCGGCAGGTGGCCTCGATCTGATGGAGATACTTCCAGGTGATGGCCGGATCGAGTTCCAGCATGGCCCCGGACAGGGCGGTCTCGATCGGGAATTGCTCCTCCGTGAGTCGGTCGTTGTACAGGCCGCCGATACCGCGATAGGTCGGCAGGCCGGAGTCGGCGGAAATGCCGGCGCCGGTGATGAACAGCAGGCGGCGGGCACGGCGCAGGAGGGCCGCGACGCGCGCGACGACGGCCGGGTCGAGGGAAGTGGGCATGGCAGGGTCTCGCAAGGCTGTATCCTGGAAAGAGCAGTTTTCACACAAAGATCACAAATATTTTCAACGAGATATGTTGGTCGAGGAGGTCGCCTGCGCGGTGATCGACCCAACGCCTTCAACCTGGAAAGAGCATTTGTTTCACGCAAAGACGCAAAGACGCAAAGTTTCTTAATGCGATATCTCTGTCGCACGGCGCACCTGCCGGTTAACGGGAAGTTCTATTCTTCTTTGCGTTCTTGGCGTCTTTGCGTGACCAATTGCCGATTCCGGGTTCAATGATTCGTTTTTTCTTTGTGTCTTTGTGTGAGCAATTCCCGAATTTGGGTTCATGGGCGCCGGCCCCCTGATCAGGCGGTCAGTAGATCGTAGAGCGCCTCGAATTCCAGGCTGAGCTTGTGCTTGGGGTCGAGGTGGATCATCGGCATGGCCAGGGTGTGGGACTCGCGGATCTTGATCGAGGCCGACAGGAAGGCGTCCAGCACCGGCAGCCCCTCGGCGCGCAGCTCCTCCACCAGGCGCAGCGGCAGATTGGCGCGCGCCTGAAACTGGTTGACCACGATGCCCTCCACCCGCAGGGCGCGATTGTGGTCGGCCTGGATCTCGCGCACGCTGTCCATCAGGGCCACCAGGGCGCGGCGCGAGAAGTCGTCGCAGTCGAAGGGGATCAGGCAGGTGTCGGCGCCAATGAGCGCCGAGCGGGTGAAAAAATTGAGCGCGGGCGGCGTATCGATGTAGACCTCGTCGAAGTCCTGGAGCGAATCCAGCGCCTCGCGCAGTTTGTACATCTTGTAGCGCGATTCCAGCTTGATCTGCAGCTCCTCCAGGCGCGGATCCGACGGCAGGACGGAGAGGTTGGGAAAGCGCGTCGGCACCAGGTACTCGACCAGCCGGGCGCCGAAGATCCGGTAGCCCAGGATGTCGTCGAAAAAGTGAGCGAGCGTCTTCTCCTGCGCGTCCAGCGCCTTGCCGAGCAGATAGCGCGAGGCGTTCGCCTGTGGGTCCAGGTCGACCAGGAGCGTCCGCCGCCCCCGCTTCGCGCTGATCGCGGCCAGGTTGCAGGCGATGGTCGACTTGCCCACCCCTCCCTTCTGATTGAAGACGACTCGACGCATGGTGGTGTCCCACGGTGTTGGTTGGCCAGGCCGCCAGTGTAATCAAGGTTGGGCGTCACTGCGCTCGCGACACCAATAGGGCTCGGTGCCCTTGGTCCCGCGACCAGCCCCCGCCGACGCCGGCTGCCCTGGCGCGAGCGGCGGTCCGCACAGCGGACCCTACAGACTGCGGCGCCCGCGGGAACCCTACGGACCGCCGCGCCCGCGGGGACCTTCCGGACTGCGGCGCCCGCGGGGGCCCTGTAGGGTCCGCTGTGCGGACCGCAGCGCCCACCGACGCCGGCCGCCTTGGCACGAGCGGCGGTCCGCACAGCGGACCCTACGGACTGCGGCGCCCACGGGGACCATGCGGACTGCGGCGCCCGCGGGGATCCTGTAGGGTCCGCTGTGCGGACCGCGGCGCCCACCGACGCCGGCGCGGGCAGGATGCGATGCCGTCACGGGTCGGTGGGGCACCGCGGGCGGGCGCTGCCCATCTGACGGCTGCCCGTCTCACCGCACCGGGTGCGGCGGGTCCGGCCAGGTCTGGGCCGCCTGCTCGGCGTCTTCCAACTCCTCGTGGCGGCGCCGGTAGCCGCAGTGCTCGATCAGTGCGCGGGCGCGGGCGAGTTCGGTCCGGTCGCGCAGGAGGCGGGCGCGGTGCAGGCGGCAGTCGGCCAGCAAGAGGTTCATGCCGCCGCGGGAGGCGATCTGCTCGGCCTCGTCCAGGTCGGCGCGGGCGGCGGCGGGGGATTGCAGCAGGGTGTGGAGTAGGGCGCGGGGGAGTAGGGCCTTGGGGAGGTAGTCCTGTCGGCCGGCGGCGCGGAGGCCGTCGACCGTGGCGGTGATGTCGCGGGTGGCCCGGTCGAGCGCGGGGCGGGTCGGACCGGCGGGGTCCAGCAGGGCCAGGAACAGGGCGGCACGGCTGAGGGTGAGGTGGTCGAGGGCGATGTCGAGCAACCACCGAGTCCGCTGCGCAATGACGAACGACTGTCGAGCCCGCTCCACCACCGACTCGCACTCTACCCGTAGGTTGGGCTGAGGAACGAAGCCCAACGGGGCGCCCGCGTCGGCGGGGGCTGGGTCTCTGTCGTCACCCCAATCAACGGACCCGGCCGACCCCTGACCTCCAAGGTCACGCCGAGGCCCTTTGGGAGCGGCCTCCGGCCGCGACTGGGCCTCGCCGGTTGCCGCGGCCTCGGGTCGCGGCTGAAGCCGCTCCCACAGGGCGAGCAAGGCTCGCCAGGCGGCGCGCTCGGGTTCGGCCAGCAGCAGGTCGCAATACTGGTAGCCCTGGAGTGAATAGAGCAGCGGGTTCTGTCGCTCCGCTTGCATGGTCTCGGCCTCGCGGAAGTGCCCGAGTGCCGGCCCCCGTTCGCCCTGCTGGTGCAGTGCATCGGCCAGGGCCGTGCGCGTAACCATGCGCTGAAAGGCATCGCCGCTGCGGTCGGCGTACTCCACCGACCGCGCGGCGTCCGCCAGCGCGTCCGACACCAGGCCCAGGGTCAGGTCCAGTTCGCTCAGGTTGCCGGCGACAATCGCTGCATTCTCCCATTGCTGCCCGGTGACATTGAAGGCCAGGGTCGCCCGCATCGGCTCCAACGCCTCGGTCAGCCGGCCCAGCGCGCCCAGGTGAAACGCGGTATGGTTGAGCAGCCAGGCCCGGGCGGGCTCGGTCAAGGCGGCGGAAACCCGCTGCCAGGGCTCGTCGAAGAAGCAGGCGACCGCGCCCAACTCGGCACCGAATGCGCCAAGTTTCTTGACTGCATAGGCTTCGGCGCCGCGGCCGATGCGGGCATCGTAGACCTCCTCGCACGCCTGCTGCTGCAACCCCGCCAGACACCCGTGCGCGACCGCCTGATAGAGCGGCTGGAGCCCGGCCAGCCCGTCCGGGTGCTCGGGGACGCTGGCCTTGAGGTAGTCATAGAGCCGCCGGTGCCCCTCGCGCCAGGCGTCCGGCTGCGTCTCGCGCAGGCGCCTGCCCAGGTACTCGCGCACCAGCGGGTGGGCGTCGAGCGCGCCGGCCTGGGCGCCAACCGGGATCGTCGGGTGGATAAGGCGCGCCTGAGGGTCTTGCGGATCGGGCTCAGCGCTCGCCCGCGCCGCATCCACCGGCGCGGGCTCGGATGGTGGATGCGCTGCGCTTATCCACCCTACGGGAAGGGTCGGTGGGGCGCCCGTTGCCGGACCTTGGCCGGGGCGCTCGATCAGCCCGCACCCGGCGAGCCGGCTCAGTGCCTGGTTCCACCGGGCCTGGGTCAGGTCCAGCAAGGGCTCGGTGAGCCCGGGGATGGGTGGCGCCCCCCGCAGGGCGCGGATGCACCCGGCCGCGGCCGGCCGGTCGAAGAGCCCGAGCAACCGCAGCGCGGCCAGTTCAACGGTGTCGCCCGCGCGACCAAGCCACTGTTCATAGGCGGCCAGGACCCGCGCGACATGGCCGCCCGCGCTGTCGTCCGCCGTCATCAGGTCGACGGTATCGCGCCGTCGGCAATCGCCGCCTTCTGCCTCCGCCAGATAGCGCCCGAGCAGGCTGAGCGTCAGTGCATGACCGCGGACCTCGCGGCTGGCGGCGCACAGCTCCGCGTCGTCCGGCCCGATGGCGGCGGCCCCGGCCCGCACGCAGCCCACCCGGTGCAGCAGCCGGGCGCCGTCGCGGTCGCTCAGGTTTTCCAGGTCGTGGGGCAGGACCGGGCCCCGCGGGTTCTCGGGTCCGCGGGCGTACTCGGCGAGGTCCGCGACGGCCTCGCGGCTGGTCAGGAGCGTCAGCCCCGGTTGGCCGGCGCCGGCGAGTTGGGCGAGCAGCACCTTGAGCCCGGGGGTGCGCAGTTGCCCGGCGAGCGGTCCGGGCGGGTATTGCAGCGGCTCGCAGCCGTCGAGCACCAGCAGGGTGCGCCGCGCGGCCACCGCCTGGGCCAGCAACCGGCCCTTGTCCCAGGGCGAGGCGGCCGGGTCGTGCGCGACCCCGAACCAGGCGAGCGCCTCGCTCAGGAACAGGTCGTCCGAGGCCTGGCGGTCATCCCCGGTACCCTGGCTGTAGAAGCTCCAGCCGAAGACCAGGTCCGCCCCGCGCCAGCCGTCGGCGCGCAGCCGGTCCAGCCAGCGCTTGACGAGCGCGGTCTTGCCGACCCCGCCGGGGGCGATCAGGGTGAGGATCTGCAGGCCCGCGCCGCCCTGATCGCCGGACCAGGCGGCGTCGAGCATGGCCAACTCAGGCCCGCGGCCGAGGAAGTCCGGAGCGCCGGCGGGGAGCTTGGCGAGGTCGATCCGGGGCGCCGGGGCCGTGCCGCCCGGGTCCGGGAAGCGCAGCGGCTGGGCCTGGTCGCGCGGTCTGCGCCTGGGCTCGCCGACCGGTGCGGGCTCGATGCCGGCCTGATCGAGCAGCGCGTCGTACAGGGCCAGATAGCCCGGTTCCGAGTCCAGGCGATAGAAGCTCTGGCCGCGGACCGGTTCGGGGATGCAGGGCTCGTCCGCCGGGTCGAACAGGACCGGGATGAAGCGGGTGGTGCGGCTGCGGGCGTCATAGATCGTCTGGGTGACGACGGCGCCCTCCCAGTCGACGCCCTTGCCCTTGCCCGGTTCCTCGTGGCCGCGGAAACGGCGGTAATAGGTCTGGGTGCAGATCAGGATGACCCGGTCGGCCGCGTCGAGCCGGTCCAGCATCCAGCGCGGCCAGCCCTGGGGCGGGCCGCCGTTGACGTAGCGGTCCAGGTCGGTGGGGATGCCGTCCTCGCGCAGGCGCTCGGCGAGCGCGAGGACCCGCGCCCGGTGCTGGTCCGAGTCGTGGCTGTAGCTGATGAAGACCCTCGGTGTCCCGGCCATGCCTGGCGGCCTCCCCTGTGGTTCTTGGCGTTTGCGCGAGTGTACCGGGGGCGGGCGTTCATGCAAGGGGTTTGCGCTTGGGCGTAACAGCGGGCGGCCTCTCGTTCCCACGCTCCCGCGTGGGAATGCCGCGCGGGCGCTCCGCGTCCGGTCTGGCGCTGGACGCGGAGCCCGTAGGTCGGGTTAGGCGCGCCCAGATGGGCGCGCGTCGGCGCTTGTCGCCCGCGCGCGCCGTAACCCGACAGACGCCCTCGCCGTCGGGTTACGGCGCGCGATAAGCCTTTGCGCCAAAACGCGAAGTCGTGGCGCGCGCGCCTAACCCGACCTACCGATCGACACCGTGACGATATCACCGCGCCGCATCACTCGGACCAGCCTTGTAGGTCGGGTTAGGCGCGCGTGGCACGGAACCCAATGAAAGCACGGACGCTGAATGCGCGCCGTAACCCGACGCCCAGGCGCCGGCCGTCGGGTTACGCTGCGCTAACCCGACCTACGCCACTGCTTGATTGCCTCGGTGAAGCCCGGGCGCCGGGCGTCCGGGAGCCACAGGACCACTCGACGCCGGCCGCCTTGGCGCGAGCGGCGGTCCGCACAGCGGACCCTACGGACCGCGGCGCTCCCGTCCGGCTGAAGCCTCAACCTCCGGTTCGGGCGTGATCGCCCGGGAGGTCGAGGCTTTAGCCGGATCCGCGCCGACCCCTCAGCACTCCGCCCGCAGCGCCGCCAGGAAGGCCTGGTTCTCTTCCGGCAAGCCCACCGTCACCCGCAGGCAGTCGTGCAGCATGGGGTGGGCGCCATCGAGGTTCTTGACCAGCACGCCGCGCGCCTTGAGCCCGGCGAAGACCGCATCGGCGCGCCCGGCGGGCAGGCGCAGCAGGATGAAGTTGGCGTCGCTCGGGTAGGGGTGGACGCCGGGGATGGTGGCGAGTGCGGTGAAGAGGCGCCCCCGCTCGGCGCGGATGGCCTGGGTCTGGGCGTCGAGGACGGCCTTGTGGCGCAGCGCGAAGGCGGCCGTCGCCTGGGTCAACACGTTGATGTTGTAGGGCAGACGGGTCTTGTCGATCTCGTGGAGCCAGGCGGGCGGGCCGGCCAGGTAGCCCAGGCGCAGGCCGGCCAGGCCCATCTTGGAGACGGTGCGCAGGACCAGCAGGTTGGGCCAGTCGCCCAGGCGGGGCAGGAAGCTCTCATCGGTGAAGGGGGCGTAGGCCTCGTCGACGATCACGAGCCCGGGGGCGGCCGCGATGATCTGGCCGATCGCGTCCGGGTCGAACAGGTTGCCGGTGGGGTTGTTGGGGTAGGCGATGTAGGTCAGGACCGGGCGCTCGCGCTCCAGGGCTTCAAGCACCGCGGGCAGGTCCAGGGCAAAGTCCGGGGTGCGCAGCGGCACGCCCACGTAGTCCAGCCCGGCGAAGAGCGCGATCATCCGGTACATGACGAAGCCGGGCTCGACCGATAGGACCTTGCGGCCGGGTCCCCCCACCGTCAGTGCGAGCAGTTGGATCAGCTCGTCGGAGCCGTTGCCGAGCAGGAGGCCCTGGTCGGCCGGGAGGCCCATGGCGGCGCGCAGCGCGTCCTGGACCACCTGGCCCTGGGGGTCCGGGTAGCGGTTGATGGGCGCGTCGCGCAGGACCGCCAGCCACTCGGCCTTGAGGTCGTCCGGCCAGGTGTAGGGGTTCTCCATGGCGTCCAGCTTGATCAGGCCGGCCGGGTCCGGGACATGGTAGGCGCCCAGGGCGCGGATCTCGGGGCGGACCAGTTGGTTGATCAGGTTTTCCATTGCAGTTCTCGGTAGCGGTGTGTGGCCGGCCCCTGCGGTTCCAGGTTCGGGACGCTGAGCGTCCGGGGATGCATTCCCACGCGGAGCGTGGGAACGAGGGGGTCCGGCTGGGGGGTCAGTTGTCCGCGGCGGCGCGGTACTCGGCCGAGCGGGCGTGCGCGGTGAGCCCCTCTCCGCGCGCCAGGACGGAGGCGGTCCGGGCGAGATCGGCGGCGCCGGCCCGCGAGGCCATGATAAGGCTCGAGCGTTTCTGGAAGTCGTAGACGCCGAGCGGGGAGGAGAAGCGCGCCGTGCGCGAGGTCGGCAGCACGTGGTTGGGTCCGGCGCAGTAGTCGCCCAGGGCCTCGGCGGTATAGCGGCCCATGAAGATGGCGCCCGCGTGACGGATGCGCGCCACGACCGCCTGCGGGTCCGCGATCGACAGCTCCAGGTGCTCCGGGGCCACCCGGTTGGCCACCGCGATGGCGTCATCGAGATTGCGCGCCTGGATCAGGGCGCCGCGCCGACGCAGGGCGGTGCCGATGATCGCGCGCCGCTCCATGGTCGGCAGCAGGCGCTCGATACTGGCGGCCACGCGCCGCAGGAAGACCGCGTCCCAGGAGAGCAGGATGGACTGGGCGTCCTCATCGTGTTCGGCCTGGGAGAACAGATCCATGGCGATCCAGTCCGGGTCCGTGTCCCCGTCGCACAGGACCAGGATCTCGGAGGGGCCGGCGACCATGTCGATGCCGACCTGACCGAAGACCGCCCGCTTGGCGGTGGCCACATAAATATTGCCGGGGCCGACGATCTTCTCCACCGGCGGGATGGTCGCGGTCCCGTAGGCCAGGGCGGCGACCGCCTGGGCCCCGCCGACGGCGAACACCCGGTCTACCCCACCGACGCGGGCGGCGGCCAGCACCAGGTCGTTCAGATCCCCATCCGGCGTGGGGACGACCATGATCAGTTCGCCCACCCCCGCGACCTTGGCCGGGACGGCGTTCATCAGCACCGAGGAGGGGTAGGCGGCCTTGCCGCCCGGGACATAGAGCCCGGCGCGGTCCAGGGCCGAGACCTGCTGGCCGAGCAGGGTGCCGTCCGGCTCGGTGAAGCTCCAGGACAGGAGGCGCTGGTGTTCGGCATAGGCGCGGATGCGCCCGGCCGCCCGCTCCAGTGCCTCGCGCTGGTCGGCGGGGATGGCCGCCCAGGCCTGCTCCAGGCGCGCGCGGGGGACCTCCAGGTCCGCCGCGCTCCGGGGCGTCCAGCGGTCGAAGCGCGTGGTGTACTCGAGCAGGGCGGCGTCGCCGCGCGCGCGGATGTCCGCGACGATGGCAGCGACCGTCTGCTGCACCTGGGCATCGGCGGCGGCGTCCCAGGCGAGCAGGGCGTCGAGTTGCCGGTCGAAGTCGGCGTCCGCGGTGGACAGGCGTCTGATGGGGGTCATGGATAGGGCTCCCGGCCCGCGTCGGACC